>ENA-OSET01000036-OSET01000036.1-sediment-metagenome-genome-assembly--contig:-NODE-36-length-158908-cov-52.700814_pt1 | contig 158908 bp, 151 predicted proteins | sample MGYA00237882_ERZ534229 | MGnify/ENA primary metagenome ERZ534229 (study PRJEB26408, sample SAMN06266212) | sediment metagenome | isolation source: Hudson Canyon methane seep mesocosm | place... | reverse complement strand
TATGAAATGGAAGTGGTGCGTGATCGTAAAGATAACTGCATCATTATCTGTTCAATTGAAAACTTTGATCCAATGGGCGTGCATACTGGTGACTCGATTACCGTTGCGCCAGCTCAAACATTAACCGATAAAGAATATCAAATCATGCGTAACGCTTCATTAGAAGTTTTACGTGAGATTGGTGTTGATACTGGTGGTTCTAACGTACAGTTTGCTGTGCAGCCTGATACTGGTCGTTTGATCATTATTGAAATGAATCCACGGGTATCACGTTCATCGGCATTGGCTTCGAAAGCAACCGGTTTCCCGATTGCTAAAGTGGCTGCAAAATTAGCGGTAGGTTACACCTTAGATGAGTTATCAAATGAAATTACTGGCAATGCAACGCCAGCATCATTTGAACCAACTATTGATTATGTTGTAACGAAAATCCCTCGTTTTACATTTGAAAAATTCCCACAAGCAGATAATCGTTTAAGTACTCAAATGAAGTCTGTCGGTGAAGTAATGGCGATTGGCCGTAGTTTCCAAGAGTCATTGCAAAAAGCATTACGTGGTTTAGAAATTGATCGTGATGGTTTGACTGAAATCACTGATTTAGCTGCTGATGATGTCGATGAAACATTACGCCGTGAATTACGGTTACCGGGTTCAGATCGACTTTGGTATGTGGCAGATGCTTTACGTCATGGCTTTAGTTTTGACGAAGTGCAAAAGCTCACTCATATTGACCCGTGGTTCTTAGTTCAAGTTGAAGAATTAGTCAGTATTGAAAATGGCTTAAAAGATAAATCGTTAAGTGAAATCAATGCCAAAGAAATGTTTACCTTAAAACAGAAAGGTTTCTCTGACTCTCGTTTAGCTAAGTTATTGCAAAAAACTGAAAAACAACTACGTAGCCATCGTCAGAACTTAGAAGTACGTCCTGTTTATAAACGTGTTGATACGTGTGCTGCTGAGTTTGCTAGTGATACAGCGTATATGTATTCAACCTATGACCAAGAGTGTGAATCTGAACCGACTGATCGTGAAAAAATCATGATTTTGGGTGGTGGACCTAACCGTATCGGTCAAGGTATTGAGTTTGATTACTGTTGTGTACATGCTGCTTTAGCGTTACGTGAAGATGGCTATGAAACAATCATGGTTAACTGTAATCCTGAAACGGTTTCAACTGATTACGATACCTCTGATCGCTTGTATTTCGAGTCGTTAACACTTGAAGATGTTTTAGAGATTGTTGCCTTAGAAAAACCTAAAGGCGTGATTGTGCAATATGGTGGTCAAACACCATTGAAACTCGCTCGTGCTTTAGAAGCGGCAGGCGTACCAATCATTGGTACATCACCTGATGCGATTGATCATGCTGAAGATCGCGAACGTTTCCAACAAATGGTTGAAAAGCTGAATTTATTACAGCCGCCTAACCGTTTAGCTTTTTCTATTGATACTGCGGTTTCTTTAGCGTCTGAAATTGGTTACCCGCTGGTTGTTCGCCCATCTTATGTATTAGGTGGCCGCGGCATGGAAATAGTTTATAACGAAGAAGAATTAAGTCGTTATATGAAAACAGCTATTCAGGTATCAAATGATTCGCCAGTATTATTAGATCGTTTCTTAGATGATGCGATTGAAGTAGATGTTGATGCTATTTGTGATGGCAAAGACGTGCTTATTGGCGGCATCATGGAACATATTGAGCAAGCAGGTGTTCACTCTGGTGACTCTGCATGTGCATTACCAAGTTATAGCTTAAGCGATGAAATCCAAGATCGGATGCGTGAGCAAGTACGCCAAATGGCACTTGAGCTTGGTGTAGTTGGGTTGATGAATACGCAGTTTGCGATTCAAGGCGATAATATCTTCATTTTAGAGGTGAATCCACGTGCATCACGTACTGTACCTTATGTATCAAAAGCGATTGGTGTGCCATTGGCGAAAGTTGCTGCACGTTGTATGGCTGGTAGAAGCTTAGCTGATCAAGGTGTGACTGAAGAAGTTATTCCTGAATACTACTCAGTGAAAGAAGCTGTATTCCCGTTTATTAAGTTCCAAGGTGTTGATCCAATTCTCGGCCCTGAGATGAAATCAACCGGTGAAGTAATGGGTGTAGGTCGTACTTTTGGCGAAGCCTTTGCTAAATCGCAGTTGGCTGCATCTGTGGTATTACCAACCGGTGGTAAGGCCTTTATTAGTGTTCGTGGTGTTGATAAAACAGCGATCAGTGATATTGCTAAAGACTTAGTGGCTTTAGGCTTTGAGTTGTTAGCTACTCGCGGTACTCAAAAAATATTACAAGATGCTGGCGTGACATGTGATCGAGTTAATAAGGTGGCAGAAGGTCAACCTCATATTGTTGATATGATTAAAAATGATGAAATCAATTTAATTGTTAATACGACTGAAGGCCGTCAATCAGTTGCTGATTCACGTGAAATTCGTCGTGCAGCATTGCAACATCAAGTGAACTACACAACTACTTTGGCTGCAGCACGTGCCACAGTACAAGCATTAAATAGTGCAGATAGCGGTACAGTTAACCGTCTGCAAGCATTACATGGAGAATTAAAATAATGGCAGTGCCAATAACCTTACACGGCTCAGATGAGTTAAAAGATGAGTTAAAGCGATTAAAGTTTACTGCGCGTCCAGAAGTGGTTGCAGCTATTGCTGAAGCTCGTGCTCACGGCGATTTAAAAGAAAACGCTGAATACCATGCTGCAAAAGAGCAGCAGAGCTTTATTGAAGGGCGCATTCAGGAGTTGGAAGGTGTTTTGTCCAATGCTCAAATCATTGATCCTGCATCATTGCCTCAAGATGGTCGTGTGGTGTTTGGTGTGACGGTTGAACTACTTAATATCGATAATGAAGATGAAGTAACTTATCAGATTGTTGGTGATTACGAGTCTAATATTAAGCTTAACCGTATTTCAGTATCTTCACCTATTGCTCGCGCCTTAATTGGTAAAGAAGTAGATGATATTGCAACTGTAAATGCACCCAGTGGTCCCATTGAGTATGAGATTGTCTCGATTAGCTATAAAGGTTAAATAACGGGATGTTAGCTAGTGTTGCCAGCGAGAAATTATTACTTACCCTTTGGGTAGGAGGCTTGTGGGCTATCGGTTATTTGGCCGTGCCTATGGCTTTTGTTAATTTGGCTGATGTGACTGTCGCAGGTAATTATGCTGGTCAACTGTTTTCAGCAATTAATATGTTGGGGCTAGGTTGTGGTGTGGTACTTCTCGTCAGTAAATTCGTACAATATAAAACCAAGGTGAGACAGCTGTGGCGGTTTTGGGTTTTGTTAGCAATGGCGATTATGAGTGCTGCATTCATCTTTTATTTGCAGCCACAAATGGCAGAAATAAAACAATTAGACTGGCGAACTGATACACAGTTAAGTGAATTATTTTCCTTATTACATAGCATTAGCCAAAACCTATATTTGGGCTTAAGTTTATTAGGTTTAGCCTTGGTTTTATCAACAGATGAGCAATTGCAATCAATAAAGGCGTCGTGATTTATGGCAAAAAGTAAATCTAGCCACAATTGGCTAAAAGAACATTTTGACGACCACTATGTGAAAAAAGCACAAAAAGAAGGGCTACGCTCTCGTGCAACATTTAAGCTGGATGAAATTGATAAAAAAGATAAGTTGATGCGACCAGGAATGGCTGTAGTTGACTTGGGTTCAGCTCCTGGTGGTTGGTCTGACTATGCTTTACGCAAGGTTGGAGAAAAAGGCACTGTTGTCGCATTAGATATTCTAGATATGACGCCATTGAGTGGCGTGCACTTTATTAAAGGTGATTTTCGAGAAGATTCGGTGCTTGATGAACTCAACAATGTTTTAGATGGTCAACAAATAGACCTTGTATTATCTGATATGGCCCCCAATATTACAGGGGTGGACTCAATCGATCAGCCTAGTAGTATGTATTTGGTAGAGTTAGCATTGGATTTTGCGATAACAAATTTAAGTAAACAAGGCTGTTTTTTAGTTAAAGTGTTTCAAGGAGAGGGTTTCGAGGCTTACCTCAAAGCCATGCGTGCCAACTTCACTAAAGTTGTTACACGCAAGCCAGATGCATCCCGAGCTCGAAGTCGAGAAGTTTACTTGCTCGGTCGTGGTTTGAAATAAAACAGAATAATAAACGTTACTAGAGGTAACAAACATTGAATGACATGATGAAAAACATCGTTTTATGGGTCGTCGTCGCTATGGTGCTGATGTCGGTTTTTAATAACTTTGGTCCCCAACAATCCAAACAAGGTGAGCTCGATTACTCCAAGTTTATTTCAAGTGTAAAAGATGGCGCTGTTTCACGTGTTGATATTCAAGGACGCACGATCACTGGTAATTTAACTGACGGTAGTGAATTTACTACTTACAGTCCGGATTACGATCCAGGTTTGATTGGTGATTTACTCGATAACGGAGTCACTATTCAATCAAAACCAGCTGAAAAACAAAGCTTATTGATGAATATCTTCATCTCTTGGTTCCCAATGTTGTTATTGATTGGTGTGTGGATTTTCTTCATGCGTCAAATGCAAGGCGGCGGCGGTAAAAATCCAATGTCATTTGGTAAAAGCAAAGCAAAAATGCTGAATGAAGACCAAGTGAAAGTTACGTTTAAAGACGTGGCTGGTGTTGAAGAAGCCAAAGAAGAAGTAGCCGAGTTAGTCGACTTTTTAAGTGAACCGACCAAATTTCAAAAATTGGGTGGACGAATCCCTCGTGGTATTTTATTGGTAGGCTCGCCTGGTACCGGTAAAACACTACTAGCTAAAGCGATTGCCGGTGAAGCAAAAGTACCTTTCTTTACCATCTCCGGTTCTGACTTCGTTGAAATGTTTGTTGGTGTAGGTGCATCACGTGTACGTGATATGTTTGAACAAGCTAAAAAACATGCGCCTTGCATTATCTTTATTGATGAGATTGATGCGGTAGGTCGTCATCGTGGTGCTGGTATGGGCGGCGGTAATGATGAGCGTGAGCAAACATTAAACCAACTATTGGTTGAAATGGATGGCTTTGAAGGTAATGACGGCGTGATCGTTATCGCTGCAACAAACCGTCCAGATGTATTAGATCCTGCTTTACTGCGTCCTGGTCGTTTTGACCGTCAAGTAGTAGTCCCTTTACCTGACATTCGTGGTCGTGAGCAAGTTTTAGAAGTACATTTAAAGAAAGTTCCTGCTGGCGATGATGTGGTAGCGAGTGTTATTGCTCGTGGTACACCTGGCTTTTCTGGTGCTGACCTTGCTAACTTAGTCAATGAAGCGGCATTGTTTGCTGCGAGAGCCAATAAACGTTTAGTTTCCATGGGCGACATGGAAAAAGCGAAAGATAAAATCATGATGGGTGCTGAGCGTAGATCCATGGTCATGAATGATAAAGAGAAAGAGTTAACGGCTTATCACGAAGCGGGTCATGCGATTGTTGGACGTCTGGTTCCTGGCCATGATCCTGTCTATAAAGTCAGCATTATTCCTCGCGGTCGCGCTTTAGGTGTAACGATGTTCTTACCTACTGAAGATCGATATAGCTACAGTAAAGAACAGTTAGAGAGTCAAATTTCTAGTCTGTATGGTGGACGAATCGCTGAAGAAATGATCTTTGGTGCTGAAGCGGTAACGACAGGTGCATCCAATGACATTCAGCGCGCTACAGAACTAGCTCATAACATGGTGACCAAGTGGGGCTTATCAGACAATATGGGCCCAATGTCTTATGGTGAAGAAGAAGGTGAAGTATTCCTAGGGCGCTCAGTGACACAACATAAGTCAGTTTCAGATTTAACAGCTAAGAAAATTGATGAAGATGTTCGTGCCATGATTAACCGTAACTATCAGCGAGCAGAGCAATTATTGACGGATAATATCGATAAATTACATGCAATGACTGCTCTATTAATGAAGTATGAAACGATTGATAGCGATCAGATTGACGCCATTATGGAAGATCGTGAACCGGGTGAGCCAAGAGATTGGACCAATGATTCAGATAAGTCTGATACGCCTTCATCATCATCGAGTTCAGCTGATACTGGTGCATCAAATAAGCCTGCTGATCAATTACATTAGGCCTTAAGCGTGATTCTTGACTGTGCCGGAAAACCATTAGATTTAAATGAACCACGGGTGATGGGAATATTAAACGTCACCCCTGATTCTTTCTCAGATGGCGGTGAATTTTTTGCCGCTGATGTGGCATTAGCGCAAGCTAAAAAGATGGTTGAAGATGGTGCTGCGATTATTGATGTTGGCGGTGAATCAACACGCCCTGGGGCTAAAATTGTTGAGATAGAGGATGAGATTGCACGGGTCGTACCGGTAATTGAAGCTATTCAGTCTGAACTTGCTGTGCCGATTTCAATTGATACCAGTAAACCTGAGGTGATGCGTGCTGCTGTAGAAGCCGGCGCCGGCTTGATTAATGACGTACAAGCATTACGAGTTGAAGGGGCTTTAGAGGCTGCAGCTGAGTTGGATGTACCTGTGTGTTTAATGCATGCCCAAGGTACGCCCCAAAACATGCAAGACAACCCTCAATATGACAATGTGATTGTTGATGTCTGCCAGTTCCTTTTAGAACGGGTCAGTGTATGTGAGCAGGCGGGAATATCACGTGATAAGTTAATGCTGGATCCAGGTTTTGGTTTTGGTAAAAAGTCACGCCATAATCTACGTTTGATGAAACATATTGATCAATTGATGAAACATAACTTACCCGTCTTAGTTGGCGTCTCACGCAAGTCAATTATTGGCGCGGTATTAAATGTTTCAGTAGAAGAGCGGTTAGCTGGCAGTTTAGCTTTGGCAACCATAGCCGTCTGGCAGGGAGCGAAAGTTATTCGCAGTCATGATGTGCGCGAAACAGTACAAGCGATTAGCTTGTGTAACCATGTAATGCAGGTGGAAGATTTTGACTGAACAAAAGCGACGTTATTTTGGAACAGATGGTATTCGTGGTCGTGTTGGCGACGGTGTAATTACACCTGAATTTGTATTAAAACTAGGTTGGGCTGTTGGTCGTGTATTAGCGAATGGCGGTCAAAATAAAGTTTTGATTGGTAAAGATACGCGTATTTCTGGTTATATGTTTGAGTCAGCACTACAGGCGGGTTTATCAGCTGCCGGCGTAGATATTTACCTACTTGGTCCAATGCCAACGCCAGCTATTGCTTACCTGACAAGAACTTTTCATGCTCAAGCCGGTATTGTGATCAGTGCATCCCATAATCCCTACCATGATAATGGTATTAAGTTCTTTTCTGGTTCAGGAACCAAGTTACCTGATTCAGTAGAGCTTCAAATTGAAGCGATGTTAGAGCAGCCATTAGTAACGGTTGATTCTGCTAAGCTGGGTAAAGCTCACCGTGTCGATGATGCGGCTGGTCGTTATATAGAATTTTGCAAAAGTACCATTTCATCGGCAATTGATTTGAGTCCATTAAAAGTCGTTGTCGATTGTGCTCATGGTGCTACTTATCATGTTTCTCCTGAAGTGTTTAAAGAGCTTGGTGCAGAAATAGTTGTAATGGGCGCGAGCCCTGATGGTTTAAATATTAACCAAAACTGTGGTTCAACAGAGCCGAGACTATTACAAGCGGCTGTGCTTGAGAATGAAGCTGACTTAGGTGTTGCCTTGGATGGCGACGGTGATCGCTTGATCATGGTTGATCAGAAAGGTGAACTGGTCGATGGTGATGAATTGTTGTTTATCATTGCCCGTGCTCAACAACGAAATGGTATTGGCAATTCAGAAGTTGTTGGTACTTTAATGTCTAACCTTGGCTTAGAACACGCGCTCACCAAATCTGACTTGAATCTACATCGTGCCAATGTGGGTGATCGCTATGTGATTGCAAAAATGCAAGAAACAGGCAGCCGTGTCGGTGGCGAGTCATCAGGCCATATTATCTGTCTAGATAAAACAACAACGGGTGACGGTACTGTTGCAGCGCTACAAGTCTTAGCTGAGATGATCGAAACAGGTCATAGTTTGCATGAGTTACGAACAGCTATAAGTAAATATCCGCAATGCTTAATCAATGTAAAAGTTAATAAGAAAGTAGACTTAAAAAGTGATCAGGCTGTGTTAGCTGCTGTTAAAAATATTGAAGATAAATTAGGTGATGAAGGCAGAGTTTTACTACGAGCATCAGGCACCGAGCCGGTGGTTCGAGTTATGGTTGAAGGTCGTGATGCTACAGTGACTAATGCACTGGCGAAAGAACTCGCCAGCACGATAGAGACTATTCTACGAGCTTAGTTTTAGCCCTTAGCTTCAAGGTTTGGCAGTGATTTTTGGATGCCTAACTTTGCTTGTGTATTAATGACTAAAGGTGCTTTGACGATAGCTTTAATGTCTAGATCTGTGGCATCTTGTCCTTGCTCATGTTGCTTGTAGACAATTAATAACACGATGGCATCATCGGCATTATCGAGCTTAAGTGAAGCACTTTCTTCATCATTAAGTTCAATTTCATACTCCATGCCCAATACCGCTGGTGTAATGACTGACATCATAAAATTAGCATCGCTAATAGATTGCAACCAGTAAACAGTCGGGTTGTCACTTTCCTGATGAAATAATTTAAATTTAGTATGATCTTCTAAACCAATCAAACCATTCGGAAACAAGATAATATCGTCAGCATTAATGGTCTGACTGCCAAAGTTTGTTGTTTGTATTTCCATGTCGATATCCAAAGTTGTAATAGTGTCAAAGTCTAGGCGAATACTGAGCCCAGATAGCGCTAAAATTTTTGGATGCAAAAGTAGCGCCAACATTGCTTTATAGGGTTATAAAAGGTACTCTGGAAGTCTGATTATTTCGAGAGTACCGCCTGTGCGTAAACCGCTAGTAGCTGGAAATTGGAAAATGAATGGCTCTAGTGCGGGCAATAAATTACTGTTGAATGAAATCTTGGCTGCAGCCAATAGTTTTCCGTCAGTTGATGTCGCTTTATTCCCTCCTGCCGTTTATCTCCATCAAGTTCAACAAGCTTTAAAAGATTCCAATGTTGCCTGGGGAACACAGAATGTTTCCTCGTATCACCAAGGTGCGTATACGGGGGAAATATCGGCAACAATGCTGCATGACTTTGATTGCAAATATGTATTGATTGGTCACTCAGAACGACGCTGTTTATATGCAGAACTTGAACTCGATCAGTTGGTATTAGATCGTATTATTGCTGAAAAATATAATATGGCAATTTCGGAAGGTCTTATACCTATAATATGTATTGGTGAAAGTCCTGAAGAGCATGCGGTAGGTAAGACTGAAGAAGTAATCGGTCGTCACCTAGATATCCTCATTGAGCATCAGGGTGTCAAATCATTGTCGCAAGCAGTACTCGCTTATGAACCTGTTTGGGCAATTGGTACAGGACGAAGTGCTACCCCAGAATGGGCCCAAGACGTCCATTCTTTCATGCGTGAACGTGTAGCGAAGTATGATGTTGAAACAGCTCAAGGATTAAGAATACTTTACGGCGGCAGCGTTAAAGGTAATAATGCAGCCCCTTTATTTTCAAAACCGGATGTTGACGGTGGGCTCATTGGTGGCGCGTCATTAGATGCAAATGAGTTTGTAAAAATATGTCAGTCCGCACAAAAACAAGTTTTAGGTTAATTAGAGATGGATGCAATAATTTTAGCAGTACACGTGACTATTTCCGTGTTATTAGTAGGCTTGATCCTCATCCAGCATGGCAAAGGTGCTGATGCCGGCGCAGCTGCTCTTGGTGGCGGTGGCGGTGGCGGTGGTGCATCGTCAAGTATCTTTGGTAGCCAAGGTTCGGCATCATTTTTGAGCAGAAGCAGCGCTATTTTAGCAACCCTATTTTTTGTAACTAGTCTGACCTTAGCTTATTTTTCAGGAAAAACTGAAGGTGTTGATAGTGTGACACAATCAGTGATTACAACAGAGTCAGTGAAAGCGATTCCTCAAGACCTACCTGAACTACCTCAATAATATTAAGCCGACGTGGTGAAATTGGTAGACACGCCATCTTGAGGGGGTGGTGGACATAGTCCGTGGCGGTTCGACTCCGCCCGTCGGCACCAATAGATAATAAAAAAGCCCATCTGATAATCAGATGGGCTTTTTTATTGCTGCTAATACGCTTCACTACTTAAGTAGTGCAGCAGTAAAATAGCAAAATACTTTCCGACTCATTATTTTTGAATAACCTAGACAGATCTTGTATGAAAAAACTTATCACCAGCATATTAATTTTATTAGTTTTTCCGACATTGAGTTATGCCGTAGCAATTAAGTTAGTTACTGGTGATGAACTTAGGGGGGAAATAATCGAGAAAACAGCCTCTTATATAAAAGTAAGTCATGGGGTTTTAGGTGAGCTGATGATAGAGAATAAGAATATTATTGCTATTAATGAAAGTGTTCCGGTGCAGATGTCTGTTGCTGACATAAAAGAACAAACTATAGTTAAAGGTGACGGGTTGTTTGGTATCGGGCTGTTAGCAGATTGGCAACGCAACTTTACTTTGGGACTGAACGGCCAACAGAGCAATTCAGACTCACTAGATCTTCATACGGCTTTTACTGCTGATTATGACAATGATGGCAAACGATGGAACTTTGGCTTTAACTACAATTTTAGCCAAGAAGGTGGTGAGTCTACTCATGATGATATCAATATTTATCTAAACCGTGATTGGCTGAAGCCCGATACCCAATGGCTATACTTTGCTACAGCTAAATATGACTGGGATAAATTTAAATCCTGGGATTATCGCTTAACAGGGATTGCAGGCCTTGGTTATGAATTTATTGAACAACAAAACTTTTCCTTAATTGGCCGTTCAGGTATTGCTGGTAAAAAGAACTTTGGTAGTGATGAGGATGAATTTGAACTAGAACTTATGCTGGGGCTTGAAACTGCTTGGACGATAAATAAAATTCAATCACTGAGCTTTAAAACAGAGTTTTTCTCACCCTTTGAGCATGCCAGTGATTTTAGAAATCTATCCAAACTGGATTGGAAATTCAAACTGGACTCAACCATGGATCTTAGTTTCAAACTCGGCTTAGAAAACGAATATGAATCTGTAGTGGCTGTAGATAATAGGCATAATGACTTTAAGTATCGAGCGGCTATTGTTTGGGGTTTGTAAGCATGTGTTACAAATAGTGAATTATATTCTGAAGTATTATTTTTTCTGTCATATTTATACGGTAAACTTTGTATTCAGAATAAAATATAAAAATTAAGGTTTAATGTTGAAAATATTAATAGCTTGGATGCTGTTGCTACTAACCTCAGTAGCTAGTGCGGACGGACGCGACAAAATTCATAAATATTGTACTGCTCATGCCAATATGACTTATCAAGTCTTTGAGCTTAGAAAGGTGGAAGGACTAAGCTATAGTTCATTTATTTCTCAAGTTGAGCACTCCAAGCAACACTTAAATTTAAGCTCACGCTTCTTCTTTACTCATGCCTATAGTATTCCTTTAAACCATTCTAAGCAGCAAGTACATGATAGTGCATATCAACTCTGCGTCAGCTCATATAATGAATTACTGGCAATGAACTAGGTGATACGAATTGTAGCTAGTTGAAGATGATTGCTTATCTTATATTGAGTCGACACTGCAAACTAAGGGTAACTAGAAAGTCTAGCTAATTAAAGTGATTGTGTATGATCAATTAACTTCATGTAATGAGTAAATTTTAGCTCGAACAATAAGCGGATCGACATAGAGTCATAAATAAGTTTTATACCTTATTATATAGGCGCTCTGTTTAAGCATAGAAAATGGGTGCAGATAAAGGCTTTTTTTCTTCTCATAACCTTGTAGATGAATAATGACTTGCCGGTAAGATAATTACTAGTTGTGGGTGATATCTTTCTGTTTGGAATCTCATTTAATATCAGCAGGATATTATCGAATAGCCCATTTAAATAACCCAGAAAGATGAAAGGTAAGTATATTGTTTTATGGTAAACCGGAATGTTTGTTTCCGGTTTTTGTCGTATGTATTATCCTTAAAAAAATGTCGCCTATAGATTTGAAACGCTGTATCCGTTGCTATATCTACGATTTGCGCTTTTTTGGCTCATTAAAGACAAAAAGTGAGTTTTTATAATTATATTTTTATAATTAATTAATACTTACTAAACCTAGGTTATTTATCCTTAAAAAAGACAAGTATTTTTACAACGCTAAAAATTTCATTAGTCGCCAATGAAGATGCTTTGTTATTGGTAACTCGTTTTTAGATGATGGCATGAGTTTTATCGTGACTTGAATCAAGTTTCCTCAATGTCGCTGTAGGGTTGGCAGCAGTTTCGTTTATAGTTGTATTTTTAAATACTTGTTTAGATTAAGAAGGTAATTACTGAAGTTTTATAGTGATAAATATAAAAAGATCGTCATTAATACTGAGCACCAGTATCTGTTTTTTTTCCTTAAATTAAATGCCATTATTAGCTACCAAAAAATTATGAAAAACAGTATTTTCTTTCACTGTTGACTTCTCATTGCAGGAACTACTGTGTAGTATCGTTATCGAATTATTCGGAGCTGTAGGGGAAACAACCTCAGCTTGTTAAGCTAACCGTCCGCTGCCTAAGTTATTGGTATGCAAAGAAATAGAGCTGGAATATGTTGGAGAACTACCTCCCGATATTATTGTTTGTAATCATAGGTATAGGCTTTGGTGTGATGCCAATGCTTGCTGGTTACATTCTTGGCCCTCGTCGCCCTGATGATGAAAAGCGCTCTGTCTATGAGTGTGGTTTTGAACCCTTCGAAGATTCGCATATGAAGTTTGATGTGCGTTATTACCTTGTAGCAATCCTATTTATTATTTTTGATTTAGAAATAGCCTTTTTATTTCCTTGGGCAATTGTGCTGGATGAAATTGGCACCTTTGGTTTGTTTGCGATGTTTTTATTTTTAGCCATCCTCGTTGTTGGGTTTATCTACGAATGGAAGAAAGGTGCGTTGGAATGGGAATAGAAGGGATACTCGAGCAAGGCGTTGTTACTACCTCGGCAGATAAGTTAATTAATTGGGCTAGAACGGGCTCGCTGTGGCCGATGACTTTTGGACTAGCGTGTTGTGCGGTCGAAATGATGCAGGCAGGTGCGTCGCGTTATGACTTGGATCGATTTGGTGTGGTGTTTCGACCTAGTCCTCGCCAGTCTGACGTCATGATTGTTGCGGGTACCTTAGTAAATAAAATGGCCCCGGCCCTGCGAAAGGTTTATGACCAAATGTCTGAACCACGTTGGGTAATATCAATGGGCTCCTGTGCTAATGGTGGTGGTTATTACCATTATTCCTATTCTGTTGTTCGAGGTTGCGATCGTATCGTTCCAGTAGACATATACGTACCTGGTTGTCCGCCTACTGCAGAAGCTTTGTTATACGGCATTATTCAGTTACAGAAAAAAATTCGTCGTACTGAGACTATTGCTAGAACTCAGCAAGCTTGAGACTTGATGATGAATGACTTAAAGCGAAAGCTAGAAAAGACGTTTGAACGAATGCAGCTTGCTTGTGAACTCGATAGAGGTGAGTTGACTATTCAAATTGCGGCCGATGACGTAATAACTGTCTGTACAACATTACGGGACCAATTCGGCTTTGAACTGCTGATTGACCTTTGTGGTGTCGACTACTCCGAATACGGTGGCTCGTCATGGGAGACAAAGGCATCAACAGAGCAGGGCTTCAGTCGGGCTGTTGATAGTTCGGCAAATGGGGAGCCGGTGATGGATGGTTTTCGTTTTGCGGTGGTTTATCACTTATTGTCGATTCAACATAATTACCGGTTACGAGTAAAAGTTCGATTAGATGCTGAGCACCCTGTGTTGGCGAGTGTGGTTTCTATATGGAACGGTGCCGATTGGTTTGAGCGTGAGGCGTTTGATTTGTTTGGTATTTTATTTGATGGTCACCAAGATCTACGTCGAATACTGACTGATTATGGCTTTGTCGGTCATCCATTTAGAAAAGATTTCCCATTAATCGGTAATGTTGAAATGCGTTATGACGCCGACAAAAAACGTGTTGTTTATGAGCCGGTGAGTATAGAAGAGAGAATATTAGTTCCTCGCGTTATTCGTGATGACAACCGCTACCAGGAAGATGTTTAGTCATGGCTGAAATTAAAAATTACACCTTAAACTTCGGCCCTCAACATCCTGCTGCTCATGGCGTATTGCGTTTGATCCTTGAAATGGATGGTGAGGTTATAGAACGGGCTGATCCACATATCGGGTTATTGCATAGAGGTACCGAGAAACTGGCTGAAAGTAAGCCATATAACCAAAGTATTGGCTATATGGACCGGCTAGATTATGTATCAATGATGTGTAATGAACATGCTTATGTAATGTCCATTGAGAAGTTGCTAGGTGTTCAAGTACCTGAACGTGCTCAGTATATTCGGGTAATGTTTGATGAAATCACTCGAATACTAAATCACTTAATGTGGTTAGGTGCTCATGGACTTGATATCGGTGCAATGACGATATTTTTGTATTGTTTCCGAGAGCGCGAAGATTTAATGGATGTATATGAAGCCGTCTCTGGAGCAAGGCTACATGCAACCTATTATCGCCCTGGCGGTGTGTACCGTGACCTGCCTGATTCAATGCCTAAATATGAATCATCAAAGTGGCATAGTGAAAAAGAAGTTAAGCAGAAAAATACCAATAGAGAAGGCAGTGTCTTAGATTTTATTGAAGACTTTGTTGAACGCTTCCCGAAGTGTGTCGATGAGTATGAAACATTATTAACTGACAACCGTATTTGGAAGCAACGAACAGTAGGTATCGGTGTGGTATCTCCAGAGCGAGCCCTACAGTTAGGCTTTACTGGCCCAATGTTACGCGGTTCAGGTATTGAGTGGGATTTACGCAAAAAACAACCTTATGCAGTGTATGACCGGTTAGATTTTGATATTCCAGTGGGTGTGGAAGGGGATTGTTACGACCGTTATTTAGTTCGGGTCGAGGAAATGCGTCAATCAAATCGAATTGTTAAACAATGTGTTGATTGGCTTCGTGAAAACCCTGGCCCCGTCATTACTGACAACATCAAAGTAGCACCACCAAAACGCAGCAGTATGAAAGATGATATGGAAGCCTTAGTACATCATTTTAAATTGTTTACCGAAGGTTATTGCGTACCGGAAGGTGAAGTTTATTCTGCCGTCGAGCATCCAAAAGGTGAGTTTGGTATTTATATGGTCTCCGATGGTGCTAATAAGCCTTATCGAGTAAAAATTCGTGCGCCAGGCTTTGCTCATTTATCTGCGATGGATGAAATGGTGAAAGGACATATGTTGGCTGATGTTGTGGCTATCATTGGTACGATGGATATTGTATTTGGTGAGGTGGACCGATGAGTCATCTTCAATTAACCGGCGCTAAAGAAAGCTTATTTAATGAATCAATTCGGCAGGAGATTGATCAGTGGATTGCAAAATACCCTGTCGGTCAAAGCCAGTCAGCTGCCATTCCAAGCCTACATTTATTGCAAGATGCTAACGGTGGTTGGTTGTCAGAAGAGGTAATGGCTGCCTTAGCAATATATTTAGACATGCCTGCAATTAGCATTTTTGAAGTTGCGACCTTCTATTCGATGTTTGATTTGAAACCAGTTGGCGATAATAAGATAAATATTTGTACTAATATTTCCTGTCAGTTAAATGGCTGTGCAGATCTTGTTGATCATATTCAGAAAAAACTGGGTGTTGGTTTTGGTGAGACAACGGCAGATGGCAAATACACACTGAAAGAAGTTGAGTGTTTAGGTGCATGCTGCGGTGCTCCTATGATGCAAGTTAATCGTGATTATCACGAGCTACTGACTGCTGCCAAGATTGATCAGATATTGGATGGAATCAACTAATGCTATTAAATCAAGTTTGTTTCCGTACTCGACATCTTTATGAGCCATGGACATTAGAGTCATATCGAAGTGTTGGTGGCTATGAAGTACTTGAAAAAATTCTCAAAGAAAAAACGCGTGCCGAAGATATTATTGAAGAAATTAAAACTTCAGCTTTACGTGGCCGTGGTGGTGCAGGCTTCCCAACCGGTTTGAAGTGGAGCTTTATGCCTCGCAGCTTACCAGGGGATAAATATATCGTCTGTAACTCAGATGAGGGTGAACCTGGTACCTGTAAAGATCGAGATATTTTACGTTACAACCCGCATCAATTGATTGAAGGCATGATCATCGCAGCTTATACCATCGGTGCTCAAGCGGGTTATAACTATATTCGTGGTGAGTTTGCAGAACCTATTGAACGCTTCGATAACGCGATCCAAGAGGCGCGTGAAGCAGGTTATTTAGGTAAGAATATATTAGGTACAAAGTTCAATTTTGAGTTGTATTCTCAGCCCGGTGCCGGTGCTTATATCTGCGGTGAAGAAACAGCCTTACTTGAATCAATAGAAGGTAAAAAAGGCCAACCGCGTTACAAGCCTCCTTTCCCTGCTGGTTATGGTTTGTATGGTAGACCAACGACGATTAACAACACTGAAACTTTGGCTTCAGTACCGGTCATTTTGCAAAATGGTGGTGATTGGTTTCATGAACTTGGCACGCCTAATAATGGCGGCAGCAAAATATTCAGTGTGTCAGGTCATGTCAATAAACCGGGTAATTATGAGGTTTCTTTAGGCACGCCTTTTTCTGAGTTATTAGAACTAGCTGGTGGCGTCCGTAATGGAAATAAGTTAAAAGCTGTTATTCCTGGTGGCAGTTCTACCCCGGTTATTCCTGGTGCGGAGATGATGGATGTAGCCATGAGTTATGACGGCATCAGTAAAGCGGGATCTATGCTTGGTGCTGGCTCAGTGATAGTGATGGATGAAACGACCTGCATGGTGAAAGCCTTGGAACGAATGGCTGAGTTTTATTATGAAGAGTCGTGTGGGCAATGTACGCCATGTCGAGAAGGAACTGGCTGGTTATATCGAGTGATTAAGCGTATCGAGCATGGCGAAGGTAATCAGGAAGATTTAGACCGATTACTTGATATTGCCAATAATATTAATGGCAATACGATTTGTGCCTTGGGTGATGCTGCTGCTGCACCAGTAATCAGTTTTATTAAGCACTTTAGAGAGGAATTTCAGTACCACATCGACCACGGTCGGTGCATGGTTTAATTATTAGTAATAAAGCTGAATTACGACTTATGGTAAATATAGAAATTGATGGAATCCCACTTAAAGTGGATTCAACAAAAATGATTATTCAAGCTGCTGATGAAGCAGGCATTGATATTCCTCGTTTTTGTTATCACAAAAAGCTATCGATAGCGGCTAACTGCCGTATGTGCTTAATTGAAGTAGATAAGGCTAGGAAAGCAATGCCGGCCTGTGCAACCCCTGTTACTGAGGGAATGAAGGTTTTCACTCAATCTAAAACAGCGATTGCTGCCCAACGTGGAGTCATGGAGTTTTTACTGATTAACCACCCTTTAGATTGTCCGATCTGTGATCAAGGTGGTGAATGTGAATTGCAGGACTTGTCTATGGGCTATGGCTCTGGAGTAAGTCGATTCAATGAAGGCAAGCGTGTCGTTCAAGATAAAGATATAGGTCCTTTGATTAAAACGGATCTGACACGTTGTATTCAATGTACTCGCTGTGTACGTTTTGGTGAGGAAGTGGCTGGTGTTAAAGAACTAGGAGCAACTGGTCGCGGCGAGCATATGGAAATTGGTACCTATGTCGAAAGTAGTTTGGTATCAGAATTATCAGGCAATATTATTGATCTTTGTCCGGTAGGCGCCTTAACTTCAAAACCATTTCGTTATAAAGCACGAGCATGGGAGCTTACCGCACACCCATCGATAGCTCCACATGATGCTGTCGGTTCACATATTGAGTTTCATACCCGACGCAATGAAGTCATGCGTGTTGTGCCTAGAGATAATGAGGCGATAAATGAATCGTGGATCTCGGATCGGGATCGGTTTAGTTATCTTGCCTTGGGCCATGAACAGCGTGCTAATAAGCCAATGATTAAGACGGATGGCAAATGGCAAGAAACGGATTGGCAGACAGCATTAGAAACAGCCATTTCAGGGCTAAATACCATTAAGTCTAAATATGGTGTTGAGCAAATGGCTGGCTTGATTTCACCTACTGCCACGCTGGAAGAAAGCTATTTGTTTCAAAAGCTAATGCAAGGTTTGGGCGTAGACAATATAGATTATCGCCTACGTCAGCAAAGTTTTGACGATCAAACCAGCCATTACAATGTAAACGATTGGTGTTTAGCTGATTTAAACCAAGCTGACGATATTGTATTGATTGGCTGTAATATTCGTGCTGAGCAACCTATTCTTGCTCATCGAGTAAGACAAGCGACTCTTCATGGCGCAACAGTAACTGACATTAACTTCTTTAAGTCAGATTTATTGATGACTGTTGATAAACATGTGACTGTCGACGCACAAGCTATGATTGACACATTATCAGGTATTGCAAAGGTATTATTAGCTGTTGCCACTGACAGTGACCCAGCTTGGCGGGAACTATTGGCTGAAGTGGTGCCATCCTCATTAGAGCAGACAATCGCACTACAATTATCCAATGCGATGAATGCCAGTATTTTAATTGGTGAGTTGGCTAATAATCATCCTCAGGCTGCAAAACTTAGAGCATTGAGTCAACTTATTGCTGAGCTCAGTCAGAGTCATCATGTGGTATTACCAAGTGCTAACTCAACAGCACATGCTTTAGTTGAATCAGTAGTTAATAACAGTGAAGAAAGTTTAAACAGCCAACAAATTTGGCAGAAAAACTTACGATCTTATGTTTTATTTGGCTTAGAAGCTGAGTTTGATACAGCTGATGCCCTCCAAGCATGCAAGGCCTTGCATGATGCTAGTTTTGTTATTGCGATGAATAGTTTCATCAGTGAAAAAACACTTGCCTATGCCGATGTGATTTTACCGATAGCGAGTTTTGCTGAAACGTCAGGCACGTTTATCGGTATTGATAAACAATGGCAGAGTTTTGCTGGTGCGGTTGAGCCTAAAGGCGATAGTCGACCTGGTTGGAAAGTATTACGCGTATTGGCAAACATTGCCAAAGTCACAGATATTGATTTTGTCTCATCTGTTGATGTTCGAGATGAAGTTCAAGATTTATTAGCAGCAAAAAACAGTACGACTAATTCGAAATATATCCCTACTGATTTAACTGTCGATAATGCATTGACGGCTATTTCTGAAGTGCCGATGTATCAAATTGATAGTTTGGTGCGGCGTAGTGAAGCCTTGCAGCAAGTGGTTGAAAATAAAAATAGCCACCTTGCTCGAATGAATACTGTGGAAGCTGCCAAGTATGGACTAACAGACAGTTCGATGATTAGTGTCAATCAAGGTGATGTATCTATTAACGTTGATTTTGTAGTCGATGAGGCAATTGCAGATAACTGTATTTATCTTGCTACCGGTTTAAACCCTGCATCACAACTTGGACAAAGCTTTTCTTCGGTCACTGTATCGGAGGCGAAATAGTATGTTTGATTTAATTGTGCATACATTATTGCCGAATATTTTTTGGATCGTGCTGATTATCGTGCCTTTGATGTTAGCGGTGGCATATTTAACGTATGCAGAACGTAAAGTAATTGGTTATATCCAAGTGCGTATTGGTCCAAATCGTGTTGGTCCTTATGGATTATTACAACCTATTGCCGATGGTCTTAAGCTGGCATTGAAAGAAGTTATTTTTCCAGCTAAATCAAACTTGTACTTATTCTTGATTGCACCCGTTTTAGCGATTGGACCTGCTTTAGCTGCATGGGCGGTGATGCCATTTGATGCCACGATGGTATTGGCTGATATTGATGCCGGCCTGTTATATATTTTAGCGATCACCTCAATGGGGGTGTACGGCATTATCATTGCCGGTTGGGCCTCCAATTCTCGTTATGCTTTTTTAGGGGCATTGCGCTCTGCCGCACAGGTCGTTTCCTATGAAATTGCTATGGGCTTTGCCTTGGTGGGAGTACTGGTCGCGGCGGGTAGTTTAAATATGGGCGAAATCGTCTTGGCGCAACAAGGTGGAATTTTTCATTGGTATTGGTTGCCATTATTCCCGCTGCTGGTGGTGTATTTTATATCCGGAGTGGCGGAAACCAATCGAGCACCATTTGATGTATCTGAAGGTGAGTCTGAGATCGTCGCTGGCTTCCATGTTGAATATTCAGGCATGGCATTTGCCATATTTTTCTTAGCTGAATATGCCGATATGATCTTGATATCGATGCTGGCCGCAGTACTGTTTTGTGGCGGTTGGTTATCACCTTTTCAAGGCATTCCTGGATTGGAGTCCTTATTTGCGTGGGTACCGGGCTTAGTCTGGTTGTTAGCTAAAACCTGTGTTTTCTTGTTCTTCTATTTATGGTTTAGAGCAACATTTCCTAGATACCGCTATGACCAAATTATGCGTTTAGGCTGGAAAATATTTATCCCCGTAACATTAGTTTGGCTAGTCGTGGTGGCGACGGCACAGGTTTATGATATTGGCCCATGGTTTACAGAAATAGACGCGGTGGTTGCTCAGAGTCAAGGAGCGTCATCATGAACGCAATACGTCACTTTTTTAAAAGCTTCATTTTGTGGGAGTTATTACTGGGCTTGAAGTTAACGGGTAAATACTTATTTGCTAAAAAGATCACTGTGCAATACCCAGAAGAGAAAACACCGCAATCACCTCGGTTTAGAGGCTTGCATGCATTAAGACGTTATCCAAATGGTGAAGAGCGTTGTATTGGTTGTAAGTTGTGCGAGGCTGTTTGTCCTGCTTTAGCCATTACGATAGATACTGAACCTAGGGATGATGGTACGCGACGTACTACTCGTTATGAAATTGATTTATTTAAGTGTATCTATTGTGGGTTTTGTGAAGAATCATGCCCGGTAGATTCAATTGTAGAAACGCGTGTTTTTGATTATCACTTTGAACAGCGAGGTGAAAACATTATGGATAAAGACAAATTGTTGGCGATAGGTGAACAATATGAAACGCAAATTGCAGCTGACCGAGCTGTCGATGCACCATATCGTTAAGGAAGAGCTGTAGTTATGGAACAGATATTATTTTATTGTTTTGCCTTTATATTGTTATTTTCTGCAACGATGGTGATCACGGTTCGCAACCCAGTTAGAGCAGCGTTATTTTTAGTATTGGCATTTTTTACCTCTGCAGCTATTTGGTTGTTTTTAGAGGCTGAGTTTTTAGCGATAACGTTAGTGCTGGTTTATGTTGGTGCCGTAATGGTGTTGTTTTTATTTGTAGTAATGATGCTGGATATAAACTTAACGCCATTGCAGGAAGGTTTCACTAAATATTTACCATTAGGGATTTTGGTTGCAGGGTTAATAACGGTGGAAATGATAACGGTTTTAGGTGCCTCTCATTTTGGTTTAGAGGTGGTTGCAGCACCGTTAGCTCATGGAGCCGACTATAGTAATACCAAAGAGTTGGGCAGGCTGTTGTATACCGTTTATGTTTATCCGTTTGAAATTGCATCAGTAATATTAACTGTAGCGATTGTGGCTGCAATCACATTGACTTTACGTAAAGGTAAACGCAAAACTCAAGATCCATCTGAGCAGGTTAAGGTGCGAGCCAAGGATAGGGTAAGGATCGTTAAAATGGATGCTGTCAAAAAAGCTCAGGATGAGGAGGTTAGCTCATGATCGCCTTATCTGATTATCTAATTTTGGGCGCGCTGTTATTTAGCTTATCAGTTGCTGGCATTTTCATTAATCGAAAAAACATCATTATTTTGTTGATGTGTATTGAGTTGATGTTGCTAGCTGTAAATCTTAACTTCCTTGCCTTTTCACATTTTACTGCTGATCCGGCAGGGCAGATTTTTGTGTTCTTTATTTTAACGGTTGCAGCGGCAGAAGCAGCGATTGGTTTGGCTATCTTGGTTGTATTATTCCGAAATATCAACACGATCAATGTCGCTAAACTTAATAAGTTAAAGGGATAGAACATGACCCAGAATCTACTTCTTCTCATTGTTCTTGCCCCGCTATTAGGTAGCATTATTGCAGGCCTGTTCGGTAATAAAATTGGTCGTGTATGGTCACATCGAGCAGCTATTGCAGGCGTTAGTATTGCACTGCTAGCTTCGTTATGGGTATTTAAATTAGCTGTAGTTGATGGCCAAAGCTATAACCATCAAGTTTATCAATGGATGCAAGTGGGCTCCCTCAGTTTAGAAGTCGGCTTTTTAGTGGATAACTTGACTGCAATGATGATGGTGGTGGTGACCTTTGTCTCATTGATGGTGCATATCTATACCATTGGTTATATGGAAGACGATGATGGCTATTCTCGTTTCTTTAGTTACATTTCGTTGTTTACATTTTCTATGTTGATGTTGGTCATGGCCAACAATTTCATGCAACTGTTCTTCGGTTGGGAAGCTGTAGGTTTAGTGTCTTACTTATTGATTGGTTTTTGGTATAAAAAGCCGACGGCGATCTATGCCAATCTAAAAGCATTCCTGGTTAATAGGGTCGGTGACTTTGGTTTCTTATTAGGAATTGCAGCAGTATTGATGTATGCCGGTAGCTTGGACTATGTCGTGGTATTTGAGCAAGCACCTACCATGGCAGCTCAGACTATAGTTCTTGTTGCTGACCATCAGTGGTCGGTAATGACTGTCACCTGTATTTTGCTATTTATTGGTGCAATGGGTAAATCTGCTCAAGTTCCGTTGCATGTTTGGCTGCCTGATTCGATGGAAGGCCCGACACCAATCTCGGCACTTATTCATGCTGCAACGATGGTAACAGCGGGCATATTTATGGTAGCGCGTATGTCACCGTTGTTTGAATTTTCTGAAACGGCCTTATCTTTTGTAATGGTTATTGGTGCTATAACAGCACTATTTATGGGCTTTCTTGGTCTTATTCAAAACGATATTAAGCGGGTTGTTGCCTATTCCACCTTATCTCAATTGGGCTATATGACGGTTGCTTTAGGTGCCTCAGCTTATGCGGCTGGTGTATTTCACCTAATGACCCATGCGTTCTTTAAAGCCTTATTATTTTTGGCTGCTGGTTCAGTCATTATTGCCATGCATCATGAGCAAGATATTCGAAAAATGGGCGGCTTGAAAAAATACCTACCGATTACTTATTGGACGAGTTTGATAGGTTCATTAGCATTGATTGGTTTCCCAGGCTTATCTGGCTTCTTCTCAAAAGATTCCATTATTGAAGCGGTGCATAGTTCTACTCTTGCTGGTAGTGGCTTTGCTTACTTTGCCGTGTTAACTGGCGTATTTATCACCGCTTTATATAGCTTCAGGCTATTTTTCTTAGTATTCCATGGTAAAGAACGCTTTGACACTGATGATGGTCATTTGCCACACGAGCCAAACAAAGTGGTTACTGTTCCGTTAATTTTGCTAGCAATTCCATCGGTGTTTGCAGGCTTGTTGATTGGCGATATGGTTTTAGGTGACTTTTTTGCAGGTGCGATTTTTGTTTTAGCTGAACATGACGTATTAGCCCATCATGCTGAAAACTATCATGGTGTGATTGGTTTTGTTTTGCATGGCTTGATGGCTCCACCATTTTGGCTCGCTATATCGGGAGTATTGGTTGCCTATGTGTTGTATATGAAACGCCCCGATATTCCAGCTAAGCTTAAACAGCAATTTAATTGGTTATATCGGTTATTAGATAACAAATACGGCTTCGATGATTTTAATGACAAAGTCTTTGCGGCAGGCTCTCGAACGATAGGTCACTTTTTGTGGAAAGTGGGTGACAGAATGCTAATTGATGGCACGGTAGTTAATGGCACTGCTAAAACAGTGGGTGTAGCTGCAAAGATTGTACGTCAGGTTCAATCAGGCTACTTATACCACTATGCCTTTGCCATGATTCTTGGGGTGTGGTTACTACTCACACTATTTGTAGCCTGATAACGATGAGTAGAACAAAACATGATTGCTGATTTTCCCCTTTTAAGCTTAGTCATTTGGTTACCGATTATCGGTGGCCTGATGGTACTGATTAATGGCGATAATAAATGGACTAGACCACTGTCATTATTGGTATCAGTAGTTACCTTTATTGTTTCTTTATTTTTATATATTGGCTTTGATCTTGATACCCATCAGATGCAGTTTGTTGAGCAAGTCTCATGGATTGCCAGTTACGATATTAATTATCACTTGGGTATTGATGGCTTTTCACTGCCTCTAATTATTCTGACTGCCTTCTCAACTATTATTGTGGTTGTTGCAGGCTGGGAAGTCATTCAACATCGTGTAAGTCAATATATGGCTGCCTTTTTGATTATGGAAGGCCTAATGATTGCTGTGTTTGCCGCATTAGATGCCGTGTTGTTTTATGTGTTTTTCGAAGCCATGCTGATCCCATTATTTTTAGTGATTGGTATTTGGGGCGGACCGAACCGTGTTTATGCCACCATAAAATTCTTTTTATATACTTTTTTCGGTTCTGTGTTTCTATTAATTGCCTTGTTGTATCTAAACCATGTTGTCGGTAGTTTTTCGATTTTAGATTATCAAAATGCATCGTTAAATATGCAGGAGCAAACGTGGTTGTTTTTGGCTTTTTTAATTGCCTTTGCTGTAAAAGTACCGATGTGGCCAGTGCATACTTGGTTGCCAGATGCCCATGTGGAAGCACCAACCGGTGGTTCCGTTATTTTAGCTGCCATTACATTAAAAATTGGTGGTTATGGCTTATTACGTTTTGCTTTACCTATTGCACCAGATGCCAGCATGGCACTAGATTGGTTAGTGATTAGTTTGTCATTAATAGCGGTGGTTTATATTGGCTTTGTTGCTTTGGCACAGTCTGATCTCAAAAAGTTAATTGCCTACTCTAGTATTGCTCATATGGGCTTTGTAACTTTAGGCTTGTTTATTGTCTTTAGAATTTTTGCTAATTCAGCATCAGGTAGTGGTGCTGTGTTAGCTATTGAAGGTGCAGTGATACAAATGATTTCGCATGGTTTTATTGCTGCAGCGATGTTTCTCTGCGTGGGCGTATTGTATGACCGGATGCATACTCGAGAAATAAGTGCTTATGGTGGTGTTATTAATACTATGCCCATGTTTGCAGGTTTTGCGGTGTTTTTTGCTATGGCTAATGCAGGCTTGCCAGGGACATCAGGTTTTGTTGGTGAGTTTATGGTGATTTTAGCTGCCTTCCAAGCCAATTTCTGGTTTGCTTTCTTGGCGGCTACAACGCTGATTTTAGGTGCTGCATATAGTTTATGGATGATTAAACGAGTTATTTTTGGAGAGGTGACTAATGACAAGGTTTCTGCTTTAACGGATATTAATCGCCGCGAATTTATGATGCTGGCGAGTTTAGCTGGAATAGTGTTAGTTATCGGTATTTGGCCGGCACCACTTATCGATATTTTGCACAGCTCAGTTGAGCACTTATTGACTCAAGTTTCACAATCTAAATTATAGGGTGGCGACAAGACCATGATGTTTGAAGTGATAAATATGTCGTTTGCCTTACCTGAAATTTTCATGATGGTAATGGCATGTATTATATTATTGGCCGTTGCTTACAGCGGTAAAAACTCCGGCACAATTAGTTATTGGTTGAGTCAAATTACATTGGTCGCAACAGCTGTAATTATCTATCAGTCGCTAGCAGTAACTTCTGGGCTTACCTTTGATGGCAGCTATATTAAAGATGCATTAAGTGATGTATTAAAGTTAGCGATCTGCCTAGTTAATGTATTGGTATTGCTGTACTCATCAAGTTACTTGCGTGCTCGAGGTTTGTTTAGAGGTGAATACTATGCGTTAGCAATCTTTGCTACTTTGGGCATGCTAATCATGGTGTCGTCATATCACTTCTTAACGTTATATTTAGGCTTGGAATTATTGTCTTTATGTTTATATGCAATGGTTGCCTTGCATAGAGATTCAGTGGTGGCGACAGAAGCAGCGATGAAATATTTTATCTTAGGAGCTTTGGCTTCAGGAATGTTGCTCTATGGTATGTCGATCATCTATGGCGCGACAGGCAGCCTAGCTTTGGATGCTATTGCTGTTGCGATACAAACAGGTGGTCTTGATATCACGGTATTGAGCTTTGGTTTAGTATTTTTGATTATCGGCATTGGCTTTAAATTTGGTGCTGTACCGTTTCATATGTGGTTACCAGATGTCTATCACGGTGCACCGACCGCAGTGACATTATTTATTGCAACTGCACCCAAAATTGCAGCCTTTGCCATGATCATTAGGTTGTTGGTTGAAGGTTTAGGTGAGCTACATCAGCATTGGCAAGGGATGCTGATCATTCTGGCTGTATTATCAATGATTATTGGTAATGTGGTTGCGATAGCTCAAACCAACTTGAAACGAATGCTGGCTTATTCCACTATTTCTCATGTTGGTTTTTTATTATTAGGCGTTTTGTCTGGTAGCAATGAAGGTTATGCTGCATCAATGTTTTATGTCTTAGTCTATTCGTTAACTACTTTAGGTGGTTTTGGAATGATTATTTTGATGAGCAGACAAGGATTTGAAGCAGATAATATTGATGATTATCGAGGCTTGAGTGAGCGTAGTCCATGGTTTGCTTTTATGATGTTAATCCTGATGTTTTCTATGGCTGGAATACCTCCTATGGTTGGTTTTTATGCCAAATTAGCCGTTATCAAGTCGGTCATCAGCGTTGATTTAGTATCAGTAGCAATTGTCGCCGTATTAATGTCAGTTGTTGGAGCTTATTATTATTTAAGAATGATAAAAGTGATGTATTTTGATGCACCAGTTGAGCAGTACCAAATACAAGCACCGCAGGATATGTGTATCATGTTAAGTTCTAACGCCTTGATAGTATTAGGTCTAGGGATATTTCCTGGTTCATTAATGGCGATTTGTAGCTCCGTATTTTCTTGAAGAACACCTAAATGTCAGCACCCACACTAATTTTTATCTTTTTTATTGTTGCTAATTTACCTTGGCTAAATGAGCGTGTATTTTGCATTTACAGCTTGCGGCGGGCAAAACGGGTCATTGTCAGATTAGTTGAAACTATTGTGCTTTATATTATTAGTTTGCTGATTGCTGTGGCGGCAGAATTAAAATTTTCAGGCGATATTTATCCCCAAACTTGGGAGTTTTTCACCGTTACCTTTTGCATGTTTTTAGTATTAGCGGTACCTGGTGTTATTTATCGTTATCAGTGGTTAGCAATGAGCCAGCAACAAGAAAATTGATGGTCATTTGCGCGTAGAGTTGGAAGGCGTAACCACGAGCTGTTTGTGAATCAGCAGTTAAGCCCTGATAGAGTGGCAGCTAATGGTGAAATCAAGTTCTATTACGTGCATATAAATTCAATCTAGTTTAAAATTGGCTGATTTTCCTAGTGTAAATACACTTTTAACATTGACTATTCATCTTTAGAGACAGAAATATGGCTGCAGATTTATCCAAATATAGAAACATTGGTATCTTCGCTCACGTGGATGCGGGTAAGACCACTACGACAGAGCGTATATTGAAACTGACTGGTAAAATTCATAAAATCGGTGAGGTTCATGACGGTGAATCAACAATGGATTTCATGGATCAGGAAGCTGAACGTGGAATAACTATTCAATCTGCGGCAACAACTTGTGAGTGGGATGGCCATCGTTTAAACGTTATCGATACTCCTGGTCACGTTGATTTTACAATTGAAGTTTACCGTTCTCTTAAAGTATTAGATGGTGGTGTCGGTGTATTCTGTGGTTCTGGTGGTGTTGAACCGCAATCAGAAACAAACTGGCGTTATGCTAATGAGTCTGAAGTATCTCGTATTATCTTTGTTAATAAACTAGATCGTATGGGTGCTGATTTCTTCCGTGTAGTTAAGCAAGTAGAAGATGTCTTAGGTGCTAATCCATTGGTAATGGTTTTACCAATTGGTATTGAAGAAGACTTTAAAGGTTGTGTTGACTTATTAACTGGTAAAGCATGGATCTGGGATAACGAAAAAGATACCACTGCATTCCGTATCGAAGAGCCACCTGCAGAGATGGCCGATCAAATCGCAGAATACCGTGAAATGTTAGTCGAAACTGCTTTAGAGCAAGACGATGAATTGATGGAAAAATATCTTGAAGGCGAAGAGCCGTCAATTGAAGACTTACACAGATGTATCCGTAAAGGTACATTGAGCATGGACTTCTTCCCAACATACTGTGGTTCAGCCTTTAAAGATAAAGGTGTTCAAATGGTATTGGATGCGGTTGTTTCATACTTACCTAACCCAACTGAAGTTAAACCTCAACCAGAAGTTGATGAAGAAGGTACTGAAACTGGCGAATTTGCGATCGTTAAAACAGATGGTCCATTCCGTGCGTTAGCCTTTAAAATCATGGATGACCGTTTTGGTGCTTTAACCTTTATTCGTATCTACTCAGGTGTTTTGAACAAAGGTGACACGGTTCTTAACTCTTTTACTGGTAAAACAGAACGTGTTGGCCGCATGGTAGAAATGCATGCTGATGATCGTAATGAATTAGATACTGCACAAGCCGGTGATATCATCGCGGTTGTAGGTATGAAAGATGTGCAAACAGGTCACACATTATGTGATCCTAAAAACCCAACGACATTAGAGCCAATGGTATTCCCAGATCCAGTTATCTCTATTGCTATTTCACCAATTGATAAAGCAAGTACTGAGAAAATGGGTCTTGCGATTGGTAAAATGATTAAAGAAGATCCTTCTTTCCGTGTTGAAACGGATCAAGAAAGTGGCGAAACAATCATTAAAGGTATGGGTGAGTTACATTTAGATATTAAAGTTGATATCTTAAAACGAACTCATGGTGTTGAAGTTTCTGTAGGTGCTCCTCAAGTAGCTTACCGTGAAACTATCACTAAACGTATCGAAGATAGCTACACTCATAAGAAACAATCGGGTGGTTCTGGTCAGTTCGGTAAGATTGAATACATTATCGAACCAGGTGAACCTGGTACTGGTTTCGAGTTCGAATCTACTGTTACTGGTGGTTCGGTGCCGCGTGAATTCTGGTCAGCTGTTGAAGCTGGTTTCGAAAAAATGAAAGATCGTGGTGTTTTAGCTGGTTTCCCATGTTTAGACTTTAAAGTGACATTATTTGATGGTGCTTTCCATGCCGTGGATTCATCTGCAGTAGCATTTGAATTAGCTGCAATGGCTGCTTACCGTCAATCTATGCCTACAGCAGGTCCACAATTAATGGAACCTATCATGAAGGTGGATGTATTTACACCTGAAGATCATGTTGGTGATGTAATTGGTGATCTTAACCGTCGTCGTGGAATGATCAAATCACAAGATGCGACACCAACAGGTGTTCGTATCAATGGTGAAGTGCCTTTAAGCGAAATGTTTGGTTATATCGGTGCATTACGTACAATGACATCAGGTCGTGGTCAGTTCTCTATGGAGTTCTTACAGTACAACCCTTGTCCTCGTAATGTTGCTGAAGATGTAATTAAAGAAACAAAAGAACGTGAAGAAGCTAAAAAAGCTAAGTAGATATAAACTACTGAAATAAAAAAGGGGGCTGGTTTTAAAACCAGCCCCCTTTTTTTATGTAAAATTTAAATCGAATTAAAATTAATCAGTATCTTTCGCTAATAAGGCAAGCATCGCTTGCATATCGTCGGGCATATCCACCTGCCATGACACTTCTTGTTCTGTTTTGGGATGAATAAAGCCGAGCAAACCAGCATGTAAAGCTTGTCTATTGAACGCTTTAATGGCCTCTCTGGTTTGTTCGTTAACACCCTTAGGGAATTTAAAACGGCCACCATATACAGAGTCACCTAATAATGGATGGCGAATATGAGCCATATGTACCCGAATTTGATGTGTCCTGCCTGTTTCTAAGTTGCAGCGAATATGAGTGTGAGCTTTAAAGCGTTGTTCAACACGGTAATGCGTAACCGATGGTTTACCTGAACCTGTTACTGCCATACGTTTACGGTCAATATTATGTCGACCAATGGGTTCATCAACTGTTCCGCCTGCTGTTAATACGCCAACAGCGATAGCTTGATATTGACGTAAAACTGTACGTTCCTGTAATTGAGATACCAGAGAGTTATGGGCTTGCAATGTTTTTGCAATCATCAATAAGCCAGTCGTACCTTTGTCGAGACGGTGAACAATACCTGCGCGAGGGATAGTTTCTAACTGAGCTGAGTGATTGAGCAGTGCATTGACCAGCGTACCATTGTGATTCCCGGCACCAGGGTGCACAACCATACCGGCCGGTTTATTTATAATCATGACATCATCATCTTCATGAATGATATCTAACTGTATTGCCTCTGCGACCCAAGTGTCATCTACCGCTTCAATAGTCGCTGTGATTATGATTTGTTCACCACCATTAACTGCCTCACGTGGTTTACTTACTATATGGTTATTAACGCTGACATAGCCAGCCTTTATCCATTTAGTTAATTGACCGCGAGAGTAGTCGGTAAATAGTTGGGCTAATGCTTGATCTAGTCTAAGACCCAGAGCATCATCAGGAAGTTGACCATCGAGTTGTAGCGTTTCTGACATGAGAATAGTTATTTTATAAGGCTGAATACGCTATTATAACGTAGGCTATATTTATTAGTTGAAAATAAGGAGATAGACGTAATGCTTCGTTTTGCTTTTCTACTCAGTTGTATCAGTTTATCACTCGTCCAGACTGTTTCAGCACAAGGTATAAGAAATGTAGAGTTACTGGCGGCATCATGTGCTTCTTGCCACGGCACGCAAGGAAAAAGTGTGGGCGGCATACCTAGTTTAGCTGGGTTAGATAAGCTTCATTTCATCGAACAAATGGATCAGTTTATCAACCAAAATAGATCTGCAACGGTTATGCACCACCATGCTAGTGGTTATACCTCACAAGAAATTGAGTCTCTAGCCCAATTTTTTTCGCAACAAAACTAAATCTAACTTGTTATTCTTTCAATAAGTTAGATCTAAAACTACGCCAATATTTCCGTTTAAATAAAATAATTCTATATCTATTGCTATCTAAATAAAATCCTGATACGGTTTGTCCAGTCAGTTTTAAACTGATAACTTTAATCTCAGTGTACCAAGTGTTGTACCAGCAGTTTAATTGCTAATTAACAATAAAATGAGAGAAGATTGATATGTCTGACAAAGTAACAGGAAGTGTAAAGTGGTTCGATACAGCTAAAGGCTACGGCTTTTTAGAACGTGAAGATGGCGATGATGTATTTGTTCACTTTCGTGCTATCCAAGGAGATGGATTTAAGACGCTTGATGAAGGTCAGCAAGTTGAATTCACAGTAACAAAAGGTGATAAAGGCTGGCAAGCTGAAGATGTAGTTGCCATCGCCTAATTAAGTAATGGTTGGCACAGAGGGCAAAAATAAGTTGCCCTCTGTGCTTCTTTATAAGTTTGAATCTTGTTATCGCAATGATAGCAAGCTTGTTTGTCACGTCCGTAAACATTAAGTTGTTGGGCAAAGTAGCCTGGCTGACCATCAGTTTTTCTGAAGTCTTTTAATGTCGTCCCCCCAGCTGAAATTGCTTTTTCTAATACTTGTTTAATCGTTGTGACCAGTTGCTCGAATTGACTATGACTTAATTGGCTAGTTATTGTTTTAGGATGTATTTTCGCTAGAAATAAAGCTTCATTGGCATAAATGTTACCAGCGCCTACGACGACTTTTCCATCCATAATAAAGGTCTTAATACAAACTTTACGGTTTTGTGCTTTCTGAGATAAATAATCGGCATTAAACTCTGGGGATAAAGGCTCAGGCCCTAAGTGTTCAAGTAGCTTATGATGTTGAATGTCATCTTGTGTCCATAGAATAGCGCCAAAGCGACGTGGATCGTTATAACGTAATGTGATGCCATTACCAAACTGAATATCAGCATGATCATGTTTAGCTACATTGTCGGCAGAATCCAATACACGTAGCTTTCCTGACATGCCTAAGTGAATAATCAAGGTGCCATCTGTACAGTGAAGTAATAAATATTTGGCCCGACGGCTAATATGATTGATATGTTGGCCAACTAGACAATCTTCAATATCACTCTGAATAGGCCAGCGTAAACTATAGTTTCTAATCGTAACCTTAGTAATTGTTTGTGACTCTACATGAGGCGTTATGCCTAAACGGGTCGTTTCTACTTCAGGTAATTCAGGCATTAGTTAAGATCATTTGTTGATAAAAAGAGTTGTGTAGCTACTGCTGCAGGAAAGTGATAGCTAAGCTGTTTATTAATGTTAGTAATAATAAGCTTGCGCTCATCAAGCTGAATCAGCATTTCTGTCGGTGAAGCGCTATTCTCTGTCCACAGTAATACTTTATTAGCTTGGGGTAACTGATGTTGCGAACTTGTCACTTGCAATGCCGTAACTTGTTGCCACTGTTGTACAAGCTTATTGAGAGTACCTGAAGAATAAGCGGGGCTAGAACTAATCTCGGCACTAGAATTATTGGTAATAATCAGCTCATCAACAAGCTTATTATTAGTTAATAACGGCATTTTAAGTTGGGTGATAGTCGTTGTTTTCGCAATGAGTTGATTATCAATAAAACTAGCTGCGTTGACCTTAAGCAAAGAACTAATGTGATCATCAATTAGATAGACAGTGTCATTATATAAAATATACCGACCTTTGCTAATAGGCTCTAGATCACCAAAGGTAAAATGATGCTGATCTAATTGCAAGCTAAGAGTTTCAGGATACAGACCTAGCTGAGCTAATAACTCATTGTTGTTTGCTATAGTCTCTCGATGTGGCGTTGTTGTTAATAAACTTAGTAATAAGTTTATTCTTGTTGTATTGGCTGGTGCTTGAATAGGATGGGTAAGTTGCCAGTGAGATTTTGTTTGTTGAAGCTCTATATCGGTCGAGTCTTGACGCCGAATAGTGATTTTTTTGATGTTACTGGCTTGAATGTTTGTCAGCGATGTTTCAACTGGATGTGCTGGATCCTGCTGTTGGCTGACAGCAAAGAGGGCGACGATAATAAGGAGTAAAATTATATTGGTAAGGTAGCTTGTTTTCATCTTCTTCGACGATACCACCAAATCGATAAACCAACGGTGAGTAGCAGAGTTGGTAGCACCAATAAAAAGCCTAGTCCTATGACTAAAGACTCGAGTTTAGAGAGTTCTAGCTGAGTGTCAGAGCGTGTTTTAACGGGAATAGCAATGAAACTATCGTCGTGAACTAGCCAGTTAATAACGGCAATGCCTAGTTCAAGGTTAGCCGCATTACCAATATAGGTATTAGAGATAAAGTCACCGTCACCAATAACTGCAATACGTTGTTCTTGAGCGCCATCAGTCAGCCGTGTGATGAGGTAACCGAGGTGTAATGGACCGGAACTATCAGATTCAATATCGAAGTTATTTATCTCCATTTGACTTGTTTCTGACCAGACATTTTGTTGGGTTATTAATAATGGACTGTGCTGCCAGTCTAAAGTTGAGCTTGAGGTTTCCATTGCTACTGCTTGTGGAAAAATTGTCACGCTATCGCTAATTAATTGAACAGGTTGTTGGCCGTACTCGGTAATCAATACAAATTGTGGATCATCAATACCGAGTAATTGTGCATTTGGATCCATAACGGTGCCAGCTACAAATTCAATAGCTAATTGTTCAGCTAAGGCCAATAAAAATGGATTGTCATTTGGTTCTGTTAACCATAATAAGTTGCCACCTTGAGCAATATAGTTTTTTAGAATCTCTATTTCCCCAGCTAACCAAGCTCGCTCAGGACTGGCAATGACGACTGCAGCAGCATTAGCTGGTATTTGACTATGTTCGATGAGGTTGAGCCCTTGCAACTTAAAGCCTTTTTGTTTGAGCTGCTGTCCCCATGTACTTAGATTAAAGTTTGCTTGGTTTAAAGGCGTGCGTTCGCCATGACCTTCAATAAATACTAGCCATTGCTCTTGCTGACGTGACACGCTGATTAACGCATTAGTTAGCGATTGTTCTGAGAGGTCAACTAGGTGCTGTTGTTGCTCTCCTTGTGATATTAGCATTTCACCTTGTTGCTGAATGTTGAGCTCTCGCACTAGGTTTGGTGAAAAATCAGGATCAACATAATGAATGTCTAATTGAGTGCTATAGCTTTGATAACGACTTAATAACGTTTCGATTGCAGACCGATATTCATTATTAGGACTGACAAAAATTTGAATGGTTATTTGAGCATCTAGTTGTGTTAAGAATGATTGTGTTGTCTCGGACAAAGTATTGCGATTGTTTTTTGTCCAATCCCAATGTTGGTTAGTTTGTAGAGAAAATTTAGCTAAAACAACTATTACCGTCACTAATAAAATGTAAAATATAATTTTTTGTAAGCGAAACAATTGTCGGGTTTTATTAATCTTCATTAGTTAATTCGCTCAGAATCAAGGCGGCGGATAGTGAGTAAGATAAAAGTGCTAATGATAATAAGGTAATAACTAATATCACTTGTTGCCACCACACCTTGCAGCATCGGTTCAAAGTGTCGAATAAGCGATAACCATGAAAACAAAGATGCTTGCTCAGCCATGTTGTCCGAACCTGCCCAATCAATAATCCATAATAAAAAGAGACTTGCAAAGGTGGTTACTGCTGCGATGGTCGGTTGCTTAGTCAGTGATGAGAAAAAGAGTCCAATAGCGGTGAAGCTTGCAGCCAAGAGGCTAAGGCCTAAAAAGCTAGCGGCAAGCAAGTATAAGTCGATATCACTGCCTATCAATAAAGACAAAGGCATCGATATAATTAATATTAGCAATACAATGAAGAAGCTAAATGTTCCGATGAATTTACCTAAAACAATTTGCTGAACTGATAAAGGAGCGGAAATGAGTAACGGTAAACTATCGTTACGGCGCTCTTCGGCAATCAAACGCATAGTAATTAAAGGGGCGATCAGCAACATGATAGTTGCTGCATTATTTAATAACGGAATTGCGATAAGTTCGGTCACACCCGGTGCACCCGGAATAGCAGATATTTTGGCTTGAATTTGCACAAAGTAATCAATATGCGTTAAAAATAAATAAGCCAAAATAAGCTGACTAGAAGCCAGAACAACCCATGCTAAGGGAGATAAAAACAAGCGATAGAGTTCGAGACGAGCCAGAGTAAACATTATGGGGTTTGTCCATCTGGCTGTTGTTCATGTTGAATTATTTTCATAAATATATCTTCAAGCGAATGCTGTTCAGGTGTTAACTGCTGTAGTTGCCATTGTTGTGTCACAGCCATATTTAACAAAATGTCAGTTGGATTGTTATCAGGCTGATAATGTACTCTAAACTGTGTTTTTGACAATGGGCTAACAGATATTACACCATGCAGTTGTTGCATAACATTTATTGCAGGAGGTGCAAGTAGCTCTATCAGTATGCTGGCACTTTGCATTTGTAGACTAAGGTTTTCTAAGGTGTCATTAAAACGAAGTTGACCTTGATTAATAATCTGAACACGATCACATAAGGTTTGCACCTCAGGTAAAATATGGGTCGATAAAATAACGCTGTGTTCATTGGCTATCTCACGAATCAAATGTCTGATTTCTCTTATCTGAATAGGATCTAAGCCGGAGGTTGGTTCATCTAAGATTACTACCGCCGGACTATGAATAATAGCCTGTGCAATACCGACTCGTTGTTGATAGCCCTTCGATAAATTACCAATAAGTCGTTTATTAACCTCAGTGAGGCCACAACGGTCAATAGCGTTAGTTACTGCCACCTTGATTTTTCTACTTGGTATTTGATTTATCCGAGCACAAAAATTCAGAAATTCTTGAACTGATAACTCTTTATATAATGGTGGTTGTTCGGGTAAGTAACCGATATGAGCTTTGGCTTGCTTTGGATTATCAATTAAATCATAACCGTTAATGGTTATCTCACCCTGGGCAGGTGCAAGATTACCACTAAGCATTTTCATCGTTGTGCTTTTACCTGCACCATTGGGGCCGAGAAAGCCTAAAACTTCACCACGAGCAATTTCAAAGCTGACATTGTTAACAGCTAATTGAGTGCCATAGGAGTGAGAAAGAGCTCGTGCACTAAGTAACGGTTGAGTCATTATAATAACTCATAGGCAAAGGGGATAAGCTGACTGTCAAAAATAGGTTGTCTGGCGAGGAGTATAGAGTTTGAGATACTGTCGGATGACATAGTAGTCCTTTGCTAATCATATTGAGCAGTGTTTTCGCTCGAGCACTATAGTAGCAATATTCAGGCAAAAAAAACCCGCCGAAGCGGGTTTTTTTATCTATCGATGTAAGGAGCTAATTATTTAATTTTAGCTTCTTTATACATCACATGCTTACGAACAACTGGATCAAACTTTTTGATTTCCAATTTTTCTGGCATGGTACGTTTGTTTTTGTCTGTAGTGTAGTAGTGACCAGTACCTGCAGATGAAACTAATTTAATTTTTTCGCGCATGATTTAATCTCCTAAACTTTTTCGCCACGAGCACGGATGTCAGTTAAAACTGCATCAATACCTTTTTTGTCGATAATGCGTAAACCATGATTACTTACACGTAATTTAACCCAACGGTTTTCTGATTCTACCCAGATACGGTGAGGGTGAAGATTCGGAAGAAACCGACGTCTTGTTTTATTGTGGGCGTGAGAAACATTGTTCCCAGCCATTGGGCGTTTACCCGTTACCTGACATACTCGTGCCATATTAAATCGCTCCTGTTGAACATTGAAAGGATGCAAATGCAACCTAAAATAAACCCAGCTTTATACCATAATGGAAGTTAGATTGATAGTAAGATTGACCTTATGATGGTGAGAGTCCCATACTAGCTAACTTGGCGTGTAAGCGGTCTAAATTAAGCCCACCAATTTTGCGCATGACAATTTCACCATTTGGCGCAATTAAAAAGTGGGTGGGAGTGACGCGCACATTATCAAATGCTTGTGCTATTTCTGCTTTATGATCCCAAGTGATCAGGTAAGGTAAGTTTTTATGCGCGCGCATGGCTTTAATATGTGCCGGAGTATCGTGAGCCATCGCTACTGCAATCATCGTTAAACCTGCTGCTGAATATTGCTGGTGTAGGTGTTTTAATTCTGGAACCTCTTGAATACAGCCAGGACAGTCGGTGGCCCAGAAGGTCAGTAAGATTGGTGTGCCGAGGTATTGGGAAAGCGTATGTTGTTGACCATCGATATCTTTAAATGCAAGTTCTGGCAGTTGAGCAGTATCTTTGTTGACCCAGTTGATAACAAATAAGGCTGCAAGCATTAAACCTGCAAATAGGATGTGACGAGTTTGTGGTTTCATAATACTTAATTCGGGAAAGTAAGTTGGCCTAAGGCTTCAGTTAGTTTTAAGTTTTCACGGTAATCTACGGGACAGTCAATGATAGTAACGCTATCACGTGCCAGCGCTTGTTCTAATGCAGGCATCAACTGTTCGGTTTGTTCAATTCTAACGCCATGAGCACCAAACGACTGAGCATATTGAACAAAGTCAGGATTGGTAAATTTTACATTACTAGTACGGCCAAACTGGTTTTGCTGTTTCCATTCAATTAAACCATAGCTGGCGTCATTCCAGATTAAAATAACAATCGGAACGTTAAGGCGCATTGCTGTTTCGATTTCTTGTGAATTCATTAAAAATCCAGCATCACCAGTGACAGCCACAACCTTTCGTTCTGGATAGGCTAATTTGGCAGCAATGGCGCCCGGGACAGCGATACCCATACTGGCGAAACCATTGGAAATAATACAGGTATTAGGATGTTCGCAACGAAACATGCGTGACATCCACATTTTGTGAGCACCGACGTCACAGATAACGATGTCTTCTAAGTCCATTGCTGTACGCAGGTCCCAGATGATTTTCTGTGGTTTGATAGGGAATTCTTTGTCATCACGATGTTGATTCATTTCTTGAATCAAATTATTACGTAATGTACGCATGGTTTTATTTTTATGCGGGGTACTTTGCTCTGCAATACGGTTCAAACTGTGATTGATATTACCTATAACCCCAAGTAATACACTGTAATAAGCATCGACTTCAGCATGAGTCGTATCAATATGAATAATGGTCCGATCACGTGACGGGTGCCATAAATAGGGATGGTATTCGACCATGTCATAACCAATACAGATGATGACATCGGCACTAGCAAAGCCACAATTGGCGTAATCATTTGATTGTAAACCGACGCTACCTAACGCCATTGGATGGCGAAATGGCATGACGCCTTTGGCCATAAAGGTATTGGCAACTGGAATACCCAGGTTTTCACTAAATTGAACTAACGCCTGTGAAGCTTTAGAACGTACAACGCCGTTACCAGCAAGAATAATAGGATTTTTAGCTTTGCTGATAATTTCAGCAGCCCGGGAAATTTGTTCTGCTGCCGGTTCAGGTGGTGTCGCGTGCTTTACTCGTAACGGTTCATCGTCGATATCCATTTCAGCGATATTTTCTGGAAACTCAATAAAGCAGGCACCTGTTTTTTCAGTTTGGGCGACTTTAAAAGCTTTACGCACGATTTCTGGAATAACATCCGGACTTAAGATGCGAGTGGAATATTTTGTGATGGGTAGAAACATGGCTTCTAGATCCAACACTTGGTGAGATTCTTTGTGTAAACGTGAAGTCGAAGCTTGGCCAGCGATAGCGACTAAGGGCGCATGATCCATATTGGCATCAGCGACGCCGGTGATGAGGTTGGTTGCCCCTGGACCTAAGGTGGCTAAACAGACGCCAGCACGACCAGTTAGTCGACCATAAACATCAGCCATAAAAGCGGCGCCTTGTTCATGGCGAGTGGTTATAAACTTGATTTTTGAATCAAGCAGAGCATCCATAACATCTAAGTTTTCTTCTCCTGGAATACCAAAAATATATTCCACGCCTTCATTTTCTAGGCTACGAATGAATAACTCAGCTGCTTTCATAAACTGACCTCTGTATTCAGAATTAAATATAGTGCGGCAGTCAGAAAACTGAATGCCGCACTGTAATCATGTTGATTATTTAAATGCTGCGGGTGTTTGTTTGTGCCAATCAGTGGTTTGTTGGTAGCGATTAGCAATGTTTAACAAACGTGCTTCATCAAAATAATTACCAATAAGTTGCAGACCTACTGGTAGACCCTTCACAAAACCTGCTGGGATAGACATACCCGGCAAACCCGCTAGGTTAGTACTGATGGTGTAGATATCAGCAAGATACATAGCAACGGGGTCATCTGTCTTGTCACCTAGATTAAACGCAGTCGTCGGTGCTGTTGGCCCCATGATGACATCAACATCATCAAATGCTTGTTTGAAGTCATTACTAATTAAACGACGGCATTGTTGTGCTTTTAAGTAATAAGCATCGTAGTAGCCTGCTGATAAAGCATAAGCACCAGTCATGATGCGGCGTTTAACTTCTGCACCGAAACCTTCACCACGTGAACGTTCATATAAGTCGGTTAGATCTTTTGGATCCTCACAACGGTGGCCAAAACGAACCCCATCCATACGAGATAAGTTAGATGAACATTCAGCAGGTGCAACGACATAATAAGTCGGTACTGATAAGCTCGTATTAGGCAATGTAATTTCTTTGATGGTTGCACCAAGGGATTCATAAGTTTTGATAGCGGCTTCAATCGTCGCTTCTACATCTGAATCTAGGCCTTTATCAAAGAATTCTTTAGGTAGGCCGATTTTTAAGCCTTCTAATGAATCATTAAGGTTAGCCGTGTAATCAGGAACATCACGTTCTACACTGGTTGAATCACGTTGATCAAACCCAGCCATGGCATTGAGTAACATGGCTGCATCTTCAGCATTGTTAGCCATTGGTCCGGCTTGATCTAAGCTAGATGCAAACGCAATCATACCGTAGCGAGAAATACGGCCATAAGTAGGTTTTAACCCCGTCAGGTTACATAGCGATGCTGGCTGGCGGATTGAGCCACCGGTATCTGTACCTGTTGCAATAGGGGCAAGTTTAGCGGCCACAGCTGCAGCTGAACCACCCGATGAACCACCCGGTACACGATTGGTATCCCAAGGGTTTTTTACTGGACCATAGAAACTGGTTTCGTTTGATGACCCCATCGCGAATTCATCCATATTGGTTTTACCCAATGTGACCATGCCTGCATCATTGATTTTTTCAACGACAGTTGCGTTATACGGTGCGATAAAGTTATCAAGCATTTTAGATGCACAGCTGGTGCGAACACCTTCAGTGCAAAAAATGTCTTTGTGTGCCAAAGGAATACCGGTTAGCGGGCCAGCCGTTTTTTGTTGTAACTGTTGATCTGCTACTTTTGCTTGCTCTAACGCTTTGTCTTCGGTGACGGTAATGAACGCATTGACTTCACCATTGTGCTTATTAATGCGATCTAAATAATGTTGAGTTAATTCAACACTGCTAATGTCACCATTGTGCAGAGATGTTGAAAGCTCGGAAAGTGTTTTGTTATGCATGTGATTGACCTGTCTTTCGATGTGTTATTCGATAACTTGCGGGACGAGATAAACGCCAGCTTCAGTTTTCGGTGCAATTGCTTGAAATGTTTCGCGCTGATCGACTTCTGTGACCTTATCTGCGCGTAAACGTTGGTTTGCATCAAGTGGGTGAGCCATCGGCGTAATGTCACTTGTGTCAGCTTCACTCAGTTGTTCGACTAGGCCAAAAATATTGTTTAAATCCCGCGCATAGTCAGGAATATCGGCTTCATCTATTGCTAAACGCGCCAAGTGCGCAATTTTTTCTACATCGGTTTTATCTAAACTCATCGAAGTTCCAATAGTTATTTTTTTGTACAAAGTGAGCAGTTTAAATGATTCATGGCTTGCTCAACAGCCCAGTGCATTGATAAAGTACTCATTTTACATATTTGAGCTGTGGTTTCTTCAATGTTTGAACGATTACGTGGAATGTTTTCGAATGACCTTTCTATCGACTTAGGGACAGCCAATACGCTGATCTATGTGCGTGGACAAGGCATTGTTTTAGATGAACCTTCAGTCGTGGCAATTCGCCAAGACAAAGGACCTGGTGGACCTCGTTCAATTGCGGCGGTGGGGGCTGAAGCAAAACGAATGCTAGGACGCACGCCTGGTAACATTACCGCAATTCGTCCATTAAAAGATGGTGTCATTGCCGATTTTACGGTGACGGAAAAAATGTTGCAGCACTTTATTAAGAAAGTGCATGAAGGGCGATTTTTTAAACCGAGTCCTCGCGTTTTAGTTTGTGTACCATGTGGCTCAACTCAGGTTGAACGTCGTGCCATTCGCGAATCTGCAGCGGGTGCTGGTGCTCGTGATGTCTATTTGATCGAAGAACCGATGGCGGCGGCAATTGGTGCAGGCATGCCAGTGGAAGAAGCAAGTGGTTCGATGGTATTGGATATTGGTGGCGGTACCACCGAAGTCGCGATTATTTCATTAAACGGTATTGTTTATTCTGCTTCAGTTCGTATTGGTGGTGATTTATTTGATGAAGCGATTGTCAATTATGTGCGCCGCAATTACGGCACATTGATCGGTGAAGCTACTGCAGAAAAAATCAAAAAAGAAATTGGTTCTGCCTACCCTGGTAATGAAGTAAAAGAGCTCGAAGTTCGCGGCCGTAATTTGGCTGAAGGTATTCCACGCAGTTTTACTTTAAACAGCAATGAAATCTTAGAAGCCTTGCAAGATCCTTTATCTGGCATCGTAGCTGCTGTGAAGACAGCGTTAGAACAAACACCACCTGAACTAGGTGCTGATGTCGCTGAGCGCGGTATCGTGTTAACTGGTGGTGGTGCTTTACTACGTGATTTAGATCGCTTATTAGTAGAAGAAACGGGCTTGCCGGCATTGATTGCTGAAGACCCATTAACCTGTGTTGCCCGTGGTGGTGGCCGAGCATTAGAAATGATTGATGAACGAGGCACTGACGTCTTTACGTTCGAATAAGTGTTGATTATGTTAATTAAGACCTTTGCAGTTGGTAAAACACTGCAGAGGTCTTTTTGTTTTTAGGCTTTAGATTATTAAATCATTATTTACTCATCATCCATCTCTTAATACGCGCATGTTATTTGCAGTCATTGCGTCATTAATTCTGTTTGTGTTGGATTCTCGGTTGAATTATTTTTCTTCAGTACGAACAGTGCTGTCGACAGTGGTCTATCCCATTCAAACTGTCGCTGCTATTCCTAGCGATATGTCGCATTGGTTTCAAGAATATTTTCAAAACCGACAACAGTTACAAGAGCGAAACTCCGAATTAACGGCAGTTAACTTGTTGAATAGTGTTCGCATTCAAAAGTTACAAGCATTAGAACGTGAAAATATGCGCTTGCGTAAGTTATTAGGTTCTTCGTTTCGGCTGCAAGAGCGTGTGGTGGTTGCTGAGCTGTTGATGATTGATTTAGATCCGTTCTCTCAGCAAGTAGTGATTGATAAAGGCAAGCGTTCTGGCGTGTTTGAAGGTCAACCGGTATTAGATGCAACCGGTGTAATGGGTCAAGTGACTGAAGTTACGCCGTTTTCTAGCCGTGTAGTTTTACTGACTGATCCGGGTCATGCTATTCCTGTACAGCTAAATCGCAATGGCCTACGTGCCGTGGCAACCGGCCGTGGTTTGGGTGGTTTTTTACAGTTAGAACATTTACCCCATAATGCAGATGTGCGTGAAGGTGACTTATTAGTGACATCAGGTTTAGGAGGCCGATTTCCTGCCGGTTATCCGGTTGGCACGGTGAGTTCAATTAACTTGCCACAAGGTAAAGCATTTGCTGAAGTCACGATCTCACCCGCAGCGAAACTTGATTCGAGCCGGGAGGTTCTGCTGGTGTTACCAACGGAAGTAGCCGAACAACAGGTGGAAGAAAGTTTGGTCAGGGAGACAGTGCAATGACATCAACACAAACTTCATCTGGCGGTGGCATTATCGCGTTAACAGTTGTGATTGCGATGGTTTTAATGATTTTACCGTTACCTGAATCTATTCGTTTATTTCGTCCAGAGTTTGTTTTATTAGTATTGATGTACTGGGTGATGGCATTACCGCGTAAGGTCAGTGTTGGCTATGCTTGGATAGTGGGCATCTTGGTCGATATCATGATGGGCAGTTATCTAGGCGTAACCGCTTTTTCTTATGCTTTAGTGATTTATTTAACGGCACGCTTTCATCTGCAATTACGTCAATTTCCAGTATGGCAACAAGCGTTAATTATATTATCGTTAGTATTGATCGTTCATATTGTTGCAGTATTGGTTTCGCCGCAGATTGTTAATTGGTATCTATGGCTACCAGCAATTAGCAGTATGATTGTTTGGCCACTGAACTATGCACTCTTGCGTAGTGTCAGACGCACTTTCCACATTAGTTGAGCGATTAATAAATGGCATCACGGATAGCGCTGACTGATCATTTTCGTGAAAGTCGCTTAGTTAACGACCGTTTAATCTTTGCAGCACTATTTGCACTACTTTTGTTTACGGTAGTGATGGTTCGCTTAGTCGTATTACAGGTGGTTGAATACGAACACTTTGATTCACTATCTGATAGAAACCGAGTTGATATAGAAGCGTTGCCGCCCCAGCGTGGTTTGATCTTTGATCGTAATGGCGTAGTGTTGGCTGAAAATATTCCTACTTTTAGCTTGGAGTTGATTCCCGAGAAAGTCGGTGATCTTGATGAAACTTTGTTAGGGATCGGTGACTTACTTGCAATACCTGAAGATGAGTTGATTGAATTAAAACAACAGATTAAAAGGCATCGGCGATTTAATCCTGTTGTTATTCGACAGCGATTGACGGAAAAAGAAGTGGCGATATTGTCTGTTAATCGTCATCGTTATACCGGCGTCGATGTCGTTGGCCGTTTAATTCGTCACTATCCACATGGCAATTTATTTGCTCATACCGTGGGCTATGTTGGCCGTATTAATGAGCGTGATCAAAAAGTTATTGATGAGTTAAATTACAAAGGCACCCTTCAAATTGGTAAAACAGGGGTCGAGAAAGAATATGAAACTATTTTGCATGGCACGGTAGGCCATCAGAAAGTGGAAACCAATGTGCAAGGTCGAGTAGTTAGAGAATTGCAAACCGTTGCTTCGCAATCAGGTGATGATCTTTTTTTACACTTAGATATTAATTTGCAACGTGTTGCGGCTGATGCTCTTGGTGATTATAACGGCTCAGTTATTGCGCTGGATCCAAGAACCGGCGGTTTATTAGCCATGGTCAGTAAACCGGATTTTGATCCTAATGATTTTGTAACGGGCATTAGCAGAAAAAAATATGCAGTCTTGCGTGACTCACTTGATCGTCCTTTATTTGATCGTGCATTACGAGGTCACTATCCTCCAGGTTCAACCTTAAAGCCATTTGTTGCCTTAGCGGGACTTGAGTTAGGTGTAGTTCATGAACATTCGGAAACGTTTTGTCCAGGCTGGTATACCTTACCAGGACAGGATCACCGCTACCGCTGTTGGAAAAAACACGGCCATGGCCATGTTGATTTAAAATCATCGATTGCTCAATCATGTGATGTTTATTTTTATGACTTGGCTAATACCTTAGGTATCGATCGCATGCATAACTTTTTAGATCTTTTTGGTTTTGGTCAGCGAACTGAAATTGATTTACCAAGTGAAAGCCGAGGTCTATCACCATCAAGTCAGTGGAAGCGAGATAATCGCAACCAAGCTTGGTATCCAGGCGAAACATTGATTTCTGGAATAGGCCAAGGTTTTAATCAAACCACGCCAATTCAACTCGCTCATGCTACTGCAACCTTAGCCATGCGAGGCGTTAGTGTGATACCGAAAGCGGTACGAGCACTGCGTAAAGCAGGGCAAGAAGAGATGCAGTTACAATTGGCGGAAACGGTAGACAGCTTGCCTATGGAAGATAGTCAGCATTGGGAAACAGTGATTGACTCCATGGTTGAGGTGACTCATGGTCGTCGTGGCACGGCCCGACATGTTGGCCAAGGTTTACCTTTTAAAATGGCGGGAAAAACAGGTACTGCACAGGTCTTCACTATCAAGCAAGATGAAAAATACGATGCAGCTACCTTAGCGAGGAAATTACATGACCATGCGTTATTTATCGCTTTTGCACCGGCAGATAAACCTGAAATAGTCGTCGCTATTGTTGTTGAGAATGGCGGTAGTGGTAGTAAAAAAGCTGCTCCCATTGCTCGTAAAATGATCAATCAATATTTTGGAATAACAGAAAATGAGTAGTTTGCTTAATGAGCGTCAGCAGTCAAAAAGTTTTGGCTTGACGGGGTTCTTAAGTCGTATTCACCTCGATGCATTGTTACTGTTGGGTTTACTGGTTTTACTTTCTGTCGGCTTGATGGTGTTGTACAGTGCGGGTGGTCAAGATAATGGTTTATTAGTTAGACAGTTAATCCGTATGGGAACCGCTTTTTTTGTGCTGATGGTCTTGGCACAAATACATCCAGATCGAATGCGTGATGCGGCTTATTGGTTATATGGTCTAGGGCTTATTTTACTGTTTGCTGTATTGGCATTTGGCCATGAAGGCAAAGGGGCGCAACGTTGGTTAGATTTAGGATTTTTCCGCTTCCAACCATCAGAGTTAATGAAGTTAGCAGTACCGTTATTAGTAGCGGCTTATTTGGCTGAAAGGCCATTAGCACCAACAACAGGCCGCTTAATAGTAGGTTTGTTAATGATTATAGTGCCGTCATTTTTAATTGCTAAACAACCTGATTTGGGTACATCGTTGTTGATTGCCAGTTCTGGGCTGATTGTATTGTTTCTATCAGGCATACGCTGGCGGATCATCATTGGCTTTATCACTGTTTGTGCATCAGCGTTACCGATACTTTGGTATTTTATGCATGCTTATCAGCGGCAACGGGTGTTAACATTTCTAAATCCAGAAAGTGATCCGCTCGGCTCCGGTTATCACATTATTCAATCTAAAATTGCTATAGGCTCTGGCGGTATATTTGGTCAGGGTTGGTTAGAAGGGACCCAATCACACTTAGAATTTTTACCTGAACGATCTACTGACTTTATTTTTGCTGTTATTGCTGAAGAGTTTGGTTTAATAGGGGTGGGTTTATTGTTATTTTGGTATTTATTAGTTGCTGGTCGCGGCTTATTTATTGCCAGTCAGGCCCAAACAAGCTTTGCAAGATTATTGGCCGGGAGTATTTCTGTTACTTTCTTGGTCTATGTGTTCGTTAATGTCGGGATGGTGACAGGTTTATTACCTGTTGTTGGTGTGCCATTACCGTTAATCAGTTATGGAGGCACCTCAATGGTGACCTTATTAGCTGGCTTCGGTATCCTGATGTCAATTCATACCCACAGAAGGATGATGTCACCATGAAAAAACCGTTATTCATAGCCACATTGATGTGTATTTTGACGTTCAATGTTTATGCAAACTCTGAGTTACCGGACCTTGCTGTGTTCATTGATGAAATGGTGAGCAAGCACAACTTTGACCGCACTGAGTTAAATGAAGCATTTGCAGATGTTGAAGTAAAAAAAAGCATATTAAAAGCAATTTCACGACCTGCTGAAAAAAGTAAGCCATGGTATGACTACCGTAATATTTTTATTACTGATAAACGCATCAGTGGTGGAGTGAAGTTTTGGCAACAACATGCTGAAACACTCGCAGAGGCAGAACAAAAATATGGTGTACCAGCTGAAGTCATCATCGCTATTTTAGGGGTTGAAACACGTTATGGCGGTAATGTGGGTGGCTATCGGGTAGTGGATGCTTTATCAACCTTGGCATTTCGTTACCCACCTCGTAGTCCTTTTTTCCGTTCAGAATTAGAGCATTTTTTATTACTTACTCGTGAAGAAGAAATGTCGCGATTATCCCCTGTAGGCTCTTATGCTGGTGCGATGGGCTTAGGACAATTTATGCCGAGTAGTTACCGTGAATATGCGGTTGATTTTGATGGCGATGGTAAGCGAGATATTTGGACTAACCCAGTTGATGCCATTGGTAGTATTGCCAACTATCTTAAGCGTCATGGTTGGGTCTCTGGAGAAAGCATCGTGCATTTAACAAGTGTTGATGGCAATGAGGGGGCTGATTTAGCAACCAAAGGTTTGAAACCATCACTTAATAGACTAGATCTACAGAATGCAGGTGTTTCATTACAAAACCTACCAGTAGGTGAAGATAAGCTAGCGTTAATTTCTTTGACTCAAAAGTCAGGTGAAGAATACTGGTTAGCCAGACAGAATTTTTATGCAATTACGCGTTATAACCACAGCAGAATGTATGCGATGGCAGTGACTCAATTAGCTGAAGAGATTAGCAAGCAATATGGCCAATAAAATGTTGAGTTATAGATGTAAAAATTTGATTGTCACAGCCTTGTTATTGTTAGTAACAGCCTGTGGCAGTATTACTGAGAAGGGCGACAGTGCACCAACGAAAGTGCCTGATGTTGCCAATATTCCAGATGCAGTACCGCGTGATGAACCGCGAAGTAAATATGGCAATCCATCGAGCTATGAAGTGTTTGGTAAACGTTATTACACCTTAAGTTCTAGCCGAGGTTATAACGAAAAAGGCATTGCCTCATGGTATGGCACTAAGTTTCATGGCAGACGTACATCAAGTGGTGAGCCTTATGATATGTATGCGATGACGGCAGCGCATAAAACCTTGCCATTACCTAGTTATGTTGAAGTGACGAACTTAAATAATGGCCGTAAGGTCATCGTTAAGGTTAATGACCGCGGCCCATTCCATGAAAACCGAGTCATTGATCTATCATATAGTGCTGCCACTAAGCTTGGCATTGTGGCCAAGGGCACAGGCTTAGTACAGGTAAGGGCTATTAGTGCAGGACAAGCACCTGCAACGGCGACAAAAATTACTTCGGCACCTGCGCAAGAATTGACGAGTGGCTCAGTTGGTATGTATTTACAAGTCGGCGCATTCAGTACTGAAAATAGAGCTGAACAACTTAAAACAAAGGTACAACAACAAATTGGCGATGCCGTTCGCATCGTTCCTTTTGTTAAACCGGGCGGCAATATTTATCGAGTCCGTATTGGACCGCTAGCCAGTGTAGAATATGGCGATTCATTGGCAACACGCCTAGTTGAATTGGGCTTTTCCGATGCCCATATCGTTATTGAATAATTTCATCATTTGAGAGCAACGCATGTTTAAAACAATTAATTTTGTCTTCTTGTCATTTTTAGCATTGCTGGTTACTAATGCACAAGCAGTAGTAACCCCCAATCCTTCTGCACCGACTATTATTGCTAAGTCATATATCTTGCAAGACTTTGCTAGCGGTCGTATTGTCGCTGAACAAAATTCAGATCAACGCTTGCCACCTGCCAGCATCACTAAGTTAATGACTGCGTATGTAGTTTCGCAAGAATTAAAAATGGGCAACATTAAGCTTGAAGATGAAGTATTAATTAGTGAAAAAGCTTGGCGCATGGTTGGCTCACGTAGCTTTATCGAAGTAAATACTAAAGTACCCGTTGAAGTGTTATTACGCGGTATGATCATTCAATCAGGAAATGATGCAGCTGTTGCTTTAGCAGAACATATTGCAGGCAGTGAAGAAACCTTTGCCCAAATGATGAACCAATATGCTCAACAATTGGGCATGTTTAATACGAATTATGAAAACTCAACAGGTTTGCCGGGCGACAACCACTTCACAACAGCACGTGACATCGCAACCTTATCTGCCGCCATTATTCGTGATTTCCCAGATCACTATGAATGGTATGCCGAGAAAGAATTTACTTATAACAATATTACGCAACATAACCGTAACAAATTGTTATGGCGTGATAAAAGTGTTGATGGTTTAAAAACGGGTCATACTGAAGAAGCGGGTTATTGTCTTGCTGCATCAGCAAAACGCAGTGGTATGCGCTTAATTTCTGTCGTTTTAGGAACACGTAGTGAAAATGCACGTGCTCAAGAAACGCAAAAATTAATGAATTATGGCTTTCGATTTTTTGAAACACATGCCCTTTATCAAGCATTGGACCAAGTCGCTGAAACTAAAGTCTGGAAAGGTGCAACTAAGCAAGTTGCCTTAGGCCTGGAGCAAACATTATCAGTAACGGTGCCTCGTGGCCGTTATAAAGAGCTAGTGGCAACAACTAATATCCAGCAACCATTAATCGCACCGATTGCAGTTGGTAGTCAACTAGGTGAAGTTGAGATTCGCTTGGGCGATGAATTAATTGCTAAACAGCCGCTAATCGCAGTACACGCAGTGGAGCAAGGTAGTTGGTGGCGTCGATTACTTGATAGCTTGTTGATGTTGATCTGGGGCTAATATGAACGACGTGTATTTAAACGGTGATTTTATAGCAGCTGAACAGGCAAAAGTATCGGTTTTTGACCGCGGCTTTTTACTGGGTGATGGTGTCTATGAAGTGATTCCTGTTTATGCTGGTCGTTGTTTTCGCTTAGATGGCCATTTAAAACGCTTACAGAATAGTTTGGATGCTGTCAGGATGGCTAACCCATTATCTGAACAGCAATGGCAGCTGATGATTGAGCAGTTAATCGCACGCAATGGTGCTGGTGATCAATCTGTGTATTTACAAGTGACTCGTGGTGTTGCCCCGCGCGATCATGTGTTTCCAGAAAATGTTTCACCTACTGCTTTTGCGATGAGCAACCCACTTCATGCAGTACCTGAAACATATAAAACAAAGGGTATTGCCGCGATTATGGTGCCAGATATTCGTTGGCAAAATTGTAATATCAAAGCGATCACCCTATTGCCGAATAGTTTATTAAAACAACAGGCACAAGATGCAGGTGCTCAAGAAGCTTTATTGATTCGTGATGGTTATTTAACCGAAGGTTCGGCCAGTAATGCTTATGCGGTGATTGACGGTGTTATTTACACTGCACCGAAAGATGAAAAGGTTTTGCCGGGCATTACCCGCGACTTGGTAATAGACTTAGCAAGGAAGGGTAAGCTTAAGTTAGTTGAAGAGGCGGTAACAGAACAGCAGTTACGTTCAGCAGATGAAATTTGGGTGAGTAGTTCAACTAAAGAAGTGCTGCCGGTAACGATATTAGATAATAAAGCGGTTGGTACAGGATCTCCTGGAGCTGTATGGCAACAAATTGATGCTTTGTATCAAGCTTATAAATTAGAAGGAGACTCATAATGGCTGAGCAAGAAGAGACTTTAATTGAGTTTCCCTGTGACTTTGATGTCAAAGCGATGGGACCATCAAGTGATGATTTTGATGCCATCGTGGTAGATATGATTCGTCATCATGTTGACGATATAAAAGAAGGTGCCGTTACCACTAAGCAAAGTTCCGGTGGTAAATTTACATCGGTAACGGTGACTATTTATGCGACGAGTAAAGCGCAAATCGATGCCATTTACCGTGAATTAAGTGCTCACGAACAAGTTAAGTACGTACTTTAATATCCGCTAATGATAGTTCGTGATCTTGGCCTAGTTGAGTTTGAGCCGATTTGTGAAGCAATGCGAAAATTCACGGCTGAACGAACTCCGGATACGCAGGACGAACTATGGTTATTGGAACATCCTGCTGTATTCACCATGGGACTTAATGGTAAAGATGAGCACGTATTAAATACCCATGATATTCCTCTGGTAAACACCGATCGTGGCGGGCAAGTGACCTACCATGGCCCAGGTCAATTAATTGCTTATACATTAGTTGATCTAAAACGTAATAAAGTTGGTGTGCGTGAGATGGTAACTCGCTTGGAAAATAGTTTGATTGCGATTATGGCTGCACAAGGTATCGCTGCTGAGTCTCGAGCTGATGCACCGGGTGTTTATGTTGATGGTCGTAAAATTGGTGCCTTGGGTTTAAGGGTCAAGCGAGGCGCTTGTTATCATGGTCTAAGTTTTAATATTGATATGGACTTAACCCCATTTAGTTATATCAATCCTTGTGGTTATCAAGGCTTAGAAGTAATCGATCTAAAAAGTCTTGGCTGTGAACTCACAATGGAACAAGCAAAACAATATTTTGTGTCTGAATTTAAGCAGCAAATGCTGGAAAATAATGCATAGTTGCGAGTTAGGTAAGTAATGAGTGAAACTGAAATAGTAAAACCTAAACGTGATGTGAAAGCCTTAAAAGGGGCTTCCAAAGTATCTCGTATCCCAATAAAAATTATACCGAGTGATCCGAAGCGGAAACCTGCTTGGATCCGTGCTAAAGCACCGAGTAGCCCAGAGGTTATCCGCCTTAAGAAATTGCTGCGTGACAATGATTTACATACCGTATGTGAAGAAGCGAACTGTCCAAACTTAGGTGAATGTTTCACCCATGGAACAGCAACATTCTTAATCATGGGTAATATTTGTACGCGTCGCTGCCCGTTTTGCGATATTGCCCATGGTCGACCGGATGCACTGGATCAAAATGAGCCACAACATCTAGCACAGACCATCGCTTCAATGAAGTTGAAGCATGTCGTTGTCACATCCGTTGATCGTGATGATTTACGGGATGGCGGTGCCACTCATTTTGGTGAATGTATCAGTCAAATTCGTCAACAAGCGCCTCTGACACGTATTGAAATTTTAGTGCCTGATTTTCGTGGCCGAATGGATAAAGCCTTAGAAGAACTCGCTAAAAATCCGCCTGATATTTTTAATCATAACTTGGAAAATGTGCCGAGACTTTATAAGGCTGTACGTCCAGGATCGGATTATCAATGGTCATTAGATTTGATTAAAAACTTCCAAGCAATGCATCCGAATGTGCCAACTAAATCAGGTTTAATGCTTGGTTTGGGTGAAACAATGGAAGAAGTGCATCAGGTGATGCAAGACTTGCGTGATCATAATTGTAGAATGTTAACATTAGGCCAGTATCTACAACCTAGCCGTCATCACTTAGCTGTTGAGCGTTTTGTTACACCTGCGGAGTTTGATGAACTAGCTGAACTTGGTAAACAAATGGGCTTTGAACATGTGGCCAGTGGACCCATGGTCAGATCGTCTTATCATGCAGACTTACAAGCAATAGGTGAGCATGTTTCATAATTAGTCATGGGTAGTTGAAAGGAGAGTCATGGTGTTAAAGCGACGAAGTTTTATTAAAACAGCACTAGCTGCTGGATCAATAGCTATGCTACCTAACACCATCTTTGCAGTACCTAATACTCGTAAACAACGTCGAGTTGTGATCATCGGTGGCGGCTTTGCTGGTGCCACCGCTGCTAAATATATCAAGTTGTGGGGACCTCAGTATGAGGTGATATTAATTGAACGCAATGCTCAATTTGTTTCTTGTCCACAAAGTAATCTGGTGTTAGGCGGAACTCGTAGCCTGCAAGACTTAACTCAGGATTATCAGGGGCTGAGTGATAAAGGGATACAAACGGTTCAAGCCGAGGTTGTTGCCATTGATACTGATAAACAACAGGTTCGCTTACACGATGGTGTAGAAATGAGTTACGACCGAGTGGTCATAGCGCCTGGTGTCGATTTTATCTACGATGACTTACCAATGCTAGCGAATTATCAAGCACAACAACGTATTCCTCACGCATGGAAAGCTGGGCCACAAACAGCACTACTGCAACAACAATTACATAATATGAAGCAAGGCGGCACGATGGTGATGACCGTGCCAACAGGGCCTTTACGTTGTCCTCCTGGACCTTATGAGCGTGCTTGTCAGGTTGCCTATTATCTCAAGCATCATAATCCAACAGCTAAATTAATCGTGTTAGATGCCAATGCCGATATTATGTCGAAAAAAGGCTTGTTTAAGGCTGCATGGAAGAAGTATTACGCTGATTTTATTGAATATATTCCAAGTAATGCGATTGATGATATTGATGTCGCAACACTGACGGTAGAGACTGAGTTTGATAGTTATTCAGCCGATGTTTTAAATGTAATTCCACCTCAGCGAGCGGGTAAAGTTGCTGAGTTAGCTGGCGTTATTAATGTTGATGAGCGATGGTGTAAAGTCGATTTCCTAAGTTATGAATCAACGGTAAAGAAAAATGTGCATGTGATTGGTGATGCCATTGCGGCTAAGTTACCAAAGTCAGGTCATATGGCAAACGCACAAGCGAAAGTCTGTGCTGCAGCAATAGTATCTTTATTAAGCGAACAGCTTCCTGAGCAAGAACCGGTCATTAATAACACCTGTTATAGCTTTATAGATAATGAGCAGGCGGTGCATGTTGCTGCTGTATATAGATATAACAAAGAACAACAAGCAATGATTGCAATGCCGGGCGGTGGCGTATCTGACGCACCAAGCGAGCTAGAAGGTGCTTATGCGAATGCCTGGGCAAAAAATATTTGGGCTGATGCACTGAGCTAATGAATAGGAGAGTTAATAGAAATGGCAAGGGAGCAGGAGTTTTTAGATTTTGACTTAATGGAAAAGTCAGCCACTAATGGTAGTTCATTGCCATTATCAGCGAAACAATTAGAAGATTGGTTAACAAGCTTACCGATGATGGATGTGGTGAAATCGGGGAAACAAGTGGAGGCTTACCTTTATTTCCTAAACCAAGCTGTATTAACCGATAAGCTGCGTTATAGCCTATTAGAAGCTCTACGACCTATCATCAAGTCATTTTCTGATCGGTTTCAATCGGGCTTGCAAAATAGAATGGTTAATCTATCCACAGAGAGTCAAGCGCTATTTCGAATTGTAGCTGAGCTTAATAAAGCTATGGCTGATGGCTATTTATATTTATTGCAGCAGCAAGCAAGCAAAAAGCCTAGCTGGTTATCTCGGAAAAAGTATGTTGATTTAACTCTAAAGTCAGTATTTTATTTGGGTGAACAATTACATTTTTGCTACTTACTTTACGCACCACAAGCCAAAGCAATATGGTCAAAACTACATAAGCTATATAGCTACGCATGTCATCATGAGCTGCATGATATGGAAGTTGTGGAACAGGATATTGCCGAGTTCGATAGCATCACCATTGCACGGGTATATAAAAGATTATTGTTACAAGCGATGGTGTCACCAAATAGTTTGAAATGTGCTCAGTTGAAGCAAATTTATCAGCTACTTATTACGGACTTAGACGGTATTATCATAAGCAAAGATAGCGATAGTGAGGCTCATGGCTATTTTATTGATTGTCTGAGTGATGGCGGACCAATCAATATCAATGAATTAGTCCATAAAGCAAAAGATAGTTTTTGGAAAATTGATTGCTCTAACTTGATTAACCAACTTGAAGTTTGGGTGAAAGCGGGTGGGCGAACATTCGAGCATCAAAATAGTGTCATGTCAGTGGATTTTCTTACCTATCTTATTTTGATGCTAAAAGCTCATTACATTGATATCCCGGAGCGTATTCAATCTGAAGGCAAGGTAAGTGTCATCAAAGGCTTAACCAATATCTTCGCAGAATTAAAAATTGAAGAGCTTGAGGATGCTGACAAGGTAGAAAAGGCAGAGCTTAGCCTAAAACCTGCCGGTTCTCTTCAAGTGGGAAGCCTGAATAACTGGGAGGAAAAAGATCGATCGGGTGATGTATGGGATAGGGTTCCTGTATTTGTGACAGAAACATTAACTGAGCAACAACAAGTACAGCCTACACTTAAGCAAAAGACGATTGTTAAACCGACATTGTGGTCAGTTGTTGATTTTAGTCCGCGAGGATATCGTATCAAGTGTCAGTTTCAAGATGAAGTACCGCTGGCTGTCGGCGAGCTATTACTGGTCATGGTTGCTAATGATGCTCAGCAACAACAGGAGCAACATTGGCAACTCGCGACAGTGTGTTGGTTAAACGTTTCAGCGCAAAATGGTGAAGTGAATATGGGGATTCATGTTTTAGGCAAGGATACGCAAGGCATACAAGTTGCTAAAAAAACCATTGCTAAACCCGTGTTCGAAAACTGTTTATTACTCAATGCTAAAAATGCTGAGGAAGCAAACAGTATTTTAATGTCGCGGAATTTTGCTAACACCGGCGATGTGTTACTGTTTAAGCCTAAGCAGAAAGTTTATAAAATTCGTATAGAAGAAGTTGTCTGGTTTAGTGAGGGTTTTGCTCAGTTTCACTTTCAATTGTTGAAATGAAACTGAAGGCCTAGAAATACAATTTGTATTTTGGCTGTTCACAGCAAAAGCTTTCAGTATAATGAGCCAAAATTTTTGTCATCAAAATATGAGGTTGCTATGAGCGATTTTTTACCAGGGTTGGAAGGCGTTGCCGCAACGAAGTCAGCTATTTCATTTATTGATGGAGAGAAAGGCCTTTTATCCTATCGAGGCTATTCGTTAGAAACCTTAGCTGAAAATAGCACTTTTGAAGAAACAACGCTGTTGTTATTAGAAGGTGAGTTACCAACAGCCACTAAATTGAATGGCTTTACTGGGCAGCTGCGAAAGCACTACCGAATTAAATATCACATCCGTGAAATGATGCGTCACTTTCCGGCTACCGGTCATCCAATGGACATGCTGCAAACAGCAGTATCAAGTTTGGGCATGTTTTATCCGGGCACTGAATGTCTGACTAATGCTGATGTGTGTGAAGACACCAACTATATTCGCAATATGACAGTGAATATTATCGCCCAAATGGCACCACTGGTTGCTATGTGGGAGCACATGCGTCAGGGCTACGATCCAATTGAGCCTCGCGATGATTTATCGGTAGCTGAAAATCTACTGTATATGTTCACGGGTAAAGAACCAGATCCAATGATGGCTAGAATCATGGACGTTTGTCTGATTCTTCATGCGGAACATACTTTAAATGCGTCTACTTTCTCAGCATTAGTATCTGGTTCAACTCTTGCTACACCTTACAGTGTCATCTCAGGTGCGATCGGTACCTTGTCAGGCCCATTACATGGTGGTGCTAATCAGCAAGTATTAACTATGTTGAAAGAGATTGGTTCAGTCGATAAAGTGGAAGCATGGGTTGATGGCCGCTTAAAAAACAAAGAAGTTATTTGGGGCATGGGCCATCGTGAATATAAAGTTAAAGATCCACGTGCCACTATTCTAAGCAAACTGTTTGCCCAATTAATGGAAGATCGTGGTGGTAGTTTAGACGACACCTTCGAAATTGCGATGAAAGTTGAAGAGGTCTGTGCAGATCGCTTAGGTCACAAGGGGGTTTACCCGAATGTTGATTTCTATTCAGGTATTTTATATTCAGAAATGGGTATTCCAGCCGATCAGTTCACTGCATTATTTGCGGTAGCACGTTCAGCAGGTTGGTTAGCACATTGGCGCGAACAAATTTCAAATAACCGTATTTACCGTCCTACCCAAATCTACGTTGGTAGCGAACTGCGTGATTACACACCAGTATCACAACGCTAACTGATACTTGTTTTACTGGCTTCACCTTGTATCTCTCGAACTAAACGAGGCACAAGGTAGCCAGGTAATACATTACGTAGCTTTTCAATCAAAGTAATACCAAGCTCCTCATCGACATCAAAATGACTGGCACCAGCCACGCGATCCATCAAGTGAAGGTAGTAGGGCATTACGCCTGTATCAGCTAAACGCTCACTTAAACCGACTAAGCTATCAACGTCATCATTAATGCCTTTTAAAAGCACAGACTGGTTGAGCAATTGACAGCCGGCTTGCTGTAACTTCTTTAAGGCGACTTCAACATCTAGATCAATTTCATTGCCATGGTTAGCATGGATAACCATGATGATTTGCAACCGACTGTCAGCCATCCACTGCAATAAATGCTTATCGACACGCTCGGGTAAGACGACAGGTAAGCGTGTGTGGATACGCAAGCGTTTAATATGACTTATCTTCTCTATATCGCTGACCAGTGAGGCTAGTTTATTATCGGACAAGGCAAGTGGATCACCGCCGCTTAAAATGACTTCGTTGATGCTAGTATCATCTTCAATTGCTTGACGAGTTTGTTGCCATTGACTAGCGAGAGGGTTGCTATCTCCGTAAGGAAAGTGGCGGCGAAAACAATAGCGGCAATGAATGGCACAAGCACCGGTAGTGAGCAATAAGGCTCGACCTTGGTATTTTTGTAACATTCCAGGCGTGGTAATCGCTAAATGGTCACCGACCGGATCGGCAACAAAGTTATCTGCATCAATAGATTCATCAATTAACGGGAAAACCTGACGTAATAATGGATCCTCCGGATCACCATAGCGCATTTTATTGATATAACTTTGTGTAACACGTAGTGGGAACTGTTTGATGACATCGTCAGTAACAGCTGATAGTTTCCCTGACAAACCTAGCTGTGACAAGAGTTCTTCTGGATCTTTAATCGCATTGGCTAAGGCTGTCTGCCATGCTTGTTTTATCACCCGAGTGTTGGTTTGCGGTATCATGATGCGCTTTAATTTTTAAACAGATGTTGATCGTCCCCTAAAAGAGGTTGCCATGGCAAATTTTAGTACAAATGAATTTAAATCCGGACTCAAATTTATGTTGGATGGTGACCCATGCAATATCATTGAAAACGAGTTGGTTAAGCCGGGCAAAGGACAAGCATTTAACCGTGTTAAATACCGTAACCTGAAAACGGGTCGTGTAAACGAGAAAACATTCAAGTCTGGCGATAAGGTTGAAGGCGCTGACGTAATGGAAGTGGAATTAGAATACTCATACACTGACGGTGAGTTCTGGTACTTCATGGACTCAGACACGTTTGAACAGCACGCAGCAGATGCCAATGCGATAGAAGATTGCAAAAAATGGTTAAAAGAACAATATGTTTACACTGTGACTCAATGGAATGGTTCGCCTTTGCTGGTAACGGCTCCTAACTTTGTTAATTTAGAAGTGACAGAGACTGATCCTGGCCTAAAAGGTGATACTGCTGGAACTGGTGGTAAACCTGCAACTTTAGAAACAGGTGCTGTAGTTCGCGTACCGTTATTTATGAATGTCGGTGATGTATTACGTATTGATACACGTAGTGCTGAGTATGTTGAACGAGCTAAAAAATAAGTCAGTTTATTAAGTTCCATATCCATATTTTTATAAAATAATAATAATAAATAAAATAGGTTGTTGAGTGATGACATCAACATGGCAACCATCAGCTGACATAGAAACATTAAAAAAGCGGGCACAGCTTATTGCTGATGTCCGCCTTTTTTTTTCTCAGCGTGATGTATTAGAAGTTGAAACCCCTATCTTGTCACAAGCGGCCCCTACAGCGCCGTATTTAGATAGTTTTTATACTGACTTTTCTCCCCTAGGTTCCGAGCATAAGCAGACGTATTTTTTACAAACTTCGCCTGAGTTTGCAATGAAGCGTTTATTAGCTGCTCATTCAGGATCTATTTATCAAATAGCATCGGTTTTTCGTAACGGTGAAAGTGGTCGTTTGCATTCGCCAGAATTTACCATGTTGGAATGGTACCGTCCGGAATTGACACTGTTTCAATTAATGGATGAAGTCAATGACTTGGTTCAACAAGTATTTAACCTGGCTCCAGTATTACGGTTTAGTTATCGCGGCATCTTCGAGTTTTTTTGTAAGTTCAATGTTTTTACCTGTTCTGATGATGACATCCAGTCCTTTGTAGCAAAGCGAATTGATGGTTTACCTGCAGACTTAGTGATGACACGTGATGGTTGGCTTGAGTTAATCATGAGCTATGTTATTGAGCCGCGTTTGGCGGCAATGAATATGTCGGTATTCATTTATGACTTTCCAGCATCACAAGCACAATTGGCAAAAGTTGAGAAAGATGGGCAGGGCAATGATGTCGCGAAACGATTTGAGCTTTATGCTGGGGGGATGGAGTTAGCCAATGGCTATGATGAATTATTAGATGCCGATGAATTACGTCACCGCTTCAATTCAGATAACCAACTTAGACAGCAGAAAAATACGAAAACAATACCTGTAGATGAGCACTTATTAGCTGCCATGACTGCTGGCATGCCACAGTGTAGTGGCGTGGCATTAGGGTTAGAACGCTTGTTAATGCTGGCATTAAAGAAAAAAAATATTAATGATGTTCGTGCCATAAAGTTTGAACTCGCTTAACCGTATTTCATGACGCTGATATTGACCACGGCGAACTCAGCTATCCTCTTAAATTAACTTATTCTTGACTTAGATTCTTAATAGAGTACCTTCATTTCATGACGTCATTACGTCATGAAATATTTTTAATGAACTTTAAAGGATCTCCTTATGGCTAAGCAAAAAGTTAAAGCAATCAAAAAAGAAATTAAAGTAAGAAGTGCAAAAATTGATAAACAAGCAAAAAAGATCAAAAAGTTAAAAAAAGCGATGAAAAAAGCTAAATAAGTTTTTCGAGATATAGACTCCAAAGTACAGTAATGAATAAGAGCTGTACTTTGGAGTTTTTTTGTACTGCGGTCTATTTTTTTGATAAACAACTGTGGATGAGTGATGTAGAATCTGATGTATTAATTTATGTGGGTCATCCAAGTGAGCGAAAAGAGCCAAGCTAAGAAAGTAGCGGATAAACGTCAAGTTGAGCAGGGTACAGCTAGCTTGCCCAAGAAAGATAAGAGTAAAAAAAATACGTCGCTACGCCTTGATAAGCAAACGCTCAAGGCGCTAAAAATAAGGGCGATTGAACAAGATACAAGTATCCAAAAATTAATTGAAAAATTAATTAAGGATTATTTAAAGTAGTAGCAATGCATTATTATTAGTGTATGACTTCAGTTCCAGCCTCGCCCCATTGCTGATTAGCAACACTATTACAATTGGTAGGTAAATCAGGTAATGAACACCAATGGCTAATTGCGATGGGTAAAACCTTATAGATAGTGACAATCCCTTGGTCATCAGCAGCAGCTAAAACGTAATGTTCTCCGTTCCACCATGCTTGTGATACGGTTTCATCCATCCAGAGGCAGACAACGATTTTCTGGCCAACATCAGGCATTTGCTCTTTAGTTTCTGTCCATTCAAGCTTTTGTTTATTATTCATGATATTTCCCCCAAGCTAGTCGATTGATTACGCTTCAAGATCTTTATCAGTTTTGTTTTTGCTTTGTTACAGTTTTACTATGCCTATCTAATGTATCGACTTTTATTATAGGCGCTTTAATGACATTTGTTAAAAAAACAGGCTGTTTTTAATATGCATCCATTAAGCTAGGCAGCCATAATGTTAATGATGGAAAGCTAATGACGAGTGCTAAAACGATGACTTGAATGACTATAAAAGGAATAACGCCTCGATAGATATCTTGTAGTTTTAATGTCGGGGCACTGGCTTTAAGATAAAACAAAGAAAAACCAAACGGTGGCGTTAAAAACGAGGTCTGTAAATTAAGTGCAATTAATAAAGCGAACCAAAGTGGATCGAGTCCCATATGAATAGCAATTGGGGCAATGATTGGCACGACGATAAAACAGATTTCAATAAAGTCTAAGAAGAAACCCAAGACAAAAATTAGCACCATACTGAGGATTAAAAATCCCCATTTACCGCCAGGTAGGCCACTGAAAATATCAAAGATCAGTTTGTCACCACCCATTCCAACAAATACCAAACCAAAAGCGGTTGCACCGATTAATATTAGAAATACCATGCTAGTGAGGCGAGTGGTTTGCTGCATAGCCTTGTTGAGGTTTTCTAAGCTTAGTTTACGATGACTGATGGCTAATAATATCGCACCTAAGGCACCGACTGCTGCTGATTCAGTAGGAGAGGCGATACCAAAAAAGATTGAACCTAAAACAGCAAGGATTAAGCTCAAGGCAGGTAATAAGCTTTTAAGTATTTTATAGCCTAAGTTCTCAGTAGAGTCTGAACCTAAAGAAATAGCAGGTGCTAGAGCTGGATTTTGCCAGGCAATAAAACCGATATATGCGATATAGCCGATCACTAATAAGGCACCGGGAATAGCAGCACCAATAAACAGTTGGCCTACAGGTACGCCAATAACATCACCTAATAAAATAAGGATAATGCTAGGCGGAATGATTTGGCCTAATGTGCCTGAGGTAGCAATCGTACCGCCGGCTAAGCTAGGGGAATAACCATTCTTTAACATCACTGGTAAGGCAATGACTGCCATGGTTACTACTGAGGCACCTACAACACCGGTAGTGGCTGCTAATAAGGCACCAACGATCACGACTGATATTGCTAAGCCGCCACGCACTCGGCCAAATAATTGGCCCATGGTTTCAAGTAGTTCTTCTGCGATGCCTGACTTTTCTAAAATGACGCCCATAAAGACAAATAAGGGCACGGCCAATAAGGTGAAGTTAGTCATGATGCCCCAAATACGATGAGGCAGCAGGTTGAAGAAGTCTAAACCTAGAAAGACACTGCCAAAGCCAAGCGATACAGCGCCTAGTGTAAAGGCAACTGGAAAGCCAGCTAATAAAAGCAGGAATAACACTGCAAACATGACTAATGCCCAAACTTCCATTAGTTGTTCTCCGTATTTTGTAGTTTTAAAATATTACGGAGTAGTTCAGCGACACCTTGAATCATCAGTAATGCAAAGGCCAGCAAGACGCTGCCTTTTAATAAATAGCGATTGGGCAGCCCACCTGGATCGGGTGAACCTTCATTATAGAAATAAGCATTTTCGGCAAATGACCAGCCGGTATATAAAATGAGGCCACAAAATGGAAATAAAAATAATACGATGCCAGCTATGTTGATTAGCGCGCGATGTTTATCTGATAAAAGACGGCTTTGGAATACAATGTCGACTCGCACGTGTTCGTCATGTTTTAAGGTGTAAGCTCCACTCAATAAAAAAAGCAGTGCGAATAAATGCCACTCTAGCTCTTGAAGGGCGACCGAACCTTGCTGAAATAAGTAACGCATGGCCACGTCATAACAAATCACTATTACCATAGCCAATACTAACCAAGAAACACTGCGGCCAGTCCATTCAGTGAAACAATCAATGGCGGCGATCATGCGAGAAAAAACGTTGTTCATGGCTATTCCGTTAAGAGTAATTGTTTGGCTTTCATCGCCGCTTCAGTACGATTTGATACTTGCAAAGTGGTTAATATCGCTCGTACATGCAATTTAACGGTACCTTCACTTAAGCCTAAATCTAAGGCAATGCGTTTATTAGAACTACCTTCACAGATCTGTTGTAAGACTTGGTATTGGCGAGGGGTTAAGGCTTGTTGTAACTCAGTTGCAGAAGAAAGTGTTGTTTGCGAGCTGGTATCTGTGACCGGATGTATTGATATGCCGCTTTCTAACATCAGTCGTAATGCATTAAGCATGTCATCACTTTTCATCGACTTTTTCATATAGCCCAAAGCGCCCGCTTTTAATGCTTGCTGGGTATCATTTGGATCTTCAGACGAGGTGATGACAATGACTGGAATACTCGCATAGTCTTGGGTTAGTTGGCTTATGCCTTGATAGTAGTTGAGATCAGGCATGTTTAAATCAATTAAAATTGCATCCCAGCCAGACTGCTGCTTAAGTCGCTCTAGTAATTCAGTGAAATTACAGGCTTGCTGAACCTCAGTTCCTTGTTCTAAACGTTGAACAAGTATTGATAAGGCATCGCGGTAGAGTTCGTGATCATCGGCAATCAAAATTTTCATGGCATGAATAATAGTGGAATTAGCACGAAAAGGTAATTATTACGCTTATATTAAGCAAAATTAACTTTAAGCAAGAGAGTGTGGTTTACTATCTAAGCTGAAAATTCACCATCCAGGTAGCAATCAATGGCTTTATTTCAACAATTAGTTAACAAAAACAAGATACGCTTCGAAGCGTTATTAGCCTTATCTGTTTTAGTTATAGGCCTAGTATTGTCGATGATGGGGTTCATTGAGTTACAAGCAATTTCAAAAGAGCGTCTTTACTTAGCAACAGAAAAGTATGCTCGAACTCAAGTTGAGCAAATCCAAACTAAATTAGATATCTCATTAGACTCATTAAAAAGTGTTGCGGCACTTTATTCTGATACCGGCGATATCTCAAAGGAAAAATTAGCCCATTTTGTGGAGACAGATACCCATTATCACGCAGGTACTTTGGGGCTAGCTTGGGCTGTGCGGATCAGTCATCAAGATAAAAGCCAGTTTGAACATGCGATGCAGTCTACTGGTGAACATGATTTTCAGATCCATGAAATTACCGGCCATGGTATAGCTAGACCAGTAGAGGGTGAGCAAGAGTATTTTCCACTACGGTCATTATTTCCATCACGGGTAGGTTCGCTGAGTTTAGGGTTAAATATTGCTTCAATGCCTTCTCGCTTAAGAGTAATGAATAAGGCAAAGAAGACTCAGCAAACGACTATCACTCAGCATCTATCCATTTTTAATAACAAAAAGGTGGTCTCTGGCTTTCAAGCATTTCATCCCGTATTTGATGAGGCCCAAGCATGGAAAAAACAACTATTAGGCTTCGTGATCGGTGTATACAACTTTAATGCGTTGTTTGCCGACAGTTTTGTTACTGAGCACGGCCAACTTAATATTGCGCTTTATGATGGCAATAGTTCTAGCCAACAGCTGTTGTATAGCTCAAGCGATGAGCTCACCACCGTTGATGGAGTTAAGCTCAATGCGAGTCCTCATTGGAGTTTTCCAATTATCGTGGCAGACAAGCAGTGGTTATTGGCTGTTTTTCCACAGTCATCAACTAATATCAGCCAAACTTGGTTACCTTATATAGGTCTGTTCTCCGGTGGTTTAATTACCTTGTTATTGACCATATACCTATTTATATCCTTAGTTAAAAGTAGACAAGTTACTGAATTATCTACTGATTTAGCTGGCACAACATCTCAATTGGAAATACAGCGTCAATTAAAAATTGAAGCAGATAAAGCCAATATGGCTAAATCTCAGTTATTGCGGGCAGCAAGCCATGATCTGCGCCAACCCTTACACACGATTGGTTTATTAACTGGCTTGCTGGCGGAGACAAAAGATCACCACCAACAACAACATTTAACACATCGGATCACGCAAGCGGTTGAAGGCATGAACGAGATGTTTGGCGCTTTATTAGACATGAGCTTGTTAGAGTCCGGCAGCCTACAAGGTAAAAATAGTCACTTTTACCTGCAAACTGTATTTGATAAATTAGCGACTGAGATTGAGTTACAGCTTAAACATAAATCACTTGAATTAGTGGTCGTGCAAACGAGTGCCTGTGTGTTTACCGATCAGACTTTGTTTGAACAAATAGTCCGTAATTACCTGTCTAATGCATTGCGATATACCGAGCACGGTAAAATCGTGCTTGGCTGTCGACGCATGCAACACACTATTCGAGTATGTGTGATTGATACAGGTATCGGCATGAGTGAACAAAGCCAAGCACAACTGTTTGATGAGTTCTACCGAGATGAACAAGCGAAACAGTTATCAGATAAAGGACTAGGCTTAGGATTATCGATAGTCGCTAAAACAGCTGAGGTTTTGGAGCTTAATACAGGCTTTAGGACGCAACTAAACAAAGGATCACAGTTTTATGTTGATGTGCCTTATGGCGATCAACAGTGGGTCAAAAACCCCTTACCAGAAGTAGATGTACTCGCTTCGTTACATAAAACTATTTGGGTGATTGAAGATGATGAAGACGTTCGCTTCGGCATGGAGCAATTACTCAATCATTGGGGTTGTGCTGTAGTGACGATTGCATCATCAGACGAACTGACCACAATATTAGCTCAGGCTCCGATACTGCCTGACAAAGTGGTGGCAGATTACCAGTTAATCAATGAGACAGGATTAAGTCTCGTACAACGTATCTATGACCACTTTGAAGCAACGGTGCCTACCTTATTTATAACTGGTACGACAGACAGTGATGCAGTAGAAAAAGTGCAGGCCTTCAACGCCGACTTAATGATGAAACCGGTTAAATCTAGCGACTTATATTTATGGTCGTCACATCGATAATAATTATGCTAACTTTTGTGTGGGAATAACTTTTAGCACCAAACCTTGTGTAATCAAGGACGAAAAGTTACAAGTATTAAGTTTAGATGACTGAACTACATTAATTAAAGGAATGATTTTTATGATGTTACCTAATATTGCCGTAATAGCTATGTCAGCTTCAATTCTCTTTGTATCACCTTCACATGCCGCCTCAACAGACTTTATTGATAATGGCATTTTTACTACAGATACTCTTAGTGGTTTAGATTGGTTGGATGTTACTACTAGCATGAATCAATCGTTCAGCTATGTAAGCACTCAGTTTGGAGTAGGGGGGGATTACGAAGGGTATCGATATGCAACATCTGATGAATTTAATATTATGGTTGTTAATTATACCGGCAATCCAACGATAAATGATGGTAGTCCAGTGAATCAAGAAACTGACTTGATCGATGGTTTAGTTGATCTTCTGGGTAATACAGAAATAGGAAATGTAATTCAAGGTCCATTCCCAGTCGATATTAGATACACATTAGGTATATTGGCTGATATACATACTGACCTGAGCATTATTAATACCTTTCGTCATACGACAGGTTATATCCTAGATGATGACCGAAGTGTTGACCTGTGGGATTTGACTTGGAATCATTTCGATGGATTACGGCATAATCCACAGGAAGGATATATAGGTAGCTATTTAGTACGAGAAAGTACTTTGGTTGCTACGCCTGTCCCTGCGGCAGTCTTTCTGTTTGCTCCAGCATTACTAGGTTTTTTGGGTTTCCACCGTAAAAGCTTGAAGGTTACTAAAAAAGTATAAGGATATATATTTATGAAAAAGCATTTATTTTTAGCCGCTGTGATGCCTTTTTCAACACAAGCTAGCTCTGCAATCACACAAGTCTGGACGGAAGAAAGTGCATTTTTAAGTGCTAATTCTGGACTGTTAATGGAGAGTTTTGAACAGTCGGGAATACCTTTAACTCCGAATACAAATCCAATTCTTACTGGTGATATTACAACTTCGACGGATGGAAGTAATTTTGGGAGTTTTGACCTTGAAGGATTTCAGATGGAAACAAAAGTATTATTTGGCACTCAAAAGATGCTGCCTCAATTTTCTTTACCTTTTCGAGTGCAATAAATACTTTTGGTATTAATGTCTTTGATTTTGGAAATATAGGTGGAACACCTTTACTTACTTTTTTTGATGGTAATGGTAATTCAACAACGGCATTGTCAGGGCAACGTGACGAAGAGGGTGAGCTTGATTTCTTTGGAGTGACGTCTGATATCGCTTTTACAACTCTTCAGCTTAAGTATACGGGTAATGCAGGAGATGCAATTTTCTTTGATGAAGCATATAATGGAACAGTTCCATCAGTACCGGTTCCTGCAGCTATACTCATGTTTTCACCAGCATTATTAGGCTTTTTAGGTCTGCGCCGTAGACACAAAATCAGTGCAGTTTTTGGTAGCAGTAAGTGTAATTAATGTTTCAACAGTAAAATTATGGAGAAGTTTATGTTGAGTTCAAAAAAAATAATACAAGCAGTAATGGTAATCACATCTTTAATGTTATTTTCTATATATGTATCAGCAGCAACATTGGTAACAAATAGTGATGGCAAACTTATAGGGTTGAATAATGTTAATGTTACCGGGTACGGCTTTTATGACGCTACTTTTTCTGATTTATGGCAGGGTGGCGTTTATACGATGGACTTTGTTACGCAGTCAACACAAGCTCTATTGATTGATACGGACTTACAAGGAACAGTTTTTGATTATAATCCGGATACGGCAGTAGGTTGTGAAGCAACAAATTGGTGTTTATGGGCAACAGGTCGTCCTGGTATGGCATTACCTGGAACTCAAATATTCGGGCTTTTTGTAAATCATCAACAGAGTGAGGATCACTTCGATAAATTTATACCAGGTCACCACTTATTTTTAAGTGATGTCTTATCGACCGGTTTTTCGGATACAACTTTTCTTGAATGGACACCATCAAACGTTTCAGCAGTGCCTGTGCCAGCTGCAGTCTTTTTGTTTGCACCGGCCTTATTAGGTTTCTTAGGCTTTCGTCGTAGGGCTAAAAATAGCGTTGCGTAATTAATAATACGACTTATTTAGTAAGAAGTTGTAGTGACTTTTCATTACGGATTTTTGTATCTAGTCCAAAAGGACTAGTCCGTCAGGTGTATTTATTTTGTCTTGCCTCAATCAGATAATGAAACTCCCGTTATTTGATTTGGATGGAAAGATGAAATTTCTTACAAAAACTAAACTACTTACTTCTGCTCTTTTATTAACTGCTTCTATGGCTAGCTTTGCTGGTGCACTTGAAGTACAAAAAGAAATCACTGTAAATGCCAGTCCAGCAACAACATGGAAGATGATTGGCGACTTTAATCACCTTGATGTTTGGCATCCAGTAGTTGTTGCAAGTGAGTTAACACAAGGAAGCAGCGATACTGTACGTGTTTTAACATTGGGTAATGGCGCCGCAATTACTGAAAAATTACTTGCTCATAACGATAACAGCTATAGCTATGAGATTACTGAGTCGCCATTACCTGTTTCAGGTTATGTCTCAGAAATCAGTGTATTTGCTACAGAAGATGGAAAATCAGTTGTACGCTGGACTTCGAGCTTTGATGCAAAAGAAGGGTTTGCAGATGAAGAAGCGGTTAATACGATTACAGGTGTTTATGATGCGGGGTTGATGAGTTTACAAAAACACTTTCAATAAGTCTCTATATGCCCTTTATGCTAGAGAAACGCAGTTATCAATGAATAGGTGAGTATGTGTTGTTGATGTGGGTGAAAATGATGCTATTGATGGAACAACGACACTGAAATTTAATAGATGAGCATGTTATTATCTGGCGATTACATACTGATTTTGGATAAAACATGCTCACTGTTATCTCACCCGCTAAAACATTAGATTTTGAGTCAGAACCACCTGTAAACTCACACAGTCAGCCTGTTTTTGTACAGCAGTCACAACAACTTATTAATGAACTAACACAGCTTACAGCGACTGATATTGCGAGCTTGATGAAGTTAAGCGATAAGTTATCTGGTTTAAATGCCGCTCGTTTTGAGCAATGGCATACTCCATTTGATTTAGATAATGCCAAACAAGCCGTATTTGCTTTTAAGGGCGATGTATATACAGGCTTAGATGCTGAAACTTTGGATGACAAAGGGCTTGAGTTTGCTCAACAACATTTACGCATATTGTCTGGTCTTTATGGTGTTTTAAAACCATTAGATTTGATGCAAGCCTATCGTTTGGAAATGGGTACTAAGTTTGCCAATAAAAAAGGCAAAAATTTGTATCAATTTTGGGGCGAGCAATTACGCGAGCATTTAGCTGCTGATCCGGCGATGGCTGATGAGACGTTGATTAACTTGGCTTCTAATGAGTATTTCAAAGCGGTTGATGCAAAGAATTTGAACGCTAGAATTATTACACCTATCTTCAAAGACTCTAAAAATGGTCAATATAAAATCATTAGCTTCTATGCCAAGAAGGCGCGAGGTTTGATGACGCGTTATATTATTGATAACAACATCGATGAACCTGAGCAGTTAAAAGCATTTGATACCGACGGTTACTATTTTAGTGTTGAAATGTCGAAAGGCGATGATTGGGTATTTTTACGCGATCATGCTTAAACCATGAAACGGTTGTTTTTTGCATTGTGGCCAGATGAGAAAACAAGGCAAAAAATTGTTCAGTTTGATCAACAGCTGACTGAGTCAAAACTTAAAAAAGTTAAAACGGATAACTTACATGTCACGCTTGTTTTTTTAGGACAAGTTGATGATGAACAGCAGAAAAATATCACTGAAGCAGTGAGCGATATTAAATCTACGGTCATTGATATGACATTTGACCAGTTAACGCTTTGGCGGCAAAAGCGTGGCATTTTATGTTTAACCAGTCAGTATCAGCCACAGTCTTTATTAGAGTTAGTTGAGCAGATACGACAACGAGCAATCGAGCACGGTGTCGAGTTAGACAACCGTGCTTACACCGCCCATATCACTTTAGCGAGGAACTTAAAACAACTGCCTGAAGTGGCGATACCAGCTGAAATTGACTGGCATGCAACTTCCTTTGCATTAATACATTCGGTTTCAACGGAGCACGGCGTTGATTATCGAGTGATTAAGTCGTGGCCGTTAACGGTGAAATAATAGCCAAATTGAAGCAATATCAGACTGTAGCTTTTTAGATATGAGCGTGATGGCTATTTCCTCAATGGCAGCAACTACTGCTATTAAGCTTGCGAGATGCAGCGGCCATGCAAGGTCGAAGATGAATAAAATAAAAAAGGCACTGGCGACAACGAACACTGCTAACTTAACCAGCCATGTGTGATAACTGGTTAAAGCTCTAAACTTGATAAAGCCAATCATAATAGGAGCTAAGTAGCTCACGACAATGACAATAAAATAGTTGAGTTGTTGTAAAACTGTATCAGGCCATAACCACCAAGCTGATATAGCAATGGTGGTGTAAATAATAATATCGGCAAACGTATCTAATTTGGCGCCTAGTTCTGAGCTTTGATTTAACAGCCTGGCGGTCATGCCATCTAATACATCAGTAGTGAAACTAATCATTAATAAAATCAGAAACCCCACTTCATTTTGCTGTGAGGCAAACCATAATAAGATGGGGGCAAAGACAAACCGCGAGCAAGTTAATAGATTAGGTATTGTCGTTAATTGCTTTAAGGTGATCATGGCTAATATTTAAAAGTGGCCAATAGTGGGGAGTGATCGGATAAACGTTTCCAGATCGGTTGTGAAGGTCGATCACAGTAAATAGGCTTAATGCCGCGATAATAAATTCGGTCCATTTGCAAAATGGGTAACCAAGCTGGCCAGGTTCGAGCATATTGATTATGCAAGGTTTTATAGGCTTCTTTGAGCTCTAAATGACGATAAAGTCGCTTTTCAGCTTGGCCTGTCCAATCATTAAAGTCACCGGCGATAATGAGTGGTTCGTCAGGGGGAATATGTTGATCAATACGATCTGATAATTGCTTAAATTGCTGGCGGCGTTCATAGCCAATTAGGCCAAGATGAATACAAATTATATGTAATGCTTGTTCACTGTTTGGTAGTTGGACCGTGGCATGCAATAGGCTTCGACTCGCCCATGAAACGGGGGAAACGTTGATGTTTTCACAATGGCTTAAAGGGTATTTACTTAAAATAGCATTGCCGTGATGGCCTAATTTATAGACGGCATTTTTACCATAAGTAGAATGTGACCATACATCTCTAGCGATGAACTCAATTTGTGAGCAATCTGGCCAGTTTTTTTGCCGTTGTTTATGCTTTAAATGTTCACCTTGAGTTTCTTGCAGGAATAATATGTCAGCATCAGACTGAATTAATGCTTCCCGCAACTGATGCAAGATAAATCGGCGATTGCCAGCGCTGAAGCCTTTATGAATATTATAGGTCAGGATGCGTAACTTTTGTTCGGGCATAAACTCTGACGCTCCAATGTCGGAAACATTGGATTAATGTAGCAGACAACGAGCGTTTATTGAGAACTATTTATATAGCTTTCGACAAATGATGTTAAACCGTCTTGTACTAGCTGATAGGTTTTATCAATGTTGCTAGCAATGTCACCATTTAGTACTTGCAAGCCATCTAATATGTCACGCGCTTCACCAAAGCCCTGGTCGATACCACCGCTGATAATGTCAGTAAATTGAACTACGGCTTCTTCTAAAGATAACTCTGGGTTTTGCTGTTGATAAGCATCAAAAAATGCCGTGCTTTGAGAGATTATTCGTTCTGCTGTTGCTTCTGGGCTAACATCTAAACCCGAGTCATAAGCTTCTTGAATGGCATTGTCGCCGAGTGTTTCTTTGAGCGCATCATTAATACCATCAATAGCTGTTTTATAGAGTAACGATAATGATTCATTGCCCGTGCTTAAACTGACATCGGCATTCGATTGCAAAATGGCGGCATTTAGTTGGTTTTTCTCATGTGCTAATGCAGATACTGTTTGACCAAAAGGAGCGGTTACATTTTTATCGTCTGACTTTGCAAGCTGTTGAACTTGCTGGCCGAAAGGTTGGATTTCCATGAGATAGCTCCTGACTGTTTAGTAGCTTATATCAAGATAGCGACAGATAAGGATGAAACTTAAGCAGTAAGTAATAGATACTTAAGTTATTAGCTTTCAGGCTGCCATGTTGGTTTAGTCGCAAACCAGTGTTCACGCTTTAAGCCTAATAATCGATATAAGCCTTGTGCTAAATCTTGTCTAGCATGATCAATTTCGTCACAGAGTTGAGAGAAGCTCATCACACCATGAATATATTGATAGATTAATCGTGACAGTTGTTCGGGATCTTGTTCGTCAATAAGGTAATCACCAGCCTGTAAGCCTTTCACCAGTGCAAGATTATATTTAATCGCTGATTCGGACATCATTCGTAGCGCTGCTTGAACATCATTATCATCCGTGCCAATTTGAGCGCCGGCATTAAAAAATGGACAGCCATGAACGGCATCGTCTGACTTGTCGCCGAGTTTGGCGGTGAGTAAAAAGTGAATTAGGTTTTCGAGTTGCTCGACAGGTGTGTGGAGCGGAGAGAAAAGGGTATCGAGATCTTGTTTTATCACTTGCCAATAATAATGAGTCGCTTCACAAAATAGGCTCGCTTTAGATTTAAAGTGATGATAAAACGCGCCTTTACTGACACCGGCTTGTTTGCAGATTTCATTGACACCAACAGCGTTATAATTGCTTTGCCAAATCAAGTCTAAAGCGACTTCTAATAAACGTTCTCGAGTTTCAAGCTCTGACATTATCTAACTCTTGTGTAACTAAGTAATGAAGTTAATTATAAATACCAATCGGTTTGTCATCAACATGAAAGATTAGATGGGTATTATTTTTAATCTTAACAATAAGATAGTTGATTATTAAATAATAGGATATTTGCCTGTTAAACTCGTGGGTAATTGACAAGCATACCGATCGGTATGTATTATTTTACGGCTTAAGATTACTCAGCATAATTAAAGTTGTTTCAGTCTAGTCATTAAATTATTCATCACCTGCTACTTGGAGAGCCATAGTAATGAGCGCCTCATCCTCAACCACATCTAAAACATTGTTAAAAACAAGCTTGGTTATTGCTGTTATTACTTTTTTTGCTTTGAACTATTACAGTGGCGAAGCTAATACTGCTGAGACAGAATCAGCACCAGAAGTTGCTGCCGCTCCTCCAGCGCCAGTAGTGGAAGTTGTAGAGCTAGCAACAGAGACATTACGTTTTTGGTCGCGATTTTCAGGTCGAATCGTGCCGGTGGATAGTGCAGATATTAAACCTTTAACCAGTGGCGAGATTCAAAAAGTAGCATTTGTAGACGGTCAGATGGTTAAAAAAGGTGACCTGTTATTTTTAATTGATCCTCGACCTCAGCAAGCAGTAGTGAAGCGAGTGGAAGCGCAATTAGTCTCAGCAAAATCACGAGCTAAATTGGCAAAAGATGAGTTGCAACGTACTCAGAAACTAGTAGAGAAAAAACTGATTTCAGAAAGTATTTTCGATGCTGCGAGTAATGAATATGCAGTGGCTTCAGCAGCAATAAGAGAAGTTGAAAGTGCGTTAGTGGAGGCAAAGCTTGATCTAAATTATTCCTATATTAAAGCCCCCTTTAATGGCCGAATGAGTAATGCCAAATTAACCGTTGGTAATATCATTGAATCTGAAATGAACGCGCCGATCTTAGCGACAATAATTGCTGATCAGCAGTTTTATGCAGAATTTGATGTTGATGAGAAGACCTATATTCAATCACTTCGTGGCACATTAAAAGTTAATGAAATGCCAGTGGAGCTTACGTTGGCAGCTGATGACAGTGTGGTTTATCACGGCCAGGTTCACTCGTTTGATAATCAACTTGATAGTTCTAGTGGCACCATTCGCACCCGTGCTATTTTTGATAATACTGATGGTGTATTAACGCCGGGTATGTATGTTGATATTCGACTGGGAGCAGCGTCTGAAAGTGAAGCATTACTGATTGACCAGCGCGCTATTGGTACCAATCAAGATAAGAAGTTTGCCTATATCATTGATGACAACACTACCGTTGTTTATCGTGAAATCGAGCTAGGAAAGACTCATAACGGTCAACGCGTCGTCACTCGTGGCTTGCAACAAGGTGAACGAATTGTGGTTAATGGTTTGTCACATATTCGCCCTGGTATGGCAGTGACGATCAAGTCAGAACCAACTAAATAATCAATACTAGCTATTGAGGCTAGTCATTTATAAATATCTAGACGAATTAAAAAATGAATATATCTAAATTCTTTGTCGATCGACCTATTTTTGCAGGTGTATTGTCGTTATTGATTTTGATCGCGGGTTTATTAGCGATGTTTCAATTGCCAATTTCTGAATATCCAGAAGTAGCTCCGCCATCAGTGGTAGTTAATGCCTCTTATCCAGGTGCGAACCCAAAAGTGATTGCTGAAACATTAGCAACACCTTTAGAAGAGCAATTAAGTGGTGTTGAAAACATGTTGTATATGTTTTCACAAGCGACTTCTGATGGCCGAATGACGCTGACCGCAACGTTTAAAATTGGTACCGATGTCGATCTCGCTCAACAAATGGTACAAAACAGAGTTTCTCAAGCCTTGCCTCGCTTACCTGAAGTTACCCGCCAAATCGGCGTAACGGTAGTTAAAAGCTCCCCCGATCTAACGATGGTAGTGCATTTGGTCTCACCGGATAAAAGCTACGATGAGTTATATCTGCGTAACTATGCCTTGATGCATGTGAAAGATGAGCTGGCCAAAGTGCAGGGTGTAGGTGCGGTTCGTCTATTTGGTTCAGGTGACTATGCGATGCGTATTTGGCTGAACCCTGAAAAAGTCGCCGAACATTTCTTATCAGCATCTGATGTCGTTAATGCGATTCGTGAACAAAACTTGCAAGTTGCTGCGGGTATTATTGGTGGGGCACCAATGAGTACACCTATTGATGTGCAGTTACCTATCAATGCCAAAGGCCGTTTAGAAACCCCTGAAGAGTTTGAAAATATTATTATTCGTGCTGGTGATAATGGTGAAATTACCCGCTTAAAAGATGTCGCTAGAGTAGAGCTAAAAGCGGCAGATTATAGTTTAAATGCCATGTTGGATAGCCAACCGGCCGTCGCTATTCCTATTTTCCAAGCCCCTGGTGCTAATGCGATTAATATCTCAGATAATGTTCGCAGCACCATGGCTGAGTTAGAAACACGTTTTCCATCGGGTGTGGAATACCAAGTTGTCTACGATCCAACCGTGTTTGTAAAAGACTCTATTAAAGCCGTGATCATGACCTTGCTTGAAGCTTTGGCTCTAGTGGTGATTGTAGTTGTAGTGTTTCTACAAACATGGCGCGCATCGATCATTCCATTATTAGCCGTACCTGTATCTATTATCGGTACCTTCTCGCTGATGTGGTTGTTTGGCTTTTCTATCAATACTTTGTCGTTATTTGGTTTGGTGTTAGCGATAGGTATCGTGGTCGATGATGCCATTGTGGTGGTTGAAAACGTGGAGCGAAATATTGCCGAAGGTTTATCACCAATGGAAGCCAGTTATAAAGCTATGCGAGAAGTGAGTGGGCCTATTATTGCTATTTCGCTGACCTTGATCGCGGTGTTTGTACCGATTGCTTTTGTCAGTGGTTTGACTGGCCAGTTTTATCAACAGTTTGCGTTAACAATTGCTATTTCAACAGTAATTTCTGCCTTTAACTCATTAACCTTGAGTCCAGCGTTGGCTGCCTTATTGTTACGAAGTCATGATGCACCGAAAGATTGGTTAACACGGGCAATGGATACTGTGTTTGGTGGCTTCTTTAGATTGTTTAACCGCGTATTTAGACGTTCTTCAACGGCCTATTCATCAGGTGTTGCCGGTTTACTGGGTCATAAAATGTTGTCATTCACCATCTATATGGTATTAATCGGAGCAACAGTTTACGGCTTCAATAGCTTACCGAAGGGCTTTGTACCTAGCCAAGATAAACAATATTTAGTGAGTTTTGCTCAGTTGCCTGATGGCGCGACTATGGGCCGGACGGAAGAAGTCATTAAGGAAATGGGCCGTATCGCTTTAGCAGAGCCAGGCGTGAAAAACGCAGTGCAGTTTCCTGGTTTGTCAGTGAATGGTTTTACCAACAGTGCCAGTGCTGGGATTGTATTTGTCTCATTAGAATCATTTGATAAACGTAATACACCCGAGCTGTCAGCTAATGCGATTGCTGGACGTTTACAACAGAAATTTGCTGGTATTGAAGAAGCCTTTATTGCAATATTCCCACCACCTCCAGTACGAGGCTTAGGTACTACCGGTGGTTTTAAGCTGCAAATTGAAGATCGAGCAGACTTAGGTTATGAAGCGCTTGCCGACGTAGTGACAACGGTGCAGCAACAAGCATGGCAGCATCCAGCATTAACCAGCGTGTATTCAAACTATAAAATTAATGTGCCGCAGTTATACGCAAATCTTGACCGTACTAAAGCAAAACAACTTGGTCTGGATATCAAAGATATTTTTGACACCATGCAGATTTATTTAGGTTCTCTGTATATAAATGACTTTAATCAATTTGGTCGGACTTATCAGGTTATTGCACAGGCTGAAGGTGAGTTTCGTAATAACCCTGAAGATGTATTGACCTTAAAGGTTCGGAATAACAAAGGCGAGATGGTGCCCTTGGGTAGTGTTATTGAAATGCAGGAAAGTTATGGGCCTGAAAGTGCGGCTCATTACAATGGTTATTTAGCTGCAGATTTGAATGGTAATGCTGCACCTGGCTATTCAAGTGGCCAAGCTCAAGATGCGATAAGTGAAATCTTAGAGAACAACCTGCCATCAGGAATGGAGTTTGAGTGGACTGACCTAACTTATCAACAGATCTTAAGTGGCAATACTATTCTTTATGTTTTCCCTTTATGTTTGTTATTGGTATTTTTAGTGCTCGCCGCTCAGTATGAAAGCTTAGTCTTACCTTTGGTGGTTATTTCAATAGTACCTTTATCTGTATTAGCTGCTGTGTTTGGTATTTGGTATACCGATGGTGATAACAATGTATTCACCCAAGTTAGCTTGTTTGTATTGGCTGGCTTAGCTAGTAAAAATGCCATCCTAATTGTTGAGTTTGCTCGAGAATTAGAAATGAAAGGCATGGAAACGGTAAAAGCTGCGATTACGGCAAGTCATATGCGTTTACGACCTATCTTAATGACCTCGTTTGCATTCATCATGGGTGTAGTACCCATGGTGATTTCGACGGGTGCCGGCTCTGAAATGCGTAATGATATTGGTGTGGCCGTATTTTCTGGAATGATAGGCGTCACCTTTTTCGGTCTATTTTTCACTCCAATTTTTTATGTCATTCTACGTAAGCTTGAAGGCAGTAAGAAATATGCACCAAAAGTAACGGCTGAAACGATTTAGCGAGTAATTTGAACTAAATATGAGTATTAGTACTTGAACTCTTAATTAAAAGCCCCCATCTGTGAAGCTTAAGACAAATAAAGCCGATGGAGGCATTTTTAATGGGTGTTGATGCACATAAGGAAACGCTAGGTTTCCAAACAGAAGTTTCACAATTATTGGATCTAATGATCCACTCGTTATATAGCAACAAAGAAATCTTCATGCGTGAATTGGTTTCAAATGCTGCTGATGCGTCTGATAAATTACGCTTTGAAGCTCTTTCTGATGATGCACTCTACGAATCTGATGCTGAATTAAAAATCCGTGTTGAATTTGATAAAGATGCTAAAACAATCACGATTACTGATAACGGTATTGGTATGAACCGTCAGGAAGTGATTGAGAACATCGGTACTATTGCTAATTCAGGTACTAAGAAATTCTTCGACAATATGACGGGTGATCAATCTAAAGATTCTCAGCTTATCGGTCAGTTTGGTGTCGGTTTCTACTCTGCGTTCATCGTTGCTGATAAAGTCACTTTAAAAACACGTCGTGCAGGTTTAACTGCAGAACACGGTGTTGAATGGTCATCTGAAGGTAAGGGTGAGTTCACCATTGAAACCATCGACAAACCTTCTCGCGGTACAGAAATCATTCTTCACCTACGTGATGATCAAGAAGAATTTTTAAACAGCTGGCGCTTGCGTAACTGTATTACTAAATACTCAGATCACATTAACCTTCCTATTGTTATGCAAAAAGATGCAGTGCCTAACGAAGAAGGTGAAATTGATGAGTCAGTCGTCTTAGAAGACGAAACAGTGAACAAAGCGACTGCTTTATGGACATTGTCTAAGAATGAAATTAGCGAAGACGACTATAAAGAGTTTTATAAACAAATCGCTCATGATTTCCAAGATCCATTAACTTGGAGTCATAACAAAGTAGAAGGTAAGACTGAATACACCTCATTACTTTATATTCCAGCAAAAGCACCATTTGATTTATGGGATCGTGATCGTATGCACGGCCTTAAATTATATGTAAAACGTGTTTTCATTATGGAAGATGCAGATCAATTAATGCCTCGTTACCTACGTTTTATCCGTGGTGTGATCGATACTAATGACTTGCCGTTGAACGTTTCGCGTGAAATCTTACAAGGTAGCAAAATCATTGACAGCATTCGTGCTGCATCAGTGAAGAAAGTATTAAGCGAACTGTCTAAAATGGCTAAAAATAAGCCTGAACAATATGCAACATTCTGGACTGAATTTGGTCAAGTGATCAAAGAAGGCCCAGGTGAAGATGCAGCTAACAAAGATGCTTTAGCTAAACTAATTCGTTTCTCATCAACTGAATCAGGTAAAGAAGAGCAAACAGTTTCTCTTGCTGACTACGTTAGTCGCATGCAAGAAAAACAAGACAAGATTTACTACATCACTGCTGAAAGCTTTGCTGCAGCGAAAAATAGCCCACACTTAGAAGTCTTCCGTAAGAAAGGCATCGAAGTATTGTTATTAGCTGATCGTGTTGATGAGTGGTTAACTAACTCATTAACTGAGTTTGATGGCAAACAACTACAATCAGTTGCTAAAGGTGATCTAGATTTAGGTGAGCTTGATAACGAAGAAGATAAAAAAGCTCAAGAAGAAACAGATAAAAACTTTGAAGACTTAGTAACTCGCGTTAAAGAAAACTTGGGTGACCAAGTGAAAGATGTCCGTATTACACATCGTTTAACTGATTCTCCAGCATGTTTAGTGGTAGATGATGCTGATATGAGTGCTAACTTGGAACGTATGTTAAAAGCTGCGGGCCAAGAAGTAGGTGGTACGAAGCCAATCTTTGAATTGAATCCAGAACATCCAATGGTGGTTCGTTTGAAAGATGAAGCTGACGATGCTTTATTTGCTGACTGGTCTTCAATCTTATTTGATCAAGCAACCTTAGCTGAAGGTGGTCAGTTAGTTGACCCTGCGAGCTATGTTAAACGCTTAAATGAGTTGTTATTAACTTTAAGTAAATAAGTAATTCATCAATTGTTGTAAAATGCCGGGTAGCTTACTGCCCGGCATTTTTTTTGGAAATGATATGAACGATACAACTACGACTGAAAATAATACGGCTGACTTTCAATCTGATAATTTACAACGCTTTATCTTTGATAATGCGCCTGTTCGCGGCGAATGGGTTCACTTGCTAGATACTTGGCAACAAGTATTATCACAGCGAGATTACCCTAAAGCAGTGCAAAAACTATTAGGTGAAATGATGGCCGCCGCTGCACTATTAGCGGCAACCGTAAAAATGAAAGGCCGCTTAGTTTTACAACTGAAATCAGCTGGGCCAGTGTCGTTATTAATGGTTGAATGTACCAGTGAAGATACACTACGTGCTTTTGCACAGTGGGATGGAGAGGTTGCTGACGATGCATCCCTTATAGAAGCAACGGGTGAAGGTAATTTAGCCATTACAATTGAAGTTGAAGGTGCTAAGCAGCCGTATCAAGGCGTAGTTGGTATCCAAGGTGAGTCTATTGCTGGCTTGTTAGAAACATATTTCAAACAATCAGAGCAGTTAGATACGCGTATTTGGTTAAGTGCTAATGACACAGCCGCCGCTGGTTTATTTGTCCAGCAGCTCCCTTCAGAAGATGAGCAATCTGCTCATGATGATGAAGAAAATTGGTCACGTATTAGCCAACTTGCATCAACAGTAACCACTTCTGAATTATTAGAACTGGGAGCAGGTACTTTATTACACCGTCTATTTCACGAAGAAGAGTGTCGTTTATTAGCGGATACTGATTTAAGCTTTGCCTGTAAATGTTCGCGTGAAAGAGTCGCGGCGACAATTAATTTATTAGGTAAACAAGATGCTTTAGACTTGGTCGAAGATCAAGGCAGTATTGAAGTGGCATGTGAGTTTTGTAATGAGCATTATCATTTCGATAAGGTTGATGTGACGCAGATGTTTGCAAATGAAGTTGTTGCAACTGAGCCAGAGTCGCCAACCTTACATTAAAGCTACCTTTTATTAGAATGGATCGAATGCGATGGCACATGTAGTTATCATTGGTGCGAGTACAGGTGGACTGCCTGCTGCATATGAGATGCGTGCGGCATTAGATGAGCAACATCAAGTGACTGTGGTGTCTAATTCGCCAGTATTTCATTTTGTTCCTAGTAACCCCTGGGTGGCAGTGGGCTGGCGAAAGCGCGAAGATATTAGCTTTGATATTGCGCCATGTTTAACAGCTAAAGGCATTCAATTTTCTGCTGAAGGTGTTGCTCATATCCGTGCGGAAGAAAACCAACTCTTACTGGGTGATGGCTCATTATTAGCTTATGACTATCTGATTGTCGCAACCGGGCCAAAGCTTGCATTTGATGAGATTGAAGGTTTGGGACCTGATGGCCATACCGAATCTATTTGTACTGTTGATCATGCAGAAGATACCTTCCAAGCTTGGCAAGAATTCATTAAAAATCCTGGACCAATTGTGATTGGAGCAGTACAAGGTGCTTCATGTTTTGGTCCAGCTTATGAATATGCCTTAATTTTAAATCGAGCACTACGGAAAGCTAAAATTCGTGACCGAGTACCGATGACTTTTGTCACCTCAGAACCTTATATCGGTCATTTAGGTCTTGCTGGTGTTGCTGATTCAAAAAGCTTATTTGAATCTGAATTTAGAAAAAATGACATCAAATGGATCACTAATGCCAAAGTAAAAACGATCGAAGCTGGCAAGATGATCGTTGAACAAGTGAACGATAAAGCTGAAACGGTTAAAACACATCAACTGCCGTTTGATTTTTCGATGCTGCTGCCGGCATTTAAAGGTGTGGACTGCGTTGCTAACTTAGGTGAAGAGGCGGTTAACCCTCGTGGTTTTCTTAAAATTGATGACTATCAACGCAACCGAAAATATCCAAATATTTTTGGCGTTGGGGTCTGTATAGCCATTAATCCAATCGAAGCGACGCCTTTACCTGTAGGAACACCGAAAACAGGTTATATGATCGAAAGCATGGCTAAGGCCGCTAGTGAAAATATTAAAGCTGAAATCGAAGGTAGCGAACCGAAGGCAATAGCAACCTGGAATGCTATTTGTTTAGCAGACATGGGCAATACAGGCGCAGCATTTGTTGCCATGCCTCAAATACCTCCCCGTAATACCGTTTGGATGAGCAAAGGTAAATGGGTTAACTATGCTAAGAAAGCCTACGAAAAATATTTCATTTATAAAATGAAAAAAGGGCTAGTAGAGCCGGCTTTTGAAAACCAGTTATTAAAAGCAGCAGGCATCGAAAAGCTCAAATAGGGTATTTGCCCGCATTTAGCTATTTTCTTTGACTAGTTGGCTTTGCTGGTATCAGCTTCAGACTCATTACTATCTGAGTACATTTTGCCATGAGCTCGCATGAATTTCGTTCGTGCAGTCATCCAAGCTTGACCATAATCGTGTTCCGCTTCTTTCTGTTCGTCATCATCAAGCGGAAACAATTTGTCACTTACGATGATTTCATCGTATTCAACAAACGCATCACGGTCAGTGTTGTAGAGATACATTCTTCCGGTAGGAGCAGTAGGTAACTCGTTATCGCGAATGATAATGGCATTACCTCTTTGGGTCCTGAGCTCACCATACCAAGGTGTGATAGTCTCAATGCTATTCATCACAATAAATCCTCATAAAACGCATTTGTACACAAGGCCTAATTATGGCCTAACGATTATTACGGGGGCATTACAGTTGCAGCATTTATTTTTTATGCAAGTCTTAGCTTCAAATTCTAATTAATCACAAACTGGAGGCCATTGACCATATTTCGAAATATACTCTTCAATAGTCTTACTTGTATACCCTTGTTGATAACGTTGCCTAACACTACTGTGTACGAAGCAAGGTATGTCGCTGGGTTTGGGGATTTCGCGTTGTCTTTTGCCTAATAAACGATACTTTCCTTTGTACTCATTATGCTGTGATGCTTGCGGATTTGTGGTGACATTTGATAAATAGTCATCAAATTTAAGTCCTTCAGTCTTCGCTTCAGCTTGTAGCCACAACATAGGAATATCTGATAGTACCGTACCATCAGCATCTGGTTTATAACTTCCCCCGACATCTGAATGCACACCTGCAAACCAAACTTGTTTTAAATCAACACCAGGTTTTGGCTCCCAAATAGTCGGTTCAAAGTCATCTCTAAGTTCATCTAATGACAATGCGTGACGCGCTTTAACTACATTACTGCCCAATTTACGATCGTAAAATAAATGTTTATCTTTGATTAAGCCAAATACTGAAAATGGCAGTCCCATTGCACCGACCGTATCCCAAACACCGACAAAGGTGATTTTGACTTCTTGTTGCACGGCATAATCAGCTCGCCAGTTATGTGAATAAGGGGAGTTAGGTTTGTGGCGTTTGTTTTTATATAAGGCGAAGGCCTGTTCGATGCGTTTACCTTCTGCTGGTTTCAATAGACTACAGTTATTCATCAAACCACATAGACTGCGAATAGTGTATGCGCCACGACTAAATCCAAATAAGTAAATCTCATCACCGGCTTCATAGTTATGGACTAAGAAGCGGTAGGCATCCATAACATTTTTCTCTAAGCCTTCACCAAAACCACCACCGCTAAACTTGTCATGATAGGAACCAATACCCCAGTCATAAAACACGACCTGTTTAATATTTTGTTGGTCATGAGAGGCTATGCCTCGGGCAAATTTTAATACATTGGTTGGATAATCATCTTTATGGATTTGTTCAGGTCGATTCCAAGTGCCATCAGTACAAATAACGATCCGTTTCATAACTAATCACCTCCATGTGGGATAACAAATTTATTTACAAGAAAAGCAATAGTTAACTTTTGTAAACAAGTTGTCAATTATTAAGTTGCTGAATTATAGTGTTATTTTTAAGGTTTCTATAGAATGAACGCTTTTATTACTGACGCTGGGTTATTAAGTTAACTTGTTTTAACTTTTATAATTGATCTCGCTAAATCAACACTCTATAGTGCTGCTTCACTGATACTTAATATCCCCTATTTGAGCTTAAACGCTCAAGGATGAACTTCCAATATGTCGCCCAGACGTCTTTACTTTTTAATACTATTAATTGCCTGCTTACTGATCTCGGTAATGAGTTTTTTGTTCCATCAAGGCGAGCAGTTAGTATCAAAGCGAACTTCGTTGATTCAGGCGACAGAAGAAATCCAATTAAATGCGACCAGTGCCCACTTATGGTTTGAAGAAATCATGTCGGGTGATGCATCAGAATCAATAGATGAAGTATGGAGATATATTGACGCAGCTGACTGGTATGCCAAGGCAATGTTAGAAGGAGCGAGTAATTCTGAAGGTAACTTCTATCCCTTAAAAGATATTGAGTTGAGAGCTGATATCATTGCTGTACGACAGGCGTTGAAAAGTTTTAAATCAATAGCCCAGCAGCGCTATATTAATTTTTCTGAATCTATTCCTGGCAGCTCGATTGACAGTCAGTTAGATACTGTATTTCATGATTTTATGCAGCAAGCTGAATTGGTGCAAACGCAGGTTCAACACCAGATTAATAGAGAGCTCAGACAATACCGCTATATCAGCATGGCACTGATCTTTATTTCGGCAATTATGTCTATCTTGTTAAGTAATTTTTTATACAACAGAGAAAAGCATCGTGCGAAGTTACTTGAATCTCTGACCCAGGCATCATCATCAATTGAACAAAAAAACAAAGAACTGCATCAGCTAGCCCATTATGATTCCTTAACCGGCTTGCCAAACCGCATTTTATTTCAAGATAGGCTTGAACACGCCATCGCACATGCAACGAGGACAGATTCAAATATTGCCTTGTTATTTATCGATTTAGATAATTTTAAGTATGTAAATGATCAATATGGTCATCAAGCGGGGGATGAACTATTAAAGTTAGTTTCTCATCGAATCACTGACTGCGTGAGAATAGACGATACCGTAGTACGAATCAGCGGTGATGAATTTGTGGTGATATTGCCGGAAATAGAAGGTTTAAATTCAGCAATTGTCGTGGCTAACAAAGTGGCGGAAACAATTGTTGATGTTATGCAGCAGCCCTTTTATCTAACAGGGCCAACCGTTTATATTTCCAGCAGTATCGGCGTAGCACTTTACCCTGAAGATAGTAGTGATGGTGATGAGTTAATTAAACTTGCTGATAACGCGATGTATCATGCGAAAGAAACGGGCAAAAATAACTTTCAGTTTTATTCTGATGAACTCAATCGTCAATCCTTATTGCGACTAGAAACTGAACGAGATTTAAGGGCAGCGATTGAACAAGATCAATTCATTATCTATTTTCATCCGCAATGGTCGCTAGATTCAAATAAAATAAATGGTTTAGAAGTCTTGGTACGATGGCAGCATCCAACCAGAGGCTTGGTTTCATCAGATCAGTTTATTGGCATTGCAGAATCATGTGGGCTGATTGATAAAATTGATTTCTTAATAATGACCAAAGCCATACAACAGCACAAACTTTGGCAACAAACGGGCTTAGATATTGGAGTGATGGCGATCAATGTGTCATCAATCAGTTTCAGTCGGGAGGACTTCTTCAATAACGTTAGTCATATTATTGAGCAATGCGAAGTTGATGCTAAAACGATTGAATTAGAAATTACCGAATCTATTCTGATTGAAAATGATAAATACTGCCAACAGCTCTTAACAGCTTTAAAATCACTAGGAGTACGCGTTGCGATCGATGACTTTGGAACAGGTTATTCTTCTATGGCTTATCTGAAAAACTTTGAGGTCGATACCTTAAAAATTGATCAAAGTTTTATTGCCGATTTCGATAAAGACTCGACATCAGAAATTATCTTGAAGAATATGATTTCGCTTGGCATCGATTTAGGGCTGACTGTTGTTGCTGAGGGGATAGAAACACCTCAACAGCAACACCATCTTAGAGAGCTTGGTTGTCATTCAGCGCAAGGCTTCTTGTTAACAAAGCCTAAACCAGCCGCTGAAATAGAACAGTTCATCCGTGCTCACCAGTCAAGCAAGGCCATGTCAGCGAAGAATATTGAAAGCTAGGCTGCTTTAGAAAATTCCGCTTCAATAATCGCGCACCAGTCAGTAATACGCTGCTCAGATAATTCAGGTTCACAATCATCATCTAACGCTAGTCCGACGAAATGCTCTTTATCGGCGGTGAGTGCTTTAGAGCCTTCAAAGTCATAACCTGATGCTGGCCAATGGCCAATAATGCTTGCGCCACGATCAGCTACTTTGTCATGCAACATACCCATTGCATCTTGAAACCATTCGGCATACGAGTATTGATCGCCTAAACCAACAAAAGCGACCGTTTTGTCAGAGAAGTCGACTTCATCGATATCATCCCAAACATCTTTCCAGTCTTCCTGTATTTCGCCATAATCCCAAGTAGGAATAGCAAAAATAATTTGAGTGAAATACTCTAAAGCATCAAGCCCCACATCTTTAACATCAAATAATTCGACTTTATCATCGCCAATTTGTTGTTGTAGTTTTGTAGCAGTATCTGAAGTGTTGCCAGTGGTTGAACCATAAATAACAGCAATCATTGTTGATTTATCTCGCAGTAATTAATATTTAATGCAAATGATAATCATTAACAATATTGAGTGCAACTGAAAAGTGAACTATTTATGATTTTTTGTAAGCTGTCGGCTTATTTGAGTTTAGATACACTGATCTCGAAACTTGAATTGTCATCACTTAGATAAATTTCATTATCTTGGATATTGCACTGAAGTTGCATTGCTCGTTTTATCAATGCTTCTATGCCATCCGCTTTAATTTGATAAACGCGAAGATTGCTAAAACGTTGTAACTTCTCTTGTTGCTGTTGCCACCAAACTTTCGACTTGCCATCATGATAAGTATAAATAATGACTTGGTCTGCGCGGCCGCATGCCTTACGAATTCGTTTCTCATCGACTTGACCAAGATCGATCCATAACTCGATGTCATTAGTCAGTGATTTTTGCCACAGATCGGGCTCATCATCACTCGCCATGCCCTTGGTAAAACTTAATGAATCACTGGCATTAATCATAAAGGCAACTAAGCGAATAAGAAAACGAAAATCAGTTTCTGATGGATGTTGTGCCACCGTTAATTCGTGACTTTGATAATAATGTCGATCCATATCAGCAATATTAAGGGAGACTTTATTTATCGTAGAACTAATGGCCATAGGAGTCGTTTTATCTTGGAACTAAAGTGAGCAGTTTAAAGTGCTGGCGGGGGCGAGTCACGTAGATAATTACAAAGATTTGCATTTGAGATTAAATAACAAAATGTGAACTACATCACGAAAATAGAAAATAATCCCAAATTGGTACCAAAGTACAATAGCTGTGTATAGAAAAAAGGCAGACGATGAACCCTAGTCGGAATGGACTCCATTTCTCTTGTTCAAGAGGGGTATTCAGCATGGCTACACAAATCGGCACTGTTTCAATTCTTATCGGAACAGCCACTGCAACATCTGCAGATGGCACAGTTCGAACTCTCCATATCGGTGACATAATCTACGCAGATGATCTTATTTCTACGGGGCCCAGTGCCGCATTAGAAATTACGTTCGCTGACGGTAGCCTTATGGATCTTGGGCGAAGTTCACAGCTTGTGCTCGATGATGCCGTTTATGATCCGAGTGTAGTAGCCGAAGCTGAAGTGGCAACAGATGCCGATGCGATTCAACAAGCTATTTTAGCTGGCGTAGATCCTACACAAGTCACTGAAGCAACAGCTGCTGGTGCAGGTGCTGAAACGGGTGGTAATGAAGGGTCTGACATCGTACAAGTTGATTACCTTGCTCCGTCAATCATCCCGGATTCAGGTTTTGATACTACAGGGATTTCTTTTGAGTTTGATGAGGTGGAGGAAGAATTACCCCCATTAGATGATATTCCGACCTTGTCTATCAATGATGTCACTGTTTTTGAACCAACATCTAGCGGTGAAGATGGCGGCGGACAACAACAAGCTGGCTCCGGTGGCGGTGCTATTTTTGTTACCGGACATGACTCAGATGAACATTCAAATATTGATTACTTAAATTCAGGACTAGATTATTTACTATTTGGCCAAGCAGCAACGGTTGGTGAACGAACAGGAAATACGATTGCAGTTATCGGTGATGGAAGTAGTACTGGTTTTGTTTCGGGTTTAGAGTCTGAGGGCTGGACAGTTACATATTATGTTGATGGTGACCCTGATATAACCGATGCGTTTAATGCGGATATTGTGTTGGTAGAAAGTGGTAATGATTCGTCATTAAATACCCAATTAATCGCATTAACAGATAACTTTGCAGATTATATTAATAACGGTGGCGCTCTCTATATTCATACGGATGAAGGGGGCGGACAGTCATGGTATAACTTTGTGCCATCATTCGGCGATACCATAAATGCAAGCGTAGGAGGAACAGGTGTTTATGCGGTAACTGCAGCAGGTTCAACTATAGGTTTAACAGAGCCTATTGTTGATGATGATCCGACACACAGTTATTACACTGGGGTAGATACTAGTTTATTTACCATCTTTGAAGTCGCCGATAGTGAAGCTGTATTTGGCGAAGACAATGGTGCTGCTGTTGCTTTTGGCGCAAGAAATATCGGGATCGATGATGGCGGTTTTATCCCGACTGGAGATAGTGTCTTTGCTGAATTCACCGTCAGTTTAAGCGCTGTTTCAACGGTCGATGTTTTAGTGGACTTTGTCACTGCCAATGGAACAGCAATATCAGGTGGTTCGGGTGTCGCTGAAAATGATTACGGCTCGACCTCAGGTACGGTAACGATTCCTGCTGGTTCGTTAACGGCAACAATCCAAGTAGAAATATTTGGTGATGATGTAACTGAAATAACAGAACAATACTTTGTAACCTTAGGCAATCCTGTTAACGCGGCTATCGCTGATGGAACAGGTGTAGGCACTATTTTAGACAACGATTTAGTCGAGTTTTCGATAGAAGCTTTATCTGGTTCTGAAGGTGGTCAACATTCATATGTAGACGAAGGTGATCAAGCTAGTTATACCATTAGTTATGACGGTGTATTAGCTGACGGTGTGCAGGCAGCCGTCACCTTTGATACTGCAAGTGGCACGGTCGTTAACTTTGATGCCATTGAAGGTGTCGACTTCGATGAAAGCACTAATACAGTAGTATTTACCGGCGGTTCAGGTATTACTAGTGTCGTGGTATTTGTACAAACGACTGATGATTTATTGATAGAAAATAATGAAGATTATTCGATTAATCTAATTTCATCAAGTGCTAATTCGACCATTAATCCGTCCGCAGATCATGTAGATACAACGATCCTAGATGATGACTTCCCTATCGTTAGCATCTTGCCCGACACCTCAGGTGGTGGAGACATCGTTGAAGAAGGTAACGCCTTATCGTATGTGGTGAGTTTAAGTGCACCGGGTACATCGAATGCAGTAGTTGACTTAAGCTTCAGTGGGGGTACCGCAGATAATAGTACCGATTACACGCCAACGTTCTACAGTGATGCCGGCTTAACCAGCGTCATTACCTCACTGACCTTCACACCGGGTCAAACAGCGAAAACTATTTACGTGGGCACCGCTGATAATGATCCACCATTGAATGAAGTCAATGAAACGGTCAATGTGACGGTGACTGCAAGTAGTGGTGTGACTGGTACGGATGAAGCAGTGGGTACGATCACTGATAGTGACTTACCGGTGGTCAGTATCTTACCTGATACCTCCGGTGGTGGAGACATCGTTGAAGAAGGTAACGCACTTTCTTATGTTGTTTCATTGAGCGGTGCCAGTGATCAAAATGCCGTGGTCGACCTCAGCTTCAGCGGTGGTACCGCAGATAATGCTACTGATTACACGCCAACGTTTTACAGTGATGCGGGCTTAACTATTGCGATTACTTCACTGACCTTCACACCGGGTCAAACAGAGAAAACTGTGTATGTGGGCACAACCGATAATGATCCACCGCTTAATGAAGTCAATGAAACGGTCAATGTGACGGTCACAGCAAGTAGTGGTGTGACCGGTACGGATGAAGCAGTGGGTACCATTACTGATAGTGATCTACCAACAATCAATATTGCAGATGGTGGAACAGTAGAAGAAGGTAACGTTTTATCTTATGTGGTAAGCCTGAGTGAGACTAGTGATGCAGCAGTCAGTGCAAACCTAGCCTTTAGTGGAGGCACTGCCTCTGGTGGCAGCGATTACACCACCAAGTTTTACAGTGATGCAGGTCTAACGACTGAGATCACCTCGGTGAGTTTTGCAGCAGGCGAGACGGCCACCACTGTGTATGTGGGCACTTTAGATAATGATCCGCCGTTTAATGAAGTGAATGAAACGATTGATGTGTCGTTGAATACCATTGTTGGTGCAACGGCGGGAGACACAACGGGTGTGGGTACGATTACTGATGCGACCTTACCAACCATTAATATCTCCGATGGCGGCACGGTAGAAGAAGGCAATATATTGGCGTATACCGTCAGCTTAAACGGTGCCAGTGATACTGCGGTCAGTGCAAATTTAGCCTTTAGTGGTGGCACGGCTGATAATGTAACCGACTACACACCAACGTTCTATAGCGATGTAGGGCTTACCAATGTGATCACCTCGGTGAGTTTTGCAGCAGGCGAGACGGCCACCACCGTGTATGTCGGCACTTTAGATAATGATCCGCCATATGCTGAAGCAAATGAAACGATTGATGTGTCCTTGAATACCATCGTGGGGGCGACAGCTGGAGATACCACCGGCGTGGGTACAATCACGGATCAAGATCAGCTGATTACTTTCGCTATTAATGTAACCTCAGAAGATGCTTCTGATGATACTGCAACACAGCAGGCAACAATAACGGAAGAAAATGATCTAGACGACGTTGCTACTTTTACCATTTTACTGACAGGTGTGCCGTTATATTCAGGTAATAGTGCGACTGTTGATATTAACTTTACTGGAATGGCAGACGACGCAGACTTTGTTACTGCAGCATTAGCATCTTTAAGTACTGTAGTAGGAACTACGACAGGTGTTAGTTTATCTGGAAATACGCTTAGCTTTGATAGTAGTTTTGTCGGGTCATCCTTATCATTTGCTGTAGAAGTAGTAGACGATAGTGATGATGAAGGTGCTGAAGATCTTATTGCAACACTAAGTGGTGAAAGTGTACTTAATGGTTCGGCAGCCTTGGTTTCTGGTCAGGAAGTTGCAACGGTTGATATTGATGATGCAGATGCAGATTTCCCTGCAGGGCTGGCATACTCGATTGCCGGTGGCGGTGGTACTGGCGCATTTTTATACGGTATTGATTTGGCATCAGGCGCAACTTTCCAGATTGGTGCTGTGGTTGTTGATGGCAATGATAAAGCCCAGTTCTCATCATTAACTTTAAACCCAATAGATGGTTACTTATATGGCTTAGCAGATCAAGGTGGCTTGAACGGTTTTGCTAGAGTCAATGCCGCCACGGGTGAAGCTGAATTATTGTTTAGTGACTCTTTACTCAATACCAGCACATCAGGCATGTCATTTGCAACCAATGGTGATTTATACATTGGTATTGATGATGAGTTTTATCTGGTTGCTAGTATTGATGTTAGTTCTATTAACGACGTTAGTGACTTAGGTTCGCCAATTGTAACTTTTGATAATAGTGGTGTATCGATAGACTCTATGGCTTATCAAGTATCAACTGATACCATTTTCTTTATATCAGGTTCTCAGCTTTTTGAAATTGCTGCGGATGGTTCAGAAACAACAGCAACCGAAGCTCCAATGGCTATTGGCGATACCATTGATGGTCTGTCATTTGATGAAAGTGGCACCTTATGGGGATCAGATAATCTTGGTTCGATTTATCGTATTGATACGATGACGGGGTCAGGAACATTAGTTGCTACAATTAGTAATTCTGATGTGACCAACTCTGGTATTCACTCTCTCGCTATCAGCCAATTGATCCCTGGTACCTACGTGACATTGGGTGAAGGTGCTGTCAGTCATACTAATTATTACCTCTATAGTGTTGGTGCTCAGGGTGATGTTTATGATGCAACTGCGTTATCAGGATTAGGTTTAACCGCTGATAGTGAAGTCACCATAAGTGTTACTGGTCGAACTATTTCAGTCACACAAACTGATACAGCTGCTCCCGTAGATGAAGTCGTAATAAGAGTGGATTCATTTGCTGATGTGACTGTTGATGGATTTGAACAATCAGATATATTTACTCGTGATGGACTTCCTTCAGTTATCAATATTACCGATGGTGAAGGCGGTAATATTCAAACCGGTGAAGCAGATGATGTGGTTAATATCACCTCAGCCGCTACAAGCGGTGGATTGACTGCTGATGAAGAATATACCGTTAATACGGATGGTGGTGATGATGTGATTACACTAAGTGACTTAGTTGATACCTCATACATTCTTAATGTCGGCGAATCATTGGATGCAAATGGTAATTTGTTGCAAGACCTTACTGACATTGATAGCGTAATCATTGACGATGATCTCGACTTAGGTAGTGGCAATGTGTCGATCAGCAATGTCGAAGTATTAGATATCACCGGCACTGGCGATAATACTCTCACCTTAACGGCATCTGATGTTTTAGATGCCTCTGATGATACCAATGTGTTGATTGTTAAAGGCGATAGTGGAGACGTTATAGCCTCATCAGATACGTGGGCTGCAGGAGCAACTGGTGTGACAGGCATTGATGGTGGTACATATAATACTTATACCTTTGACACTGGCGGCGGTATTGCAACCTTGCTAGTTGATTCCAGTATTAACATTACCAGCATCACTGATTAATCAATAGACCATGACATAGGAAAAAAGCCCCAGCTAATGGGGCTTTTTTTATTTTGTACTAGACTCTATATAAATGACGCAACTTGATGCCCTCACTACCTAACTAAAAGATAAAACTGGGCTAATGAATCTTAAAGTAAGACTTAAGTTCGCCTTCGGTTGGTACGTGCTGGAAGGCTAGCTTGCCATCAACGATAATGTTAGGTGAATGTCTAATTTTCAATATAGATACAAGTTCAGGCTGTTCCTCCACAAAATCGACTTGATAATTAATATCGAGATCTTTCAACTCTTGTTCTAAGTTTGTCAGGTTGAAGTCTGTTTTAGTCACTAATAGTTGAACTTTCATGACGGTTACTCCTCTGTAGAATAAATTCCGATTAGAGTGAAATTGGCTACGACAATTAAACCTAAGGAAGTATTGGCTAGCTGATTTTATGGGGATGGCGGACTGATTAGTTTTCACAAAAAAACTGGCCACTGAGTTAATTGTAAACTAGTTGCTGTCCTTTGCACCTAATTTGTATTTGCTAGCCGTTGCCGAAACAATTAGGCTAAACTGAATACAGACTTAGGCGATAATGACGGAGTAATTGAGTGAGTAAATCAGAACAAGCCGCCAAGCGGGCAAGAGCATTATTAAGCTCGCAGGATCAAGGAGTCTTATGCACTAACTCTATCGATTTAGCTGGTTATCCCTTTGGTTCTATCACTCCTTATTGTCTTAACCAAGATGGTCAACCGATTATTTTGATTAGCGATCTTGCTCAACATACGCATAACATCAAAGCCAATAATAAAGTGTCTTTAATAGCCAATGAACGTGATGTTGCTGATGCTCAAGCAGCTGCTCGAATTACTTATATTGGTGATGCCAAGCTGGTAGATAATGATGATGAAACCGCTGAACGTTATTACCGGTACTTTCCAGCTTCGCGTGATTTCCATAAAACCCACGACTTTAACTTTTATACGATTGACTTAGTTCGCGCTCGATATATTGGTGGCTTTGGTAAGATTTATTGGGTGGAACAAGAGGACTTATTAAAAGCCAATCCATTTTCTTTGCAAGAAGAAAGCGACATGGTCGATCATATGAATAATGATCATCAAGCAGCCATGCAGCATTATTGTGAGTTATTTGAAATTGCATATGACAAAGATAAACAGCTCAAGATGGTTGGTATTGATAGCGAAGCTTTTTATCTACGCACGGGTGAAAAGTTACACCGGATTGAATTTGAAACTTCAGTTTCGACGGCACTAGAAGTTCGCCAAGCCATGGTTGAGTTAGCTAAAAGATCTACTTAGTCAGTGAACCATTATGCTGGACTTGTTTTTATGAATAGTAAGGTCACAAGCCCTAGTTATCGATAACTAAAGCTAGTCACGAAAGAAAGCTTATTCGAATATTACGAGTTAAAAATTAAGCTCTTATTTGTCTTTAATTCTGTTTTTCATCAGAACATTAAATGATTCTGCTAGTTCAGAATTATAGTCAGTTTTACGAAATTGAATGTTAGAGCTAGTTTTTCCTTCAGCAACTTCATCGATATGCAGTTGAAGGCGGGAAAGTGGCCCTGCGATACAATTTGTAAGTCTTAAGCCATATAAAATACAAGCAAAATAGGCTGCTTGGGTAATAAGGACAAGATATTGACCATAGGGAGCAATAATATAACTTTCGTTTGCAATATCGTGACTGAGTACGAGTAGTTGCGAGAAGATACACATGCAGACAATATAGATAATAAGATCTATCTGAATCTTAGAGCCTACAAACCATTTCTTTTTATAAAAAGGGACTTTTTTCATAATATCCTCATCTTTTATAGCGTAAATTGATTTAGTGACTATGTTGCATGACAGCTTATTAATGGATGTGAAATACCTTGTAAATTAAAGGTATAGCTCAACTGTAGCCCTCTGAAAAAGAACAAGCAATATACAGTTTTTGGATTATTAGATGTAGCTCACAGAATGAGAAATTAACCGTTAACAGCATTAAAAAATTAACTTTATTTACCAATCTAAGGATGTTGGTATTACGGTGTTATTGAGTTGATGACGATATAGGGAACTGGCTTTGTAAACCATTTTTCTAACTCGGTTTAAAGCACCGATAGGTTTATGTTCTGCTAACGAATTCCACGGTGAGAAAGATAAATTTTCACAGAACTGTTGTTGTACTGGGCTATCAAATTTTTGCTTGGGAATAGTGATGGTGGCAACAGGGATATAAGCTGAATCAGTTTCTTGCCACAATACACTTGGGTCTTCGATCGGCATATGTTTTTTGCTGTCTTGTAATTGCACTAATAACTGCATACAAGCTTCGCCACTTTCTAGTTCTGCTGACAGTGTTTTCTGCAAGAAGTCTTCATTGCTTTGATCTTGGCTATCGGTACTTTTAGCGGGCAGGCAGGATTCCACTTTATATTTAACGTTATGTGGGCCTAACTTATAGGCGGTATTGCTGAAATACTCATCCCATATTGGGCTATAAGGTGGTGGCGCTAGTGTATCCATCACTTGTGACAATTCACGTAATCGCCAATTGAAAGGATTGTAGCCGGGGATGAAGTATTTAACTTTATCAGGGCTTTCGACTAATCCGTTGTAATCAGCTAAGTTGATTGAGAAAAAGGCTGGACTGTTATGCAATAAAAATTCTTGAGTTTGTTGCTCAACATTGAGCAGCTTGATCGCAATACCACGTGAATCATTGTCAGCATCAGCAACTACTTTGGGTGAGCCATTGGAAAAGCGTATCCATGATTTATATTGCTGATTAGCTTGTTTAAAAATGCCGTGTTGCAGTGTGGGGCTTAGGTCATCATTAATATCGAAATAGGCTTTCACACAAGCATGGCCTTTAGCGTGAGCACCTCGGTGGCCTTTATCGGTCCTGAAACTGTCAATGATATTGATAAAGTTATCGACAGAACGTTGGATCTGTTGTTTTTCGTCAGCGGGAATAACTTCTTCAGTGGTCACGATAGCATCACTATATGAATAGTATTCATATAGTCCAAAGGTTAACGCCATTAAAAGTAATAGAGAAAACAGTAGTTTTTTAAATAGTTTCACGGGGACTAGCGTCTTAAATTCATCACAGGTTTTTCGATAAATAAATACATCAATGCAGCGATGGCTAGACTTAGTACGGTGCTAATAACAAAGCCGTAAACCAAGGTTTCAGCCATCGACCAAGGATATTCAGTCGGCATAGTGATAGTCAGATTAACCAGTGCAGGGATCACTGCTGACATTACCACCAAATGAATCAAATACAGCGAGTATGACAAGGTGGCAAACGGATACCAAAAAGGCAGCGAGAAAAAGCTACGCATCACTGTTGCAATAAGATTAGTTTGTAACAACATAGCGATAATAATGATGCCGATACCGACCGAGAATAAGTTGCGGTTGAAGATGTAATACAGCACATGCAGTGTTTGATAGTCATCATAAATCGGCAGGTAATTAGCAAAGCCCATAAAGAAAACAACCATAGCGATACCAATTAAGGTCGTGACAAGACCCAAACTGGAATTAAAGAAAGCGATTAACTTATCTTTGTGAAAATGGAAGTTATAAGCCGCCATACAGCCAACTAATAAGCTGCCAAACCGAGTATGTAAGTTGTCATACAATACGGTAAAGAAATGATTGAAGTAGTCATGATCAAGATACATGCGGCTACCGGGAGAAGTACGAATGGCTTCATCTGACATAACGATGCCAAAACGGACTACCAGAGATATAACGAATAACCACAGCATGGTGTAGCCGGGTGATTTGGAATATTTCAAGATAGCAATCAAGAGTAGTGGATAGATAAAATAGAACTGCTCTTCAATCGCTAGGCTCCATGTCCAACCTACGGCTTGGCTGCCATAATCTACAAAGTTGTTGAGATAGAGGTAGTTAGCCCAAATGTTTTCACTATTGGGTCCGTTTAATAACCAATAGACGGTAAGGGTGAAATAGTAGGCAGGGGTTAATCTTAAATAGCGACGAATATAGAAGTTTTTCAGATCCATATGGCCGGTTTTGGCAATTTGTCGAAATAAGATGCCTGAGATTAAAAAGCCACTCATGACAAAAAATACATCTACCCCTTTGTCACCGTTTAATGCCCAGCCCCATCCTGAACCAAGTTCATTAATCATTGATTCGACAGTTTCAGTTGGGTGTACTAATTGATAAACAAAGAAAGTATGAAAAACTAAAACCAAAATAATAGAAACAGCTCGAATACCATCAATAGAAGCATAGTTGGAGGCACGGCGAGTATAGATAGAACGAAAATTTTCTTTAAATGAAAATGCCCGTTGCATCGCTGTTTTTGACATATCAACATCGTGAGACATAACTAGCCCTGCCTATAAGGTTTTTAAATATTCGATTAAAGCCCAACGCTCGTCTTCTGTCAGAGCGGCTTGACCATAAGCCCCCGTGCCATATTCATGGCCGGCACTGCTATTGCCTGGCAGCGACGTATCAAATAAAAAACTAGTGTTGGTAGCTTCGTTTACATAACCTAAACCTGTAGGATCATACTCCCAAGAGCCTAAGAAAAACTTTGTATCTCGTTCCACAGCTGGTAATAACAACTGATACATATTGTGAACAGAGCCGTTGTGCAAGTAAGGGGGGCTCGACCAAACACCATTTAACGGCCGAGCTTTATAAGCTAGCAAAGCATGATCAGACACTTCTTGGCCATGTTCAATGATTTCTCCATCAACATATTTAGGGGGATGAATCACATCTGGGTGACCTAAAGCCTTAGCATCACGTTTAGCTAAATAGGCTTGCAAGGGATTATTTTTCAACACACCAATCATCACATTATTAGCGATATAAATGGCTCTATTTTCTTCACCAAGTTTGGGGCCGGCAAAGTAAAACTGTTTACGGTCTTTAAATATGCCGCTTTGGCCTCGATGACCAAGTGCATTTTCAGCCATTAAGGGATCAGTATTTATTTCTGCTAAGGTGCTCATCCGAACCTGAATTTTACGAAGTGGATCAGTGCGGTCGATATCAACATGACAGGCAATGCAATGTTGCTCATATAAGCTTCTACCCACTTTAACCTGTTGCTGATCAATAGCCGGAAATTGTTCAGGCCATAATGGTGAATGTAATTTAGCGGTTATTTTCTCTAAGCCACGTAAATTATCAGCCTGAATAGAAGAGGGGTAGCCGCCGTCAATAACACCTAACCACTTGGTGGTTTCGGTTTCAATCTCACCAAATACGCCAATGGCTTCACCAATATTTCGAGCAAGAGCACCGACGCCACTATTGGCCTGAGAACCATTCCATTCCACATAATCATGTTGTGGAGTGTCCCATATATAAGGAAAGCTAGTGGCAGCATTAGGTGAGTTATGATTGCCCGGTACTTGAGCTGCCGATAATGCCTTATTCAAAATCGCACCAAAGGCATCGAGCCGACTAAAACCATAAGGCGTATCAGTATGATTCATGGTGGCGTAATCGATACGCTTACTGAGTTGTTTAACTAATGTCGCAGTGAGTTGGTCTTTTTGTTGTTGGCTAACATCATCACCTAAGATACGACTTTGAAAGCGAGCTAATTTTTCGCTGTCATCAATGGTGGTTTTGATTGAAGTGGTTAGCTCAGTTAAGAACAAACGTAGATCGAGAAAACTTTGACCACCATCAATGCGAATAAACTGATCTTTATATTTAAGCTCTTGGGTATGACAGGCCGCACAGGTGATGCCCATATGATCGCCGTTTCTAGCTAAACCGATCGGCAGCCCATCAGGGTTACGATCAGATTTCGCTGTTGGCACAAAACCAAAGCTCATCATCTTATGGTCAGATCTTAATAAATCCGTGTTATCGGCTTGTTCGAGGTTGAGAAAAAGATCATAAGGAACAAGGCGAGAGCCTTGATCGGTGAAGTAGAAATAATCACGGTCAGCATCATCCCAATTTTGTTCTATAAATACTGTTTCACGCTCACTGACAGTAGCTGAAAAGGCGGGCGATATTGAGCCAATACTGAACAACAGTGATGCAACAATGCCTAACTTAAAATAATGCATGTACTTACCTATTCCTTATCACCTATGAGTTGAATCATAAGCCTGTTTGGGTAAAGCTAAATATAACTTACTGTTCTAATCGACGTAACTAATGGCTAATTGTTACAAATTGTATGGTTAGTCTCGTGAAAGTAGGGTGTTTAAGAGGTTATCTTGAAAGTTAAGATTACCAGTTAAACTATTATGAGAAACGCACAAGAAAAATGAGTTCTTTAGTGGGAAGAAACTATACTCATGGCGTTTAATACTTGGATCTAAAACATTTCGACCTAATAACGATGCCTTAGTCACAGAGCCATCTCCCGGTTCTAATAACAGCGCATCATAATCAACGCCTTCAGTAGGTTGAGTGATTTCATCTGGATGCATCCGAATCATTGATTCACCGTTCACTTCTTCTACCACAATGCGTGCTGAAGTGAGCGTGCAACCACCACCAAATACAGTGAGTTTAGGATGTTTTTCTGGTAGTGGCACAGTCAGCGACCAAACAAAACGGCGTGCACGTTCTAGGTGCTTTTCAAAGTAAGCATCCAAGTTAGCAAGGTGCTGATCGCTTTCTTTTTTAGTATCAAATTTGTCGGCGATGCGTTGTCTTACCTCAGGATCAAATATCGACCACTGAAAACGCTTCCACACATTGACATCAAACAGATCACGATCCAATACTTTACCTTCACTGGTTACTATCCAATCATTGAGAGGATGAGGAAATAACTGATACAAACTAGGCATAGTCGCCAAGGTTTCAGTGCCAATTGATTTCAAGCCGATTTTGACGCCATCAATAAATAGATTCAGTGTTTTGACCGACCCTAAGTTAGGTGTGCCGAGCAAAATAACACGACGCACGCGCTCGCCACCATACATATTAATTTTTTGGTCAAAATCATTACCATCCAAAACATCTTGTTTGCCATAACGAATGAAGTAACGGGTAATAAGGCCACCCATGCTATGAGCAACAATATCGACTTTAAGATCTGGTTTGTCATAATCGAGTCGGATTTGATCGACTAACTCAGCTAACTGCCGAGCTGAAATCGTATTATCTTGTCGCCAGTCATAATGAAAGACGTAATAGTTTTTCTGTTTAGGGTTTACCTTTTCACCCGCTTTCGCCAACTGATAACCACCGGTATCCCCCAAGGTACGTACAATCTTGCCGTAGAAATCTTTGCCGACTGCACTGTCTGATATTTCATAGGCTTCGGCATGATTAGGCAAAGGATCTAAGGTGTCAGGATCGATATCAAACGCAATATCAGCGTAGTCATGCAGGAATAAGCGAGAAGCAGGACCTGGCCAAAGATCTTGTTCGGTTTTCATATCTTTTAGCTTACTGCCCAATACACCATGAATAAAAATGACCGGCGGTTGGTCATCGACCATCATGCTTTCCATATAAAGCCGATGTAAATCTGGTGCAAACACTTTGTTATTGGCAAAAATACCAGCAACAAATACAGCCATTAAAATATAAGCTGCAATCGCATATTTGCTAAACAAGAACAATTTTATTGTTTTGTAGGTAAAGCGAATCATAATGGCCGTCTTTGTTAAAGAAAGGGTAGACGCAGTAAAGTCTAAAAAATTACAGTTTGCAGTATAACCAGAGATTATTGGCTTCGTCAGCCTTATGTTTTCATTACACCCGCCTACACAATAGCTGTCAGTCCAGAGTGATATGATTTCACGTTATCAGTTGAATATCCCGACCAAGCAGCGGTTCAGGTCGTGAAATAAAAATACTTAAATTGTTATGCAAGATCTGAGCTTGAGGAAATGGCATGTTTATCGTGAATGGATAATATTCGGCCTACATCAGTATGCGCGACAGCGGTTCCAAAAGTGGCTAGTAATTTAACGGTAGTGAACTTTTGTGAGACTTGTTGATAGTGACGTAACCAGTCGGCAAAATCATTCTGATCGCGGCGATCATTTCGTGGAAATCGAGTTCTAGGTCTTTCCAAACCTAATCGCCAAGGTTTAGGGCTTAGCCTCGCTCGAAAACAAGCTTGGTTTTTGCATAGCTGTACATACAAAGGATCTGTATTTAAGGCTTTAAAAATAGTTTGTGTTTCGGTGGAGTCAGTTGCGAAGATATGATTAGTAATCGCAACTCTTAGACCTGCAAATGTTTCATAAACTTTAAAAGTATAGTGTGAATTAGCTTTCTGAAATGCTTCAACCTTGGCAAGGTAATAGGCTTTATTTTTTTTCTCTTTGCCAAATAGTTCTAAAATTCGAGCAACAAAGTTACTCTCCGAAATATCGATATCACCAAAAAATACTGATTCAGAATTTAGTACCAAAGCACCATAGTTATTGCGTGTTAATACCGCTAAAGTGCTGCCATCGTCAGCTTTAAGCTCTTCAACTACTTCTTCTTTTATATAGCCATTCCAATACTCATAATCTTCTAACGTCATCGCACCAGAGCTAAGCATGTTTTGAAATTGTTTAACTCTTGAATCAGCATTACGAGCAGCTTCATCAATGTCTTTATTGGAAGCGCCCCAAATAGCAACTTGAGATCGGCCAAAGAAACTTTCATCTACCGCTACGTTTTTTTGCGTCCAAAACTTTGCAAATTTCATCACTATCCTTAATATTTACGGTATTGCTTACTTTAAATTTTCCAGCCCACGAGTATCAATGCCCTTCATGATTTCTCGTTCAAGGTGATACTGTTCGTTAAGCTTATTTTTTTTGCGTTGTTCAGCCAGCTGCTGTTGCTCGACGGCGATTCTTGTTTGTCTCAGCAATGATTCCTGCTCCGTTTCACATTGTCTGAAACCATCTGACCAACCTTGAGCATATTGCTTTTCATCATTAAAGCGAACGACATCTTTTTTAAACTGGTCAAACAAACTACCGCCCGCTTTGTTACCACTGTGACAACCATCGTCAAAGCCTTCAGCATAAGCGAGAGGATAACCTTGTTTAACCATCACCTCTTTTTGAGTGACACAGCCACTAGCGATGAGCAGCCCAAGTGTTGCAAGAATAAGTTTATAAGCCATTAATAAATCCCTTTATATAGTTGAACAGTTAAGAATCAAATTCGACAGCCAGCATCGAGTAAACAGCATGATCGACAAATCGTGAATATAGCCACTCACACTGTCTTAAGCTCGCTTCATAAGTGAAACCAATCCGTTCGGCAATAGCACGACTTTTATGATTATGTTCGGCACAGCGTAGTTCGACTTTATGTAGCTTTAACTCATTAAAGCCAATTTTCATTAACTCGGCAATCACCTCAGTCATAATGCCACGGCCGGTATAAATCTCAGCCAGCCAATAACCAATTGAGGCTTTTCGGTGTTGGTTATCAATTTCATGAAAGCCGGCCACGCCACAGAGAACACCTTCGTGAATAACAGCAAAGTGTGCAGCACTACCATTAGTAGCATTGTTGATTGAGGATTCAATAAAGCGTTGAGTATCATCACGAGACTTTATTTGGTCTAGCCACGGCAGCCACATTTTTAGATAAGAACGGTTGGCTTCGGTTAGTTCATATAGTTCTTGAGTATGACTTAAACTCAAGCTCTCTATTCTGATTTCCGGTTTCATTCGCTAGTCCATGATGGCAATGCATTTAAAGAGGTCTTCGTCTTTACCTGAGCTTAATTGGTTCACCAGCTTGAGTGTGTAAAATACATACTACCTAACTTACGTTAATTTGGAAAAACAACAATGGTGATGAAAACATTTCGTGGTCACATACCGCAACTAGGTCAACGTGTCTGGCTTGATGAAAGCGCTGTCATTATTGGTGATGTCACGATTGGTGATGACAGCTCTATATGGCCATTGGTCTCTATACGTGGCGATATGCACCATATTCGCATCGGTGCTCGCACCAGTATTCAAGATAACTGCTGTCTACATATCACTCATGCCAGTGACTATAAACCTGCAGGTCATCCGTTGATTATTGGTGATGATGTCACTGTCGGTCATATGGTGATGTTGCACGGCTGCACGATTGGTAATCAAGTGTTGGTGGGCATGTCGTCAACGATTCTTGATGGCGCTGTGATTGAAGATAAAGTGCTTATCGGTGCCGGCTCTTTAGTGCCACCAGGCAAAAGACTAGAAACAGGATTTTTATATCACGGCTCACCGGTTAAAAAAGTCCGAGCATTAACTGAAGATGAACTGACATACTTTCAATATGCAGGCAAAAACTACATTAAATTGAAGGATGAATATTTAGCAGAAGCAGCCGATAATTAAAGGGTGTTTGCCTTCAACGGTGGCAACGGGCCATAACAGCTAATCCACTCAAATGCTTTTTCAGCATCATGGAAAGAACGCACGTCGACATGACTTAAATATGAGTTATCGGCATAAGTAGATAACACAGTGTCAACATCAGAGCGGTCAATGAAAGCGACAGCTTTCACTCTGGAACCGGCCCCTATAAACATCATTTTTTGGGCGCCGGCCGACATTGAGTATTCATCGTTATCTCGAGTCACAAAGAGAGAAACCTTGCCATCATATTGCTCAATATAAGTTTGAATAAGAGCCATGTCCTCTTCAAGAACTTCACCGTTTTTATACAATGAAAAATGGAGGCACATGCCTTTCATTGGTTTTAGGCGTACTCGCCCTGTGTCAAGAATACTCATAAATAGTTCTCTGTAGTTTGAGAGAAGTATAACGTCTAAGAAACAACAGGAACATACACTTCAGCCCAAAATGTTCATTAGCTAGCCCATTCATGATGATTGAAATATTAAAATGCAGGGCTCAGAGGTGGGGGGATTCCTCCACTATTGCTCTGGTTTTATAAATCATTGATATGAAGGTAATCAATGATCCTGTTGCCAACAGAGGTACTAGTTCACTGAATTATCTAAAGTCAATTTTGTAAAACTTACAAAAACTCTACCCGATTACGACCATTGCTCTTGGCTTGATAAAGCGCTTCGTCAGCACGGTGCAGTAAGGCTTCGAGTTGGTCATCTTGTGCTGACATGGCACTGATACCGAAACTAGCTGTCACTTTGATTGCTCCTAATGTGCTTGCTACCGCTGTTCCCTCGATATCTTTTCGTAATCTTTCAACAAAGATCTTAGCTTCATCCAGATTCGTTCCCATAAGGATACAAGCGAACTCTTCGCCTCCGATTCGGCCATGAATATCGGTGGAACGTAGCCGTTGTTTACAGGTTTCAGCAACTTGTTTGATGACGATATCACCAGCAGCATGACCGTTGGTATCGTTTATCTTTTTAAAGTGATCAATATCGATCATCACCAGAGATAGCGGTTGTTCGAGTCGTTTGGCTAGTTGAAGTGCTTCTTCGCCACGCGAGAAGAAAAAGCGGCGGTTACCAATACCCGTTAATACATCAGTTTCAGCCATCGACACGGCTTCTTGATGAGCGAGTTCTAGTTCGGCGGTACGAGCCTGTACTTTCTCTTCCAACAACGTGTTGGCATTTTCAAGTGAAGCAATGAGCTTGTCTTCTGAGTTTTGTTTCTCTTTACGTAAGACATTGACATGATCAATCAATGCTAAGCCGAGCAATACTGTTTGCAGTAATAGTCCCATACGAGAAATCCACAGTACCAGATCACTAATTTCCACCACCCCAGCCAAGCGAGTGACGATAACAATCATCGATACACTCCACACCGACCAAGCATAGACATACCAACGGGCATCACTTCGCTTGAGCACTTTCCATGCCCATAAGCCGATAAGCGGCATGACAGCTAACAGTATTGAAGTGAGCATTAACAGCTTGCCAGACAAACCGCGATAGCCATTTAAATAAAACAGGATACTGCTAATAGCCAAAGTAATTAGAAACTTAAGTAAATAATCCGCTCTAGGCATGAACTGTTTGGTTTGTAGAAATATACGATTAAATTGCAGGGCACAAATGAAGGCAAAAGCGGTGATTATTATATGGGCCGAATCAGTTAAATAGGCTGAGTCATGCCACATAAACCGATGTCCCAAGCCAGTGTTGGCTAGAGAGTTAGCCAACACAAAAGTGAGATAAGCGATATACCAATAATATTCAGGAAGCCGAGTGGGGATATGAACAATCAGCGTGAAGATGATGACAAATAAACCGGCACCGAATAAGCAACCATAAAAGTAATAAGTAAAGGAACTGTGATTATGAAAGGCTACTTTTTCCCAAGCACGAGTGGATAACTCAATCATGCCAATTTCATGATAGGCAAAGCGCATCACGATTTTTTCTTGGGAGTTTTCAGCCGTGCTGAAGGGAAAAGCAAAGGACTCAGAAGCGATAGGACGATTGCTAAAAGCTCTTTTGTCACCGGTTAACAGCATCGTTACAAAACCATCGCTATCGATGTGGTAAAGGTTGAGGTAATCGGTGTGGGTATAAATAGCTTCTAAAACCCAAGTAATCGGCAAGCTAGTCTGGTTTTCAACATCCAACATTACCCACCAGGCAGATGTACTCATGCCTTTGACTGTTTTATTGGGTTCCTGTGGTTTGAACTCTGCCCAATCTTTTTTAACAATGTCATCAATGGTTAGCCGCCGATTGGCATCTTCAATGACACTGGCTTCATTCATAATCGACAGGCCCGCCATTTCTGGCGTTAGCTGAAACTTAGCAAATGCAGACGGGGTAACAAATAAGCACAAAGTGAATAGTGCTAGTAATTGTAAAGCAGATAAGTGAGTGAAAAATCGACGCAAATTAACCGTTCTTTAATAGTTAAATTAAATTCAACAGCACACTTTATCAGGTTTTGACTAACACGGCTAAGTCATTAAAATTATTACCAATCTACGACCTCATCAGAGCCACCAAATGAAGCAGGAAAACCTTTGTAATGAGGTAAATCATCGACCACCGGTAGAATCGAATGCTGGCATTGAATATGACAGGATGCTTTAAACAGATCCTGAGGCAATAGCGTTTGGTTAATGCCTCTAAAAGAAGCACCTTCAGGCTGAGTAAAAACTATCGTGCCACACTTGTTACAAATTCGACGCGGGTTGGATTTATAAGTCCAAACAGTCGGTGTGCCTTCGGTGATGGTAACTGCTTCAGTTGGATATAAAGCCAAGCCAACATAAGCACCACCAAAGGCGGCCTGACAATCATCACAATGGCAATAAACCTGAGCTATAGGCTTGCCTTTAATCGTTGCCTTGATTTCACCGCATAAACAATTAATTTCAATACTCATTCGTTTCTCCATAAAAAAATGTGTCTGATAATTGAGGTTTAAAACGCTAATCTTTGCCTAGCTAATGTTGTTTTACACCTGTTATTTTTACTCTAATTTGATCTTCACTGTAACAAAATAGTGGGTTGAAGCGACTTAAATATCACTTGGCCCGGAATGGAACAAAATAAAACTGTTCTTCAATTGGCTGATGGTTTGTTAACTATATCAATAGAAAGAAATAAGATGCGATCTTTGTACAAAATTTTTACGCCGGTTTTCTTATTTTGAATCACTTGGTTGATTTATATTGCTCAATCGAACGGCTCAAATGTTTGGCATTGGCAGGCGAACGGAGTAGGTGAACAGTCTCCATTAAACTATCGAAATGACTCAAAGACATCACAACCACATCCTTAGAATCTCTACGAGTGATTACCGTTGTATCAGCATTATTAATAATGCCATCTAAGACCGCTTCTAAGTCATGATTAGCTTTAGAAAAAGGTACGACTTTCATAGTGCCTCCATCTCCTAAGTTTTATTACTTTCACATTCTATATTTCTAACTTTAACTTGTCTGAAAATCCCAAGCCAAAAAAAATAAATATTTACAGCCAATTACATATTTTTCTCTGTTGCTACTATCTATCTCGCCCAATTTGGGGCAATTATTTAAAACGGCTTACACACCGTCATTTGGCATGAAAGTGGTTTTAAATAAGTCTGCGCAGGTTTTTGCAAAGGCACACAAACTGAGCCTGAAAACGGCGTCCATCATTAATTACATTACCAAAATTGGAGACACCGTAATGGCCTATGCAACACGAGATCCGTATAGCGGAGAATTGATACAGACTTTTCCCAATGCAACAGATGCAGAAGTAGATCAAGCGATCACCGAGGCACATGACGCCTTTCTACAATGGCGTGAAACCAGCGCCGAAGACAAAGCGACTATTTTGCAAAAAGCAGCTGACTTGCTGCGTGAAAATAGTCAAACACATGCTCAACTGCTCACCATTGAAATGGGCAAGTTGATTGGCGAAGCTAAGGCAGAAGTCGAATTATCAGCACAAATATTAGAATATTATGTCAACAACGCAGCCGAACTGCTCAAGCCACAAGTGATTGAATCGGCTGATCCAGCAGTGAAAAAAGCCCAGATCATTAATGAACCACTGGGTGTTTTACTCGCGATTGAACCGTGGAACTTCCCTTATTACCAAATCGCCCGCATCCTTGCACCACAGCTTTCGGCTGGTAACACCTTGTTGTTAAAACACGCATCCAATGTGCCGCAATGTGCTGACACGTTCCAACAACTAATGATCGAAGCAGGCCTACCAAAAGGTGTATTTCGTAACTTGTATGCCACCCGAGATCAGGTCAACACCATTATTGCTGACACTCGCGTACGTGGTGTGGCATTAACCGGTTCAGAAGGTGCAGGCCAAGTGGTCGCATCACAAGCGGGCAAGGCGATGAAAAAGTCGACATTAGAACTCGGCGGTGCGGATGCCTTTGTTGTATTGGCTGATGCTGAGCTAGAAAAAACAGTCAAATGGGCCGTGTTCGGACGTCATTGGAATGCAGGACAAGTGTGCGTGTCTTCCAAACGGATGATCATCGTCGACAGTGTTTATGATGAGTTTATGGAACGTTATGCCAACGGCGTAGCATCGTTGCGTACCGGTGACCCGATGAATCCAGCAACCACACTGGCACCATTATCGTCACAAGGCGCTGCTGATGAAGTGAAAGACAACATTAAAAAAGCTGTTGAATTCGGTGCCACCGCAACCGAAGTAGGGCCAAACGTGCCAACAAAAGGCGCATTTGTGCAACCGACTATTTTGACTAACATTACACCCGACAACCCTGCTTATTACTGGGAGTTCTTCGGCCCGGTGTCGATGATATTCAGAGCAAAAGACGAAGCTGATGCCGTGCGTATCGCCAATGACTCACCGTTTGGACTAGGTGGCTCAGTGTTTGGCCAAGATGAAGATCACGCCGAACAAGTAGCTAAAAAAATCTCCACCGGCATGGTTTATGTCAATCACCCAACCGCAGTGAAAGCCGACCTACCTTTCGGTGGTGTGCGTAACTCAGGTTATGGTCGTGAATTGATTGATTTAGGCTTGAAAGAGTTTGTAAATCACAAGCTAGTAGCAGTGACAGATATTGATGGTGGTTTTTAACTGCTGAGTAAATTAGCTTGAGCAAAGGCCTTCAATAGAAATGTTGAAGGCCTTTTCATATGGATGTATCTCTGCATCATTTTTAATTCTAGATTAAATCTTCAAGATCTAATGGCTCAGTTCTGCAAGTTTGGTCACCTTCACTCCAGCGTTTGAGATCTGAGGTTAAATCTAGTGCCCAACATCCTCTGAGTCCACAAGCGTAGTTACCTTCATGTGTTACAACAACGGATTGTTTTCCTAGGCTATTAATAACGGCAACAAAAAACATACGATCTCCACCAAGTGTTGCTGTAATGGCAAATTTATCAGGGTATTTACGGGTGTTGATTATGACTCGACTATTACTATCTGAAGAAGAAACAAACCAACATTTTCGAGCTAAACCTTCCAATAGAATAGCTGTTTCTGATAATTCCATATCAATATTGAATCGACCGGTTTCTTCTTCAGGAATAGAAGCGCAGCCTGTGAGTAGGATTGTGAACAGAATAGTTAAGTATTTCATGTTATTGAGCATATTTATCTAACTCATCTTTTGAGCACCAAGTACTATTTTGATCCATTCTTGTGCCGCCTGAATTTGATTTTACATATGCATTATCAACTTTTTTGCTTGAACCGTTATCAAGCTCTTCTCGGAGGCTCAGTTCACATACTTCTAATTCAGAGTTATATATCATTGTTGTGGTGTACTTTTTTCCTATAGACGGCTGGAAGCCTATAGTGAACATACAGCTGCTGTAAAAACCGGCATGTAGTCGGTATGCAAATTTTTGATCAGTACTAATTTTGATTGTTTTAGACTCGTTCTGCTGGAGGTAGCCAATAAGGTACTGACTTCTACACTGTTTCTCTTCAGCATATGTATGAGCAAACATGGGAGCACCAAATGAGTTTGTTACCGTCAGCTCGGCAATGTTATTTCCATTAACATCTTGATAAGGCCTTGCCATAATTGCACAGCCAGATAAGAAAGATATTAGAGTTAACGTGATCGCTATGTTTTTTAACATGACTCATCCCTGATTAAGTGTGCCAGTAATATAATTAATTAATAGAAAGAAAGCTATAAACCAGAAATTTAAGAGAGTCGATAAACCTGTTTTCTTCTGAGTTTAAACATGCTTAAAACCCAAGTTTCACCTCGTAAATTTACCTAAAAGGGGACGCAAGCCTTTTAGGAGTATTATTTATTCTGATCAATGTGTTAGTGTATTTATATCAAGGATTGATAAGAGGTTTTAGCTTATGCCAAGGACAAGGCGTCATGTATTTCCAACTATCCCGCATCATATTACCCAGCGTGGTAATCGTCGAGAAGATGTATTTTTCAATGACGACGACAAACAGCTCTATCTGGAATGGCTGACAGATTACTGTAAGAAATATCAAGTTGAGTTATTGTCATACTGCCTGATGGATAATCATATTCACTTAATTATGACGCCACAGACTCATGACGGACTACATAATGTCTTAAAGCCTCTCCATATGCGTTACGCACAATACATCAATAGAAGACATGGATGGTCGGGGCATTTGTGGCAAGGTCGTTTTTTTTCATCCGCATTGGATGAAGCACACACCCATGCAGCCATTCGTTATGTTGAAAGAAACCCTGTGGAAGCTGGCATGGTAGAAAAATCGGAAGACTATCCTTGGTCAAGTGCCGCACACCATTGTGGTCAAACAGTAAATGACTTTTTGATGAATCGAGCGAATAAAATCACGGGAATAACTGAAGATAAATGGTCTGACTGGCTAGCGATTATTGTGCGTGAAGGGCTAACACAAGTATTGGAGCGAAATATTGAGAAAGGCTTACCTTGTGGATCTGATAACTTCATAGAACGCTTAGAAAAATTAGCTGATATATCTTTACAATATCGGCCTCAGGGTAGGCCATCAAAGGGGTAAAAAGGGTTGCGTCCCCTTAAATTGGTGTCATTTAATACTCCTAAAGTAGGTGGGCACATAACGCCAAGCTAAGCGGCGCAGCTTTGCTGCGTCCTTGCTTGAGCGCCTTGTTATAGCTCCGCCCATCTGTATTTATTGTTCCAATATAAATAGCTGAGAACCAAAAGCGCTATTGCGACCAAACCTGTTGCTATGTAGTCTGTTATTTCATCCTGCAGTTTCATAAGTTCAGATCCAGCCGTAACCCAACCATATATTTCTGGAAGGTAATTTTGATACAACATGAACAAAGGCCAAAGGATTAGGCTAAGTAACCCTGCTATGTTCCTTATTTTTTTAACGAAAAACAGGCATAAAAACACCCAATAGACTGCCCCAAATGTACTGCTTACTAAACCGGACCAAAGATTAAGAAAATGCTGGCTTATAGAGAAGCTCATTGATGCTTCATTGAAAAACCATATGTATGCAACAGTATTGAGAAGCAAAAAGTTGAGAGCTAGATAGCCTCCGCCATATGCAACCTGGGCAGAAATGACTTGTTCAGACGCTCTTCTTACTCCAGCAGGTGAAACTAACAGGATGACGAGCAATGAAAGTATTAATCCAATACTTGTTTCCCAAGAAAAACCTACCATAGATACTCCTTTAGCTATAACGCTTTGCTCACCGGTAAATTAGGAGCGCAGCGAGTAATTTATCCGCGTGGAGCAACTTGTTATACATACTTTTTTGCCAGCCTTCGTATAAACGAAATACCTTCTTTATTAATGCCCCCATCAAAGAACCCGTGCCTCTCTAGGTCTTCAATATATTGATGAGGCGCCTCACCTAAAACATCATTAATACGTCGGCGAATACCAACTGGGCTGAACTTTAATATTTTCTCAGCTCCAATTTCCTCAATAAGGAAAGAATTGGTAAACGATTCAAGGCCAGAACTGATTTCCCTTTCCTCTCTTTTTTGCATTCTATCCATGAAAAGTCGCTTTTTCATTTGGGAAAGCTCACGCTGAGCGGCTACAAGCTCAGACTCTTTTTCGGATAGCTGAGATATGATTTTTTCTTTGTCTTCGGCCTGCAATTGTGCTTTCTCGATAAGAGAATTAACTATCTGATTTCGCTCTTCAATAACCTTTTCAATTTCCTCTTCTTCCCCAGCAATTTTTTCCTTCGCTGTTTCTATATCACCATTCTGATTTGGTGCGCTTTGGAGATAATCTCTCATTGACGAATAGCCTTCATCGAGATTCCTAAGCTTTTCTCCAAACCCACTTTCCATCTTTGCCAATAGTTGAGCAATATCTTTTGTAATGTTATATGTATTGTCGTAAAACGTATTGCTCGTATCTGTCGCCTTAAAGTAAAACAAGGCCGCAAGCGCCACTGAAAACAGTGCTAACAACAATGATAATAATGTTGGGAAATCTACGGTAAGCTCTATCGGAGTCAAATAGACTTTATATGAAAACACACCCACAATTGTGAGAGTGGAAATAGCTTTTACCCAGTCCCATAAAGAAGCTCTGGAAACATTTTTAGATTTATCAGTCAAACTTAGGACTCCTTGTGTATGTATAACAGTATGTTAATGAGGTCTTCGACCTCATAATATATATTATAAGGTATACCTTATAATTCTTATTACGGAAACATGTTTTCATGTAAGGTTTTGAATTTAAATTGGATTTTTTTGTTTCGCAATGAGGCTGCTTATAAAAAAAGGTCAAAAACGAGCTGAACAGAAAATTTAACTGCGTAAAAGAGGTGATTTTTGACATAAAGTGGAGAGGTAGTCATGAGTGTTCAAATAATCCCTATTGTGTTGTTAAATCCCTTATCAATGTAATGGTTTATAAATAACCATTACATTGATAAGGATACTATTCCACCAACTCACCCAAAGTCAATTTTGCCAACACTCACTTGTATGTAAAAATGCAGCTTTAGTTTTCGCTTTGTCGAAACAGTCATTCTTAGGGATAGCTTCATTTATGCTCAACGTTGTATACAGTAACGATATGGTGCAGTTGGCTGCACAACTTGCTGAGATACAACACAGCGATCCGCTGCCTCCGTTAGAGGCGGAAACGGTGATTGTGCAGAGTAATGAATTGGCGCGTTGGTTGTCGTTGTTTTTGGCACAACATCAGGGCGTGGCGAGCAATATTGAGTTTCCTTATCCTTCGGCTTATATCTGGACCTTGTTTCGTCGGGTGTTGTCGGGTGTGCCTAAGCAATCACCTTTTTCGACTGATGCAATGGCGTGGCGTATCTTTGAGTTGTTGCCGCAGTGCCAACATTTGCCTAAGTTTGAGCCGATTAATGCCTATTTAGGTTCGCAGGATGATCCCTTAAAACGGTATGCCATTTCACATCGTATTGCCGATAGTTTTGACCAATATTTGATGTATCGACCGGATTGGTTGCAGGCGTGGGAGCAGGGCGAAACACCACACTGGCAGGCTTTGTTGTGGCAACAGCTGACGGCGGGTGAAGATGCGTCGTTGCATCGTGCGAGTTTGTTGCAACAGTTGCATGATTATTTATTGTCTACTGATCAACGTCCTGCTGGTTTGCCGCGTCGTTTAGCGATTATTGGTGTGTCGGCCTTGCCGCCAGTGTATCTGAAGATCTTTGAGTTGATGGCGCGTCATTGCGATATTACGCTGATGTTCTTCTCGCCGAGTGAGTCGTATTGGGGCGATGTGGTTGACCAAAAAACACAGGCCAAACGCTTGGCTGAGTCGCAAGAAGAAGACTTGTATTTCAATAGTGGTCATCCTTTGTTGGCGAGCTTGGGCAAGCAAGGCCAAGAGATGTTTGAGCAATTGCAAGAGTGCGAACACGAACAACAACATCTGTTTAACCCACCACAACAAACCAGTTTATTAGGCTGTTTGCAGCATGATATTTATGCCTTGAATGATCCCGAATCGGTGGAAGATAAGCAGCTTATTTCGGCTGAGGATGATTCGATTCAGGCGCATGCCTGCCATAGTGCGATGCGTGAGATTGAAGTATTGCATGATCAGTTATTGGCTTTGTTTGAACGGCATCCTGATTTATCACCGACCGATGTGGTGGTGATGACGCCGGACATTGAGGTGTATGCACCTTGGATTGATGCGGTGTTTGCCCGTGTTGAAGGCGAGGCGAGTCAACGTTATATTCCTTATGGCATTGCAGATTGTGGTGTGCGTTATCAAAGTCCGGTGTTGAATGCGTTTATCACTTTGTTGGGCTTGCCGCAGTCACGCTTTGATGTGGAAACGGTGTTGAGTTTATTAGAGTGTCAGGCGATACAACATCGCTTTGCACTTGATGATGAACAGTTGACGGTAATCCGCACTTGGTTGGCAGAGACACAAACACGTTGGGCTTTGTCGGGTGAAGATAAAGCTAAGTTTGATTTGCCAGAAACAGATAACAATACTTGGCGAGCGGGTTTAGATCGCTTGTTATTAGGTTTTGCTATGCCATTAACTGAGCAGGGCGAAGACTTACGTTTATTTGAACAACAGTTGGCTTTTGACGGTATTAGCGGCGAACGTGCAGCAACTATGGCGCAATTGTGTGCATTTGTTGATAGTTTGGATAAGTTGCGTAATCACTTAAACCGACCTCGCACCGCCGAGCAATGGCAGCAAACCTTAAATGAGTGTTTGGATAATGTGTTTTTGCCGATGGGCAATGATAATCGTGATGAAGCTGAATTATTGTTGCTGCGTAAAACTATTGATAAGTTGGTGGAAACCACGGAGTTGGCAAGTTTTGAACAAACCTTGTCATTGGCCTTGGTGACCGATTGGTTGAATGGCCATTTAGACACCAGCCAAACATTGAGTCGATTCATGGGCCATGGCGTGACCTTTTGTGGCATGGTGCCGATGCGTAGTATTCCATTTGATGTCGTGTGTTTGATCGGCATGAATGACGATAGTTATCCGCGTCGTCAGCCAACAGCCGGTTTTGATTTGTTATCACATGATTATCGCTTGGGTGATCGTTCGCGTCGTGATGATGATCGTTATCTGTTTTTAGAAGCCCTGTTGTCGTGCCAAAGCCATTTGTATTTGAGTTATGTTGGCGCGAGTATTCATGACAATGCCACCATTCCACCATCGGTATTGGTCAGTGATTTGCGTGATGTTTTAAAGCAAAGTTATCAGGCTGAACACGACGAAGATATTTGGTCACAACTATTAACACAACATCCTTTGCAGGCATTTAGTCCGCGTTATTTTGATGATGTTGATCCGAAGTTGTTTAGCTTTGAACAAGCACAATGCCCGAATGCTCAGGCGGTGGAAGTGAATGACTGGTTTGCAACGCCGTTGCCAGAAGTAGATGCTTCGTGGCGACAAGTGAGTTTGAGTCAGTTGTTGAACTTCTTCCGTCATCCCGCTCGATATTTAATGCGTGAACGCATGGGCATACGATTGGAAATGTCGGATGACCAGTTGGAAACACGTGAGCCGTTTGCTTTGGATGGTTTGCAAGCATGGCAGCTGCGCCAACAACTATTAACATCACGCTTAAACGATACGGCCTTGCCAGAGATGTTGCCTTTAGTGCAGGCGACCGGTGTATTGCCACAAGGCATTATGGGCGAACATATTTTTGATAACCAAGCCGGTCAGGTGAATGAGTTTGCTGATAAGTTGACCGAACGTTATCCCGATTCGTTTGAGAACCCAGCATCGTTTGAGTTGAAACTGGGCGAGTTTTATTTAAGCGGCCAATTAGAACAACTGCATGAAGGCGGCATATTCCAATATCGAATGGCAAAAACCAAAGGCAATGATCTGTTGGCCTTGTGGCTGCAACATTTGGTCTTGAACTGCGTGCAACCGAAAGGCATCGCCAAGTCGAGCCAGTTGTTTACCGAAGATAATGAATATGAGTTTTCGCCAGTGGCGGAGGCAGAAAGTCACTTGTCGACCTTGTTAGACTATTACTGGCAAGGCCTGCATCAACCTTTGGCATATATCCCCAACACCAGCTTTGCCTTTGCCAAAGCAAGTTTAAATGGTGGCAAGGCGTCACCTGATAACAAGATGTTTGACGCATGGAATGGCGGCCAGTTTTCCAACGGCGATGTAGGCGATGATTATTATCAACAAATCTACCAAACCGCACCGTTAGATGAACATTTCAAACAACTGGCCATGGCGATATTTGAGCCGATTCAGCAGCACTTAGTCGGTGGAAAATTGTGATGGAACTGAGGGTTACTATTAAAAAGGAAAGTAGTCTTTCTGTTGATTTAGATATCCGTGTATTGGTAGAAGCCAATAGGATTATTTAAATGATTAACAGTTATAAAATTAAAGGGATTTAACAAGTATGAAAAATGTAATTTATGTTCTTATTATCATAGTGTCACTAAGTTTCTGCTCTTATACGCTTTTTAATTTGTATAGCGATAAACAGCAAAACAATGTGGTTAGTTATGTTTTGCCAGAGTTATCGAAAGAAGAGAGTGAAAATCATAGAAAAGCGAAAGCCTATTATAAAAAAGGCATGAAGCTCCGTAATGAAAATGAGTATGAAGAAGCCATTCAGCAGTTTCAAAAAGCTATGGAGCTAAGGCCTAATCATTATTTAACGATTTTTAAACTCGCTCTTTCTTATCAAGATACTGAGCAGTATGAACAAGCTATTAAATATTATAAAAAGGCGGGTTTCATAAAGCCTAATAAGAGTTCTGTGCATTTCAATATTGGTAATTGTTATTACGACTTAAAAGAGTACGACAAGGCGTTAGATAGTTATAAAAAGTCATTAGAACTCGACCGAAATTACACCATTGCCAAAATTGAAATAGTTAAAATTCATGTTCTTCAAAAGAACTATCAACAAGCCTTCCAGCTTTCTGAAACTCTACTAGGGAGTCAAGTTAATCAGCAGCAACTTGGCTCAATACACAATTCAGTTGGTCTGGGCTATTCAAAAGTGGGGATACCCAATAAAGCCATTAAACATTATCAATTAGCCCAAAAGGCTGATCCACAGAATATGTATCCCTATAGAAACTTGGGGAATGAGTATCATCAATTAGAAGAGTATTCTCTGGCCATTGAACAATATCAATTATCACTCAAAATGGGGGGCCAAGAAAAATATCTAAATGAAAAATTAGCGAAAAGTACTGAAAAACTGAATCAAAAAGACAGTGATAAAAGTCAACTTGATACGGAAAATATTTTAAAGCCTGACTCAAAAGAAAACCATCCTGACTCTGAAGAATATAAAAATAAGGTAGCAGAATACAAAGATAAAATAGCCGAGTCGCCTAAGGACGTTGAAAATCATGCCCTGTTAGGTAGACACTATCTTAAAGGCAAAGATTTTGAAAGTGCGATGGAAATACTCCAGCTAGCCTTAGATATCGAGCCTGATTCATCGCTTATTACAGAGTCTTTAAGTACTGTATATTTTGCAATGAAAGATTATAAAAAAGCACTTGTTTTTGCTCAAAAAGCTTCTGAATTAGATCCACAAAATCAACAAGGTTATCTTATTCAAGCTGCTAGTTATCACCTGTTAGGAAATTTCGAAAAAAGTGATCAAGCTTTTTTAAAAATGATTGAGAGTGATGAAATGACGAGTCTTGTATATGCAGGTCTTTTTTTTGTGTATGTTGAGGAAAAGTATGACGACGGATGGCTTGTTAAAGCTGCAGAGAAAATGGAAGCGTTAAACTCTGATGATCTAAACACGGTTAATACAGTAGCTGCCGTGTATTCAACAAATGGACTTCATGAAAAAGAGCTTGAGCTGTATAAAAATGCTTTGAAACGCAATAAGCATGCTCTGTTAGCTAACCCTGAAAATTTCGGTTTACATTTGAGGTTATTAGAGGCGCAATTAATCAATGATGAGCCATTAAGTACCAACTCTATCGCTTGGTTAAATGACCATTTCCCCAAGTTAAGTACGGAAATAGCAGTTGAAAGATTACTTATATTGCAGCGTCTAGCCCAGTCTGGGCAGCCTTTATCGGAAGCGGAAAAAATAGCATTTGCAGAAAAGTATAAAGAAGATCATAAAGAGTACCACCTATTTTGGATAACCATTAAAAATTGGGTAAAAAGTAAACCAGATAATGAGCATCTTCTAGATGCTTTGGTATTCTTCCAATGAAACTATTAAAGGTCTTTGATTAATACCTATGCAAAAGTTTGATGCAAAAACAGTCGCCTTGGCAGGCACTAACTTAATCGAAGCCAGTGCGGGAACAGGTAAAACCTATACCTTGGCGGAGTTATATTTACGCTTGGTGATGGAGCAAGACTTAGCTGTAGATAAGATCTTGGTGGTGACTTATACCCGAGCAGCGACCGAAGAGTTGCGTGACCGTTTACGTCAAAAGCTGGTGGATGCACGTGATGAGCTTATAAAAGGGGACGCTACCCTTTTATCAAAGGGTAGCGTCCCCTTTTATAAATTGACCTTGGCGATTCAGAGCTTTGACCAAGCAGCGATTTACACCATTCATGGGTTTTGTCAGCGTGTATTGACCGACTTTGCCTTTGAAAGTGGTTTGCGATTTGATGTCAGCTTGATGGGCGATGAAGTCGATATTTTGCAATCAGTGACCGATGACTTTTGGCGCTGTGAAGTGCATAAAATGAGTGATGACTTTAGTGCTTATTTATTGTCACGAGGTGAAACGCCAGAAAAGTTATTGCAGTCTGTTCGTAGTTTGATTGGTAAGCCTTATCTACATTATTTACCGTTGCCAGAAATAGATTTAGATCGTTTTCATGCCACGGTGAATGAGCAGTTTAAGCAAGTGAAAGCGGTGTGGTTGGAAGAGCAAGATCATGTTGTTGCGATCTTGCAGAATAAGGAACTACTGAACGGCAATAAATATCGTAAAACCAGTGTTGAGAAGTGGTTGATTCAACTGGTGGCGATGTTGGAACTCGACTCGGTTCCGGCCAAGTTGATGGATAACTTTGATCGGTTCACGCCGACTAAGTTAGAAGATGCTTTGAAAAAAGGCCAACAGCTACCCGAGTTAACGTTTTGGTCTGCGTGTGAGTTGTTGATGGATGCCCAAACGCAGTTGCAGACAGCGCGCGATGTGCAGTTGCAAAACTTACGTTTGGCTTTGTTGAGTTATATCAATCAGAAAGTGCCTGAGCAGAAACAGCAGCAACAAGTCCAATCGTATGATGATTTGTTGATTAACCTTGAGCGGGCGTTAAATGCCGAGCAAGGAGATGTGCTGGTGGAGCAGTTACGAGAGCAATATCAGGCGGCATTGATTGATGAGTTTCAAGATACTGATCAGGTGCAATACGATAGTTTTAGTCGTATTTATGCCAAAAGTGGTTTGCCTACCTTTTATGTAGGTGACCCGAAACAGGCGATTTATAGCTTTCGTGGTGCGGATGTTTTCACTTATTTACATGCTAAGTCTGAAGCTGAAATTGAACATACCTTAGGCACCAACTGGCGTTCACATCCGCATTTGGTGACGGCAGTGAACAGTTTGTTTGAACGTCGTGATAAGCCCTTTGTTTATGAACAGATCCCATTCATTGCTGTTGGGGCTGCACGTGAACAGGAACCTGCCTTGCAAGTGGATGAAGGTGATGATGCAGCGATGCAATTGTTATGGGCGGCCAGTGCGAAGGCGATTACCAAAAAAGACATGGGTTTGCTGGCGGCGACAGCGACTGCCAATGAGATTGCTCGCTTATTAAACTTGGCACAACAGGGCAAGGCGAGACTGAAGGTGGATGAGGAGTTTCGTGCTTTATCCGGTGGTGATATTGCGGTGTTGGTGCGTAATCATCGCCAAGCACAGGAGATTCAACAAAGCTTGCACCTGCGAGGCATAAACAGTGTGCAGCAGGGCAGAGAGAATGTGTTTGCTACGCCAGAGGCTATGTTATTAGAACGTTTATTGTTAGCCGTGGCTGAGCCGAATAATGAAAGTCGGGTGTGTGCCGTGTTGATTTCACCGTTGTTTGGTTTATCGGCTGCTGATTTATATGAGTTGCAACAACAAGAGCAGGATTGGTTGCAGCAACTCGACTTCTTCCATGATTTGCATCAAATGTGGTTGAAACAAGGTTTTATGACTATGTTTCGCTACATTTTGGTGGCAAAAACAGTACAACAACGTTTATTGGCGATGCCTAATGGCGAACGTCGTTTGACCAACTTAACCCATTTAGCTGAATTGATTCAGGACTTTTGTAGCCGCCAAAAAAGCACGACTGACGCAGTGTTAAATTGGTTGGCATCACATCGTTTAGCACAAGATGGCGATGATGAAACGGCACAATTACGTTTAGAAAGTGATGAGCAGTTGGTGAAGATAATCACCATTCATAAGAGTAAGGGCTTGGAATATCCGATCGTGTTTTGTCCGTATTTGTGGAATGCCAATCTACGTTCTGCCAAAGATGATGTGGTGCGTTTCCATGATCCTGAACACAATAATGCCGCCCATGTGGCCTTTGTTGAGCCGGCATTAACCTATGCTCGCGAACAAGTGCAACAAGAAGAGTTAGCCGAAGATTTACGTTTGCTTTATGTGGCGTTAACCCGTGCCAGAGAACGTTGTATTATTGCTTGGGGTGCAGCAAAGTCGGTTGAAGACTCAGCCTTATTCCAGTTATTGCATCCAACAATCAGTAGTGTTGATAATGCGGTGATGTCGGCAGATATGCAGCAGTTGACCGAGGACCATGCACCGTTAATGTCTGTGACAGCCTTGACCGAACAAGCTCGAATAAATTTAACTGAGGTTGACGATGATGGCGTGCAGTTAGCAGCTAGGAAGTTTGCTGGCAACATTGCTCGCCCTTGGCGAATTGGTAGTTTCAGTGCCTTAACTGCAGGCCATGATGCTGAGTTGCCTGATTATGATGCTTATAGTGCTGCTGAGTTGAAATTGCAGGCAGAAAACAGAGTGCAACATTCACAAGATCGCTTTGGTTTCCCTCGTGGTGCACAGGCGGGAACGTGTTTGCACACTATGTTTGAGCTATGGGATTTTAATGTTGATGATCAGGCCGGATTGCAGCATTTAGTCACCCGAACTTTGTCACAATATGGCTTTGAACAACGTTGGCAGCCAGTGGTGTGTCAGTGGTTAACAGAGATTGTTAATACGCGGTTCAGCGCAGACAGTGACTTTTGTTTGGCCTCATTACAACCAGCACAGCGTTTGGATGAAATGTCGTTTTATTTTCCAGTGGCGCAGTTATCGGTGCAAAAACTAAAGAAACAGTTATTGCCTCATTTGAATGATGGTGACGTGTTGCACACCTTAATGGCACAGTTAGATTTTTATGATTTGAGTGGCTTTATGAAAGGCTTCATTGATTTGGTGTATGAAGATCAAGGTCGCTTTTATGTGGTGGATTATAAGTCGAACTTTTTAGGGTATGTTGCTGATGATTATGATGTTTCGGCCTTAGGTGAAGCGATGTTGTCACATGCTTATCCGTTGCAATATTTGATTTATAGCTTGGCTTTACATCGTTATTTACGCTTGCGAGTGCCAGATTATGATCCGGATCTGCATTTTGGTGGGGTCTATTATTTATTCTTGCGTGGCATGCATCCCGACTGGGCTCAGTCAGGTGTCTATGCAGATCGACCTTCGGCGGCATTATTAGATGCGCTCGATGCATTGTTACAAGGCGCTGAATCATGAGTCAGTTAGTGACGGTATTACGCCAAGCAGGCTTTAGTGAATTGGCTTGTCAGTTTGCTAGCTATATTCAACGTATCGATAACAGTGATGATGAGTTAGTGCCGTTAACTGCAGGTTTGTTAACCGAAGCGGTGGCACAAGGCCATGTCTGTTTGAACTTGCTGCGTATGGATAGCTGGTATCAAAAGGTGATGAGCTTATTACCTGAGCAACATGAAGAGTGGCTGGCTCGCTTGCAGAAAAGTAATGTGGTCGGCGTTGATGGCGACTACAAACCGTTGATCCTTGATAGTAATGGTCAGCTGTATTTGTATCGACATTGGCAGGATGAAAAGTCGGTAGCAAATGCGATATTGCAACGTAGTCAACATATTGAGTTAAACGATAGCGATGCCTTGCAAGCTGACTTTGCTGCATGGCCGAGTTCGGTAGATGGTGTTGATTGGCAGAAAGTCGCGGTGTTGATGGCAATGACTCGCCAGTTTTGTGTGATTTCGGGTGGCCCAGGAACCGGTAAAACGACGATAGTATTACGGATATTGCAAAGTTTAAAACATCAACATAATGGGGTGCGTATTGCTTTGGCTGCACCAACAGGTAAAGCCGCTGCACGTTTGCAGCAATCAGTTGCCCAAGCGGATGACAATGGCATTCAGGCGAAGACATTGCATCGTTTATTGGGCATTACGCCTGATAATGAGCAAGGCCGTTATAACGCCAGCCGACCATTGCCATTTGATGTAGTGGTGGTGGATGAAGCATCGATGATTGATATTAGTTTGATGGCAAAACTACTTAAAGCCTTGTCGGCTAAAGCACGATTGATTTTGTTAGGTGATAGCCAGCAATTGGCATCGGTGGAGTCGGGTGCGGTATTGGCTAATTTATGTCAACAACAGATGATATTTGATCAGACATTTAGCCAACAGCTACAGCTGCTGGCTGGGCAAACTTTAGACGAGCAGTTTGTCAGCGACACCGGCAGTGTTTTAACCAACAGTGTGGTGCAGCTGCAGCATAGTTATCGCTTTGCCCATGACAGTGTGATTGGGCAATTAGCGAAGTCGGTGCAGACTAAAAATAGTGATGACATTATTGCTGACTTTACTCAGTTAAAAGAGACGGTATGGCAGTCTGCTGATGCAGCTAATATCGCCACTCAGATCATGACTGGCTATCAAGCGTATTTTGATACGGTGATGTCGTCGGTGAGTCCGGAGCAGTGTTTACAGGCCTTTGATCAGTTTCGGGTGTTGTGTGCCTTAAAACAGGGGCCACAATCGGTTACCTCAGTGAATAATATGATTGAACGTCATCTTAATAAACAAGGTTGGCGCAGCTTGCAGGATTTTTATCATGGCCGGCCGATCATGGTCACGCATAATGATTATCGTCAGCAGTTATTTAATGGTGATATTGGCATTATTCTCTATGATCAAAAGAGGGTATTACGCGCTCATTTTATGATTGATAATGAGGTGCGTGAAATACCGATTGCTCGCCTACCTGCTCATGAAACAGCCTATGCGATGACGGTACATAAAAGTCAGGGGTCAGAGTTTGAACAAGTCTGCGTATTACTGCCGGATGAAGAGGCAACTATTTTGACGCGTGAGTTACTTTATACCGCACTGACGCGAGCTAAACAGCAGTTGATGATTATGGCGGATGAAGCGATCATCCGTAGCACGGTGGCCAATCAACATACTCGTGAAACAGGCTTGGCTGATATTTTATTAGCTTAGATATATTTCTTTAATACTTCGGTTAATTCAGTGAAGTTAACCGGCTTAGTAATATATTGATCAAACAAACCGGCTGAGCGAGCAATATCATTTTTCATCGCTGCTGCGGTGATAGCAATAATCGGCAAGTTTCTATACTTATCTTGCTTGCGTAAAACTTCAGTTAATTCATTACCGTTTTGGCCGGGTAAATGGATATCCATCAGTATTAGATCATAGCTATTCTCTATTAACATTAACTGTGCTATTTCGGCTGTTTCAGCCATCTGTAGGTTCAGATGATCATGCCATTTATCAAAATAGGATTCCATCAACATCCGATTGGCAGGATTATCTTCAACATAAAGAATATTTTTATATTGGCTATCTGCTTGTTCGAATAAATTGGGAATTTCAGTTTGAATATTACTGGAGTCATGTTCAGGCAAACTGTCGATCGAGCTATCAGCCAACGGTAATTGAAACCAGAAGGTTGAGCCTTGGCCTTCAATACTTTCAAAACCAATGGTTCCGCCCATGAGTTCAACCAAGTCCTTGGTTACCACTAAACCAATGCCGGTGCCTTCAATCATTGAAGCTTCTTGGCCTAGGCGGTTAAAGGCATCAAATACATGGTGCTGATCACTTTTAGGAATACCAACCCCGGTATCAATAACTTTGATTTTCACTTGGTTATTATTAGTCAGAGACCAATCAATACAGACTTTACCACCGGCACGATTATATTTAATCGCATTGCTGATTAGATTCAACAGTACTTGTTCTAGTTTGGTGAAGTCAGCAATAACAGTAGAATCTATATTTGATATGACCTTAAGTTCCACGCCGGCTTGTTCTGACATGGTTGAGGCTAAAGTTAAGGTTATGTCGACAATAGAGCGAACTTGAATCATCTCTAATGATAATTCTGTTTTACCTGCTTCGATAGCGGATAGTTCAAGTACTTGATTGATTAGGGCTAATAAGTGTTTACCGCTATCAACAATAAAATGCATATTGTCTTTTTGTGACTCTGTCAGTGGTGATTCTGAATCACTTTCTAGTAACTGACTAAAGCCTAAAATCGCATTGAGTGGTGTGCGTAACTCATGACTCATCGAGGATAGAAATTCAGATTTAGCTAGGTTCGCTTGTTCGGCATTGGCTTTTTCTTCTAGTAAGGCTTGTTTTACTTGTTCGTTGGCAATGGCCATTCCGATAATCTGAGCAATGTTATTGAGGATGTTGAGACTAGTAGCATCCTGACTACTGTTATCTTCAATGAATAATACTAAGATACCTAAGTTTTTATCAGCATATTTGAGCGGCACAATATATTTGTTTTCTACGCTGAAAGGCTGATCAACGTCTGAACAGTCAATATCACTAAGGCAATCTTTATTCATATCGCCGTAACAGGCAAATAGCTGAAAAGTGTCGTCGTTGTTTGAGGATAAAAATATGCCTAATTCGTCTTTTATATGAAGGTGTTCAAAACGACAGATAATAGCTAAAACTTGCTCTAATAAGCCTTCTAGCCGAGAAGGTTCTTGTAGTTTTTCAGAAATTTGTGCTCGTAATCCTAGTTCAAACTTGGAAATAGTAAGATCATTGTGGATGTTATTAAATAAGCTAACCAGTACACCAAGCTCACTTTTGTCTGTTGTTTGAATGTCTTTATGAGATTGGCCACCATCATCTTTGCTAATAAGTTGTGCTGTGATGTTGGTGACACGGCGGATAAAGAATAAGTGAACAAATAAATAGATCAGGCCGATAATCACAGCAGCCATTAATATTAATGGCAATAATAGTTGGTCAAGTGCTTCAGTGACCGTATTAGTTATTTGAGAATAGGGCATCACTGTGATGACTTTCCAGTGCGTATTGGGCATATCAGCAATTGAGATAAAGCTAGGCTCTGCTACAAATGGAGCCGCAGTGACTTTAAAATTACTCGTGTGAAATTCAGACAGTGTTGATGTTTGTTTGGGCTGTTGAATGATAGAGGCGATCAACGATGCTTCGGTTTCAGCAATTTGATAACTATTTTCAGCTATTTTCGATTGAACCGTTCTATCGAAATCAGGGTTAAGAGTGCCGAGTAAAATTTGCTCATTTAAGAAGCTAACCTCATCAATCATTGGCTGGAATAGTGGGTCTTGTTTTGCTAGTTGCTCAAGTTCAGCATAGTCGTCATTTATGGCCGGAACCGTGTTGGTTAACTTTGATATCAGTTTGCCATTTCTATCTACTACAAAAGTATAACCACTGATATCGCTTGCCCAAGTGGCCACGAGTTTATCTAAACCTGATAAATTCATATCTACGGTAGACACACCAAAAAACTGCTGCTGTTTGAAGATGGGAACAGTGACGGTGACCATCGGTTCATGTGAATAAGGATCGATATAGGACCCTGACCACATTAAGTCGCCTTGTTGTTGGTAACGGGCTGGTACATACCAAGCTTCATTATGATAACCATTGCCGGCAGGATCGTTGTAGTCATCGAAAAACTGTAGTTTTCGTTGCTGATCTTTACCCCAAAAGAAACTACTTCGTTGTTTGTTTGAGTCGAACAAATAGGGTTCAGGCCAAATACCACCACCGGCCAGTAAGTGTTGACTTGGTGCATCGGCAAATAGGTTTTTAAAAATGGTTTGGTAAGTGTTGTTATCAGTAGGAATTGATCGTGCTGCACTGGCCATGGCATAAGCTAAAGAACTTGCGACCGTGGTTTTTTGCTGCAAGGCTTCAACAATGGCTCGGTTAGCCAGCTCAATGCGTTGCCATTCACGCTTTTCTAATTCGTTACGTGCTTCGGTTTGAACTAAAGAAAATGCCAAAAATAAAAATACGGCAAGACTAATGACTAAACTAGAAACTAATCTAAAACCAAGTTTATTCCACCATGAAAGTGGCGAGAGGTTTGACATTGTATTTTTAAATCTCCGAACTGTAGTAGCTATGCATATGTATAGGTGTGGCTATATATGACTCCGTTGACCAGATACTAACATACATAATGAGAGTGCAAAATAGTTATAGTTTACGTTGGAGTCTAATAGTCATTGGCGTAGAATAGTGGCGACCTAGAACAGGAGAACAACATGTTAGATCCTAAGAAAATAGAAGAAATGGTACAAGGGTTATCAGGCGCGTTACCGCCCGGTTTAACTGCCATTCAACAAGATATTGAAAAGAACTTTAGAGCAGCATTATCTGCCACCTTTGCTAAATTAGATTTAGTGACTAGGGAAGAGTTCGATGTGCAAACTCAAGTATTGCTCCGTACCCGCGAAAAGGTAGAAGCATTAGAGCTGCGTGTAACAGAGCTAGAAAAGTAGTATTGCTTTAGCTGATTAGAACAGTCTTTCCCACACAGTGAGTTGCTGACTTTGATAATGCAGTTCTCACCATCATATTAAGAGTATTAAACGCAACATGTCTGAATTTAATAATGTCACTATCACCCGTGAAGCCAATGTCTATTTTGATGGCAATGTCACAAGCCGTACTGTTACCTTTGCTGATGGCACGACCAAAACCTTAGGCATCATGATGCCGGGTGAATACACCTTCGGCACTGCTAAAGCAGAGTTAATGGAAATCATGGCCGGTGAGTTAACCTATCGTATTGCTGGCACAGAACAGTGGTTAACAATCAAAGGTGGCGAATCGTTTAACGTGCCTGCTGATTCATCATTTGATTTAAAAGTGAGCCAACTAGCTGATTATTGTTGTTCTTATATCGACTAATTTCTGAACAATTATGGATATGACACCAAGGAGGGTGATTAACAACATAGAGCGATGTTCTATCGCTGCTACCCATATCACTCTTCTGCTGATGTTTCCTTATATGTATCTAAACGCTGGTAGATTCCTTTAATATTTAAAGTGATTGTGACCGGTAACTCAGACTCATTATTCCAGTACCAACCATGAGTACCTGCAAATGGGGCCGTTAAGCTGCCGTTTGCCTGACTATCAGTGTGTTCTCGGTAGCTTTTGAAATAGCCAGTCGTATCACCAGCTGGTTCGCCATGAAAATCAAAAAACAATGCCTGACCATCTGTTTGCCATGCGTAGTCTAGTGCTGCACCTTTTTCGAGGTACAACTTATATTCGAGGTAGTCACTAGCTGGAATTGTAATACTGATCGAATCTTGCCATTGCTGTTTCATAGCTGATTCTGAGTTATTTTCTATTGCAACAAATTCAACATCAGTCATCTTCTTGTTAGTGGCTGACTTATTAAGCTCTTCGGAATTAGTGCTATGTTCATAGCCGTGCATCTGCATAAGAAAAAGCAATGCGCCTAATAGAATGAGGCCGTAGTTTGAAAGCAGACTGAATGTTTTGAATGCAGCACTTTTTCGCCAAGCAGCAAGCAGAATAAGCATTAGAGCTAAAGCACTGATCTGACCTAGTTCAATACCGATATTAAACGAGATGATATTAAGTAATAAATGATCTGCACTTAATGGTAACTCTTGTAAGCGAGTGGACAGACCAAAACCGTGTATTAGCCCCAGACCCACAATCATTAGCATCATATTAGGTGGGCTAATATTGAGGACCTTTCGGAAACCATCAAGGTTGGCAAAGGCGATATAACAAACACTCAGAGCAATTACGGCATCGATAATAAAGTAATTAAGCTGAATCTCATTAAAGGTAGCGAAGATCAGGGTAATACTGTGACCAACAGTAAATGCGGTGACATATTTGGCAATGTCTCGGAATGTGGTTAGGAAGAAGATGATCCCGAATACAAAGGCCAGATGGTCGTAGCCAGATAACATGTGAGTAGCACCAAGCCACAGATAGGATAGATTGCCCCCTTCAACTATTGACAGCTTTTCAGCTTCAGACATGCCATGAGAATAGGCTAGCTGTGAAAATAGACTTAATATGAGTAGAGCCGTAGTTAGGTAAAAACTACGGCTAAAGAAATGTGGTGTGGGTAGCATTTATGATGCTCCTGATACATATGTTTAAGGACTGGACTTCCAGAGTAAAAATGCTCTTTTTGTGAGTATTTAAATTTAATGAAAATGAATCAACGGCACACTATAAGTTAATATATTTTCAATCACAACTAAGCTAAGTTTTGTCCCAAATTAAGACTTTGGCTAAGCCTATTTAAATTGTTATCAGATAGTAATAGTTTATAAAACAGACTGTTCAATGAATGACTGATTTTGGTTCTAACTGGGCGTTAACCTACAGAGGAAAAATGTCCGCTGCCGCCATTTATAATCTTATTTTCTGCAATTAAGTACATTTGAACATTGCAATAATTGGAGTAGTATCAGAATTATAGCTATTTTGGGGAATTATCATGACGTTCTCATTAAAAACGGACATTCTTGTAAGAGTCTTTTTTGCAGCCATTATTCTGCTATTTTTTTCTTCATCCGTACGAGCTGATTCCACGAATAAAGGAATAGAAGAGAAAGTATTGAGTCAGGTTGTATCAAAAAACCAAGTTACTTTCTTATATGATGCCTTCGGTCATGATAATGGCATGCAGAAAGATTGGGGGTTCTCAGCCCTCTTGGAAATAGCGGGTAAAAGAATTCTGTTTGATACGGGTAATAACTCAGAAATTTTTGCACAAAATATCCAAGCGAAAGGGGTTGATTTAACTAATCTTGATTTCGCTGTGATATCACATCGTCACGGTGACCATATGGGCGGTTTAAACCATTTGTTGCAAGTTAACCCTACAGTTCCCATTTATGTGCCAAAGGAGAACTTTGGTGTCTTTGGTGCCTCTCTTCCTGGAACCTTTTATAAAGGTAATGCTTCTCTGCCTTCGAACATGCGTTACTTTGATGGTAACCCACCTAAAACCTTATCATTTGGTACGCCATGGGCTGAAGGTAATTTTAATTTTGTTACAGAGACAACAGAAGTTTTTCCAGGCATTCACTTGATTTTATTAAAAGGCGAGTGGGGCGTTGACCTAGATGTGATGGAGGTGTCATTAGCGATAGAAACTTCTCATGGCGTTGTTTTAATTGTAGGGTGCAGTCACCCTACGATTGAAAAAATAGTCAAAACTGCAATGGATGAGATTAAACAACCAATTTATCTCGTGCTGGGAGGCCTACATTTACTACCATCAAGTAATGAAGAGATTCAGAACGTTGCTAGTGCACTTCACGATACTTTGAATGTGGAAAATATTGCACCTGTACATTGCACGGGGGAAGCTGCTTTTGAAATTTTAAAAGAAACGTTTGCTGAACGTTACTTGTATGCAGGCGTAGGGACGACAATTGTACTAGAGCAAAGCCCTGTATCAACAACAAGTGCCGTTAATTTACAGTTATATCGAGAACTTGCTAATTCAAGTTCAGATACTAGAAGAGCAGTAGTCCATAATCATCAGTAGATTTTTTGGACCGTTGTTATTCTAACCAATGATCCCAGGGAACTGACTGTTAACTTATTCGAGGAAAATTCGATGTGATAAATTGATACCAGTAGTATTGACCAAATAGTCGTTAAGTTAGAGTGAAAACTCTGTTTTTAATGGTGTTGATTCATGATGTTTTTAAGAAGAAAACACTGGGTTATCGTTGATACATGGTATAAATAAAGCTTCACTCAATGAAGAGATACTTTAGCTAGTCGGTTATAAGTTGAAGTGTTTATTTAAAACCAAGGATGGTTCAATGAATATAGCGACGGTCTATAGCCGAGCACTTACCGGTATCAATGCTCAACTGGTGACAGTTGAAGTACATATTTCAAATGGTTTACCTCAGCTGTCTATCGTAGGTATGGCTGAAACTGCCGTTAAAGAAAGCAAAGATCGAGTACGTTCCGCACTAATTAATTCTCAATTTACCTTCCCTCAACAACGTATCACCATCAATCTTGCTCCAGCTGACTTGCCTAAAGAAGGCGGACGTTTTGACTTGCCTATTGCTTTGGGAATCCTAGCTGCATCAGGCCAGATTCCATTAAAGTCGTTAGCAGATAAAGAATTTATTGGTGAATTAGGTTTAACCGGGGAGCTGAGAACAGTACGCGGTGTCTTGCCTACTACATTAGCGGTAACTGCAGAGAATAGAGAGCTGGTATTGCCAGCCGTAAATGCTAATGAAGCAGCGTTAATCAATAATGCCAAGAGTTATGGTGCTAATCATTTATTAGAAGTGTGCGCCCATTTGCATGGCCAACAAGATTTAGTCTTAGCTGAACAGTCAGATAATACGACAACTAACCGATATGAAGATCTTGCTGATGTCCGTGGCCAAGCTCATGCTCGACGAGCATTAGAGGTGGCTGCTGCTGGACAACATAGCCTATTATTTTCGGGGCCACCTGGCACAGGAAAAACGATGTTAGCGAGTCGGTTGCCAGGAATTTTGTCCGATATGAGCGAACAAGAAGCTGTGGAGTCAGCAACCGTACATTCAATATCTGGTCATGGTTTTCAAACTGAACAATGGCGACAACGTCCTTTTAGATCTCCTCATCACACTGCATCAGCAGTCGCATTGGTTGGTGGTGGCGGACAACCTAAACCGGGCGAAATTTCTCTCGCTCATAATGGCGTATTATTTTTAGATGAGTTACCTGAGTTTGATCGGCGAGTTTTAGAAGTCTTACGCGAACCGATTGAGTCAGGAAAGGTCACTATTTCTCGTGCTGCTCATCAAGCTGAGTTTCCAGCCCGATTTCAATTGGTTGCAGCAATGAATCCTTGTCCATGTGGTTATTTGGGTGAAGCACGTTGTCACTGTACAGAGGAACAAGTTAGGCGCTATCGTTCTAAAGTGTCAGGGCCATTGATGGATCGTATTGATATGTTAGTGGAAGTACCGCCAGTCGCAAAATCGTTATTAAGGCCAAGTGTTGATGCTGCACAGCAAGAAAGTAGTGCTCAAGTTCGGCAGCGGGTCAGTGCTGCCAAACAGCGCCAAGATAAGCGTGCAGGCAAAGCTAATTATTTGTTACAAGGTAAGGAAATCGAAAAATATTGTGCATTGCAAGATAATGATTACCAGTTGTTAGAGCAGGCAATTACACGTTTAGGATTATCAGCTAGAGCTTATAATCGTATCTTAAAAGTTGCTCGCACTATCGCTGACTTGGCAGAATCAGAACATATTCAAACCAGTCATTTGAGTGAAGCTATTGGCTACCGGCGGTTGGATAAGTGATAAACGTTTGATTTTAGATCGCTGTTTTCATCTTTCAAGTTGATCGTAAATTAGCCTTAAGTTTATGATTAGAGCTTATAGTTTTATCTTCACAAATTGAGCAAAATATTATGCCTTGCAAATCTGCTCAATCAGGCTACCATTAGCGACATTTCTGCTGTTAAACAGCGATGCTCAATCTTTATTTTTTATCCTTAAATCTAGTGTTTTCAGAGGTTTCCATTAGTGAAAGATCTTAATCCGCAGCAGAGAGAAGCTGCGCGTCATATTGATGGACCTTTACTTGTTTTAGCGGGTGCTGGTAGTGGTAAAACCCGTGTTATCACTCGAAAAATCGCCTATTTGATCGAGCAATGCAACATTCCTGCTCGTAATATTGCTGCGGTAACCTTTACCAATAAAGCTGCGCGTGAGATGAAAAGTCGTGTGGCTGAGTTGATGGCATCACGAAACTCGTCGGCTCGAGGTTTGCTGGTATCGACCTTTCATAACTTGGGTTTAAATATCTTACGCAAAGAGCATAAGAGTTTAGGTTATCGTCCGGGTTTTTCTATCTTTGATCAGCAAGATAGTTTGGCAGTATTACGTGATTTGATGGGCCGTGATTTTGCTGCCGATAGTGAACATGCTGAGAATTGTCAGTGGCAGATTTCCAACTGGAAAAATCAGTTAATTATGCCGGCGCAGGCAACACTTATTGCTGAAGATGAACAGCAAGCTGCGGCTGCAAAAGTGTATCACCGTTATGTTGAAGCATTATTAGCTTATAACGCTGTTGATTTTGATGATTTGATTTTAATGCCAGTATTGTTATTTCGAGACCACGATGAGGTTTTAAAACGCTGGCAAGCTCGTATTCATTATTTGCTGGTCGATGAATATCAAGATACTAACGGTTGTCAGTATGAACTGGTTAAGCAGTTGGTCGGCATTCGTGAAGGTTTGACTGTAGTAGGTGACGATGATCAATCGGTCTATTCATGGCGTGGGGCTCGTCCTGAAAACTTAGTGCAATTGCAACAAGATTTCCCTAGGCTGACTTTGATCAAGCTGGAGCAAAACTATCGCTCGATGGGTCGCATACTTCGCGTAGCCAACCAATTGATCAGTAACAACCCACATATCTTTGATAAGAAATTGTGGAGTGCGATGGGTGAGGGCGATCCGATCCGGGTGATTGGTTGCCGTGATGATGACCATGAGTCAGATAAAGTGGTATCAGAACTGCTTTATCATAAGTTGAAACACCAGGCTAAGTTTAAAGACTATGCCATTTTGTATCGAAGTAACCATCAATCACGGCCGATAGAACGAGTATTGCGTGAGCATAATGTGCCGTATATTTTAACCGGCGGTACCTCCTTTTTCTCGCGCGTTGAAGTCAAAGATATCATGGCTTACTTACGCTTACTGGCTAATCAAGATGATGATAATGCTTTCTTACGTGTCATCAACACGCCACGACGAGGCATTGGTGCAAGTACGTTATTAGCTCTAGGTAATTACGCAGCTAAGCGTGATACCAGTTTATTTGGTGCTTGTTTTGAGATGGGCTTAGCTGAACAATTATCTGAGCAAGCGATGCATCGACTCGATCATTTTAGTAAATGGCTGGTGGATATTGCTGATCGTGCCAAGCGTGGTGATTTACAAGAAGCGATTCGCGATATGATTGAAGAAATTGATTATCGAGCTTGGTTGGAAGAAGTCACCGGTGATCCTAATCAAGCACAACGCCGAATGGAAAACGTCGAAGAGTTGCTGAGCTGGATTGGTCGCATCATTGATAATGATACTTCGACCGAAGAGCAAAATATTGGTGACATTGCTGCCCGTTTAACTTTAATGGATATGTTAGAACGGCAAGAAGATGAAAACCAAGATGATGCGGTGCATATGATGACCTTACATGCAGCGAAAGGTTTGGAATTTCCCCATGTATTTATTGTGGGTATGGAAGAGGAAATATTACCTCACCGTACTAGTATTGAAGAAGATAGTATTGAAGAAGAGCGTCGCCTAGCTTATGTGGGAATCACCCGAGCACAACGTAGTTTAGTCTTTACATTGGCTAATACACGTAAGCGTTACGGTGAAAAAATGGAGTGTGAAGAAAGTCGGTTTTTACGTGAACTGCCGGCTGAAGATCTAGTATGGACTTCAGAGAAGTCACAAGTTGATCCGGAAGAACGAAAAGAACGTGGCAAGGCTCATTTAACCAATATTCGCGATATGTTGAAATAGGGTCGTAATTGATAAGGAAGTAATAATGAAAAAGTTAATGCTATTAATCGCTTTTAGTTTGCCATCACTTGCTTCGGCACATGCCGTGTTAGAGCAGAAAGAGGTAGAAACTGGCTCATATTACAAAGCTGTTTTAGGTATCGGTCATGGTTGTGATGGTGCGACCACAACGAAGATCACCATTGAGTTGCCGGAAGGGGTACACCGAGCTAAGCCAATGCCCAAAGCCGGTTGGCAAGTAGAGACTGTGATTGAGTCAATAGCAACACCTTATACATCTTATGGTAAACAAGTGACGGAAGATGTGACTAAAATTATTTGGTCTGGTGGTAAGTTGTTAGATAGCCATTTTGATGAGTTTGTTTTTAAAGCCAAAATAGATGCCCAACCACAAACCCTATTTTTCACTACTAAACAACAATGTGAAGTGGGGGAAATTAATTGGGCTGAAATACCGGCTAAAGGTAAAACAACCCATGACTATAACTATCCTGCACCAGCGTTAAAAGTCATTAAAAAAACAAAGTCTGGTCATCACCACTAAACCAGTATGCTCAGTTATAAATAGCCACCTGTTGCTTGAATAATAGCTTGAGAATCGGTTGTTGATAACCACACCACAAGGGCACTTTGTTGTTGTCCACTGTCAGGGAATGTAGGCAGTTCTAATTGCCAGTGTTGTTGTTCGAGTTCACTATTAATTCTGGTGGTGTGCTGCTGATGATTTAAGACTACAAAATCATGCTTTAAGACTCGACCTCGGTTTTCACCATGCTGGATTTCATTGCTCAAACCTATGCCTAAGATGGCAATGTTTAGTTGCAACGAGGGTTCGATAATTTTGCTATCAGTGCTATAGCTAATATTGAGTTGATTAGTGTCGGTGTTGTGATTGACCTTGAGTATGCCGGCCTTTTTTTGGTCATTGGGCCAAGCCTGTCTGCTGCGGTGCCAGCCACGCCATTCCTTATTATTTAACATCACACCAGGGGTATAAACTTGGCTTATGTGACCTTGTTGTTGATGCTGGTATTGGCGTTGTGAATTAGCTTTATTAGAAAATCGATCTATCCAACCGAGTTGGTTCCAATAATCGACATGGAATGCCATAGGGATGAATTTTGTGAATAGCCCCGATTTTGATTTTAATTGGCTTAACCATTGATCCGCTGGTGGGCAACTACTACAACCTTCAGATGTATATAATTCAATCACATGGGTAGCGGAGTTTTTACTGCTGTAGTCTTTAGCCAGTACCGATTGGCTGCAAATAATGACCAGCAATACACTAAACATTGGCAAATAAAATTTGGCTGACATCTTTGTGGCCTTCTAACAGGTTTAAGATGTTTGTTAGAAGGGCCTGCTTGCTGATAGTTCCCTAGTTAACCTTTTCGCTACTGATTACTAACATTTGGTTAGCACCTTGCTGAAACTGGTAATCAACGGTTTGTAGTTCAGTATGGAGATGCTGTTGCTTGAGAGTCTGTCTGACCTGCTCAAGATGAGGAGATAGTTGGTTATCTAAGCTTAACAGTGGATAAATGCGTACTTGTTTACCAACTCGACATAACTCAACGATGGAGTCTATATGTTGTTGTAGTGAAAAATGGTCACTGTATAAAAATAGAAAGTGTGAACACAATACTAAATCAAACTGCTGATCGGAAAACTCTAGAACGGGTAGTGAGCCGGTGATATAACGACCTTGCTGTTTACCGCTATCGTAATCAGCTAAAAAGTCATTCATGGCCTGTATGCGAATTTGGCCTAGTTCGGTAACGGATTTGATCGTATCCCAGACAAAATTATTTTTATGGGCTGCAACTTGAGTTAAAACATCATCATAGATGGCATCGATACGGTGTTGTAGTTCTAAACGACTAAATTGATAGATAGGATCAACAGACTGTACTGTGCCACCTAATTTGTTGAGTTGATAGTTAAAGGCGGCAGGCCCATCACCACAGCCAAGTATCGTTTTTTGTAAATCAGCATCACTAAGTTGAAACATAGCTTTGTATTCAGCAAACGAGCGGCCCCAAGGTACTATGTGGTTAAGTTCCACTAGACGTTGACTTGGTAACTCAGTTTAGCTTCATCGCCAGTTATGCCTCGAAATCCCCAGCAATGGGCAGGCTGCTCTTTGATGGTGATTTCAATATCCGTAGGCGAAATACCAATTTGTTGTTCAATTTCTTTAAACAAGGTTTTTATTAAGCGCTTAAGGGTATCTTGCTCGCGGCCTGCCATCATATTAATTTCAATAACGGTATAAGCATTACTACGATCATCAGGATAATAAAAGTCTTCACTATCCATCGGGATAAAACGGTGGGCACGTTTACCTTCTGGCATGCCCAATACGGATTGCATGCAAGCATGAATCGTCTCTGACAGTTGGGCCTTAATTGGGTTTAACTGCTGGTTGATACCGTAGATAACTATCATGATTGCGTGCTTAAACGTTTAGCCTTTTTTGTTCCAATCAAAGGCTGGCTTTTCTTCTACATCTACTTCTGTTTTTAGTTCAGGTTCTTCTGCTTCTGCACTACTACGGAATTTTAATTGTAAGCCTTTAATGAAGTTACGAAGAATTTGATCTTTACACTTTCGGAAATGCTTGTGATCTGGCTTACGGAAGAAGGCACTTAGCTCATGTTTGCTAATGGTTAAATCTGCTAATGCCATGATAGCTAAGACATCTTCAGCTTGCATGTTTAAGGCAATTTTTAGCTTTCTAAAGACGATATTATTGTTTAAGCTTTTTTCTGGTTTAGGCTGAGGGCCATCTTTCTTACCACGTTTGTCGGTAATTAAACCATTTAAGAACGAGGCAAGTTGGACATCACTACAGTTGGTGTAGTCAGGATCTTCGTCGCGTTTTAACCAATTACTGATTTGTTCACGGTTAACCGTTACATCTGCGATCGCAAATAATTCGATCATTTTTGAATCGCTGTAATCGAAGGTGTAGCGTAGTCTGCGTAAGATATCGTTATTTGTCATTATATAAAGTTACTATGTAAGTGAGTGAGGTTTTATAACGGCCAAAGCGCGATGCCGAGATAAAGAAAGCGTGCGGCTAATAAAGCACACAGCAAAGTAGTAATAGTATAAACCGCTTGAAAGCCAATCGCTTTAATTTGTTTAATGCCGATGTAAACAGCAATAGCATTTACAAAAAAGCAAAATTCGCTGACCACAAGTAGGGTTAGCAAGGGCAAGGAGGTTTCACCACTGGCATCTAAGACACTGCCTTTCATTACCACGGTAAGTAACAGCAGGCCTAAAGCTGCAGCAATGTAAGGAAAGTTAATTGTTTTCATATTAGTATTTACTTGAAATAAACAGCCCGTTAGAACGGGCTAGATAAACAGTGTTATTTAACAAGTGACAACATGTGATCAACAGCCGCTTTAACATCATCATCACTTAAATCAGGACGACCACCACGAGCTGGCATCATGTTAATACCGTTAATTGCGTTTTGATATAAGGTTTCGATACCTTGTTCAATACGAGGCGCCCAGTCTTTAGCTTTGCCTAATTTTGGTGAGCTCATCATGCCGGTCGCGTGACACATTGCACAGACTTGAGTAACAACCTGTTCGCCACCACCAACACTGTCTTCTTCGATAGGTGCGGCAACAACAACGGGGGCTTCACCAACATGAGCTTGGGCTACCGGTTTAATACGAGCAGCGATGTCATCTTCAGACATGCTGGCGGGCGTAACTACATTCTTTTCAATATCTTGCATGGTACTTAGGATGACTTTAACTAAGCCGAAAATAATTAAAAATGTAATTATGCTGCCTACAAAAAATTTACTCGTTTTTTGGGTATCCATATTTAAACCTTAAGTTAATAATTATTAATAACAAGCAGAAAATTATACGGCTTTATTACCTTTTGGGCTATGTTAGCTTATTGGTCAATTGCCGTTAGCGCAAGTTTGCCAATCGTTGTTCCACTGGCTAAGCGACGGTGTGCTTCAGCAATGTTTTCTACTGATATAGGACCGAGTGTATCGGTTAGGGTAGTGACTAATGTTTCATTATCAATCAGCTTACTAATACTGTTGAGTAAATGATGCTGACTGATCATATCGTCGGTTTTAAACATCGGCCGGCTGAACATAAACTCCCAAACCAGACCAGCACTTTTGTTTTTTAGTAAATCAAGGTCATGTTTTTGCTTGCTGCCGACCAAAGTACAAATCATGCCCTGTACTGCAATAAGTTCAGCCATATCGGTGAAGTAGCTATCGGTATCACTGAGGCATAAAATATAGTCTGGGTCATTTATTGATAGGGCTCGGTAATTTTCAATCAAATCACCTTGATGACTAATAACATGGTCAGCACCTAACTCTGAGCACCATTGCTGTGACTCTGGTCGAGAAGCGGTTGCAATAACATTGAGTTTGGCTACTGCTTTCGCCAACTGAATGGCAATTGAACCGACGCCACCGGCAGCACCAATAATAAGGATTGTTTTACCTGCATCAATGTCGGCGATGATTTTAAGTCGTGAAAATAACGCTTCCCAGGCAGTGATCGATGTTAGAGGCAAGGCAGCTGCTTCGACAGAAGTAAGGCTATGAGGTTTACGGCCAACGATACGTTCATCGACAAGTTGATGGGAGCTATAACAACCTGGTCGAGTGACATCACCGGCATAAAAAACTTTATCACCAACAGTAAATAGTTCAACGTCATCACCAATTGCAGTGACCGTTCCACTTACATCCCAGCCGACTATTTTTGGCGTATCTAAGTTACCCTGTATTCCAGCGATAACCTTGGTATCTACTGGATTTACGGCAATAGCATCAATCTTAATTAATAAATCTTTGCCCTGTGGTGCTGAGATGGTTTGAGTTAATAACGTTGGTTCAGCGTTAGCACTATTAAAACCAATAGCTTGAATGGTTTGAGTCATTTTATTGTTACCTATAATTGAGTGGTCAGACGATAGCGCCGGGTTTCAATATAACGTAGTTATCAGTTAAAAGTTATTGCAGGAACTTGAGTCTGTAATAGGTGGAATATGGATATAATCCCATGTTTATTTTGCTGCCGTTAATAAGTTTTTTAAGGCTGCTAGGTAGTCACTTTCTGATGGAGGCTGATTATTACGTTGTGCTAGCCATAAAGACTCGGTTAAACATTCCATCATTTGGTGCTCGGTTTCATGAGCGTCAGCAAACTTGGCCTGAAGTTGTTGGTATAGCTCTCGTATTCCAGCGGGTCTATCGGTGGTTATTTGCTCATGCAAAGAAAGGTGTAATCCCATATGTAGAAAAGGATTGGTTTGACCATCTTCAACAAAATACTCTTGGTCTAAACTGCTATCACTATTGAAAATTTGGTGATATTCACGATGAGTTTCTATGACTTGTGCGATTGATGTTTCAAGTGCGTTAAGTTGTTGCTGCGCTAGCTTCTTTTGCCAGACATCGTGATAAAACTGGCGTAATTGTTGTCGGTTTTGGCCAAACATTAGCTGTTTTCTACTTTTTTTAGTTGGCGACGGTACTCATCGCAGACATGTGAAACAACACATTGTTCACATTTTGGTTTGCGTGCAGTACAAACATAGCGACCATGCAGAATAAGCCAGTGATGAGCATCTTGCATGAACTCTGCAGGCACTACTTTCACTAATTTGTCTTCAACGGCACGTACCGTTTTACCTTTAGCCAAGCCAGTACGATTGGAAAGTCGATATAAATGCGTATCAACAGCAATCACGGGATGCTTGAATACGGTATTAAGGATGACGTTGGCTGTTTTTCTACCGACACCCGGCAAAGCTTCAAGAGCTTCTCGATCATCTGGCACTTCAGAGTGGTGTAATTCGATTAATTGCCGACAGGTTTTAATAACGTTTTCTGCTTTGCTATTAAAAAGGCCAATGGTTTTGATGTAAGTTTTTAAGCCGTCAACGCCCAAGTCTAAAATTGCTTGTGGTGTATTAGCGGTGGGATAAAGTTTATCGGTTGCTTTGTTAACACCGACATCAGTAGCTTGAGCAGAAAGAATAACGGCAATGAGTAACTCAAATGTTGAGCTGTAATTGAGCTCAGTAGTTGGGTTTGGGTTTTGTTGCTGTAGTGTTGCAAAAAACTCATGCCGTTGTGTCTTGTTCATAATTAACTCGTGGTAACTGGCTCGGTGATCAACTCTTCTGCTGTAGCTTGTCTGGTCGTTTGACGAGCATCAATGATATTTTTCAATGCCACGATTAAACCTAGACCAATAAAAGCACCTGGAGGTAATAGTGCCATCAAAAATCCACGGTATTCATCAAATACAACTATTGAGAAACCACGTGCTGCTTCACCAAACATAAGGTGAGCCTCACTAAACAGTGTGCCCATACCAATTAACTCACGCATGGCACCCAGTAAAACTAATACGGCAGTAAAACCGATGCCCATCATAAAACCATCAACTAAGGCTGGGCCGACAGGGTTACGAGCAGCAAAAGCTTCAGCTCTACCTGTGATGGCACAGTTAGTTACGATTAAAGGAATGAAAATACCGAGTATTAAATACAGTTCATGGAACCACGCATTCATCGATAGCTCAATCACGGTAACAATGGACGCAATAATGAGTACAAAAACTGGCAAGCGTGCTTCATCTGGAATCTGTTTACGCAGTAAAGAGACTAAACCATTAGATGCAACCAAGGTGATGATCGTTGCTAAGCCAAGACCTAAGCCGTTTATTACTGTGTTTGAAACCGCTAACAGTGGACATAATCCAAGCAGTTGTACGAGAGCTGGATTATTTTTCCAGAGGCCATCGCGAATAATCGGACCGTAAATGGTATTCATTATTTTGTCTCCGTTATCGCAAATAACTCATCTTTATGATTATCAAAGTAGAGTAGGGCTTTTTTCACTGCGCTGACTACAGCGCGTGGCGTGATAGTCGCACCGGTAAATTGATCAAATTGACCACCATCTTTTTTAACTTTCCACATACTTTGCTGTGGTTGGGTTAATGATAAGCCATTGAAGCTGAATATCCAGTCTGCTTTTTTTGCATCAATTTTATCACCAAGGCCAGGTGTTTCTTTATGATTGATAACTCGTACGCCGGTTAAACTGCCATCGTAGGCGATGCCAACTAATAACTTTATTTTACCGTTATAACCGTTGGGCGCGATGGCGGTCAGTGCTACTGCAACCGGAGTATTATCATTACGAGCACGATAAACGGTTGTTGGCTCTTTGGTGCCTAACTCACTTTGTTCAGCTAACAATAAAGTGTCGGTTATTATTTCATTATTGTAGCTATCTTGTGCGATAACAGCATTGATAGCGTTTAACAATGTTTGACGCTCATTATCAATAATTTTGTCGTGTGTTTGCACTTCGGTTACAACAACTAAGCTGGTTGCACCAATTGCAAAGGCGGCTAATAGCAGGCCGACACGTAACATATGATCTTTAAATATATTCATGATTTCAGTGATCCATACACTTTAGGCTGAGTGTAATAATCGATCAGTGGTACCAGCATGTTCATTAACAAGATGGCAAATGCAATACCATCTGGGTAACCACCCCAAGCACGAATAATATAAGTCAGTAGTCCAACTCCTGCACCAAAGATAAGGCGACCTTTGATCGTTGTTGTGGCTGTTACTGGATCCGTTGCAATGAAAAATGCACCAATCATGGTGCCACCGCTTAATAAATGGAAAAGTGGACTTGCAGCTGACTCCGGACTAATTAAGTAAGTAATAGAGCTAATAGTAAGTAAGCCGGTAAGCATTGCCACTGGAATATGCCAGCTAATGACACGCTGATACATTAGGTACAAACCACCGATAGCAAACCAAATATTAATCCATTCCCAACCTAGGCCACCAAAGATGCCAAATAATGGCTGCTCAATGATAAAGCTAGGTAGTTGTGCCAGGCCAATTTGGGTTTTCATCGCATCTAACGGCGTAGCACCAGATAAGGTATCTATAGCAGCACCATTAGCTAACTGCCCATTAAATATTAATTCGAAGGCAGAGCCGAAAGTTAATGCTTGCTCAGCTAAACCTGCTGCCGGTAACCACGTCGTCATTTCTAATGGAAATGATAGTAGCAATAGTACGTAAGCCACCATCGCGGGATTAAACGGGTTATAGCCCAAACCACCAAACAGATGTTTGGCAAAGACAATGGCAAATACAATACCCACTACCGTGATCCACCATGGTGACAGTGGTGGAATAGCCATAGCCAATAACACCGCAGTAACAATCGCGCTGCCATCAGTTAAAAATGGTTTTAAAGGCCGATTGCGTAGTTTAAGCATGACGGCTTCAGTGGCTAAGGCGGTAACAACAGCCAAGCTAATATTAATTAGAACGCCAGGACCAAAGAAAAAAACTAATGCAATCAAGGCAGGCACTAAAGCTAATAATAATTGCATCATGTGCAATGTGACGCGACGCGTACCTGATAAAAAAGGAGGGCTAAGCCTAAACATGGTTATTTCTCCGCATCATTATCGGTTGCTGGTTCAGAGCTATCTTTAGCTGCCTCTGCAGCAGCAAGTTCAGCATCTTTCTTAGCTTTAGCTGCTTTTGTTGCTGCTAAAGCTGCTTTACGTTTACGTTGTTTTTCTGCTTTTTCTACGCGTTCACGTTCTTGACGTTCTTGTCTATTTTCATGACGAATACGTGCTGCATCAGATTTTTTACGCTCTTGTTCTTGATTCATTGTTTCTGTTTTAGCAAAACGGAAATACTGAACTAAGGGAATCTCACTCGGGCAAACATAGCTGCAACAGCCACATTCAATACAATCAAATAAATTGTATTCTTGGGTTTTTTCTAAATCTTTGGCGCGTGAATGCCAGTACAGTTGTTGCGGTAATAAACTAACAGGGCAGGCAGCGGCACAATCACCACAACGAATACATGGCAACGGATCGTTTGCTTGGGTCGCATTATCAACGCCAACTAGAATACAGTTAGCTGTTTTAGTCACCGGCAAGTTATCGCCAGCAAGGTTGTAACCCATCATTGGGCCACCTTGAATAAACGGTTCGCCTTGTTGACGCTTGGTTTCACAAAAGCTTAATAATTCGTGTATCGGTGTGCCGAATAAGGTTTCAAAATTACCTGCATGTTTCACGTCTGTACCAGTAACGGTCACAATACGAGATATAAGAGGTTCACCGTGTTTGATTGCACGACCTACGGCGTAAGCGGTACCTACGTTGTGTAAAACGATGCCAATATCAATCGGTAAACCGCTTTTTGGCACTTGCTTACCAGTGACAACTTGGATCAGCTGTTTCTCACTACCAGTAGGGTAACGTGTCGGGATCACCATGACGGAGGTTGACGTTAAATGACTGCGAGAGGCTAGAGCTAATTCCATTGCTGAAATAGCTTCAGGCTTATTATCTTCAATAGCGATAACGCAATTATTAACACGCAAAGCGTGCTGCATTATCTCGATGCCATCTAATATGCCTTGGCTACGTTCACGCAGTAGCATGTCGTCGCAGGTTATATAAGGCTCACATTCAGCACCATTCAAAATCAAAGTATCAACGTGATGATGGATGCCGGGATTCAGTTTGATAAAGCTTGGAAAGCCTGCACCACCTAAACCAACAATACCTGCATCACGAATAATTTGGCGTACATCATGATCGGTGCATTGAGTGAAGTCTTCTGTCACCTTACGTTCTATCCACTGATCTTCGCCATCAGTATCAATGATGATACATGGTGCTGATAAGCCCGATGGATGTGGAATAGGTTTATCTTCAATAGCGGTTACCACCCCAGAGCTTGGCGCATGTAAAGCAACCGAAACATGACCATTAGGCGTAGCAATTCGTTGACCTTTGAGGACTTTGTCACCGACTTTTACAATAGGCACTGCTGCCGCACCGATATGTTGTTGTAGTGGCAATATCAGTTGCTCACTCAACGGCATTTTGCGGATAGGTGTTTGGGTAGATCGTTTCTTCTGGCCAGCTAGTTTTAAACCACCTGGGAATGATCCGAGTGGTTGACTCATGACTGTTGTTCCTTAGCTATTACATTTTCTTGTGTTGGATCGGGCCAACGCCATGTATTTGGATTAGGTGCTGTTTCAACCATATCGATACAATCTACAGGGCAAGGCTCTACGCATAATTCGCAACCGGTACATTCATCTGAAATAACCGTGTGCATATGTTTAGCTGCACCAAGAATAGCGTCAACAGGACAAGCTTGAATGCACAAAGTGCAACCGATGCAACGATCTTCAACAATAACGGCTAATGTCTTTGGTTTTTCTTCGCCGCATTCATCATCGAGTGGTTTAATTTCAACTTCTAATAAATCAGCTAATGCTTGTATGGTCGGCTCACCACCGGGCGGGCAGCGGTTAATGTCAGCTTCGCCATTGGCAATAGCCTCGGCATAAGGACGGCAACCGGCAAAACTACATTGACCACACTGTGTTTGCGGTAACAGCTTGTCGATTTGATCAACAATAGGATCGCCTTCGACTTTGAAATAAATCGCAGCAAAGCCTAGTAATAATCCAAAGAGTAACGCTAGTAGCGCTATAGCTAAAATTGCAGTGAACATGGTTTAGACCTTTACAAGACCAGTAAAGCCCATAAAGGCCATAGACATCAAACCTGCAGTGATCAATGCAATTGCGGCACCTTTGAAAGGAACAGGCACGTCAGCAACATCAATACGTTCACGCATAGCTGCAAAAATAACTAATACCATTGAAAAGCCAATGGCAGCACCAAAACCATAGAGTGCAGATTGTAAAAATCCATGTTGTTCTTGTACGTTCAATAATGCGACCCCTAATACGGCACAGTTAGTGGTGATAAGAGGTAGGAAAATACCCAATACTTGATAAAGTAATGGACTGGTTTTGTGAACGACAAGTTCAGTAAACTGCACAACAACAGCAATAACAAAAATAAAGCTGATAGTGCGGAGAAATTCGATATGAAGTGGGGCGAGCAAGTACTCATTAATCAGGTAACTGCAAACCGCTGATAATGTCAGTACAAACGTTGTCGCCAAGCCCATGCCTATTGCTGTTTCTAACTTACGAGAAACACCCATAAACGGGCATAGTCCTAGGAATTTAACTAAGACGATATTATTGACCAAAATGGTACTAATCAAAATGAGGGCATAATCTGCCATGCAATAACCTACTTGTTTTAACGGAAGCGAACCGTATTTAACGATCGGAAATGTGGTTTTCCCACTTATTCAACAGGGCATTATAGCTGAATAGAGTGGCTTTACGAAGCATTAATACAGCGCTAGATCGTGCTTAAAAGGCTCTATTTGTTCTTTGACAAGATCTCAGAGCTATTTTACGAATTATGTTGGCGACGTTGGCGAACAGCAGCAGCAAGTTCTTTTAATAAAACTTCGCTGTTATCCCACGCCATACAAGCATCGGTGATACTTTGGCCATAAACCAGTTCTTTACCTGCTTCGGTATTTTGACGGCCAGCGATAAGATTACTTTCTAGCATTACACCCATAATACGTTTTTCATTATTGGCGATTTGCGTAGCCACATCACGACAAACAACTTCTTGTTGTATATGACTTTTACCACTATTTGCGTGACTACAATCAATCATCAGGTGAGTATTTTGGCCTGTACGACCAATAATAGTCGCTGCTTCATTAACACTTTTGGCATCGTAATTAGGTGTTTTACCACCACGTAAGATGACATGACAATCAGGGTTACCTGTAGTTGAAAATATTGCCGAATGACCTGACTTGGTGACCGACATGAAGTGGTGTGACTTTGATGCAGATAATGTTGCATCAACTGCGATTTGCAAGCCGCCATCGGTGGCATTTTTAAAACCAACAGGACATGAGATACCAGAAGCTAATTCACGATGAGCTTGACTTTCGGTCGTACGGGCACCAATAGCTCCCCAAGCAATGAGGTCAGAAATATATTGTGGGCTGATTAAATCAAGGTATTCAGTGGCCGATGCAACACCTGTTTCTGCAAGGTCAAGCAACAGCTTGCGTGAAATATGCAAACCATCATTAATTTTGAAACTACCATCTAAATAAGGGTCGTTGATAAGACCTTTCCAACCAACTACAGAGCGAGGCTTTTCAAAATAAACACGCATGATGATATGTAAATCATCTTTTAGTTCATCGATGAGTGGTTTTAGACGTGAGGCATAATCGCGAGCCGCTTTGGGATCGTGAATAGAACAAGGCCCAATAATGACCATTAAACGATCATCTTTGCCATGAAGAATATTTTGGGTGGCTGTACGTGCGTTAAAGACTGTCTCAGATGCCTGGTCGGTAAGAGGAAGTTCTTCATGTAATTGTGCTGGCGGAATAACTTCCTGAATGCCAGTGATACGCAAATCATCAGTGCTATACAGCATGGAGCCATCTACTCAAAAAATTCAAATGCTTATTCTACCTGTTGAGCTGTGTTTCTGCCACGATTGAAACTATCAATATTATTTAGAAGTGCAAGATTGCCACGATTTTGGCTAAAGATTGAAGTTTGTATCAACATTTATAAATGGACGACTAAATTTATTAGACGAAACCCATAAAAATTTACAACATGATCAGCGTGAAGGCATTTACTGTGACTGAATGGAATATACAGTTGTTTAAATGGGCATTGATAAATTTTATGCCGTTAAAGCGAGGGGCGGGGGAAGAGAAGAGGTCAAAGAAGTGACCGTTGAGGTTGAAACCGTTGTCGTACAGCCTGTGTGGCAGATACTTCTGTACAGTATCTACTGTTAAAAAAAAGCCCCGGCCAGATAATTAATTTATCTGGCCGGGGCTTATCATTTTATATTTTAAAAGCCACCCATATTGAGCCACATATGTACGGCGATACTTGCGGCATAACCTAATGCTATAGCCCAAGCCCATTTTAAATGAGCAAAGAAGGTATAAATACCGCGGGCTTGCCCCATTACTGCAACACCAGCAGCAGAACCAATCGATAGTAATGAACCACCTACACCAGCTGTTAATGTCACCAGTAGCCATTGACCATGATCCATTTCAGGCATCATTGACAACACAGCAAACATAACTGGAATGTTATCAATAATCGCGGATAAAAAACCGACTAGAATATTGGCATTAGTCGCACCTAAGCCGTCATACATAAACGTTGATAACATACCTAGGTAACCAATAGTACCTAACCCACCAACACATAGAATAATGCCGTAGAAGAACATGAGTGTATCCCACTCTGCACGTTCAAGTTGTTGGAAAATATTGAAAGCGGAGTCTTTTTTTTCTACGCCTTCAATTGTCATATTTGACTCACCTTCAGAAACTAAAGGTTGTCTGTTTTTATCACGCATTTTGATGCGGTAACCATAAAGTTTTAACAAACCTAAACCGGTCATCATGCCCATTACTGGTGGTATATGTAAGAAATTATGAGCACATACAGCCATTGTGATGGTTAGTAAGAACAAGCCAACGACAACAAGTGCACCTTCTTTCATAGTAGCGGTTTCTTTTACAGCTTCTGGTTTTTCATTAGCAACAAACGCTGACATGATTGCAGCAGGTATCAACCAGTTAACTACTGAAGGGAGGAATAATGCAAAAAACTCTTGAAACTGCACGATACCTTTTTGCCAAACCATTAAGGTCGTAATATCACCGAATGGACTGAATGCACCCCCTGCATTAGCTGCAACAACTATATTTATACATGCTAACGCGACAAACTTATGGTTTGTTCCTCCAACAGCCATTGCCACTGTTGCCATCAATAATGCTGTGGTTAAGTTATCAGCGATTGGTGAAATGAAGAAGGCTAAAAGACCTGTTAACCAAAAAATAGTTCGAAATGAAAAGCCTTGATTGACTAACCAACTACGAAGAGCGTCAAATACACCACGTTCGCCCATGGTGTTGATGTAGGTCATTGCTGCTAACAGGAATAAGAACAGTTCAGAGTATTCGAGTAAGTTATGACGAATCATTTGTTCAGCAGTGTGGTGATAAGCGGTATCAACTTGTTGTGCATAGACAACAGCAACCAGTGCCCAAATAATACCAGCAGCGACCATCACCGGTTTGGACTTACGCATGTGAATTTCTTCTTCAGCGATGACCAGAATATAGGCAATAACAAAGATAGCGATCGAAACATAACCAACCCAATGGCTTGTTAGATCTAAGAATTTAACATCGCCTGCAGCTAAAGCTAGCTGGGGAAATGCAAATAACAGCATTGTAAATAATGCGGTTGAGATGGGATTTTTGATATTCTTAAACATAAATATCCTTACCTATTGTTTTTATAGAGATAGATACAATCATACCTTGCCAGAAGGGGATAGCAAGTATTAGCAGTTAAGATATTACGGATTGATAGAAACCTTGCGAGGCATCTTCAACTAAATCAAAGACATGTTCAAAACCATTCTGCCCCCCGTAATAAGGATCCGGCACGTCATTTTCTTCGCGTTCAGGGGCGTATTCAAGAAATAACTTCACTTTATGCTTATATTCACTGGGGCTGGCATTTAATAGAATTTGATAATTATCGTTGTCCATCGCCAAAATATAGTCGAACTGCTCATAGTCTGATGGCGAAACTTTACGTGCACGAATCTCTGTCAATGATACGCCCCGTTTCTGTGCTGTTTGCTGTGCTCTTGAATCAGGGCTTTCACCCACGTGATAGGCATGAGTACCAGCTGAATCAACTAGAAAACGGTTAGCGGTTCCTAAATCAGCAAGTAGTTTATTAAATACACCTTCTGCTGTAGGTGAGCGACAAATATTGCCCATGCAGACAAATAACACTTTGATTTGACTCATTTACATAATTCTCTTTGTAGATTAAAAATAGGAGCTAATCACAACAGGCTTAATTATTTGGCGCCAGTTAAGACATCTAAAATTACACCTGTTGCATCTATTACTCGAACGACTTTGTCTTCAATTCGACGAATGGAGGTGCCGTCAGGACTTGTTGGTAAGATATCAATAATATCGCTCGGTAAGCTTATTGATGAGTTATAAAGCTCGCCGTCTAACACTTCCCCTCGAGCCACTTTCTTTTGCCAGCCTGGTGGCAGTTGTCCGCCTCGCGCTACTTTTTTTTGAAGTCCAGGTGGCAAGGCTTTTTTCTTCTTATCTTTTTTATGTTTCTTGTCGCCATATTCACTATCGTGCTTATTAGATACGCTGTTACGTAGATAGTCATGAAGTATGGATCGCTCTTCTGTTGAGAAAAGTTGATTCTCTGCAATAGTTGTTACCGTTTCTTCTGCTGAGTTCCAAAACTTCCACCAAGACTGATTGCTTTCTGACAATGCTGGAAATGAAATAGAAAGTAATAATAAGGAATAAAGTATTTTTTTCATGTGCCACCTACTTTAGATATTTAGCTAAGAAAAGATGCTGTCAATTTAAGGCCTAGGTTTCAGCAAGTAATTGGTCAATCATAGACTCAGCTTGAGCGCTATAACTGCCGCCGAAAAGGTTGAAGTGATTGATAATATGATACAGGTTATAAAGCGTTTTTCTCACTTTATAGCCAGGGTCTAACGGGCTGTCAGTTTGGTAAGCAGAATAAAAGTCATGATTAAAACCACCAAATAGTTCTGTCATAGCAATATCTGCTTCACGATCACCATAGTAGCTTGCTGGATCAAAAATAACAGGGTTATCTTGGCTGTCTGCTGCAGCATTTCCTCCCCATAGATCACCATGTAATAGTGCAGGGCTAGGACGATAGTTATCGAAAAATACAGCGATACTTTCTGTTAGTTTTGCCCCTTTATCTTGGATGCGTTTAGCTAAACCATTTTGTTGGGCTAACTGAAGCTGAGGTTGTAAGCGTTGTTGTTGCCAAAAGCTTAACCAATCATGGTGTCGCTGGTTAGCTTGAGGTGTACTGCCAATGGTATTGTCTAGTTGCCAGCCAAAAAAAGCTTGTTGTTGCTGGTGCTGTTGGGCTAGTTGTTGACCAAGTTGACTCGCGGATTGGTTATTTAATGGTGATAACTCAATATATTCCATTGCGATATAGCTATGCTGCTCTGTTTGTCCATAGCAAATAACATTGGGTACACGTACAGATTTTAGTGCTGACAGTTGTTGTAAGCCGATGGATTCAGCTTCAAACATAGACAATAAAGAAGACTGATTAAGCTTTATAAAGATGTCCGTGGCTGTTGCAGTCAATTTATAAGCGGTATTGATGCAGCCACCACCAATAGATACCGCACTGTAATCAGCTAACGGTAGTCCGGTTTGCATTTCAATATCATGGACAATGCTATCTAGTGTCGACATGGCTAATCTTTTTTTAAGTTAAATAGATGAATTATTGTGTTAACTATTAAGTTGCTTATTATAGTAGTGTGATTGTTAGAAGCAATATGCTTGATAATGAAGCTTAAGGACTACAGGAGTGAAACTCTCTAATTGAAATGGAAATAATGGAAAAGTCACATAAAAAATTTATTTTGGACTTATCGGTAGTTGAGCCGACTGCATTAATTAAGCAGTTAGAGGCCAACTTATTTTCGAGTGTATTCCTTACTGTTGTAGTCGTTATTGTGAGCTTCTGGGTTTTGTTGCCGACAGTTCCAGTATTGATATTGAGCCTTTGGGCTAGTAGTCAGCTTGGTTTTGCGCTGTTAAGAATCCAGTATGTAAAAAAAATGGCTACGCCTAAATTGTCTAGCCAGCAGTTTTTGAACATAAAACAAATTTATAGTTTGATTATGTTATTTGTTGGTTTGTTATGGGGCTGTATCAGTATTTTAGCTCTCGCTTATGCTGATGAGATGACCTTGGTCTTTAGTGTTCTGATTATTGCCGGTGTTACTGCTGGCTCTGTTGCGACGTTAACCACTGTTTTCTCAGGTTATGCAGCTTTTTTTCTAGGCTCAACAATCCCTATGTTATTTACATTGTTGTCCTCTGGAAATACGACTATTCTTGCTATAACTCCGATGGCATTTATATACATTGTTATTGTTTATTTATCAGGCCAAAAACTTTATTTAAGTCTGTTGAAAGCGAATAATTTAACGCAAGAATTACAACAATTAAATGACGTCGTCGTTCATCAAAAAGAAATAGCAGAACAAGCCAATATAGCCAAGTCGACATTTTTATCTAGCATGAGTCATGAGTTGCGTACTCCTCTGAATGCGATATTGGGCTTTTCTCAATTATTAAAGATGGATGAGTTAAATCCACAACAAACTCAAAATATAGAAGAAATTCATAGTGCCGGTCATCATTTACTTGCTTTAATAAATGAAATATTAGATTTATCAAAAGTTGAATCAGGCGAGTTAAATTTGGATTTAAAACCAGTGTTTATTAATGACAGTATTCAACGCTGTATCAACATGGTTCTGCCATTAGCTGACCAGAGAGACATAGCTGTTACGCTGCAAGACTTGCAAAGTGACTGGCATGTTCAAGCTGATCAGCAACGCGTCCAACAAGTGATATTAAACCTGTTATCCAATGCGATTAAATACAATAAAGATTCCGGCAAGGTCATTATAAAATGTGAACCGACTAGTGGTGATTTATTAAGAGTTTCTATTACGGATACTGGTTTGGGCATTGCCGCTGAAAAATACGATGATATTTTTCGTCCTTTTCAGCGATTAGGGTTAGAGGCTGGAATGATTGAAGGCACTGGAATCGGCTTGTTTTTCTCAAGAAAACTAACGGAGTTGATGGGCGGCAAGATTGAATTTGTCAGTGAACTGGGAGTAGGTTCAACTTTTTGGTGTGAATTGCCTTTGACTGAACCTGATGAGACAGAAACGTTAACATCACTAAATTAAGGTGAAATAAGTAATGGCAGATAACGATAAAAAAAATAGTGCACTAAAGGCAGCCTCTCTAGTTGAAAATGACATGATTGTTGGCCTAGGAACAGGCTCGACTGCTAACTACTTTATTGAAGCGATTGCTGAAAGAAAGAAAAATGAAGGCCTAAAGGTGACTACAGTTGCCAGTTCTATTGTGAGTACACGCATTGCTAAACAGTATGGTTTAGAGGTGGTGGCGATTGAAAACTTATCTTCAATTGACCTTTATGTCGATGGTGCAGATGAAGTCACCGCTGATATGACCTTATTAAAAGGCCGTGGCTCAGATTTGGTTCGAGAAAAGTTATTAGCCAATGCGAGCAAGCAGTTTTATGTATTGGTGGATGACAGTAAGTTAGTCAAAAACATCGGTGATAATTTTCCTATACCAATTGAAGTGATGCCGTTTGTTTGGCAAATGGTATTAACTGATCTAGAAAAAAGTGGTGGAGTAGGTGGTTTGCGTGAAAATGCTTCAGGCGACGGTTTAGCAGTTACTTCTCACGGCAGTTTAGTATTAGATATGCACTTTAATGATAAAAATAGTGATGAGCTAAATAGTTTATTAAATGCAACGCCTGGTGTGGTTGAACATGGCATTTTTGCTGACTTAGCCACAACGGTTTTTATCGGTAAAAACGGTGTTGTCGAATTACTAAAAAAATAAGCCGGTAAATGCTTACCGGCTTACATTCATTTTAAAGTTACAGTTGCTCTAAAATAGTTTCTGCTTTTGATACGCCAAACTCGCCTGAGCCTTCAACTCCTAGATATTCGACTACGCCATTATCAACAACCATCGCAAAGCGGAAACAACGGATGCCCATGCCACCGCCAGTTAAATCACGATCTAAACCTAATGCTTTGGTATAGAGTGCACTGCCATCCGCCATCATGCGGACTTTAGTATCAACCTTGTTTTCACGTCCCCAAGAAGCCATTACAAAAGCATCGTTGACCGACATGCACCAAATTTCATCCACACCTTTGGCTTTAATCTGTTCTGCTAGAGCTACATAAGAAGGCAAATGTTGTGAAGAGCAAAGAGGGGTATAAGCCCCCGGTACGCCGAACAGTACAATTTTTTTACCAGCAGCAAGCTCAGTTACATCGAGAGCTTGCGGGTTAGTCGGGCAGGAATGTTCTTCGTCGAACTCATTGCATTCTGTAAGCGTGCCATGAGGTAAAGCTTGACCAACTTCAATCGTCATAATCTGTCCTTTATGTCAGTAGATAAAATGTATGTGTCGAGAATACGGTAAAAAGGCTGAGATAAAAACACTGATAAGACTAAGGTTTTAAAATGATCGCAATGCAAAACCTAACTGGTTAAGATAGTGACAAATAATTTTAAGGTAGAAATCATGAGTCAATCAGTATTACGTTGGGGAATATTAGGTGCGGCGCGCGTTAATGAACGGTTAATGCCAGCGATAGTGGCTGCCAAGAATGCTGAGTTAATTGCTATAGCCAGTCGACGTGAAGGTGCGGCCGCGGAAACATTGACTAAATATGCACCGGAGCTAAAAGCAGTAAGAACGACGGATACACCAGAACAGCTATTAGCTAGCGATGATATTGATGCTATTTATTTACCGATGGCCAATGATGAACATTATGAGTGGGCGTTAAAGGCGATAGCACAAGGCAAACATGTGTTGATTGAAAAGCCGATGGCTTTAAAGCATGAGCATATTGAAGAGATAGAAGCTGCAGCAATCAAACAAAACGTTGTGGTCATGGAAGGCTTTATGTACTGCTTCCACCCACAACATGCTTATGTGCAAGAGTTGATTGATTCAGGTGTGATTGGTGAAGTACGTACTGTTAGAACCAGCTTTTCTTTCCCTATGAAACCAGCACGCATGTATCGCCTAGAAAAGAACATTGAAAATGGTGGCGGTGCGATGTGGGACATCGGCCCTTATGCAATTCATACCGCACGAAAATGGTTTGATGGTGAGCCAAACTCAGTGACTGCGATGGCTAAATTCATCGACAGTGGTGCTGATACGAGTTTCAGTGGCATCTATGATTATGGTGATGGTCGCTACAGCCACTTTGACATGAGCTTTGAACGTGCAAGGCGTAGTGAATATGAAATCATTGGTACCTTAGGCGGCATTAAATGCCATACCGTGTGGCAAAACCCAGAAGAGAAGCCAGTTATTTCATGGTGGACAGATGCCGGTGAGCAACATCAGGTGGAATTAGATAAGGCCAATCATTTTGATTTGGAAATAGAACACTTTAGTGATTGTGTACTGAATGATAATAAGCCTGCTTTGACTTTGGCTGATGCTAAAGGTAACTGCAAAGCGACTGAAGCGGCCATACAGTCAGTCAAGCAAGGAATAACAACCAGTATTTAGCTAGAGTTGAAAGATGGATTGAATGGTCACTTAGTGTCAAGAGCGGTCATTGGTTTAACGTTTTACATATGGGCCGCGAAGTACGAGCGTAGCGAACAATGTGATGTGTTTGTTATGTTGTTGATTTGCAATACCTATAAATAATAAATTGAATTGAGTTTATTGATACCAACAAGAAACAGGACCATATGATCGAATACTTAAACACTATTTTGAGGGCAACAAGCAATCCATCGAAGTACTCTAAATTAAAATAGTAGCCAGTTAACAGTGATAAAACAAAACAAAGAATAGTCATTTTCTTTGGAGGCAGTTTATATCGAGACGGTGAATAATAATGTGCTACCTCCCACATTAAATATGCTGGTATTAATGCAGGTAAAGTAATGTTTACGTACATAAATAGACCAAATAAGAAAAGAAGAATAAGGAACATTTATTGTCTAATGAATTCTAAACATAACTAGGGTTTAGGAGACACTTTGTCCAATAATAGTTTATATATTGCGACAGGTAACATCGTCGTAAACGTCCTTGTATAACGAGTTATATTGACATCGAAGTATAGGCTGAATTTATCCAGAGTGTCCACTTTGAGTGACCGCTTTGGGTCGAGAGCGGACAGTGATTTTATATAGAACTACTGAGTTTTTTGTAACTGTTCTAGCAATTTATTTAATACTATCAATCGAGTATCTGCATCGGGCATGTCATCAATGAAGCGTAGTTTATCTTGGCCATCAACTTTGAATCGACTTGGCTGTTTTTGAATCAGTTGAATGATATTCATTGGATCGATATTCGGTTCTTTATCAAAGATGATGCGGCCACCTTGGTCATAAACATCAATTTTACGAATACCGATTGCTTTAGCTTTGAAACGCAGTTCATGGATAGCAAATAAGGTTTGGACTTGCTCAGGCAGTAATCCAAACCGATCTATCATCTCAACTTGTAGCTCATGTAAGGCATCATTATCTTTGGCTGCCGAGATACGTTTGTATAAGACTAAGCGGCTATGAACATCAGGTAGGTAGTCGTTAGGAATCAGCGCGGGAACATGCAGATCAATTTCTATAAATTGACGTTGGTCTAATTGTGAGCCCATATCTTTACCAGACTTGAGTGCATTGACAGCACGTTCTAATAATTCGTTATAAAGACTGAAACCAATCTGTTGCATTTGACCACTTTGATCGTCACCGAGTAATTCACCTGCACCACGAATTTCCATATCATGTGTTGCCAAGGTAAAGCCGGCACCGAGATCTTCAATTGATTCGATAGCTTCTAAGCGTTTGACGGCATCTTTGGTCATCGCTTTCTGCGGTGGCACTATTAAATAAGCATAAGCGCGATGATGGGAGCGACCCACACGGCCACGGATTTGATAAAGCTGAGCTAGACCTAATTTATCAGCACGATCGATAAAGATAGTATTTGCAGAGGGGATATCAATACCGGTTTCAATAATCGTTGTGCAGACTAAAACATTGAAACGCTGATGATAGAAGTCGAGCATCACTTGTTCGAGTTCACGTTCTCGCATTTGGCCATGAGCGACGCCCACTTTTGCTTCTGGCAATAGTTGTTCAATTTCACGCGCTACACGGTCAATATCATCGACTTTGTTGTGAAGGAAGTAGACTTGGCCACCACGTTTGATTTCACGCAACATACCTTCGCGTATTTGCTCGCCGTCCCATTGTTGAACAAAGGTTTTAATGGCTAAGCGACGTGCTGGTGGAGTGGCAATGATCGATAAGTCACGAATACCTGAAATAGACATGTTTAAGGTACGAGGGATAGGTGTCGCTGTGAGTGTTAATACGTCAATTTCACTACGGAAGCGTTTGATCTGTTCTTTTTGAGTGACACCGAAGCGATGCTCTTCATCCAAGATAAATAAACCAAGACGTTTCGGATCGATATCTTGCTGGATGATTTTATGGGTACCGATGATGATATCTGCTGTACCTTCGGTCAACGCTGACTTCACTGCATCGAGTTCTTTTTTAGAGCGAAAGCGTGACATTACTTCGACATTGATTGGCCAATCTGCAAAACGATCTTTAAAGTTTTCGTAATGCTGTTGGGCTAATAAGGTGGTCGGTACTAATACCATCACTTGTTTGCCTGCTTGTACAGCCATAAAGGCGGCACGCATAGCGACTTCTGTTTTACCAAACCCAACATCACCACACACTAAGCGATCCATTGGTGTATCTGATGTCATATCTTTAATGACATCATCAATCGCATCTTGTTGATCGGGGGTAGTTTCAAACGGAAAGGCGGCTGAGAAAATAGCATATTGTTCATCAGGTGCGGGTAAAGCAGGCTTTTTATGAGCAGCACGTTGCGCATAGATTTCCAATAATTCTGCTGCGACATCACGTACTTTTTCAGCAGCTTTACGGCGGGCCTTTTCCCATTGACCAGAACCTAATCTATGCAACGGTGCTAATTCTGGAGAGGCGCCTGAGTAGCGACTAATCAAATCAAGTGCAGATACCGGCACATAGAGTTTGTCATCATTGGCGTATTCTAAGGTGACATATTCAGTGGCAATATCACCGACATCTAAGGTTTGTAGACCTAGATAGCGGCCAACACCATGATCTTCGTGCACAACCGCATCGCCAATGGTTAATTCTGCTAAGTTACGTATGACAGCATCGGAGTCACGTTTTTTACGACTGCGCCGACGTCGTTGCATGACCTGTTGGCCAAACAGCTGGGTTTCAGCAATAACGGCAATATTGTTTTGTTGTAAGACTAAGCCATGTTCCAGTGGTGCAACAGTAATACCTAGTGGTGCTTTGGCGGCTACAAATTCATCCCAGCTACTAAATGTTTTGGGCTGAATTTGATTTTCATTAAGTAAGCTTAATAGTGTTTCTCGACGACCTGCTGTTTCAGCTGCAAATAATATGCGCCCATTAAAACTGGCGATAAAGTTTAATAAAGCTTCACATGATTTATCTTGGCGGGCGTTTAGAGTCAGCTGTGGCGGTGTGATGGTGCTGTAATTATCAACTCCGGCGGCAGCCTCTAATTCAAATGTTTGAATATTAAGACGTTGATAGCTTTTAAAATCAGCAAATAAGTCTTCAACAGGAAAGAACACTTGGTTAGGTTCGAGCAGTGGACGTTCTGGATCGACTTTATGTTGTTGGTATCGATGACCGATTTCTTGCCAGAATGCAGTAGCAGCATGGTGGGGATCATTAACGCTAACTAATAAAGTGTTGTCAGGCAGGTAGTCAGTAATACTACTGGTTTCGTCATAAAAAAGCGGTAGGTAATACTCGATACCGCCTGGCATATTACCGGCAGTTACTTCACGGTAAATAAAGCTTTTTTGCGGGTCACCTTCAAATTGACGTCGATGTTGTTGGCGAAACAGCTGAATACTATCTTCAGTAACTGGAAACTCACGTGCTGGTAATAATTGAATATTACTAATGCTTTCTATTGAGCGTTGAGTTTCAGGATCAAAGGTACGTAAGGTGTCGACTTCATCATCAAATAAATCAATACGGTAAGGGTGGTTACTGCCCATTGGGTAAAGATCAATAATGGCACCGCGCACTGCAAATTCACCGTGTTCCATAACTTGTGAAACATAGCGGTAGCCAGCTTTTTCTAATTTTGTACGCCAAATTTCAATATCAAATTTATCACCGGTTTTAACTTGTAAGGTATTGCCCTCGAGGAAATCACGAGGAGCGATACGATGCATGATGGTGGCGATAGGCACTAATAAAATGCCGCGCTTAAAATGAGGTAGTTGGTGTAGGGTTTCTAATCGTTCAGAAATAATATCTTGATGCGGAGAGAAGTTATCGTATGGCAATGTTTCCCAGTCGGGAAAGTGCAATATTGGTAAGGCATCATCGCCTAGATAAAAACGGGCTTCTAGTTCTAATCTATGGGCTGTGGCGGCATCATCAGTGATAACTAATACTGGCCCCTGATGTTGCTGAGCTGTTTTAGCTAACAATAAACCCTGAGCACTACCGTACAGTTGACCAGCACGAAACTGTTCTTTGCTGGTGGGCGGTAGTAGTGGGTGTAAAGGGTTTGCAGGAGCCGAGGCAACCATAGATCTATTTCACAGTTCAAAAAACAGTTATTTTCCCACAAATATTTAATTCAAACATAACAATTAAATAATAAAGCAGGCTTAATGATCACTTTGTTGTTGTTCTATTCCTTACAATTTATGTGTGATAATGTCTGTAATACTGATACTAAATATAGTTAGGCATAAGTCGAGGTAATAATGAAGCGTACTGAAAATGTAGTCTTGTTAAAGGTAATTGGTAGTTGTGAGCTCGTCGCCGCTTTGTTGATGTTTTATTTTTTTAGTGACGAAGTGCCGGCATTGATTGGTGCCGTTATTTTGTTAGGTTTGTCGGTAAATAGCTTTTACCAAGCTCATAAATGTTATCAACGTCAATATGCTCCTAAGAAAGCAGACGATAATAGCGAATAAATAATAGTAGGATCGTTTTCAAATATGGCTGACGAAAGTGAGCAAAGCTTAGACGCTGGTTTTGATTCAGCCGCTTTTTTAAAAACATTAACCACAAGACCTGGTGTGTATCGCATGATAGATAGCGAAGACACTGTGATCTATGTGGGTAAAGCTAAGAATTTAAAAAATCGCGTTTCCAGTTATTTCCGTAAAACAGGACTGACATCCAAAACCCGGGTGATGGTTGCACAAATTGCAACTATTGAGACCACGGTTACTCATACCGAAAATGAAGCATTAATTCTTGAAAATAACTTAATCAAGGAATTAATGCCGCGTTACAACATTTTACTGCGCGATGATAAGACCTACCCCTACTTATTAATATCGGGAGATAAGTTTCCAAGGTTGAGTTTGCATCGGGGAGCAAAAAGAAAAAAAGGGAAGTATTTTGGCCCTTATCCAAGTGCTGGCGCTGTTCGGGAAAGCCTAAACTTATTACAGCGATTATTTCCGGTACGCCAATGTGATGATACCTATTATAACAATCGTTCTCGGCCATGCCTGCAATATCAAATCAAGCGTTGTACTGCACCGTGTGTAGATTTGATTTCAGAGCAAGATTATCAACAAGATGTGCAGCATACGATTTTGTTCCTTGAAGGCAAGAACCAGCAAGTGATGGATGAGTTATCACAGCAAATGGAGGCAGCATCTGCTGATCTTGATTTTGAGCAAGCGGCAGTTGTTCGAGACAAAATTATTAGTCTACGCCGAATACAAGAGAAGCAATATGTCAGCTCAGAGCAAGGTGATATTGATGTGTTAGCTGCTGATGTCCGTGATGGTATGGCGGTGGTTGAAGTTTGCTTTATCCGTGGTGGACGTAGTTTGGGTAATAAAAGTTATTTCCCGAAAGGATCAAGTGACAGTAGCCCCGAGCAATTATTATCAGCATTTATTCCACAATATTATCTTGGTAAAGATGTACCTAGAGATATTCTAGTCAGTCATGTACCTGATGATATGGCTTTATTAGAAGATGTCTTAAAAAGCGAGTCTCAGCATCGAGTGTCGTTACGCAGTCCTCAGCGTGGCACTAGTGTGCGTTGGATGAAAATGGCAAAAACAAATGCTGAAATAAGTCTTAATCAACGCTTGAGTAGCCGATCTAATTTATTAAAACGGTTTGAGTTATTGCAATCGGCATTAGAGATGGATGAAATGCCAAAACGTATTGAGTGTTTTGATATTAGTCATACGAGTGGTGAAAAGACGGTCGCGTCTTGTGTGGTATTTGGTTTAGAAGGTGCGATAAAAGGCGATTATCGTAAGTTTAATATCGAAGGCATTACACCAGGCGATGATTATGCGGCGATGAATCAAGCGCTGACGCGACGATTTACCCGCTTAAAAAAGGGTGAAGGTAAACGACCTGACTTATTACTGATAGACGGTGGTAAGGGGCAATTAAGCGAAGCAAAAGCAGTGATGGCCGAGTTACAGCTTGATATAGATATGTTGGGTATCGCCAAAGGGCCAGGAAGAAAGCCGGGTGAAGAAACATTGTTTTTAGTCGGTAGAGCCGGCGAAGTAACTTTATCTCCTGATTCACCGGCATTGCATTTATTGCAACAAGTACGTGATGAAGCGCATCGCTTTGCCATTACTGGTCATCGTCAACGACGTGCAAAATCGCGTAAAACCTCCACGCTAGAAGATATTGCTGGTTTAGGCCCGAAGCGACGACAAAAGCTATTACAACAGTTTGGTGGTCTACAAGAAGTGAAACGTGCAGGTGTTGAAGACTTGGCTCGGGTTGATGGAATCAGTATCGCCTTGGCCCAAAAAGTTTATGATGTGTTTCATGGCGACAAATAAGCTGGCAATGGTGCTACTATTTATTGGAATTATTTTTTGAAGTTATTTTTATGTTGAACCTACCTAATATTTTAAGCTTACTCCGTATTATTTTGATTCCTGTATTGATGGGGCTGTATTTCTTACCTCATGCCTCGGCTCCTGTTTGGGCAACAATCGTTTTTGTTGTTGCAGCATTAACTGATTGGCTGGATGGCTACCTAGCGAGGAAATGGGAGCAAACCTCACCGTTTGGCGCATTTATAGATCCGGTTGCCGACAAGCTAATCGTAGCCGTAGCGTTAGTCTTAGTCTTATATAAAACGCCAGTGTGGTTTATCTTGTTACCGGTGGTTATTATCATTGGCCGGGAGATTACTGTTTCCGCATTACGTGAATGGATGGCGGAACTTGGTCAGCGTAACGTCGTCAAAGTATCCTATGTTGGTAAGTTAAAAACGACCTTTCAGATGATATCCATTGCATGTCTTATTTTCGGTAAGCCATTATTTGGATTACCAATATTTGAGATAGGAATTGCCTTGTTATATGTTGCCGCCGGACTGACTTTAAGCTCGATGTATAGTTACCTGAAAGCAGCATGGCCGATGTTGGTAACAAAGGCTTGACATAAAATATTATGTGCCTATAATGCACGTCTTTCTCAGCGGGAATAGCTCAGCTGGTAGAGCACGACCTTGCCAAGGTCGGGGTCGCGAGT
>ENA-OSET01000035-OSET01000035.1-sediment-metagenome-genome-assembly--contig:-NODE-35-length-159107-cov-4.149758_pt1 | contig 159107 bp, 135 predicted proteins | sample MGYA00237882_ERZ534229 | MGnify/ENA primary metagenome ERZ534229 (study PRJEB26408, sample SAMN06266212) | sediment metagenome | isolation source: Hudson Canyon methane seep mesocosm | place... | reverse complement strand
TGGGATTACGCGCAGCAAGGTGGTCGTGCCGGCGCTGGAAAAGTCATCATCGAAGGTTTTGTGGCTTTTGACTATGAAATAACGTTACTGACCGTCAGGCATGCTCAGGGTACGACGTTTTGTGAACCGATCGGTCACAGGCAAAAAGACGGAGACTACCGGGAGTCTTGGCAACCTCAAGCAATGTCAGCAGTAGCGCGTCAGCGCTCCGAGCATATAGCGGCGGAGATTACAGAAGCACTGGGAGGGCGTGGGATTTTTGGGGTTGAACTGTTCATAAAAAATGACGAAGTCTTTTTTAGCGAAGTCTCACCAAGACCGCACGATACCGGGCTGGTGACGCTCATATCTCAAGATTTGTCGGAATTCGCGCTCCACGCAAGGGCCATTTTAGGTTTACCTATTCCAAACATCCATTTTAAGGGTCCATCGGCATCGGCTGTCATTCTCGCTGAGGGAAAATCGACGCAAGTGAGTTTCGGGAACCTCGAACAGGCGTTACTAGAACCGAATACCGAGTTACGTCTATTTGGGAAACCGGAAGTTGATGGCAAGCGGCGCATGGGTGTTGCGCTTGCGCGCGGTGCCGATGTTGAAACAGCGAAGAATCTTGCTATCAAAGTGTCCAGAGCGGTAGACGTCCAGTTGTGACAGAATCCAGGGGTTTACGGGTCAATGGCTGGCTTTAGGGTTCCCAATCAAAGTCTTATAGGAAATCGAAAGATTTGTATTGAATTGACTGAAACTTCTCTATTACCATAATGCTGAAAACTACGATTCTTAGATACTTTGGAGACGACTTAACATGCAATTCGAAACCCTTCTCTATGACATAGAGGACAGAATACTAACTATTACACTAAACCGGCCCGATCAGCTCAATTCCTTTAATGGAGAGATGCTTACCGACTTGTTAAAGGCGTTTGATCTAGCCGATGCCGATGACGACGTCGCGGCAATTATCCTAACCGGTGCAGGTCGAGCATTTTGCGCGGGTGCTGATTTGTCTTCGGGTACAGAAACATGGGAGGGGCATGAAGATAGCCTCGCTAGCAGTAAACGGGGTGATGGAGGTGGTGAAGTTACGCGCCGTATCTATGACTGTTTAAAACCGGTGATTGTCGCCTTTAACGGACCGGCAGTCGGTGTCGGCCTGACGATGACTCTGTCTGCTGATGTACGAATTTCGACACCGAATACCAAAATGGGTTTTGTATTTGCGGCCAGAGGGATTATTCCTGAAGGCTGTTCTTCCTATTTTCTCCCTCGTTTGGTGGGAATAAGCAAAGCACTGGAATGGTGTTACTCTGCCCGTGTATTTCGTTCTGAAGAGGCACTTGAGGCGGGTATGCTGCGCAGTATCCACGAAGCTGACGATTTAATGCCCACGGCTCGAAAACTGGCGAAAGAGTTTACCTTAGGAAGTTCCAGTATTTCAAATGCAGTACTGAGGCACATGATGTGGAGAATGCTCGGTGCATCCGACCCGATCGAAGCGCATCGTATAGATACAGCCGGGATTAACGCTTTGGGTACATCTGAAGACGCGAAAGAGGGTATTACAGCATTTCTGGAAAAACGAGAAGCAAAATTCCCAGGTAAAGTCAGTAAAGATCTCCCTGCGTTTTTCCCCTGGTGGGAAAAGGAAGAGTTCTAGACAAGGTTAATTTGTAATTCTTGGTTTGTTCTAGAATCTTAGGACAGCAACTGAACACAGTTTAATCCACTAAATCATGTAAAGGCTCGTTTCCAACGAGTCTTTACTTTTCACCATTTTCGAAAGCAGCCTAAGAAACTAGTTATACTGGGCTTCAATTTCCATCAGCGCGGTCGCAGATGTCGAGTCCCAAATTCTGATGCCATTACTATTTTGTTGTCGCTCATCTCCCGTTGCGCGTCGGCAGAAGCCTTTCGAGATAACAGTCAAAGGCTACAGGCCTTTTACGAGTGTTTATACTAGCTCGCAATATTGGACCTTCCTGTTAAGACAAAGCACTTTACGGCGGTGACTTGTTGACATCGAATGTGTCGAAGTTGAGGCTGTTCTTTTTAGACGTGATTGGGTTGATTATTTGTGACGCGGGAACAGGAGTAGGAAACATCCGATATTTTCGGGATATCAACAGGGCGGATGATGTTTCGGGCTTACCAAAAATCAATCTGAGCGCATAACACCATTTGGTAATACGACGCTCCTTCAACACCATTCTGGCAGACACAGTGAGATAAGCTTCGGAACATTCATAGGTGTGATGATGTATAATCCCAAAACATTTTAGTGTGTCCTTTGTTGGTTTTTTATGGTCGTCATCGGCTAATGAAAATTATTACAGCGGGTTTAGTGAGTTCTGAAGCGATCGGAGCAAGTTCGCAATAGTTAACTGGAAAGGTTTTTGTGAAAGAAAATTCAAATAAATATGACGTCATTGTTTTAGGTGCAGGAGCATCCGGTTTGTTTTGTGCGATGACTGCCGCGCAAAGAGGCCGTCGTGTGATTGTTCTGGAAAAATCAAATAAAGTGGGGAAAAAAATACTAATGTCCGGTGGTGGCCGTTGTAATTTTACTAACCATTATGTCGACGCAAATAATTTCATCTCAAATAACTCGCATTTCTGTAAGTCTGCGCTCAATCGTTATACGCAATGGGATTTTATTTCACTGGTTGAAAAGTATGATATTCAATATGAAGAACGCAAGCATTCCCAGCTTTTTTGTAAAGATTCGGCAAAAGATATTCTTAATATGCTGTTGGATGAATGTGAACAAGCGGGTGTTCATATTAGAACGCATTGTGAAATCAACGCAGTAAAAGAAGTAATCGCAGATTCTAAATCAGAGGGACAGCAACAGTGTGATCGAGACAGTCGCTATTGTGTTAAGGCCGCAATAGATGGCAAGCCAATACGATTAGAGTGCCATTCATTGGTCATCGCAACAGGCGCATTGTCAATTCCAACGCTGGGCGGCAGTAGCTATGGTTATGACATAGCTAAGCAATTTTTGTTAGACGTCATTGAACCACAGGCCGGATTGGTGCCTTTTATGTTTAGTGATTCTATGAAAGCTGTTTGCGAAAGTTTGTCGGGATTGAGCGTGGAAGTCGAGGTCGACTGTAATGGTCAGTCTTTCACTGAAAATATGTTGTTTACTCATCGAGGAATTAGCGGTCCCGTAATGTTACAGATCTCAAACTATTGGTCGCAAGGTGACAGTCTAAATATTAATCTTCTGCCGAATATCAACATTTCGGAATGGATTATTGCCGCGAAAAACAATAACGGGAAGCAATTATTAAAAACAGTGCTTAACCATGAATTACCGAAGGCATTGGTGTCAGAGTTACAGAAAATATTTTGGCGTGAACATGAGAATACACCCTTGGCGGAAATGAGTGACAGCTTGCTATCCACGATCGGAGGGCAATTGAGTCACTGGAATTTAAAACCCTCTACAACCGAAGGATATCGTACTGCTGAGGTCACTTTACGCGGTGTCACCACTGATAAAATCAGTTCCAAAACAATGGAAACCAAGAGCCAGCCGGGTTTGTATTTTATAGGCGAAGTCGTCGATGTAACAGGCCATTTAGGTGGTTTTAATTTTCAGTGGGCTTGGTCATCCGGTTATTGCGCGGGAAGCTATGCCTAATCAGCAAGGAAATAGGTTTAGTGGATTCACGCATAGACATTCAGGTCGATCCTATAACCGCCGCACAATTCGAGCTTCGTCGATAATATGGCTTTGCATGCACTCGCAGCACGAGTTATTCTCTATAAAAGATATTGTTAAATAGTTATCCCTTGTTTAACTCATTACTAGGTGGATTACGTGGGGTAGTTACCGCATGTTGATATGAAATAATAAAAAGGAAGTAGCAGATTATGACTCTAACAAATACCTCAATTTTAGCCCCTGCAGCAGCCCTCGTATTATGGTCAGTTTGTGTATTATTCTGGGTCGTGGTGACTCGGTTTGCGGCCTTCAAAAAATCGGGTGTTGAAATTTCCTCTAGTGAACCAGGTGGTCGTTATCAAGAGTTGGAGCCTGTATTACCTCCCAGTGTGAACTGGAAATCGCACAACTATACGCATCTTATGGAACAACCAACGTTGTTTTACGCAACGGCAATCATATTGGCACTCGCTGGAGAAGGTTCCGGTTTGAATCTGGCGCTAGCGTGGGCGTATGTGGTTTTGCGAGTCGCTCATAGCCTATGGCAGTCGATAGTTAATACGATTCCGGTTCGAATAGGGCTTTTTGCTCTTTCGACCACCTGTCTGGCGGTATTGTCTGTTAATGCCGTTGTCTCGACGGTCTTTTGATTTTGCTGTGCTATGAAAGTACCGCGATCTGGCAAAGCTAACGCTAAGCGGAATTTGCCGATAATAGATGAGAAGGAGTGGTAACAATTTACATTGTTTTAAAAGGCGGTATTATTCCAAATAAGTTTACCAGCGAAACGTTGAAATCTGGCCTCTACAGTCATTCGAATTAGTCGCCTGTAGAACTTTAGTCGGTGAGTTGCGAGGGAGTGAATCAGTCACTGTGGTCAGCGAGTGCCAATCATTCCGGAATAAGTTTTAATGTTTCGCACAGCCTCTCCAGTGATCGGGTATTTTGGTGCACCATCCGCATGTCAAAGGCTTGGGATAAATCAATGAATAAACACAAAATCATAAGTCAGGACAGTTCCAAGCAACAATATTCTGAGCGCCCCTCTAAAGGTCCTGAGCTCCCGGAAGGTCCTGGCAATGACGGACAAAAGCCGCCTGAACCGAATCAAATGCAAATGTTTATGAGCGCAATTTCTTGGTTGTTAGTCGTTTCATCGGTCATTTATTTGTGGTCGGGTATTTCCCAACCGCAACGACTGACCGTGTCCTATTCCACCTTTAAAGAACAATTACTTAAAGATAATATTCAGCGGGTATTAGTGAAAGATGTTGAAATCACCGGGAGTTTCCGTGTTCCAGCTAATGTGCAGGACAATACAGATCAACAACAAGAAAAGTTTAAAACACTCATACCGTCCTTTGGTGACCCAGGTCTGCTGGCGCTGTTGGAAGATAATAAAGTAGAAATTGAATCGCTTAACGCAAGTACTCCGGTCTGGATATCTATCATTTTCAGTATTGCGCCCTGGTTTGTATTAGTGGCTTTCTTAATCTATAGCAGCAAAATGGTACGCAATTCCATGGGCGGTGGTATGGGTGGTTTTGGAAAATCCAAAGCAAAACATTACGAGGCATCCAACATAGAGACCCGGTATACCGACGTCGCTGGTCTAGACGGTGCAAAGGAAGATTTGAAAGAAATTATCGATTATCTAAAAGATCCCGCAACGTTTCGAGAGCTAGGTGCGAAAATGCCGAAGGGCATCTTGATGATGGGTGCGCCCGGCTGCGGTAAGACCCTGCTGGCTAGAGCGACGGCGGGAGAAGCGGGAGTTCCGTTCTTTAGTGTTAGTGGATCAGAATTTATAGAAATGTACGTCGGTGTTGGTGCCTCTCGTGTTAGAGATATGTTTAATGATGCGCGAAAGCGGGCACCGGCGCTAATCTTTATTGATGAAATTGACTCAGTGGGGCGCGTTCGAGGCACAGGTATGGGTGGTGGCAATGACGAACGGGAACAAACACTCAATCAAATATTGGCAGAAATGGATGGCTTTGCGTCGGATGAAGCAGTGGTTGTGTTGGCTGCCACAAATCGCCCCGATGTACTCGATCCGGCCCTCTTAAGACCGGGGAGATTTGACCGAAAATTGACTCTCGAATTGCCTTCTCGCCATGCTCGCGAAGATATCATAGCTGTGCATACCCGTAAGGTCCCTTTGGCTGAGGATGTTGATATTGCCGTAATTGCTGCTGAAACCGTCGGTTTTTCAGGTGCTGATCTCGCCAATCTAGTGAACGAGGCGGCACTTGGAGCAGCGAGAGCTAAAGCAAAGATCGTTACAGCGGAAAATTTTTCCGAAGCCCGCGACAAAATTGTGATGGGTGGTGCCGTAGGCGAAGTTCTTAGTGCAGTGGAGAAAGAGAGGGTTGCCTATCATGAAGCAGGCCACGCGCTAACGGCCTACTATTCTCCGCACTCGGATCCCGTAAACAAGGTGTCTATTATTCCTCGCGGTCGTTCTCTGGGTATGACCGAACAACTTCCTACCGAGGACAGGCATAACTTTTCTCAGCAATACCTCGAAGAGCGGATTTGCATATTGTTAGGAGGTCGAAGCGCCGAAAAAATAAAGTACAATGAAGTCAGTTCTGGTGCCGCCGACGACCTAAAGCAAGCCACCCATTTGGCAAAACAAATGATAACCCGGTGGGGGATGAGTGAGCGCATCGGAGCAGTAAATTTACAACAGGGCGAAGAACATCCTTTCCTAGGGAGAGAAATAGCAGAACCAAAACAATTTAGTGAGTACTCCGCACAGATTGTCGATGAAGAAATTAGCGGACTGATTGCGCGCTGCGAAAACGTCACCTTGCAGCGTCTAACTGACCATCAAACTGCAATGGTGACCTTGGCTAGTTCTTTGTTAGAGAGAGAAAGTTTAAATCATGACGATATCGAAAAAATATTGTCGGAAAGCTGATTTTTCGGCCTACCCAGTGGTTGATGGATAAGTCTCTCCCAGTGGTTGATACAAAAATCTGGTCGTATTTTTCGGTAAGATAAAGATCAGTCCTATCGAATTGAGTTAGAAACCGAAAATTGAAATACTCCGGAACTTAACTAAGTATGTCCGAAGATAATGGTTTTAATTAATAATCATAATGAGGTGAGTAATGGATACAGGTAAGCTTGGCGTGTGGTTTTTCTTTGATGGTATGTCTTCTGCCGATGCTGCATTAGCGGCGCAGCGGATAGAGGCCTTGGGCTACGGGACCTTATGGATCCCGGAAACAGTCGGTAAAAGTCCGACCGTATTAGCATCGTGGCTCTTGGCTAATACGAAGACGCTCAATATCGCAACGGGTATTATTAACATTTATAACCGGGAACCCGGCGTTACGCTGGCGGCGCAGAAGTCTCTGGCTGAGCAATCAGGCGGCCGATTTCTGTTGGGCATGGGGGTTTCGCATAAACCGTTAGTTGAAGGTGTACGGGGTCTAGAGTATGGCCCTCCTGTAAAAACAATGCGACGTTATCTTGACGGCATGGCAAACGCACTTTACACAGGATTCCCTCCTACGGAAGAGCCGCCTACACTCATCGCAGCGTTAGGACCAAAAATGTTGGAACTAGCATCCAGTTCCTGTACGGGAGCTCATCCCTATTTCTCGTCTCCATCGCACACTAAAATGGCTCGCGAAATCATGGGACCGGATGCTTGGTTGTGTGTAGAGCAGAAAGTCATTCTTGAATCAGACCCGCAGAAAGCCAGAGATTTAGCTCGTCCTGTGGCAAAAATTTATCAGGGTTTGCCAAACTATCGTAACAACTGGTTACGTATGGGTTTGACTGAAGATGATATCAATAGTTTAAGTGATAAGTTTATCGATACAACTTTCGCTTGGGGTGATGTGGATGCCATCAAAGCGCGGATTAATGACCATATGGATGCTGGCGCAACCCACGTTTGTGTGCAGCCCGTTAACCCTAACGGAAATTTTGGCGACTTGCACTGGGAGTGTTTAGAAGAGTTGATGAGGTAAGTGGAAAGCTCTAAAGTCGGTTGTTTTCAGGCTTTTGGACTTTCTGACAAATGCTCACAAACTTTGCTTTGCTTTTCTGAAAAATAAACTTTGTACGAGGAGATGGGTATTGAGAAAGTTAACCACGAAAAGTAGAGTTGCGATAGCCGCTTTGCTTTTCTCTAAAATCGTTTTCGGTTCATGGGTGTATGCGCTTGACGAAGTTGATCCTGGATTGGCTGAGATTACTAATTTTCGTCAATACTCTTCATCGTTTTCAAGTGCAGGTCAGCCAACAAAGGAACAGTTCCAGTACTTGAAAAAAAGTGGTTTTCAGCGAGTTGTCTACATTGCCTTTACAAATAGCGGCGTAAACGCTATTCCAGAGGAAGATACGATAGTAAAACAATTGGGCATGGAATACTTACAAATCCCCGTTAGTTTCCAAACCCCGTTGCCCTCCGAATTTTACGTTTTCGCGGATGCAATGCGACGGTATCCAGAAAAAGTGACTCTTTTGCACTGCCAAGTGAATGCTCGGGCAACCGTGTTCAGTTTTTTATATCGGGTTATCTATGGTGGCGTCCCGATGGCGGCTGCGAAGCTCGATATGAATACGGTCTGGAAACCAAACAAAGAGTGGCGGGACTTTATCTTTACCGTTTTAACTGAAAATGGTCTGTCGCCCGACTGCAAGGAATGTGACTGGAGTCTATCCGCAGAGATAGAGTCGTAAACCAGTATAAACGGTACGAGCTAATTCTGAACTAGTATTGAGAGTAGAATAGGGTAATCACGTTGTCGTTTTCATCGAAGACCTTAAAATTCTCAAACAACGCGATTGCTAATAGAAATTGATGGTATCTTTTATCATATTAGGGCAATAGCTATGACTCGCCTTCAGGAAATATTCGACGAAATAGACGAATTGAAAAAGGAACTGATTGAAGAGCTTCAACGTCGGGAGGAGAACTTGTCCTACGAATTACGCGAGCGTGCCGTTTTCTTCCGAGAAGGTGTAGTTGAGCAACACCGCCGACAAATCGTTCGTCTAGGTACTTATCTGCGCCAAGCGAGACTACGAAACATTTTTACCGCACCCGTTATTTGGTTATGTTTAATCCCCGCTTTGCTAATGGATGTTGTGGTCTCTTTCTATCAGTTGATTTGTTTTCCAATTTACGAGATTCCCAAAGTTATACGTCGGGACTACGTTGTCATCGACAGACAAAATTTGAAGTATCTAAATATTATCGAGAAAATAAACTGCTTATACTGTGGATATTTTAATGGAGTCATTGCCTACGCTCAGGAAGTTGCAGCGCGAACAGAGCAGTATTGGTGTCCCATTAAACACGCGAATCAACTTAAGCACGTACACAGCCGGTATAGTCGTTTTTTTGACTTTGGAGACAGTGACGAATTCCGCGAAAATTTTCACACGGTTCGGAAAAACTTTGAGGACGTCGGTTTGAATAAATATTCAAAGGATAATGATTCAAAGGATAGTGATTGTTAACCTGTCCAAGCATCCCACTGATTATCGACGATCGAACAGGCGCAGGCTAATTTCTAGTATATTGGGTAGATTTCTATCCTGTCAGCTTTTCTCGGCTCTCGTCTTCATTTTGAGGCGGCTGATGGTCGGTAGATAGCTAGATTGCCAGTGTTTGCTGGATTTAGATGGTTCCGTTGGTATTGTTAGACCCTAGCCTCTCAGGAGCTCGTTTTAACCCATCGGGGCTCCAAAAAGCCGCTTTTTCCAAAAAATGGTTAAAACGATTATTGTAATGTGTGTCATCATGGCGTATATACTCGTGTTAGTGGATAGTTATCGCGTCAAAATGACTAAATTCGCGAATTTGCATCTGGCTTTGTAAGCATGGAGATGTAGTCAAATAAAGGGAAAATAAACTAACGTCGTCCTTAAACAAGGGCCTGTCGTTTGAAGAACCTACCGCTTATAAGTGAATCGCTGTCCTGCCAAGCCGTTCTACCGTATAGCGTAGCGAGAACAAATGATCTACTTCATACGAGTAGATGGAGGAATAAGAATATCGATACTATAGAGCCGCAAGTGCTTAAAATTTGTCTTGAATCGGGCGATGAGGAAATCCTTCTTGAGGATTTGCAAGCACTGATCGAAACCGAAGGCGAAATGACCTATCCGATAATTTTCAATTTGTTGGCGAATCTTAAGTTTTCTCTTGAAGATGCGACTCTGCATTGGCATCAACTATTGGTGCACCGTCAGAACTTGTTGAATCAAATCAAAAGGCCTATGGCCTTGGTGACGGTACTGTGTGATTACTTAACGACGCAGGAAGATTTTGGCATTAATCCCAAGCTAATCGATATCAAGAGCTTTGAGCACGTTATTAGAACGTCCACCCATGACGGTTTAACGGGGTTGCTAAATCGCAACTATTTTCAGGATACTCTCGGCCACCAGTTAGCTCAAGCTCAACGATTTGAATCGAGTTTGTCTCTACTGTTTATTGATATTGATGATTTTAAAGAAGTTAATGATAGTTTTGGTCATGTAGCAGGAGATAGCGTAATACGTAAAGTCGCCAAGATAATTGAAAGTGAGATTCGTCAAAGTGATCTAGCTATCCGATACGGTGGCGAAGAGTTTGTTGTATTAATGCCTGGTACGGCATCAATCGATGCTCTTGTTTTGGCCGAGCGAATTCGGAATAACATCGCTGAGTCAGTTTTGGTCACAGACGCTGGTGATATCAAAATGTCGATAAGCGGTGGAGTGGCGACCTATCCAGTAGATGCTAAAAACAAAGAAGAATTGATCTATTTCGCCGACAGTGCGCTCTATTTGTCTAAAGGTGCCGGGAAAAATTGTATTTCGGTCTTTAAAGAAGACAAGCGCAGATTCATGCGTATTGATGTTAATGAGCCAGTGCGAATCCGTCCTCTGGACTTCAACTCGATTGAAGAGTTTGCAGGTAACTCAAAAGATATTGGCATCGGTGGAATTCTATTCGAGAGCAGCTGCGCTTTTGAGCTTGGAACGAAAGTGCAACTCACTATTCAATTAAACAATAAAGGACCGACCTTGTTAATTGGAACAGTGGTAAGAGTAGAGCTTACCGAAGATAATTTGTATGATATCGGTATGGCGCTATCCTTTAAAGAATTAGACAAGCTAGTGCGCTCCGAAATCACACAAGTTCTAATTAAGAGCGATAAAACTATCGACAAGCAACGGTAATTTTAGGCGCTCTTTTCTCTTTGATTGTCTCGTAGAGTCGTTGTACTCCACCGATTTCATCTGTGTTTCGGTCAATATGCATAATCTATGGCTACTTAAACTGGTACCGAACGTACCTTACGGGAGATGGCTAAGTGGTATTGTTATCTTTTTGTCGCTCATTTTCATTTTCAGCTTAACAACGCTCAAAGGCTAAGCTATATCGTCTACGGCGCTGTTTTTGTGTGCGATCATTGCTTAGTTTGTCCCTATTTTCAGCTTTATCAACGAGAAGTCCATTCAGGCTTTTGATGACCAAAGAGCTTGTACTAGCCTGGGTGACAGTGATCTTAAGGCTATGCGGTTACAGTTAAGCCACCGCATTACCCGATGGTTGGTACTGAATAGTAGTCAGTGTCTATTTGCTGCAATGTTACACTTGACCTTATCGTCAGGCTCTTTTTCGGCGATGATTCAGTTCAGTTTTCAGTCAATCTACTCCTTTTCAGAATCCATACGGATAATTCTAATATGGATTGTAATGACTAATGTGATTGGTTCACTTACCAGTAATGCTCGGTTGTTCGCAAGTTTGGGGGCTAAGTACGTCAAGGTTCGTCTTTTTGAAAGCTATAAATTAGTACCCTTCGCCCGAGTAGCAATCATTCCAACTTTGGCCCTGATCGGTGCGTTAGCCTGTTATCCTATCATGGTGTTTGATACAACTATAAATCTAAAAGCGTTATTATCAGAGGTTTTAATTACGTTAGTTGCAATTATCATGTTGCTTTTTTTCCGGTTTGGCCCGTTCACAAGAAAATTTTGCTTGAAAAAAATTGGAATTAGAAAAAATTAACAACAAAATTGAAAAAATCACTCGCCAGGTTTCCGATCAAAAAGATGGGGCATTTACGGAAGAAGAAATAGTTCCGCTCATTAGTTACAAGCGAGAGATAACGGCGATTCCGTCTTGGCCGTTTGATGTTAGTGCGATTACTAGGCTCGGATTCTATTTAGTCATTCCTCCTTTAACGTGGATGGGTATTGCGCTGATGGAGAAAATGTTAGATCTTTTTATCTAAGTAACTGAACGACAAATTTTCAACCCTCCTTCTAAGAATTACACAATGAGTGTTTATTCAGATCGCAGGAAAAGCCCTCTGTCTTTGAATTCGGCGGTGATGAAGGATTGCTTCAATCGTGAATACGACAAGTGCTACCCAGATGCAAGAAAACGTAATAACCCGGTCTGTGCCGAAGGGTTCGCCATACATCATTACAGCAATCAAGAGTGATACGCTGGGAGCTAAGTATTGAAACATAGCGGACGCTGTTAGGGAAAGGCGGGAGATCCCCGCGGCAAAACACAGTAATGGGAAAGACGTGACGAAGCCGGCACTAATCAATAATAGGTCAGTTTTTAGATCGATGCTGCCAAATTTAAGTTCACCCTGTAGGTATATCCAAGCCAGTGCCATCATGGCAAGGGGCGCGACCATCAATGTTTCAAGTGCAAGACCCGCGATGGAATGCAGGCTTAATTTTTTCCTTATGAGACCGTAAAAGCCGAAACTAAAGGCGAGAGAAAGAGCTATCCACGGTATAGCTCCGTAATAGACCAGTTGAAACATTATGCCAGAAAATGCTGTGGCTAAGGCAATCCATTGCAGAGGACGCAAACGCTCCCGCAAAAAGACCATTCCGAGTAACACACTGAGTAAGGGGTTAATAAAATAGCCAAGACTCGTTTCCACAATGTTGTCATTCACGATCGCATAGATAAATATAAGCCAGTTGCATGTCAGCAATAGCGCACTCAAGAAAAGCAATCCTAGTTTTTTTCTTGATATTTTCAGTTTTCCTAACTGTTTTGTATAGACGAGAATGCCGAATAGTAGAACGACCGACCAGAGTATCCGCTGTACCAGAATTTCAAGCGGTGAAACATGTCCGACTGCCTTGAAGTATATTGGCATGAACCCCCAGAACAAGTAGGCCGTGAGAGCAAAATAAGCGCCATGAATTGTTTTCTTTTCAAACACGAATGTTAGTCCTGTCGTTTCCACGAGCACAAGTAAATGGGCCACTTAACTCAACACGCTAGTTTGATGAATCTATGTAGAGACCATTTTTTTGAAAATTTGAACTACAATTCCTGCCTCATTTTAACGCTAATTACTTACACAGTGGATACCGTTATTGCGGGTTGGGCGTATCCGTGAATTGGTAATACGACCCGAAAAGCATGAAAATTTTGAGGCTTAGTCGTTGTCGGGTTGGAGGCCCGCATTTCGGTCATCGTGTCCCGCTCGGGAGGTGACGGTATTTTCACTGAAAGCGTTGGGTTTTCATACCAAAAAATGAAGTTTTTTTCTAGAGATAGATTGAAGGGCTGGAGTTACTTATATTCTACTAATTCGCTTGTTTTGGAGCTTGTACGACACCTATCTATTTCTCAGTTACAACGTCTTTTGACGGTTAATATAAAAGCTGAATTACGATCTGTTCACTATAAGAAAAGTGCTGGACGTTCGATAATGAGAAAGTGTTTAATGGAAGTCATTTCGTCGATACCTACCCAATAATTATAGGAACTGTTTCCGATCGAAGCAGAAAAAAATTAATGCCACACGAAAAAATGACCATTAGAAGACTTCTCGCCTATGCGGCGCCAGCGGCGCCTATAGCGGCTCTTGGCTTACCCATCACCGTCTATTTACCACCCTTTTATGAAAGTTTGGGGCTTGGATTAGGTGCGGTGGGAGCCATCTTCATGCTGAGTCGGTTTTGGGACGTATTTACTGATCCGGTGCTAGGTATCGTGAGTGATCGTTATCCAAGCCGATGGGGGCGTCGTCGTCACTGGATTGTCCTTTCTGTACCTATTCTACTGGTGTCCGTTTACATGGTCTTTTTGCCCTCGGGGCAAGTATCGGGATTATATCTTGGCTGTTGGATGTTTGTCCTCTATATGGGTTACACGCTCGCTAGTTTGTCCCACATGTCTTGGGGTACTGAGCTTTCGGACGATTATCATCAGCGCTCAACAATACACGGAACACGTGAAATAGCGCTTATTTTTGGTATGTTTAGTGTGTTGACCCTCCCGGCTATTATCGAAGTAGTACCGGGTCTGTTTGGCTTTGAGGAAGGAAAAGCAATACCGTTGGCAACAAAGGTCGGTTCGATGGGAATTTATATCATGATATTGCTTCCAATCACCGTAGCAATAGCGATGGCTTTCGTTGGCGAGCGAAAGGCACCTGAGCCCCCCAGTATTAATTGGCGCGACACGCTCACAGCTTTGTGGCAAGACAAAATGTTGCAACGAATACTGACCATGGACCTATTGGTTGGAGGGGCGCTGGGTCTTACCGGTGCGCTCTACTTATACTTTTATGATTCGTATATGCAGGTCGCCGAATACTCGAGTATTTTGTTGCTGTCTTATTTTATCGCAGGGTGCTTATCCGTACCCTTGTGGATTAAATTGTCCTATATGATTGGCAAACATCGGACCCTTGCTTTTGCGCAAATTTACGGTGGGCTCTCTTTGCCGATCGTTTTTTTTGTGCCCAAAGGTGATTTTATGTGGGCCTTTCTTTCAACGGCATCCTACGGACTCGCTTACGGTGCCGGGCCTTTCTTGATGAGGGCGATGATGTCGGATTTAACGGACAAAGACAATTTGGAAAACGGTACGCAGCGGACAGGCTTATATTTCTCTCTACTGACCCTAACGAACAAGATAGGAGCGGCAATTGCGGTGGGTGGAGGTTATATTGCGTTGGAATGGATGGATTATATTCCTCGAGGCGATAATCTTCCGGAGGTCGTTGAGCAGCTGACATTGCTTTATGTAGGGCTCCCAACGATAGTCATGTTAAGTGTTGCTGCACTCATGTGGAACTACCCGCTGGGTATGAAAGAGCATCAAGAGTTGCGTCGTAAAATTGACGAGCGGGATGCACTTGCGCTTAAAGAATTATCCAGCTGAATGAGACTTGGCTCGTATCAGCGTAAGTCCCTTATTCGATAGGTCGTTGGGTTTTGATGGATTCAAGGAGATTCTTAGGAATAGCAAAGGGAGCAAGGGCAGGACGGTCGGAATTTTCGCTTGTTCCTTAGCTTATGATGACAGCCAGTGCCTTCTTTTCTGTACTTACGGATACCTCTTGTTTGCTCGATTATAGATAGTAATTCTAACGATTTTTGTTTCCTCCGATAAAGCTCCCTAAACCATTGGCTAGCGCTAAATGTCAGAAATGGCAGTAGCGACTCGATTCCGCCCATCGGCTTTTGCTTGATAGAGGGCATGATCGGCGTGTCTAATTAGTTGACGGCTTTCTTCCATTCGTTGCGGGACGGCGCTGTATACACCGACACTAACAGTGACCACCTTTGCGGTTTTGGAAGTGGGGTGACTTATATTTAGTTGTGAAATTTTTTTGCAAATACTTTGGCCAATGATGAGTGCATCGGCTTCATTAATATTAGGTAAAATTATAGCGAACTCTTCGCCGCCGTAGCGTGACACCAAGTCACCAGCTCGCCTAGCAAACTGGTTGAGTTCAGCGGCAATTGTTTTCAGGCATTCGTCCCCAACCTGGTGGCCGAATGTATCGTTAAAGTTCTTAAAATAGTCTACATCGATCATAATCAAGGTTAGTTTTGAACTGGTTCTTCTAGCACGCAACCATTCACGATCTAAAGCCTCATCAAATCCCCGTCTGTTTGCAATTAACGTCAGTGCATCCATTGTCGAGAGCTTGTAGAGTTCTTTAGACAGTTGTTCAGCCAGATCTTTCGACTTTTCCAGTTCAATACCGTTGCCGTAACTTTCCCGCAACAAGCTATTAATAGTCATTACTTGTCGTAGGGTCAGTAAAAATAAAACACAGACGAGAAACCCTACGGCCCGTATGTTTGTGTCTTCGTTACTTATCAGTATAAAGCCAATGGGTAGGAGTGTGGGGATTGAAAAGCTAAGGAACGAAGATACTGAAGACGATGTTGACGCCACTGCACCGGCCGTAATCCCCGCCATGCTGATGACGAGAACGGTAATGCCCTTAAAATCTAATAGGGTGCTGGCATAAACACACAGAAAACACCACGCTAGCCCCTGGAGAAAAGAACTAAAGGCAAATAGTTTCTGCCAAAGGCTAGGAAGAAGTTTTTTGCTGTAGCGATGATAGGTGCCAGCTAATATCCATCGGAGAATACCGACTGTCAAAAGAGATAGGGACCACATTAACAGGTAAAAATGGTCCAGGCGCTCCCAAAAAAGAGCTGCATTTATTGCCGCAAGAAACAGGTTGCCGAGCAACACGACCGGGGTTTGAAGTGCCAATCCATCAACTAGGCGATATTCGAGTCTACTTTCAAAGGTATTTGCTTTCATAGAAAAATATGGCCCAATTTAGGCATGCAAAATCCCATTCGTGGCCATTGGAACCTGGACCCAACTATAGGAGTAAAAATCAAAGTTATTCATCTCAAAATCACAGGGGATAAATTAGCTCATGTCTTCCCGGTCTGGAATATGCTCGCAGCGGAGTATAACGATCTACGTTAGCGCCCATAGTTACCGTCGACTGAGAATATAGTTGTGGATGATTAATATACTACAGCTCAAGACTCCCGCGATACGCAGCCAGTCTATAGGAACTAGTATTAGTGGGGCGCTAATTGCACCTATGATGCGCCACATCCGAGTAACCGAGGTAAACAAATAGCTTTCAACAATAGCGGCGATTGTGACTATCAGTACTAGAGTTAAGAGCCCAGAGAGTATAACAGATTGCCAGTTATTGTCCGCGACCAGTAGTAATGATGAATACGCCATCATGAGGGGAATCACAAACAGACCATTAGCTAATTTAAAAGCTTCGAACGCCGATCGCATTGGCGATGCACCGGCAATACCCGCGCCCGCAAAGGCAGCCAAGGCGATTGGGGGAGTGACGTTCGACGTTTGCGACAACCAAAAAATAATCATGTGAGCGGTAATGAGCGCAAGTCCCATTTCCTGTAACGCGGGTCCAGTCATGATGGATAACACAATGTAAGCAGCGGTGGCGGGTAAGCCCATACCCAGTATCAGCGCTGCGATGGCGACCAGGAACAAAGCTAGCCACAGGTGTCCACTAGAGAGTGATACAACCGATTCTGTAAACTGAAGCCCAATACCTGTTTGACCAATAGTGCCAACCACAATACCTGCGACGGCACAGGCTAGCGAGATCGGAACGGCCATTATTGCGCCTTGGGACATGCCTTTACTTATAGAAGCCAATCCTATGCGAGTATGCTTTCGTAAAATACTTGCCACGATGACCGCCGCACTTCCACTGAGTCCGACCAGCACAGGTGAGTAGTTCTGCAGTAAAAGAGCGGTAATCAGTAAAATAGGGAGTAAGAAATGGAATCCGTCTTTTACGACCTGCCAGGCTTTCGTTTGCCCCCTCATCACGGTAAAACCACCCTTGACGGCCATTAAGTGGACATAGAGTAATACAGAAGTGAAATACAAAATGGCTGGAACAAGTGACATCCATACAATGTCGCCATAGGGTGTTTTAGTGAATTCCGCCATAACAAATGCACCGGCTCCCATAATGGGTGGCATAATTTGCCCGCCGGTAGAGGCCGCTGCTTCGATGCCGGCGGCTTGTTCCGGTTTGTAACCTAACTGCTTCATCATCGGAATGGTAAGAGAGCCTGTGGTCACGGTGTTCGCTATGGCGCTACCGGAAATCGAACCCATTGCTGCTGAGGCAATCACACTCGCCTTTGCTGGTCCACCGCGATAGCGACCGGCTGCAGCAAAAGACAAATCAATAAGAAACTTTCCTGCGCCAGTTATTTGTAAAAATGCGCCAAACAATACGAAGCTAAAAACGGCACCTGCCGCAATACCAATCGGTGCACCGTAAAGTCCCGCCGATGTAAATACCTGAAAACGGACAATTCTCTCGAAACTAAATCCCCGCGACGCGACAACATCCGGTAGCAAATATCCGTATACCCCGTAAAGGAGGAAACAAATCCCAAGAATCATCATAACCGTGCCCACGGAACGGCGCGCGACCTCCAAAGTGGAAATTAGTAGGATGACGCCGGCAACAAAGTCTTTGGTCGATAGGCCGTATAAAAGGTGGTCAATAGCCTGATAGTTAAAGGCTAGAACGCGGGAAGTTGCCCAGAGAACTAACATAATAAGCGTCACATCCATTAACCGTGTATATCGGCCAAATAGCGTCGGTTTTAGAGGATAGACGAGAATACCGAGGCAGATCATCCACGACAGATGAGTGGGTCTGAAGTAGGTCGCCGGTTGCAAACCTAATAAATGTTCAAAAGGCACTGTGCCGGCAGGGAAAAAACCGACCAGTGGCTGCCATAATTGAAATATCGACAAGGTTACTGCAATAACGGCAATTAAGGTGCCGCTAGGAGCTAACCAGGAAGTTTTAGGAGCATTATCGTCAGATCTGAGTACAGTCATTTAATTTATTAACATGGTTATCTGACGTATTGTCATGAGGCTCTGTAACAGCAGCGGGCTTATTATTCGGATTAACATTACGAAGAAATCGTTTTGTACCTTCGTGCAATGGTACACCAGCAATTTGATTGATGTTACTTACGATCATGGCTTTAGCGACTTGTGACACTTTGAGTAATTCTTCATGGTGCTGGTATATCGTGCAGCTCAGTTGGTAGGCGAGTCTTTCTGACATTTCTTCATGTACAACGACTGCGCTCCAAATACCGAGGGATTGGATATCAGCCTCAATACCGTTATAGGTAGTGCCGGGAATTTTGTAAGCTGCGTAAGCCGGATACCTGGCGTTTAGCTTGCTCACCTCGGTGGGCGACAGCGGCACTATAGTCAAATCTCGTGTTACCGCGAGTTCTGTTACGGCCGATATTCCCAGGCCGCCGACCACAAAACCGACGTCGATACTCCCATCTTTTAGTGCCGAAGTGGTCTCGCCGAAACTGAGGTACATGGGGGCAAAATCTTCGAACTTGATGTCTAATCCGGTGAGTACATTTTCGGCAGCAACAGATGTACCGGAACCAGCCGCACCGAGAGATACACGCTTACCCTTTAGATCGGACGCGGACTTAACACCGCTATCACTGAGAGTCAGTATATGAATAATATTGGGGTAGGCGGGGAAAAGAACCCTTAGGGGTAACGGCTCCGGAAAAAGTCCTTGCCCCAGATACGCATCGGTTACAACGTCAGCCATCGCAATGCCCATTTCACTTTCTTTTCGAGCCACTTGAATGACGTTGATCACAGAGCCGCCGGTGACCTCGGCCTTGACGTTAACGTCAGTCAAATATTTTGACCAGATAGACGCCATACCGCCACCATAGGGATAGTAGAGCCCAGCAGGGCCTCCGGTAGCGATAGCAAAGGTAGTTCGAGATTCACTGCAGGCTGTCAGTCCGCTGATGACAAAAAGTAGGCAACAAAGTGCGCGATTTCGGCTCATATCTGTATTCTTATTAAAAGCCTATGATACTGATTCTTTCATTCATTACAAACTATTCGATGAGTATTACAGCTTGGTGGCTGTTGTTTTAGCGAGGAAGAGGGGGCTATACTTTTCTTTGAAAATACCTGTGAAAACATTTACTCATTAAATCTTTTGGCTATGAAAACATTAGCTACAAAAAATACTCGGCGAGTGACTGTGTTCAAGAATTCCTCATTTTTGTCTGGGATTTCCCGCCATCATCTTGCGACAAAATAACTGGAATATAGGGGTTATTGACGCCGAGTGGACGCAGCCATGGAGTTTGGCCCTAGTTAGGATTTACGATTTTATGGATCGCACCATGCCAGCCCGCTAACAAATCTTTCCTCGTTTGCTTGTCCATATTTGCTTCAAACCTTTTTTCACAGCGCCACTGGCTGGACAATTCTTCTAAGTTGTCATAGATTCCGGCTTGGAAACCAGCCAAATAGGCCGCACCTAGGGCCGTTGTTTCCAATACATCGGGTCGTTCGACCGGTAAATCCAGAATGTCAGCGAGGAACTGCGTCATCCAGTCGTTAGCTGTCATACCTCCGTCTACTCGAATGGAAGAAGGCTTTACCCCGTCCGAGGCCATTGCGGAGAATAAATCGGCGGTTTGGTAGCAAACCGATTCCAACGCAGCCCTAACGAGTTCGGCCGGCCCGGTATCTCTAGTTAATCCAAATATTGCGCCGCGGGCGTCAGGTTGCCAATAGGGAGCGCCAAGGCCAGTTAAGGCCGGAACAAAATACACGCCACGATTGTCTTCCAACCCCTTAGCCATCTGGGTGGTTTCTGCCGCGCTCTTTATTATCCCCAGTCCGTCTCGTAGCCATTGAATGGCTGCACCGGCTACAAAAATTGACCCTTCGATTGCGTATGTTGGTTTCCCTGCGATTCTATAAGCAACCGTTGTGAGTAATCGGTTCTTTGATACAAACGCTTTTTCGCCGGTATTCATCAATACAAAACATCCAGTTCCGTAGGTACTTTTAATGGCGCCGGGCTCGAAGCAACACTGTCCTATTGCAGCAGCTTGTTGGTCACCGGCGACACCGAGTATTGGTATTGCTTCGCCCAGCAACGGTTTTAGAGTGACTCCAAATTCCGCGGCTGAATCCTTAACCTCCGGTAGAAGAGAGGCGGGGATGTTATAAAGTTTCAGTAAATCTTCGTCCCATGATTGAGTATGGATATTAAACAAACCGGTTCGGCTTGCGTTCGTGGCGTCGGTGGCGTGTGATTCTCCACCCGTTAACCGCCATATCAAAAAACAATCGACAGTTCCGAATGCAAGCTTTCCCTGGTCTGCTTTTTGCCGAACGCCGTCAATATTATCGAGAATCCACGCCAATTTGGTACAGGAAAAATAGGGGTCAATTAGCAACCCCGTTTTTGCTTGAATGGATTCTTCAAGGTTTCTTTCCCGTAGGGTTTTACAAAATTCTTGTGTTCGTCGATCTTGCCAGACAATAGCGTTATAGACGGGTTTGCCGGTTTCCCGATCCCAAACAATCGTGGTTTCTCTTTGATTGGTAATGCCTATGCACTGAATACTTACGCCGTTGGTGCTTGCCTGGGCTATAGCAGCATTGGCGCTAGCAAGCGTAGTCTCCCATATGGCTTCCGAGTCGTGTTCCACCCAGCCGTCTTTTGGAAAGAGTTGCGGAAATTCTTTTTGAGCAATCGAGATAACGTTAGCGTCTTTGTCGAACACAATTGCACGACTACTCGTTGTGCCTTGATCAATAGATAAAATACCCTGCAGTTTCTTCATTCATTAGTCCAGGCTGTCTTTCAGTGTTCTTATTTGAATATCCATTCGATTTTGATTCGATTATGTTTATAAGCGACAAAGACTGGATTCGCTTAGTCGGTTTCGCTTTGGTAGTTGCTCGTCTATTGACTCATTAAGTTCCTGGGAATATCGTGCCAGGCTTGGGTCTTTAATTTCTTACCATCAAAAGTGAAGGTCAACTCTCTCCCCTCGCACGCCCTTATTTTGTAGACCTTTTTGGGTATGCATCGAAAGCTACGGGAATGTTTTGCTTAGAGAGTACTAATTCTTCAAAGAGTTCTTTGTCACCGACGCGCCGAATATGTAAGCGGCGGTCTTGAACGATGGAACCGGCTCTAGCACCTCTTCTAAACTTACGCCGTTGGTCGTAGGCTTTGTTTCGCCTGTCAGTAAAAGCTTCTTTCGGTTCGGGAATTTTCTCCAGGTAACATTTTCCACCTGCATTGGCGATGTGCAACATCAAGTTAAGCGCATCTTCCTCAGAAATGTTCTTTTTTACGGTAACTTTTTTTCCGCAAAAGAGAGATTCTGTTCGGGTGCTACTTAACTTAAATAATTTTGAAAACCGTTTTTTCGAGGTTTCTAGATCAAACTCTCCGGTTAATGTCCCGTCAAAAATCACTCTGTATTGATATGTAGCCATGAATTGACCTAATTTCCGTATTGAGATTAATGGTGTCGTCGATCGCAAAATCATATTTGCGCATATGAGTGTTACTATCCCTGCAACAGGCCCCGTTATTTAGCCCTGCGACTGACCTTAATACGACCGCTAGGGGAAGGGTCGTTACTACTGGATCGCCGAGTTGAATACTACCTTAATAGACAGTGCCCGCACAACGCGCAAACTGGAAAAAAGGTGTATTGACAGTGTTATGTAAGCAAATTGTATCCTGGGAATCTGGCATAAAACAGTATAAATTTTCCGTTTATGAGGAAACATTTTTAAGTAAGTCGCGAGAAATTATAACGCGTTGTATTTCGCTCGTACCTTCGTAAATGGACGTTATACGCACATCTCGTGCCATGCGTTCCAGTGGATAATCCCGGATATATCCGGCCCCACCCATCAACTGAAGAGCAGTATAACAGGCGTCGTTGGCTTTCTCGCTGGCAAACAATTTCGCCATAGAAGCGGATGTTCCAAAAGGACGACCTTGTTCTTTATTGTAGGCGGCTTGCATTATTAGTAAGCGGGACGCTTCAAGTTCTGTAAATCGATCTGCCAGCATCCATTGAAGTCCCTGAAAACTTGATATCTTTTGACCAAATTGTTCACGCTCCACAATGTAGCTACGCGCATAGTCCATGGCTGCTTCACCAATACCTAAGGCGAGCGACGCGATACCTATTCTGCCACCGGCTAGCTCGCCAACGGCTACTTTGTAGCCCTGTCCTTCGGCGCCGAGTAAGGCACTGGCAGGGATACGACAATCATCAAATGTAACCGTATTGGTGGACGATCCAGTCTGACCCATTTTGGACTCAGGTTTGGATATTTCGAGGCCTGCCGTATCAGCATCTACCAAAAAGCAGGAAATGCCTTTGCCTTTTGCCGCCTTAGCGTCGGTAACGGCCCAAACGACAAATGCCCCCGCATATTCAGCGCTGGTAATGTAGATCTTTTCCCCGTTTAAAACCCAGTGCCCGTCGTCGACAATTGCAGTCGTCCGCATTGAAGAAGGGTCGGAACCGGCGTTTGCTTCGGTCAGACAGAATCCTGCAGCGGGATATTCGCCGCTACAAATTTTGGGAAGATAATGCTGTTTTTGTTCTTTGCTACCGATTGACTGGATTACTTCTGCAACCATGTTGGTAACTGAAGTTGTTACCGCGGTGGCAGCGCAGGCGCGTGCAAGTTCTGTAATCGATAAGCTGAAGGCAATCACACCCGCTTCCGTACCGCCGTACTCAGAACGAATGTTTAACCCCATAAAACCGAGCTGAGCGAGCTCTTTAAGGTTGGAAAAAAATGTACTCCGGCCTTCGTGGTGATCGAGAGGGGCAGCATTGTCACACAATTTACCTTCGGCAAATTGACGAGCGGTCAGCTGGATCATGGTCTGTTCTTCAGTTAACGATAGTTGCATGGTTCACCTATGTTTGATTTTCCGATGGTTTCGTATTTCATGCTTTCGATATTTGTCAGTATTGGATTTAATACTCTCAGTTAGCCACCGAACTGTTTAATGCTATTATGGCAATTTTTGTGTTGATTTCATAATTCGAGAATCAAATGGAACTAGGTATTGGTCAGATTATCTTACTTGTTGGAACAGGACTACTCGCGGGAGTTATAAACACACTCGCCGGTGGAGGGTCTAACCTGACATTACCCGCGTTGATGATTATGGGAATGCCGGCCGACATAGCGAATGGGACAAATCGTGTTGGTGTTGTTATGCAGTCCTTAGTTTCTGCACTGGGCTTTAGGAAGCACGACAAATTACCCGTCAACGATCTAGGCCCAATAATGTTACCGACTTTAGTTGGAGGCGTTTTGGGGGCAATCGCAGCTTCTTTTGCACCGGCAGCTATTTTGAAACCCTTACTTTTAATAGCAATGGTGAGTATGACTCTGGTCATGTTATTGAAGCCAAGCGTCATTGCTGTGCCGGAAGGTACGCAGCCCTTTTTGATGAGCGAAAGGCCATTGGCGTGGCTATGGCTTGCAGGTGCTGGTTTTTACGGTGGGTTTGTGCAGGCGGGAGTTGGCTTTATTTTAATCACGGCGTTGGCAGGTACATTGCGTTATGATTTGGTCCGCACAAATGCGCTAAAAGTTGCGTGTTCTTTTGCATTTACATTAATAGCCCTCATTATTTTTGCCTGGCAAGATCAAGTACGATGGCTTCCGGGTTTGGTATTGGCTTGCGGGACGATGACAGGCGCCCATTTAGCTGTTAAATTCGCGATTAAGGCAAGTCCGGCTACCTTAAAATGGTTTTTGTTTGTGATGACTGTTTGCGGTAGTGTCGCGGCCATGTTTTTTTAGTGTCCCTATGGCTGCTACTATGCTTAAATAATTTGAATCAGTACGCTGTTCGTTTTTTACATAATAAGGAAAACTTATGCCCTTTAAATCTGAACTTATCGAAGAGTTGAATATTCTTGCCAGATATAATCTCAATACGACACAAGAGGGAATCAAAGTTCATCAGCACGACGCCGATGAAAAAATAATTAAAGCCGTGCAGCGATTGCACAATAAGGGGCTAGTTACTCAACAAGATGGCGGTTATTTAACCAGTTTAGGTCGAGAAGCAGCCGAACATTCGCAGGCAATTCTAGCGATTTTATCTTCCTGAATGGAATCGCCCGTGATTCTCGAATAATGAATGTCGCTGTTTTCAGCCCTTTTAGGGATTTGCGAGTGGTTCAGCGAGCTAGTCGAAACAGCTCTATATCGAAGTGAGTTTTTCGGTCTCTTCACACTGCCTAAATCAAGGGACTTGAACTGAGAGCTTTTTTTGGACGGCAGTATATAAAGTGTCTAATTATTTCGTCGATGACAGCCTTCGTTTCATGCCAAGTCTGAACTTTCTTTTCTTTTGTCCTCGATTTCCAGTTTCGTCTGGTCAATATTTTGAGGCATTAGATTTAGCTTTGAGCTTACGGTAGAATGCCGGGTTTTAACGATAAACCCGAGAGTCCGAACCCATGTTAGAAGTTGCAGGTATAAAACAGACCATTAGAGACTTGTCTGAAAGAACGGAAATTCTTCGGGGGTATCTTTGACTACGATTCCAAAAAGGAGCAGCTTGCAGAGGTAGAGCTCGAACTAGGTGAGCCTGGTATTTGGGATGACCCCGATAAGGCTCAAAGCCTCGGGCGTGAGCGTTCTTCGCTCGAAGCCGTGGTAAATACCATCGATACGATGACCCATGGTCTCGACGATGTTGCCGAATTGCTCGAATTGGCAGTGGAGGAAGATGACGAGGATACCGTTGCGGAAGTGGAGTCTGAATTGTCGGGTCTTTCGGCAAATCTTGAAAAGCTGGAGTTTCGACGAATGTTTTCCGGCGAAATGGACTCCAACAATGCATTTCTCGAAATTCAGTCGGGCTCAGGCGGTACTGAGGCACAAGATTGGGCGGAAATGATCTGTCGTATGTATTTGCGCTGGGGTGAAGCAAAAGGGTTTAAAACTGAATTGCTAGAGGCCTCTGGCGGCGACGTAGCGGGCATCAAAAGTGCAACAATTCAATTTTGCGGTGAATATGCCTTTGGGTGGCTGCGGACCGAAACCGGCGTCCATAGACTGGTTCGAAAGTCCCCGTTCGACTCGGGAAGTAGAAGGCATACATCGTTTGCGTCGGTATTTGTGACGCCGGAAATCGACGAGAATATTGACATTGATATTAACCCCGCCGATCTTCGCACGGATACCTATAGGGCCAGTGGCGCTGGCGGCCAGCATGTCAATAAAACCGATTCTGCTGTACGGATAACACATGAGCCCAGTGGCATTGTGGTTCAGTGTCAGAGCCAGCGGTCGCAACATAAGAATCGTGATTCTGCGATGAAACAACTAAAATCCAAGCTTTATGAAATGGAAATGCTAAAGCGAAGCGAAGCTTCACAAGCGCTGGAGGACACTAAATCGGATATTGGTTGGGGTAGCCAGATTCGCTCTTATGTACTCGATGATCAGCGTATAAAAGATCTAAGAACGAATGTTCAAACCAGTAATTGTGGGCTTGTACTGGACGGCGAATTGGATCTGTTTATCGAGGCTTCACTGAAGATGGGTTTATGATGCTTGCCAACGAGTAAACGCTTTCTTAAAGTCGCGACAAGAAACGAGCTACACCTAAACGATGCTGGCTAAGTTAACTGCTATTTTAGTCGGTTTCTTTTTTCCCAAAACGAGTTTACAGACATGTTAGAAGACAATAGCAAGCAATCAGCCCAAGAAGAGAACAAGTTGATTGCAGAGCGACGCACCAAATTATCCACTATTCGGGAGCAGCGCAATGCCTTTCCCAACAGTTTTCGTCCCAGCGCGTATGCAGCAGATTTGCAAACCGAATTGGGAGAAAAAGATAAAGATGTATTAGAGCAGCTCGATCGCAGGGCATCGGTCGCGGGACGTATTATGGCCAAACGCGGGCCTTTTTTGGTCTTGCAGGATAAGAGTGGCCGGATTCAAGCGTATGTCGATAAAAAGAGATTGCCGGAGCAACAAGTAGCAGAAATAAAAACCTGGGATATTGGTGATATTATTGGGTGTGAAGGAGCTGTTCACAAATCGGGAAAAGGTGATTTATACGTGTATATGGACAGCGTGGAGTTACTGACTAAATCGCTGCGCCCGCTTCCGGACAAGTTCCATGGATTACAAGATCAGGAAACACGCTATCGACAGAGATATGTCGACCTGATTATGAGTGAGCAATCGCGAAATGTATTTAGGCTCAGGTCGAAAATGGTTAGCTTCATACGAGACTATTTGAGCAATGCTGACTTTATGGAAGTCGAAACTCCAATGATGCAAGTCATTCCCGGTGGTGCTACGGCGCGCCCTTTTGTTACCCATCACAATGCTTTGGATATGGATCTTTATCTTCGAATCGCGCCGGAGTTATATTTGAAACGACTGGTAGTCGGCGGATTTGAAAGAGTTTTTGAGATTAACCGGAGTTTCCGGAACGAGGGGTTGTCGACTCGTCATAATCCCGAATTTACCATGATCGAGTTTTATCAATCATATGCTGATTATCAGGATCTGATGGACCTAACGGAAGATATGCTTAGGAAGATGGCTCAAGCCGTTCTTGGCGGGACTACGATCATTAATACCGTGAAAGACGTAGAAGGCGAGGTTCTTGAAAGCATGGAGTACGACCTATCTCAGCCATTCACGCGGATGTCGGTTTTCGATTCGATTTTACACTTTAACCCAGAGATAAATGCAGGTCAGATCGATAACCTGGAAGGGGCTCGCGAAATAGCAAAATCTCTGCATATTCCCCTAAAAGATGGCTATGGCTTGGGGAAGGTTCAAATCGAGATTTTCGATAAGACGGTGGAGCATCAGCTTCTACAGCCAACTTTTATTACTCAGTATCCAACAGAGGTGTCTCCGCTCGCTCGACGCAACGACAACGATCCTTTTGTCACCGATCGGTTTGAATTTTTTGTGGGCGGGAGAGAAATAGCAAACGGTTTTTCAGAACTTAATGATGCAGAAGACCAGGCGCAGCGGTTCGAAGCCCAGGTCGCTGAGAAAGACGCGGGTGATGACGAGGCGATGCATTTTGATGAAGATTACATAACCGCCTTAGAATATGGCTTGCCGCCCACGGCGGGAGAGGGGATTGGGATAGATCGCTTAGTGATGTTATTTAGCGATTCTCCATCTATTCGTGATGTCATACTATTTCCACACATGCGCCGTCAAAGCTAGTCAGGATATTGGGTGCGGGATGATTCAATCCAGAAGGGCTATTTGCTTAGCCTTTCGTTTTGAAGTCAGTCTGGACTTTATGATTGCTCAACCGAAATTGCCGTAACGGAGCTCTCCAAAACACCGTTTGTAAGGCGCGTTGTTATTGTTTGACCCTTTATTACCTTGTCAATGTCACTGACAACTTGTCCGCTCTTGTCAGTGACAATGGCATAGCCGCGATCTAGAGTAGCGAGAGGGCTAACAGTGTTTAGTAGTTGCATGGTGCTGGCAAACCGTTGATGGTGGTTTTGAAGAAGTTGTAACATCTGTTGTTCTAGGCGCCGGAAGGTACTTGCAGTACTTTGCTGAAGTCGTTCGATTTTATGTATCGGTGTAAGTTGTTGTAGTCGAGAGGCTAATAGTTCAATTTTATGCGTTTCGTTACGTTGTTTATTTGCATACCCATTTTTTAACCTCTGTTCGAGATCATCAAGGCGTTGACTGTGTTCCTGTAGGCGGCTGCCTGGGTGACGAAGTTGTTTTTGCAGGACCTGGAGGCTATGCCTTGCAGTGACTATTTTGTGATTGATGGCTTTGCGTAAAAGTTGCTCATAACCCAAGAAAGACGTCTGTAATTCGGCTTGGTCGGGGCTTAATAGCTCAGCTGCAGCCGACGGTGTGGCAGCTCGTATGTCGGCGACAAAATCCGCTATAGTAAAATCTATCTCATGCCCCACCGCACTTACCACAGGTAATCCGCAGCCATAGATCGCTCGGGCGACAACTTCTTCGTTAAACGCCCATAGGTCTTCAGTCGAGCCGCCACCTCGGCTTGCAAGAATAACGTCAATCCCCAATTTTTTAGCGAGTGCATCTGCGTTGCCGATTGCTTTAGCAATTTCAATCCCTGCACCCTGTCCCTGCACCGGCGTTGGAAAAATAGTGACTTCGGTTTGCGGAGAGCGTCTGGCGAGGACTGTCAATATATCGTGGATCGCGGCACCTGTGGGAGACGTAACTACCGCTATATGCCTGGGTTGAGAGGGCAGGCTTTGCTTGATATCAGGACGAAATAAGCCCTCTTGCTGCAACTTGTTTTTAAGTATTTCAAATGCTTTTGCTAGCGCACCATCGCCGGCTGGCTCCATGTGCTCGACGATAAGTTGATAGTCTCCACGAGCTTCGTAAAGGCTCAGCTTGGCCCTTGCCATGACAAGTTGGCCCACTTCAACCTGAAATTTCAGTCTGTTGTTACTGTTTCGAAACATCGCGCAACGGACTTGTGCGCCACTGTCTTTTAACGAAAAATACCAGTGACCTGAACTCGGTTTGGAGAAATTTGAAATTTCACCCTCAACCCATACTGAGGGAAAGTTGCCTTCCAGCAAGCGCTTTGCTTGTCTGTTAAGTTGGCTTATCGTCAGGGGGTTACGGTTTTGCTGTGGGTCAAAGGACATTTGTTACTGTAGCTCTCTCTGGTTTAGTTAATGTCTATTTTGGACCATCCGCAAAATTTTTGCAGTGAATTTTGAGCGGGATCCGAGTTGGGTCCCGTTATTTTCGAGTCAGAACAAAATAAATGAAAACAATCGATTTACTGACAGTCAACTATCTATTAAAATGACCGGTTTTTACCTTTATATCAAAAGATGCTGGCACACGTAGTTGTGCTGTCTATGGTAGCCTGAGGGAATCCTCTAAAAAGGAGCCTATGGCTGTTAATTTATCTGATCCTGGTGGACACAAACTATGCTGCGAATAGTCGAACAAGCACTTACATTCGATGATGTTTTACTTCTTCCAGGTTATTCGGAAGTAACTGCCAAAGATGTCAGTTTGAAAACGCAACTTACCCGTGGCATTCAATTAAATATACCATTGGTTTCAGCAGCGATGGACACTGTCACGGAGTCCCGGTTGGCTATAGCCATCGCGCAAGAAGGCGGTATTGGGATTATCCACAAGAGTATGTCGGTTGAGAACCAGGCCCATCAAGTTCGCGCTGTAAAAAAACATGAAAGTGGAGTCGTTAAAGATCCCATTACAATCGACGCGTCAGAGCCTATTAGTCGATTATTTGAAATTCGTACTGAACATAATTTTTCCGGTGTTCCGGTTTTGGAAAACGGCAATCTGGTCGGTATTGTTACCAGTCGAGACATGCGTTTTGAAACTCATATGGATAATCCGGTTTCCAGTATAATGACTCCCAAAGAAAAGTTGGTGACGGTTAAGGAGGGAGAGGACCTGTCGGTTGTTCAGGATCTTCTGCATAAGCACAGGATTGAAAAAGTACTGGTGGTCAACGACGATTTTGATCTTTGCGGTATGATTACTGTCAAAGATATGAACAAGGCCCAGATTTATCCTCACGCTTGTAAAGATGTATCCGGCCAACTACTGGTGGGTGCATCCGTCGGTACCAGTGCTGATACCGCTGATCGCGTCGCAGCACTCATTGAGGCTGGCGTGGATGTCTTGGTTGTTGACACGGCTCACGGCCATTCAAAAAATGTTATCGATCGCGTTAGGTGGATTAAGGATAGCTATCCAGCCGTTCAGGTTATCGGCGGAAACATTGCTACTGGAGAAGCTGCAATAGCTTTGGCGGATGCCGGAGCCGATGCGGTAAAAGTCGGAATTGGTCCAGGCTCAATTTGTACGACTCGGATCGTCACTGGAATCGGCGTGCCGCAGATCAGCGCCATCGCCAATGTTGCAGCTGCACTAAAAGATCGTGGTATACCGCTGATTGCAGATGGCGGAATCAGATTCTCCGGTGATTTGGCAAAAGCCGTCGCTGCAGGTGCAAGCGCTGTGATGATGGGCAGTATGTTTGCAGGGACCGAAGAAGCTCCAGGTGAGGTTGAATTGTATCAGGGGCGCACCTATAAATCCTACCGGGGAATGGGCTCTCTTGGTGCTATGTCTCAAACACAGGGATCTAGCGATCGATATTTTCAGAGTGCTGAAGACGGTACCGAGAAGTTAGTTCCCGAGGGAATTGAAGGTAGAGTTCCCTATAAAGGATCGTTAGCAGCGATTACCCACCAATTGATGGGCGGTTTACGGTCGGCAATGGGTTACACGGGCAGTGTCGACATTAATACAATGCGAACCCTGCCTAAGTTTGTGCAGGTGACCTCGGCCGGTATGCACGAAAGCCATGTGCACGACGTCAGTATCACTAAAGAAGCGCCAAACTATCCGCGAGCCTGATTTTCAGCTCTATGCACTGGTCGGACGATGGCGTGGCTGTCGACCGACCTAACACTTTCCTTTTATTCGTAACAGCTTGAGATCTTATATGTCGATTGATATCCATTCACAACGAATTCTTATTTTGGATTTTGGTTCTCAATACACTCAATTGATTGCTCGTCGCGTGCGGGAAATCGGCGTGTATTGTGAAATTCGTGCGTTCGACATAAGCGAAGAAGAAATAGATTCGTTTAACCCCCGCGGAATTATTCTTGCCGGCGGACCAGAATCAGTTACCGCAGGACACTCTCCACGTGCCCCGCAATGTGTATTCAACCTCGGCATTCCGCTACTCGGCATATGCTACGGCATGCAAACGATGGCGGAGCAGTTAGGTGGTAAAGTTGAATCGTCGGATCATCGTGAATTTGGCTATGCGCAAATAAAAGTGCATGGCCGCTCGGCGTTATTGCATGACATCAAAGACCATATTGACAGCGATGATGGATCGGCGCTGTTGGACGTGTGGATGAGTCACGGCGACAAAGTTGTCGAAATGCCGGCTAGTTTTGAGCTGTTAGCCTCTACAGAAACCTGTGCGATCGCCGGTATGTATCTTCCCGAGAAAAATTTCTACGGCATACAATTTCACCCCGAAGTCACTCATACCTTGCAGGGAGAGCGAATTTTTGAACATTTTTTATTGGAGATCTGTTCCTGTGAAGCGCTATGGACTCCCGCACATATTGTAGCCGACGCTATCGATAATGTTCGTGAAAAGGTAGGTTCTGACAAGGTGCTTTTAGGATTGTCGGGCGGTGTAGATTCCTCCGTTGTCGCTGCACTTCTTCACAAAGCGATAGGCGATCAACTGACTTGTGTCTTTGTGGATAATGGCTTATTGCGAAAAGACGAAGGCGATCAAGTCATGGACATGTTTGCGAAAAATATGGGTGTAAAAGTGATTCGTGCTAACGCACAGGACGAGTTTCTTAGAAAGTTGGTTTCCGTGGCGGATCCGGAGCAAAAGCGTAAAGTTATAGGCAATACGTTTATCGACATTTTTGACCAGCAAGCAGCGCTCATTCAAGATGTGAAGTGGCTGGCTCAAGGGACGATATACCCGGATGTTATCGAGTCCGCCGCGGGGAAAACCGGTAAAGCACACGTCATTAAATCTCATCATAACGTTGGCGGCTTGCCCGAAAATATGCAATTTACTCTGGTTGAGCCCCTTCGGGAGTTGTTTAAAGACGAAGTTCGCAAGATCGGTCTCGAGTTAGGCTTACCCTACGATATGGTCTATCGCCATCCCTTTCCTGGGCCCGGTTTAGGCGTTCGAATACTCGGTGAAGTCAAAAAGGAATATGCAGATTTATTACGTGAGGCAGACGCCATATTTTTAGAAGAATTGCATAGGGCAGGCTGGTATCATAAAACAAGCCAGGCCTTTGCCGTCTTTTTACCGGTTAAATCTGTAGGAGTGGTTGGTGATGCTCGTCGCTACGAGTATGTTATTGCTCTCCGGGCAGTAGAGACCATCGATTTTATGACGGCCCGGTGGGCACATTTACCCTATGAGTTGCTCGAGACTGTGTCCAATAGAGTGATCAACGAAATAAGTGGGATTTCACGGGTTACCTACGACGTCTCGAGTAAACCTCCGGCTACTATCGAGTGGGAGTGATGTTTACTCATCATCTGTCTGTTTGGATATCAGGTGCTCCTGATGGTCTCTAATACAGACGAATACTTTATGCAAAAAGCGCTTTCCCTTGCTGAGCAAGCCGCCAGTGAGGGAGAGGTTCCAGTTGGGGCCTTGGTGGTGGTCGGGAACGACATCATTGGTGAGGGTTGGAATCGTCCCATTGGCACTAACGATCCAACCGCACACGCGGAAATTATTGCACTGCGTACTGCAGCAAAAGCGGCTTCAAATTACCGTCTTGTCAATTCAACGTTGTTCGTCACTGTCGAGCCCTGCAGTATGTGTGCCGGTGCCTTAATTCATGCAAGGGTAGGGCGGTTAGTTTACGGGTGTTCAGAACCGAAGTCCGGGGTGATAGAAAGCAATGGTTGTCTGCTACAAGCTAACTATATTAACCATAAGGTCGAGTTTCGAGGCGGTGTATTAGGGCCTCACTGTTCGTCGCTTATCTCAGATTTCTTTAGGCAGCGACGTTTAGCAAAAAAACGGTCTTCCGGGCCTGTGACTTAGAACGTCTTGGTTAAAGTCTAGGCATAGAGTTAATTCTGCTCGCTTGGAATAAAAACGTCTCCTGTGTCGAGTGCGTGGGTCAATTAACGCTGAATAGTACTAGCTCCTTATTTTTAGCGGCTGTTAACCTCATTGTACAATCTGTATTTTTCTTTTTAGGGGTCAAGCCCCCTGTAACTGAGAATAGCCCAGAAATACGCTATACTGAAAACGCAAAGATTGCCTACGACATCCGAGAGAATAATAGCTTTGTTGTAAAAGGCCTTCCAGTCTGGATTTGGAATACGTACTTAATGAAAATAGTAGGATTTGGTAAAGGTAAGACGGTTGCCGCCAATCTCAATCAGTTGGTCATTGTAGTAACCGGAATCGCCGTTCTGGTAGTGACGACAGCTAGTATGCTGCTCGATTACAAAAACCTCCATGGAAATATCGAAAGCCTGCTAGAAAGCCATGCGCAGGTAATAGGCAGCAGTAATTCCCCCGCTATCGTATTTGATGAGCCCATAAGCGCTAAGGATTCTTTGCAATCTCTCGAGGTTGTGTCCGGAATTAAAATGGCGGCGATCTATAAAGTCGATAAAGAACTTTTCGCCTATTTTAGTGTTGATGAAGAAGCGGTCGTACCATCGGTTGGCGAAATGGGCTTTCACTATCAATCTGACCTGGCTGAATTATTTGATCCGATTTATCTGGACGATGAAATTGTCGGTACGATCTACCTTTGTTATGACATGACCGAAAGTTACGCGGCGCTAAGACTTGTATTGATACAAGAGCTTACCTTGGGCATTCTGGCTATGTTAGTTGCAGTCTTTCTCGCTTATCGTTTTCAGCGAAGTATCAGTACTCCAATACAAGCGCTCTCCAGCGCGGCTGAGGAAATATCGAATAATGGTGATTACGGTATAAGAGTTCCAGTGACTAATAGTGACGACATCGGACGACTGACCGCTATTTTTAACAACATGCTGCAACAAGTACAGGATCGCGATAGAGAGCTAGCCCGCTCGCGAGATCTATTGGAAGAACGAGTGGACCAGCGCACCCATGAATTAACAGTTGCCAAAGAACAAGCTGAGAAGGCCGACATTGCTAAGTCGCAGTTTCTGGCGGCGATGAGTCACGAGATACGGACTCCCTTAAACGGTGTCATTGGGATGGCGTCATTACTGGTTGGCAGTAATCTCGATGACGAACAGATAGATAGCCTAAACACTATTCAGAGCTCGGCCGATGCGTTGTTAGCGATAATCAACGATATTCTCGATTTTTCTAAAATTGAAGCTGGTAAAATGACTCTCGAAGCCATACCGGTAAATCTGAGAAATGTTTTCGAAGAAATAGCGGAAGCAATGAAGTTGCGTGCTACGGAAAAAAATATTTATGTGCAGTTGCGAATAGCTGAAGGCCTTGAAGAGAATGTCATTTCCGACCCCGGGAGAATCCGCCAGGTAATGATGAACTTCCTGAGTAACGCGGTTAAGTTTACGACCACGGGCGGCATTATTATTGACGTTTCTTCAGTTCCAATCGACCAGCATCATTGCCGATACGAGTTTTCAGTAGAGGATACCGGTGTAGGGATCGCCCCCGGTAAGTTGTCCCACATATTTGATGAGTTTACTCAAGCGGATAGTTCTACTACCAGAAAATTCGGTGGTACGGGCTTGGGTTTGAGTATTTCAGTTGGCTTGGCTAAATTGATGCACGGTAACGTTGAGGTCGAAAGTGAAGTTGGCATTGGGTCGCTCTTTCGATTTCTATTGGACTTGAAACTCTCGGGACAACCAACGGAGTCGCCGCCGGAAATTGTCGAATCTAAAGATATAAAAATCCTGATAGTGGGTGACGTCACCGGTAAATATCGTTTGACTAAGGAGTGGTGCGAACGTTGGTTGATGGAAGTGACTTATGTCGAAGAGATCAACATTGCCCAGCGCTTGTTAATAGAGTCTGTGCAATTAGGTGCGCCATTTGATGCTGTCGTCATCGATGAAGTTCTAGGATTTGAAGATTGCCAGACGTTCGCGAAAGAATTACGGTCCGACGCAAGCATGGATTCTCTGGCTTTGGTGCTGATCGCACTGGACAGCAGTAACGAAAAAAGCACCGAGATTGAAGAGTCGGGCTTCAATGGATATTTGACTCGGCCAGTGAAAGAGTTCCATTTATGTAAGACCATTAGGTCCTTGGTTGATCAAATTAAGTCCGAAACGAACAGCAAAACATTTTATACGCCCTATTCATTTAGTGAGATAACAGATGCATCGCAGGCCGTTATCGAAAATCAAGTTAAAGTTCTGTTGGCTGAAGATAACCTTGTTAACCAAACCGTTGCGCAAAGGATGCTCACGATTTTGGGGTGCGAGGTCGATATCGCTTGTAATGGTGAGGAAGCGGTAGAAAAGTGGAAAGAGTTTAACTACGATATGATCTTTATGGATTGCAATATGCCGGTTTTAGACGGTTATCAGGCGACCATACAAATCCGAGAATCTGAAAGCGATGCTGAGAGAATTCCCATAGTCGCGTTGACTGCGAACGCAATGACCGGGGAAGCGCAAGTCTGTTTTGATGTGGGGATGGACGACTTCATCGCCAAGCCAGTAAAAATTGCAGATTTAGAAGTCGTCGTACAGCGTTTTTTGCGCAAGAATTAATCAGTTTGACAGTGACCAACTGACCCGTGGTGGCCGTCCTACGAATGTCAGGGTCCTCACGGTCTATCCTCCCACGCTAAAACAGCGAGTATTGATAGCTTGCTCGGTCTTGTACTCACCGACGACTTTCCCTACCATACGGAACCGATAATTAATTACCTTTAAGTTAGGGTAGTTTTCACCGACCGGGCTCGACCCCGGTTTGCCAAGTTTTGGCTGCTTAAGTGATTGACGACAGTTGTTCCTATGGCGTTAAATGATCCGTTTAGGTGAGTAAGGACTTGATAAGCAATTTGTCGATTCGCAATCAAACAAGGGAAAAACATTAACTATGAGTGAAAAATTACCTGTAATCGCAATATTAGGTGGTACCGGAGATCTCGGCACAGGCTTGGCTCGGCGTTGGGCGCAAGCAGGTTATCAAGTTATCATTGGTTCTCGTACCGCTGAAAAGGCTAAAGCGGCGGCAGATGACTTAGCCGTTGTAATGAATGATCGCGGTATTGAAGGCGTAGATGTGCTGGCAATGGAAAATTTGGCAGCCGCAAATACCGCTGATATTTGTACAATGACGGTTCCGTTTGCACACCAGGCAGATACACTCGAATTAGTAAAAGGTGCCCTGGACGGAAAAATCTTAATTGATGTGACGGTTCCACTAGTCCCGCCTAAAGTTGCGCGCGTACAGTTGCCTGAGCAGGGGTCAGCAGGAGCAATAGCACAAGAAATTTTAGGAGATAATGTTCGGGTGGTATCGGCATTTCAAAATGTTGCTGCACACCATTTACAAGAAGGTCACGGGCTAGAATGTGATGTAATCGTTTGCGGGAACAAAAAGGACGCTAGAACAGAAGTTATCAAGCTGGTTGAGGCCGCAGGGATGAGGGGCTTACACGGTGGAAGCATTGCAAACTCTGCCGCCGCTGACGCACTGACCTCTGTACTGATTTTTATTAATAAACAGTATAAGTGTCACGCGGGAATTCGTATCACCGGGCTAGAAACTGACGAGCTATAGATTCATGTCGCAGATAACATTTAACGCATTGATAGATTTTCCCCTTGTTGAGCCCGGTGACAATCTAGCGACGCAAATTCTTGAATCGCTAGCAAGATCACAACTGTCTCTAGCCGATGAAGATGTGTTGGTTGTAGCACAAAAAGTTGTATCGAAATCGGAAGACCGCTATGCGTATCTCAATGACGTAGTTGCGAGTGAAGAAGCGAAAAATCTCGCGGTCCAGGTTGATAAAGATCCTCGACTGGTAGAGTTGATTCTCTCCGAATCGAAAGAGGTCGTTAGGCAAAGGCCGGGGGTCGTAATTGTCGAACATAAGCTGGGGTATGTGCACGCTAATGCGGGCATCGACAAATCCAATATCAGCTCAGAAGATGATAATCCGCGGGTGCTGTTGCTTCCGTTAGATTCTGACGTTAGTGCGGCGAATCTGCGCAAAGACCTATACAAAATCACCGGAAAGACGGTTAATATAATTATCAATGACAGCGCGGGTAGGGCATGGAGGAATGGAACCGTGGGGATGGCAATCGGCAGCTCTGGGTTTGAAGTACTAGAAGATTTGATCGGTAGAGAGGATCTCTACGATAGGCCACTGGAAATTACTCAAGTAGCCGTCGCCGACGAGCTGGCGGCAGGCGCTTCTTTTCTTATGGGGCAGGCTGACGAAGGGGCCCCTGTTGTATTGATTAAAGGAGCCAAACTGTCTGCAGTAAAATCGTCAAATTCCGATTCTGGAATCTCAACTTTAATCCGGGATAAAGCAGTAGATATGTTTCGTTGAAGCTGTTTTGGCTAAAAAAACACCAACAAAATATCGCTTAATCGTTAGCACATTTAAACAACAATTGAAGTAGATTCCCAATGTCACAACTTCTATCAGAACCTATGATTGCAGAGACCTCCGAATTGGCTGGAAAGCACGTTCTTGCCTTATCCGGTGGTGTAGGTGGAGCGAAGTTGGCGCTAGGTCTTTCGAAAGTCATGCCTGCCACCCAGTTAACGGTCGTAGCAAATACAGCAGACGATTTTAACCATCTCGGCCTGTCAATTTCTCCCGATCTCGATACAGTTATGTACACTTTGGCGGGAATGAACAACCAGCAGCAGGGGTGGGGCCTTGCCAATGAAAGTTGGAACACCATGGACGCCTTGGAGACTCTGGGAGGGGACAGTTGGTTTCGTTTGGGAGACCGAGATATTGCGACGCACCTGGAACGTAGTCAGCGCTTAAGTCGCGGCGATAGCTTGTCGACTGTCACGGATTATCTTTCAAAAAAGTTAGGTGTAGCGCATCGGATTTTGCCGATGACCAACGATTCAGTCCGCACCCAAATAACCACTGATGCCGGCTTACTTGCGTTTCAAGAATATTTTGTGCGCGAGCAATGTGAGCCTGCAATCATTGGTTATTCATTTGCTGGAATTGATACCGCAAAGCCGACGAAAGCGCTGATGGAATTACTCAACAGCGATCAGTTAGGTGCGATCATTATCTGTCCATCCAATCCCTTCGTTAGTGTGGATCCTATTTTGATGTTAAGTGGTGTACGAGAGGCCATGCTCAAGTCACGCGCGCCCGTGATCGCCGTATCGCCAATTGTCGCCGGACAAGCAATCAAAGGGCCCGCCGCAAAAATGATGAAAGAGCTGAATTTACCCGTAACGGCTAAAGCCGTGGCGGAATTTTACGGTGAGTTATTGAGCGGCTTTGTGTTGGATGCAACCGATAGCGATTTAGCATGTAGTATCGAAAACGATGGTCCAAAAGTAGCTTGTGTGCCGACCGTTATGAAGACATTAGCTGATCGTATTCAGCTGGCGCGAGACGTATTATCGTTTGCAGAGCAACTTACGCAAAACTCTAATGAAACAAAACGTATGACTAGCGGAGAAAATCGCTAATGGTTTGGGCACTATTACCTCTAAAAGATTTCGTGAATGCTAAAAAACGTTTGTCGGGTGTTTTGTCTGCTACGGAACGTAGGCGTCTTTTCCACAATATGGTAGAAGACGTTCTCGACGCGCTTGCGACTCATCCATCGATAGAGCAAACATTAATTGTGTCTGACGATCCGAGTGCTTCACTATTGGCCGAACACTACGGAATTGAATGTTGGTCCGAAACCGAGCTGCAAGCGAATAGCGCTAAGCCCATATCTGGATTGACTGATGTTGTAGATGCAGCAGCGGCTCGTCTAGGTGCGCAGGGTGTGGAGTCCTTAATGGTCATTCATGGAGATTTACCGCTGACATCGACTGATGAGATCCAGCAATTGTTAGATAGTCATCGTCAAATGCAATCGAGCAACGAAGGTAAAGACGTGGTCAGTATCGTTCCGGATACGATAAATGACGGCAGCAATTGTATGGTATGCACGCCGCCAAACGCTATTAAATTTCAATATGGCCAAGCTAGCTTTGCGAAACATCGAAAAGTAGCTGCCGAGAATGGCTGTGTCATCAATGTTGTTAATTTGGCTACTCTAGCGCTTGATATAGATAATCCCTCCGACATACAGCACTTATTGGTTCACGCTCAGGATACGGACCATAGAACCTTACAATATTTGACCGATAGTGGTATTGCCGAAAGAATGACGGTAATGATTGAACAGCGACCCGTTGAGAATACGTCGGTGGTTCATTCGTTTGACAAACATGCGAAGCAACAAAAAACAGCAATGAATGAAACCTTAGTGGAGAAAGTTGTGAGGGTTGATGTGCATTCCCAACTATTGGACGACCAGTCGAAAAGCGCTGAGACCTTAGCGATCACAAAGGCGGCTTTAGCGGGAGACGTCCCAACTAAAAAACTAGCATTAGCCTTGGCTGATAATGATGATACTGCATCGCTGATGCTGTTGGCGTCGCATATTCGGGATCGGGGTTTTCGGAATGTAGTCACTTATTCACGTAAGATATTTATTCCACTAACACATTTGTGCAGAGATGTTTGCCACTATTGCACATTTGCACAAACGCCTAAAAAAGTGCAGGCGCCCTACATGACAGTTGAAGAAGTCTTAAGTCAGGTGCGCGAAGGTGCTGCCCAAGGCTGTAAGGAAGCATTGCTTACTTTGGGTGAAAAGCCAGAATTACGGTACAGCGCCGCCCGTAACGCTTTGGCCGAAATGGGTTTTGAATCAACATTGCACTACGTTGCCCATGTCGCAAAAGCGATCATTGAAGAGACGGGTGTTTTACCTCATATCAATGCCGGTTGCATGACTGAAGCAGAAATAGCAATGTTACGCCCCGTTTCCGCTTCGATGGGTATTATGCTGGAATCTTCGGCGCAACGCTTAAGCGAAAAAGGGATGCCGCATTATGGTTCCCCGGATAAAGATCCTGCTGTAAGGCTGGACACTATCGAAATCGCTGGGCAGGCAAACGTGCCGTTTACCTCAGGTATTTTGATAGGAATTGGCGAGACCCGATTGGAGCGTATTGAATCGCTATTAGAACTGCGAGACAAACATGATAAATTCGGTCATTTACAAGAAATTATCATTCAGAATTTTCGAGCGAAAGACAATACAAAAATGGCCCAAGCTCCAGAACCGGACCTTAATGAATTGTTGTGGACGATTTCGGTCGCACGAATTATTTTTGGGCCTTCGATGAGCCTGCAAGCACCACCCAATTTGAGTCCCGGGGTATTACCAAAAATAATCGGTGCTGGCATTAATGACTGGGGCGGTGTTTCACCTGTCACTCCAGATTTTGTCAACCCTGAAGCCCCTTGGCCCCACCTGGAAAATCTCGCTAAAGAAACCGCCAATGCCGGTAAAGTTTTACATGAGCGCTTAACTATTTATCCTGCTTTTGCAGTGGACGGTGCAAAATGGCTGGATACAAATTTGCAAACTCGAATTATGCGAATGGTCGATGCAGAGGGATTTCCGCGGGTCGACAGCTGGGCTCCGGGAGACGACGGTGAACTTCCCGACGATATCACTCGACTGATTTATAATTACTCGCCGCGGCAGATATCAGACGATGTTAGAGAGCTTGTGAGTAAAGCAAAAAATGGTAAGGAGTTAACGGAAGGCGAAATTGTACGTCTGTTTCAAACACGGGGAGATGACTTCTCTTTTGTTTGTCAGGAAGCTGATAGTATGCGGCTGGATATCAACGGCGATGAAGTTGCGTATGTTGTAAACAGAAACATCAATTACACCAATATTTGCTATTTTAAATGTCAGTTTTGCGCGTTTTCTAAAGGCAAGCTCAGTGAAAACCTTCGCGGTCGACCCTACGATTTGGGCTTTGATGAAATCGAACGGCGCTGTGAAGAAGCATGGAGCAGAGGGGCAACCGAAGTATGTATGCAGGGCGGGATTCATCCCGAGTATACCGGACAAACGTATATTGATATTCTACAATCCGTGAAAAAGGCGACGCCTGAGATGCATATTCACGCTTTCTCCCCCCTTGAGGTATGGCAGGGCGCGGCGACCTCAAATCTGCCCTTATCGGAGTATTTGCAGAAACTTAAAGATGCGGGGCTGGATACTTTGCCGGGCACTGCTGCAGAAATTCTTGATGACGAAGTTAGAGCTGATTTGTGCCCCGATAAAATTAATACGAGTCAGTGGTTAGAGGTAATGGAGGAGGCGCATAAAGTCGGTTTTAAAACGACGGCAACGATTATGTATGGGCACATCGAGCGACTCGAGCACTGGGCTCGTCATTTGTTGAGGATTCGTCAATTGCAAGATCGAACCGGCGGTTTTACGGAATTTGTACCTTTGCCCTTTGTGCATATGGAAGCGCCAATGTATTTGAAGGGCAATTCAAGAATGGGGCCGACTTTCAGGGAGGCTTTATTGATGCATGCTGTCTCGCGTTTAACGCTCTCTCCATTGATAGAGAACATTCAGACTTCATGGGTAAAAATGGGAGAGCTGGGTGTAAAGGCCTGTTTGCATGCTGGTGCGAACGACTTAGGCGGGACACTGATGAATGAAACAATTACTCGGGCAGCGGGTGCCGACCACGGACAGGAATGTCCGCCGGACGAAATGGATCAGTGGATAAAGCGTGCAGGAAGGCAGTCTCGACATCGTTCAACCATTTATAGTTCGGTTCCTCAAGAACGGATCGACATGTCGTACCAAGCGGAAGCATTAGTTTCGCCAATTAATACACCGGCCAAAAAATATCAGCGTGATGAGCGTCGAACCGGTGACTTGATTCTTAATAATGTGGATAGCCAAAAGGCGATCAACTAGTCTGGCAATTAGTAGCGGCTTGATACACATTCGATTCTTGTAAAACCTTTAGGTGGGATGGATAGCTTGGGTTTAAGGCATTAACTTCAGGTTGAATTGATAGCAGCTTAGGTTTAAACAAGAACGAGAGCTGCGTTTAAATATTAAAGTGAAATGTAAGGTAATGATCGCAACTGGCTGTTAATAATATGCTTTTTACGCTATATGATGTTACTTAACGATGTAATTAGCAGCTATTATTTTAACAAAATAATAGCTGCTAATTCCTCGCTGTGTTTTCTTGCCTTGCTTGACGATGATCGGTGAACGGCAGTATTAACAGGCTCTTTCACTGACTTTTTCTAAGGCAATTTTTAAGCGGCCGATAGCGTCGATAAATTGATCCTCCGGAGTATGGCTAAAATTTAGTCTAAGTGCGGGGGCAACGCTATGGTCTTTTAAGAAAAACACGTCGCCAGGTACAACCGCAACGCCTTCACGTAAAGCCTGCATTGCGACCTCATGCGCATCGCAAGGCGGTAGTTCCAACCAAATAAACATGCCTCCGTTTACGGTGTTATATGAACAGTCGGGTGTCAGTTTATCGCTAAGTGCCGCGCTGAGTTTCTGATGCCGCGCTGCATATTGTTTCCGTATGTTTTCTTTATGTTTCGGAAAGTCAGCGTGTTTTAATACAAACAGTAAAGCTGCTTGCATAGGAAGGTTGGTGTGTAAATCGGAACACTGTTTAATGGTTATCATGGGATTTAACCATACCGTTGGTGCTGTAACAGTGCCAATGCGCATACCGGGAGCCGATATTTTCGAATAAGATCTTAGAAGGAAGGCGCGCTCAGGACAAAATGAAGAAACCAATGGAAGATCAGTGCCTTTAAACCGGAGAGATCGGTAGGGGGCGTCCTCAATCAACAAGACATCGTAGCGACAGCATAAGGCTGCAACCCGACGGCGGTGTTGCAGTGACCAACTGATGCCCGTGGGGTTGTGAAAGTCGGGAACCGCGTAAAAGAGTTTGATTCGGCCTGTCCCAAATAAAGTTTCGAGAGCAATCAGGTCAGGGCCGTCCGCTAGCTGGGGTATAGTTTTTATTTTAGCTTGAGCAAGGCCGAAAACTTGTATTGCACCCAAATAACTCGGTGCTTCCATTACTACGCTGTCATTAGGATTGAGAAAGGCTCTTGCTATTAAATCGATGGCTTGTTGCGAACCATTGCATACCATCGTCTCGAGTCCATTTGCTACCTCGTATCGGTCATTAAGGTAGTCCAATAATGGGGGGTACCCTTGAGTCTCCCCATACTGATAGACTTCGGGAACCAATGACAAACTGGCAAGGGCTTGGTCGAATAGCGAGATCGGAAATAATTCACTTGCCGGAAGGCCGCCAGCTAGAGAAATAATTCCTGGCGCAGTTGCTGCGGATAGTATTTCACGAATGTAGGACGGCTGTATGGAGCTCATGCGGTTGGCCACTGTTATTGCAGTTTTCACGGATTTGGTGCCCTGTTTTTTGATTCAATTTTAAAGAGTCCTCATTGTACAAATCTGTATTTGGCTACAATTGTCGAAATGTAAGCTAATCTTTGTCGATATATGCTAACCACAGTGGCGGCTTAAAGTATTATTCAGTCTTCTTCTGTTTAATTTTCCTTTTAATAGGGCAGTGAGTAAATACGATGAGCAGGGTAGATTGCAATGACATGATAGGGACCCGTTTTAAAAATGCATTACAATCTAATACTCCGGGTCGATGTTTGCGACAAAAAAGTGGCAGGAAAAGCTTGAAATGAGTCAAAAGCAACAGGTTTCGCGTATTAATGATGCGCTTTATGCGTTTCATCGAGATATTTCTCATTCTATTTCGGCAAAAAACCTGGCAGAGGTTGCGGCTTATTCTGAACAGCATTTCCATCGAGTGTTTCAAAATGTGGTCGGTGAAACCGTAAACCAATACATTCGTCGCACGCGACTTGAGCAAGCGGCAAACCAATTAATGTTTGATGATAAAAGCACTGTTCTTGAAATCGCTGAGAAGTGTGGCTTCATCTCTCTGTCGTCCTTTACCCATAGTTTTAAAAGTGCGTTTGGCTTAACACCAGGACAATGGAGAGAAAAAGAAACGAAAGGGACGAGCACGCCGTATATGTCGGATCGGGAAATAGCCGCTTCTTATCAGCGTATCGGGTCGAGTCCTCTACCTCCAGTGAATCTCGTCGCGTTACCGCCCCAATGGGTCGCGTACGTTCGCCATCGTGGTTACGGACGCAGCATCAGACTGGCATGGCAGCGGCTACTGGGCTGGGCAGAAGAAGAGCAAAGGAGCATTGTTAAGCAGCTGGGCTTACACCATTCGAACCCTGCGTGGGTGTCCTTAGAGCAGTGTCGATATGTCGCATGTATTGGTATCGAGAATCCGCTGTTAAGGCGTGGCTCAGTTAATACCATGACCATTCCCGGCGGATTGCATGCTGCCTTTGAATTAAATGGACGTTATGGTGAGCTTCTGCCACAGCTTAGTAATATTCTTGAGCAGTGGCTCCCTACATCCGGGTTTAAAATGAAAACCACGCCGGCGTTTGCAGACTATAGGAAAAACCAATTTCTCGCTGAAGACGAGCAATTTGAATTGACGTTTTATCTACCCATTTCCGCTGTTTAGGCTGGTGCGTCTTCCCTTGGGTTTGCAACTTAGAGGCTTGAGCCAGGGATCAGCGCTAAAGGCAGTGGGTACCACTCGCGTTTTACATAAATCGTTAAAGAGCACGTTTCGACTAGTGAAATAGTTGTATTTCCCGGTAAGCGCTTAAACCCTTCCTTTTCCCAATTCCAGCTTGCCTTTAATAAGGTTCAATCTCAGCAAATCACTGGCACCTTCAATGAGCCGATAAGAGCGAATTTGGCGGTAGAGCTTTTCTAATGGATGCCCGGCAACAAGTGCTTGTCCGCCAATTAACTGAACGGCGCTATCGACGACTCTTCCGGCGGCTTCAGTGCTAAAGATTTTCACAGCGATTGTTTCATTAATAATATTTTCACCCGCATCGGCTAGCCTAGCCGTTCGATATAGCATGGAGCGGGCAGCAAAGGCATCAATACGCATGTCAGATAACCTAAGCCTGACACCTTCTTTCATTCCTAAGGGTGTACCACTACGGTGTGGCTTCATCACCTGATTTTCTACATAATTTAGTGTCCACATCATCAATCCACAGGCTTGAGCTGCGACTAATAATCGGACGTTTCCTATGTTTCCGAGTGCTCTTGGTAATCCCTCACCGATTCTACCGACTACATTCGCGATTGGGACTCTGACTTTATCAAAGGTAATTGACTGGTGGCCGCTGCCGTCCAGAGAAGTAAAATCCTTTTCAGTACTCACGCCCTCAAGATCTTTATCTATGATAACCATAGCAGTACCTTTCTCGTTCTCTGCATCCGCCCGAACGTTCAAAAACACAGCCATGAAATCGGCAGAATCCCCCCCTGTTACGTACGACTTTTGACCCGTGACTAACAAATCATTTTCGCTGCGAACCGCCCAGGTAGGTTCCAGAGCGTCGGCCGGTTCGGTAAAAGCAAATGCACCTTGTATTTCTCCGGCTAACACTGGCGCTAGGTACTGACTCGCCATCGGTTCTGAAACGTTAGCCAACACACCCGGGCCAGGCCCGAAAACGTGAGCGGAAGTTGATACATTCGCCGCCGAAAAAAGCTCTCTCAATGCTGTTAATTCGAGCGTAGAAGTGGGGTGCCCACCAAATTCTTGAGGTTGCGTCTTGTAAAAAATACCCTTTTCCTGCGAGGCATGTCTAACTTGGGCTGCCGCTTCTTTCTGGCTTATAGATTCTTCGTTTAACCTTTTGTCAAGCGGCTCAAGACAGTCTTTTACTAATTCGGTGGCTATCGCTAACTGCTGGTTAATATCGTCAGGTAAGAAATCGGGCATGTCAGTTCCACTGGTTCGCGAACGGAAAAAGTCGATAGTGTAACGTTGGTAGCGGGTTTGAGCCATACTCTCGAATAAAATTTTAATGAAGGAAAAATGAATGGGTTCCAAGTCGGGTCTCGATTTACATCGACTTACAGTTGTATTAGTGTTGATTTTTTGCTGCCGGCTCGCAGTTTCTGGAAGGTGTAATACGTAGATCTCTTCTTTTTAGGACTTTTGGAGTAAAGTAACCAAATAGATATCAATGATTGCCTATCAGACATCCATGTCTTCCATTTCGATAGAGGAAAGTTATAAATGAAACTTGAAAATAAAAAGGTTCTGGTTACAACGGCGAATCGATATATGGGGCCGGCTATCGCAGCCCGCTTCGAGGAAGAAGGCGCAACTGTTATTCGAAGTGAAAACCGTTTTCTTAACCAGGAAAGTGTCGACGAGGTTGCCGAAGCAGTCGGTGATATTGATATTTTAATCGCGAATTTCGCTGAACCTCCGAGAACGGCTCCTGTCGACCTTATTACTGACGAGGACTGGTTTATTCTTTTTGATACATTGGTTCACCCTTTAATGAGATCTGTAAGGACATTCGCAAAAAACATGAAAGAACGTAGAAATGGAAAAATCATCGCTGTGACCAGCGCCGCGCCTTTGCGTGGTATTCCAAATACAGCGGGTTATTGTGCCGCAAGAGGTGCACAAAATGCATTCGTTAGAGCTATAGGGCTGGAATTGGCAAAAGTTAATGTCCAAGTGAACGCTATCGCCCAAAATTACGTGAGTAACGATACATACTATTCAGACGAGTTTGTTAAAAACGAAAAATTTCTCGACCATCTCAACGCGTATGTTCCCACTAAGAAAGTAGCCGACGCGGAAGAAACAGCGGAATTGGCATTGTACCTCGCGTCTGATAGGTGCACTCACTTAGTGGGCCAAGTTATTCCTTTTTCAGGGGGATGGGCTACCACAACAGGTTAGTCACTCGGATCCCGGATTTTTCTCTAATAGAGCCTGTCTCGATCGAACGTTATTCTCTGTTATACCCGCGTATATCGAGCGAAAAGAAAGGCATTTCTTTTGGCACTTGGGCCACAAATAAAAAGAGGGTGCTTGCGAAGATATTTGTAAAAGTGTCCGAAGCATTGGACATAGACAGTAATGATGATAGCATTGATTGTTTCGGTCGCTGTTGACGGTTCGTTACAGCAGGTGAATTCAAGCTTTTTTTAAAAGCATGGTACGACTGGTGTCATGCTTGTGTTGACTGTCGTTAATTGGGTGAAAAACGGGTTGCTAGCAAAAATTACAAAATAATCAATTACATAATGAACAGCGTTAAAGGACAAGTACATGAAAACACGTATTACAGAACTATTTGGTATCGAGCATCCGATTATTCAAGGTGGAATGCACTTTGTTGGCTTGGCAGAAATGGCAGCAGCGGTGTCGAATGCAGGCGGGCTCGGGATAATCACCGGGCTTACACAGCGAACCCCAGAGGGTTTAGCAAAAGAGATAGCTCGCTGTAAAGAAATGACCGACAAACCGTTCGGTGTGAACCTTACTTTTTTACCTTCAGTTAATCCTCCCGATTATCCGGGCTTCGTGAAAGTCATTATTGAATCAGGCGTGAAGGTGGTTGAAACCGCAGGTAATAACCCACAAAAGTATCTTCCAGCTCTAAAAGAAGCGGGTATTAAAGTTATTCACAAGTGTACCGCTGTGCGGCACGCTTTGAAGGCCGAAAAGATCGGATGTGACGCAGTGTCCGTCGATGGATTTGAGTGCGGTGGTCATCCGGGCGAAGATGATATTCCCAATTTTATACTGCTACCTAGGGCAGCTGACGAGCTGACAATTCCTTTTGTTGCGTCTGGCGGCATGGCTGATGCGCGCAGTTTAGTAGCAGCTTTAGCAATGGGAGCTGAGGGAATGAACATGGGGACGCGTTTTATCGCGACCAAAGAAGCTCCCGTTCACGAGAATGTTAAGCAGGCGATCGTCGATGCATCCGAACTTGATACTCGGTTGGTCATGCGGCCTCTACGCAATACTGAGCGAGTTTTAACCAATCCTGCTGTCGAGCGCCTGTTGGCTAAGGAAAAAGAGCTTGGGGCAAATCTGAGATTCGAAGATATCGCCGACGAAGTGGCGGGCGTTTATCCGAAAATTATGCAAGAGGGCCATATGGAAATAGGCGCTTGGTCCTGTGGTATGGTCGCAGGGCTTATTAACGACATTCCCTCGGTGCAGGAGCTAATAGACCAGGTTATGACGGAAGCCGATACACTGATTAAGCAGCGTTTATCTGGTTTGTGCTAGGTTAGTTTTTGTGGCATTTTCGTGAGCTTAATTTGTTCTGAATGTGCCACAAACACTTCAATTGTAAGCCTTTCTCTCTTAACAGCCCTTCTCGTGGATTCTATTTCTCTACCGAAATAGGGTTGACCTCGACTTTAATTGTTTTCGCGTTCAGACTGATTTGATTTGAAAAGCTGTAAGATTTTGTTACAGGATTCAGCGCCGCTTTTATGACAGTTTTTGTTTAAATCGCGGGAACCGACTATCTTGAATTTCTACTATGTACCTGGAGTTACAATATGGCTATTAACGATGATCTTACCGAAGTTCGAGAAGCCCATAAATTTGACCAATCTGCGTTGGAAGATTATTTATTAACACATGTCGACGGCTTTCGAGGTCCTTTGGAAATAAAGCAGTTCGAGGGAGGGCAATCAAACCCTACTTTTATGGCCCAGACTCCGAATCAAAGATACGTTATCCGGAAAAAACCACCGGGTGTGTTATTGAAAAGCGCTCATCAGGTTGACCGTGAGTTTCGGGTAATGTCCGCATTGGGGCAGACAAATGTTCCGGTACCAAAAACCTATTGTCTTTGTGAAGATGAGTCCATTATCGGCACAAGTTTTTACGTTATGGAATGCATAGAAGGGCGGGTATTCAGAGATCCTTCTCTCGCTGCTGAAACCCCTACCGAGCGAGCAGCACTGTGGGATTCAATGAACGATACATTAGCGAAGCTTCACTCTGTCGACGTCGATGCGATTGGTCTGAGCGACTTTGGAAAGCCGGGGAATTATTTTGATCGCCAGATTGGCCGCTGGACTAAACAGTATATGGCTGCTGAGACGACTAATATAGTTGAAATGGGACGTTTATTGGAATGGCTGCCTAACAACATTCCCGCGGACGATACGGTGAGCATCGCGCATGGAGACTACCGCTTGGAAAACACCATTTGTCACCCAACGGAGCCCCGCGTAATTGCCATTTTAGATTGGGAGCTTTGTACTTTGGGTCATCCTTTAGCAGATCTGGGCTATAACTGTATGCCTTTCCACAATGGTGATTTTGCTAATGTTGATTTTTCTAGATACGGTTTGCCGACCGAAAAAGAATATCTGGAAAGATATTGTCAACGAGTGGGGCGGCCCGGAATCAAGCAATGGAATTTCTATTTGGCGTTCTCATTTTTTCGACTTGCGTCGATAGTGCAGGGTGTCTATAAAAGGGGCCTGGATGGAAATGCAAGTTCGGTTAAAGCCCTTGAATATAAAGATACCTGTCGAGAATTGGCCACTATTGCCTGTCAGATTCTGGATAGAGGTGACATAATATAGATTCATTTCGATTTTCGGGTTCGCGTGCTTAAATATCTAATGTCCCTTGTTATCCAATAAACGGTTGGGCTTGGAAAAATGCAAACAGAAGAAGAAAGTATCTGTAACTGCGATTTCATCATAGACATAACTTATTGTGATAATTTTGTCTCGTTAGACCAGGCGTTGTTAAATTCCGTCACAAAAGTGACTGGTGCTACGTATGCTGGGCTCTATATCGGGGAATACGGAGTACTGGGGGAGCAGCAAAAAATATTGGCTGAGACTGGCGAACAGGCCAGTTCGTCACTGAAATCACAAGCGGCTCTAAACGAATGGCGTGGATCGAACGTTATTCCGATTGAACTGTCAGCAGGTCGAGCGTTAACCCTATTGCTAGATAGTAACTGCGATGAAGTAGAGCTCAAAAAATTGTCTCAGCTTCTCATAGTTTATAAAAATCAACATGAGCATCTAACCCGATCGAATAAAGACAAATTGACCAACCTGAAAAATCGAAGAGCCTTCGATATCGAGTACCAATTGTTGACCGATGCTCCGTTAAGCCTCGACAAGATTTATATATTGGCTGTACTAGATATCGATTTTTTTAAACAAGTGAATGACAAGCATGGTCATCTTATTGGCGATGAAACCCTGATAGCCGTTAGTCATTTAATGAAAGATTTTTTTCTGCGCGAAGACAATCTGTATCGCTTTGGCGGCGAAGAATTTATTATTCTTTTTAGCGTTAGTTCACTTGAGCAAGCAGGCGAACAATTGAATGATCTTCGTATTAAAATTTCGAAATATCCCTTTCCTCAAGTTGGCAAAAAAACCGTGAGTATCGGTTATATAGAGATTGAGGCAGGGGTTGATAATGACTTACTATTTGAGAGGGCCGATGCCGCTTTGTATTATGCCAAGTCATCGGGTAGAAATTGTATTAAAAATTACGAAGAGCTTGTTCAAGAGGATTTAATAGAACCCGTAAATAGAAGAGAAGGTGCTATCGAATTGTTCTAGTATCTAGAGCTCAAGAACAATAGAGCTAAGCCCGCGATTTGTAATGTTTGCAGGTAAAAGTTCTTCTTGCGTAGCCATCCTTTGTTTGGGAAGTTTTTGTCGTGTTATCTGTGTTCACAAAAGTAGGTTGATTTGTCGATTGAATATTCAACAGATCGTTAGTTTATAAAGGAGCCGTAGTGCAGAGTTTAGATCTACAAGTTATTGGTCAATTGTGCCGTTGGTTGCGACAAGGCGATTCGATCTGGTTTTGCACGGTCATCGATACCTGGGGCTCTTCTCCCAGGCGACCGGGTAGTTTGATGGTATTTCATCCGACTGGATTAATGGTGGGCAGTCTATCAGGGGGCTGCGTCGAAGACGACTTGCTAGAGCAGCTCCAAAAGGGAGAGATCGCGGCAACATCTGCAAAATATAAACTGTACGGCGAAACGCAGGAGGAAATTGAGCGTTTCAAATTACCCTGTGGAGGTACTCTGGGTATTCTGATTGAGCCTGTTGGTCCGGACCAGTTATCCTATTTTGAGGAAATAGAATCAGCCCTAAGTCGGCGCTTAAACATACAGCGGAACGTGTGCTGGGAAAACAACTCTCTCTCTTCACTCCAACCACAAAGCATCTCTATTACAGAGCATCATCCTTTAATCGATTTCAAAAAAGAATCCAACCACCAGCCAGTTAGTCTTGTCCAGGTGTACGGACCAGAGACGCATTTGTTCATTATCGGTATATCGGAAATTAGCCGCGCGCTTGCTCAATTTGCTGTCGCCGCAGCTTACAAGGTTACGGTATGTGATCCGCGGGAGGAGTTGGAAAAACAGTGGGATGTTGAAAATACTCGATTGATTATAGATATGCCCGACGACGCAATTCGGAAAAATTTGATTGACCATCACGAGCTTGATCGAAATAACCTCAATGAGGATCACTCGATAGGCGACAGCGTAATTGACTCACATACTGCCATTGTTGCGGTGACTCACGACCCTCGCATCGATGACATGGGCTTAATGGAAGCGTTCAATTCCCCTGCGTTTTACATTGGAGCAATGGGGTCAGTTCGGTCTTCGGATAAACGCCGAGAACGATTACGGCAGTTAGACATTTCTGAAAACCAGCTGGCGCGCCTACACGCTCCCATCGGTATAGAAATTGGAAGTAAGACGCCGGTAGAAATAGCTATTTCGATCATGGCAGAGCTCATTTCGGAGCGTGTTCAGCAAAATGGAATGGGCTATCGGACTCATGCACAGAAGTCCTGAGCTGAAAACCTCAGCTGTTACAATTTTGTTAGCTGCTGGACGAAGCCGGCGGTTTGGCGCCGATAAACGGTTATACCAAGTTGAGGGTAGTAGCTTATTAAAACGCTCAATTTCTACTTCTCTTGCATTGACCTTACGGACATTAGTGGTTCTTCGTCCTGACGACAAAAGCATAATCGACGAATTACTGGGTGATTTTCAGAATGATCCAAATATCGAAATAGTGTTTGCAGAAGATGCCGACTTGGGTATGGGGCACTCCCTGTCATTTGCAGTAAAACACTTGCAGAGTTTGTCAGTCGAGGAAAACAATTTTCCATTTTATGAGGTTCAAGCTGCGCTGGTGATGTTGGCAGATATGCCGTGGGTTAGTCCCGAGACAATTGCCAAGGTCGTGGCCAGCTATTCGGCGGGAAAGATCATTATCCCGACTTGTAAAAAGGTATGGGGTCACCCGATACTGTTTTCAAGCAAGTGGTTTTCGAGCTTGGAACGTCTAACGGGTGATAACGGTGCAAAACGTTTGTTGCAGTCCAATAAAGAAGCCCTAGTAGAGATAGAAGTTGAAGATGAGGGTATTTTGCGAGATGTGGATCGGCCACTCGCCTAGCGGTTTAATTCGATATAGAAACCCTGAAAACGATCGCTCCTCGGTTTTCTAACCGTTAGGTGATTTCTTCATAATCTATTGATAGTGCTAAAAATCTGTGGATATTCGAAAGCACACTTGGACCAATATTGATGAATCCCAATCAGTTAATTTTTGACGACGCATGGTTGAAAGTATTGGCGCATGAATTTGATGAGCCTTATATGCAAAGTCTTTTTCATTTTCTCGAAGAGGAGATGAGCCATGGTAAAACCATCTATCCTGGAAGGAAGAATTGGTTTAGCGCTTTTAATAGCACGCCGTTCAACCAGGTAAAGGTAGTTATTCTAGGGCAAGATCCTTACCACGGTGCCAATCAAGCTCATGGTCTTTGTTTCTCAGTGATGGAAGGAGTGCGGATTCCTCCATCACTTAGGAATATATTTAAGGAAATGACTCGGGACCTCGGTATTGTCCCACCATCAACAGGTTGTTTACAGTCTTGGGCTGAACAAGGGGTTTTACTCCTTAACGCCACGCTGACAGTGGAGCAAGAGAAAGCTGGGTCACACCAAGGAAAAGGCTGGGAACAATTTACCGATGTAGCAATCCAGGAGCTAAACGAGCAGAGGCAGGGTCTTGTTTTTGTTTTGTGGGGTAGCTATGCGCAGAAAAAAGGCCAATATATCGATAGCGAAAAACACCTGGTGTTAAAGGCACCACATCCATCGCCGTTATCAGCCCATAGAGGGTTTCACGGATGCGGTCACTTTTCCAAAATTGATCAGTACCTAAACGAAAGTAAGCAAGCTGTTATCGACTGGTCGAGCTCGAAATCTCCCGTGTTTCTCGATGAGTAGTTGCCGTTCGCATACTATCTGCTGGTTACTGTAGAAAGGCCATCGCCGCTTCCATATCCTCTGACAGGTCTTCGGCTTCGTGCGTGTTAATTTCGTGAGATAGACCGAGACGATCAAAGGCGGATATGGTGCTCCAGTCCATTTTGGTGAAAGGGTGCTCACTACCAATGTAGCTTTGCAGGTTGGCCACTAAAACGACATCGGCGTAATCGACGTTATCGACGACCCGGTCAAAATGTAAGTGTTCTTGGGGAACCAATTGCAAGGTCGCGGGGAAATCCCAAACCTCAAGTATTTTTCTGCCAATATCGGGGTGTGCTAGCTCTATTAGTTTTTCCAATACGGCTGGATTTTTCAAAAGTTTGCGATGATCTTCAGCAAAAGTCAGTATCGGCAACACCCCAATTTTGTGAACCAGGCCGGCAAGGGTTGCTTGGTCAGGTTTAAGTTTTGTGTAGTGTTTGGCCATTACATGGCTAATGCCGGCGACTTCAGTACTCTTGGCCCAAGTTTCCCTTAACAGTTTGTCAACGATATCTGAGGTCGCCTGAAACATCTGCTCCATCGCTAAACCGGTTGCCAGGTTTGCTGTGTAATCAATCCCCAGCCGGCTAACGGCCATTTTTAAGTCTTCGATCTCACGGGACGCACGCAATAAGGGGCTATTTGTCACCTTAATGATTCGCGCGGTTAGCGCGGGGTCTTGCGCGATAACATCCGAAAGTTTTTGAATATTTACGTTATCATCTTGCGAGGCTTCTCGTACTTGTAAGGCAACTTCTGGCAAGGTCGGCAACACTAACTGATTAGTTTCAATAGCAGTGATGATTCTTTGTTTGATTTGTTCAATAACTTCGCTCATTAGCAGCCTTGTAAGTTTTCAATGAAGTTGTGGTTTTAGCTTTGTATAGTATATGGCAAAGCCAAGATTTGTACCTGTTTGATTTCGGTGCTGTCGCTGCCATTTTCTGTCTTAGTGGCTATAGAATTTCTAACATTCACAAACACGTCATTAGTCATAGCGTGTTTTTTTGTTATTACGGCTAACGCTTCGCTTCCATTGTTAACGATGCTGGTGATATTAACAATCTTTCCGATACTCTGTTTGTTTTCTTTTGAGTATAAGTCATCACCAGAACTGAGCAAATCGTGATCGACATAAATGCGGTACATCTGCTTTTTGAGCGTGCCTTTATAATGCATTCGCGCGACTACTTCCTGTCCCGTATAGCACCCTTTGGTAAAGCTGATGGCTTCGGTCATCTGGTAATTAAGCATCTGTGGGACAAAAACTTCTGTTGTTTTCCGGTCAACTTCGCCGAGACCGAGTCGAATAGTTTGTTTTTCCCATATTTTGGAGCTTTCAACAGACAGACTCATTGCCAGACTGGTCCACAGATGGTGCAGCTGGTCAGTTTTCAACCAGCATTCGAAGCGCGTCCCATCGTCATCCAGCCGAATGACAATGTTACCTTCCTTCACGACTGTGGCGTATTTTTGATCAGGTAGTCTCCCAAAAACCAGCTCTACATTAGCTGCGCATTTTTCTCCAGACAGTCCAATTGCGAGATAGTCATTACAGGCATTTTTTTGTTTGGCCTTCGAAAACACGATATATTTAGACAGGGCTGAATCGGACGTTTCGACTAAGTCGTAACGCATTCGCAACAGATAATGTTCCCGATCCGTTCTGGCGACGAAAAAGCTCGTGATCATTCTTCCTTTTGGCGAACAACAAGCGCCCAGCTTCCCGTGGCTGTCATCGACTTCCTCAAGATCGCAGGTTGTTTGACCTTGCAAAAACTTACTGGTATCTGGCCCATTGATCGCCAAAAACCCGTAATGCGTTAAAGGGGCGATGAAGTTTTCTTCGGATTCAAGGTTGTTTAGTGAACTACTCGTATCGAAAACGCAATGGTTGAGCTCGTCACGACGCCCGCTAATTGATGAAAGAAAAGATTTTAGATCGCTGCTCATATAATTTGTCTAGTTAGCTTTGGGTAATTAGGTATATGTTATGCGTTTGCGCATCTATTGTCAGTACTCCGACGAGTTTGTTCGTATCCGTACTAGATATTTCTCGTTATAATAATCGATTAATGCCTCTAGATGATTTAAAACTATGATTTCCGGACCCGAATTTAATAGGATTTGTTGGGCTAGCCGCCGCGGCATGCTTGAGCTAGATCTTATTTTAGTACCTTTTGTCGAAAGCTGTTTTTTGGAAATGACCACTGATGATCAGCAGAATTATATTCAACTATTAGAAAGCGATGATACCGATCTGTTTTCCTGGTTCTTAGGTCGTCAATTGCCTGAGAATCCCGAATTAGTAAGTATTGTTAGGCAGATCATTTCATTTTCTAAAGCTAGTGTATAGAAGAGTGGCGAGAAGGAAACCGTATCTTTCTGGTTTTGAATGGCGACGCGAGATTGGTAGCTTTAGAAAGAAGATATGTTCTTAAATTTGTATGTAAAACATGCCGAAGATTTACAGAACAATATGGATATTTGAGAACTAACTGCCGTAAGAAAGTTCACTCATGGAAAGAGGAATGAAACATGAACGGTTTATCGCTAGTGATTCGCTTATCTGAGTCTCGTTTTCTGTCTATCTACATCGTAATAATCCATTTACTGCTAATATTTACCGTTTCTTTTTATCCTGTTACCGGTATGGTTGGGTTTCTTATCATCGGGATAATCATTGCGCATGGAATTTATTCACAGTGGCGCCACAGTCATTTGTCCGTTGGAAATTGGGTAAACCGTCTTACTTATAATCATCAGCAGTGGACGATAACACTAGCGGACGAGCCTGTTTTGGTTCGTTTAAAACAGGCTACGGTGTGGAATAGACTGGTGGTATTGGTTTTTGAAAGTGATAACCCACACAGAGATTATCCTGTCTTGGTATTTTCTGACTCTACGGATGTGGAAAATCACCGTCAGTTGCGCGTTATTTTAAAGCACATGCCGGTTTTCGCTAGCGATTAAACCCCGTGGGTTCCAAAACGGTATCCAGTGCCACGTCGAGAGTTTTCGGATAATCCAGAGTATAGTGTAATCCTCTGCTTTCTTTTCGCGACATGGCTGAGCGAATAATAAGCTCCGCAACTTTTGCTAGGTTTCGCAATTCGAGCAGATCATTTGTAACCTTGTAATTTCGATAGTATTCACTAATTTCTTGTTGTAATAATTCGGCCCGCCGCAAAGCTCGTTCGAGGCGTTTGTCAGTTCTTACGATTCCAACGTAGTCCCACATAAAGCGACGTAGTTCGTCCCAGTTATGAGAAATTACGACGTCTTCATCTGAATCGGTAACCTGTGATTCATCCCACTTAGGTGCCGGGAGGGGGTTTGGTGTAACAGTGACGCGGCCCATAATATGCCGAGCTGCGGAGCTACCATATACCATGCACTCGAGAAGCGAATTACTCGCCATCCGGTTGGCGCCATGCAGCCCGGTAAACGAGGTCTCTCCAATCGCGTAGAGATTGGCAAGATCCGTACAGCCGTTACTGTCGACCATCACGCCACCGCAAGTATAGTGAGCCGCTGGCACGACCGGGATAGGGTCTCGAGTGATGTCAATTCCCAGCTCAAGGCATCGTGCTTTGACGGTAGGGAAGTGATGTAACAAAAATTCGGGTGACTTGTGACTGATGTCCAGATAAACGCAGTCGCTACCCAGACGTTTCATTTCGTGGTCTATCGCGCGAGCGACGATATCTCTGGGAGCTAATTCACCACGACTGTCGTAGCGATCCATAAATCGCTCACCGTTCGGGAGTAACAATTTTCCTCCCTCGCCCCGAATCGCTTCGGTAATCAAGAAAGATTTTGCTTGAGAATGGTATAAGCACGTCGGGTGAAACTGATTAAACTCCATATTCGCTACACGGCAACCCGCCCGCCACGCCATTGCGATTCCATCTCCGCTGGAGCCATCGGGATTGCTGGTATAAAGGTAAGCCTTGCTGGCACCTCCGGTCGCAAGAACCACAAATTTAGCCCGAAAGAGGTCGACGTGACCTGTTGACCTATCGAGAACATAAACACCCTGACAGCGCTTTTCATTTTTTATCAGGTCGATAGCGACCCGGTGTTCAAAAATTTCTATATTTTCAGCTTCAATTGCGCGCAAGGTCAGTGTTTCTGAAACCGCTCGGCCCGTAGCGTCGGCTGAATGAATAATGCGACGTTTGCTATGGCCGCCTTCCTTCGTTAGATGGAAGGATTGTTCTTTATCGGCGTTACGGCTGAACTCCACGCCTTCTTGGACTAGCCAATTGATGGTGTCACGGCTGTTCTCCACGGTAAATGTAACTGCATCCGGATGGCAGAGGTTTGCACCGGCTACGAGGGTGTCTTCTACGTGAGCCTCGATACTATCTTCGTCATCGAGTACCGCAGCGATACCACCTTGGGCCCAGTAGGTTGATCCCTGATTGACCGCACCTTTGGATATGACGGCAACTTTTAGATTTTTTCCTAGTTGCAGCGCGAGCGTAAGGCCCGCAGCGCCGCTACCAATAACTAATACGTCGTGTTGAAATTGTTGGCTCATGATGGTGTTCTAATGTCGATGGATTAATACTGACGCAATCAAGTCAGAGAGTTAGGCCCGTTAGAGGCAGTGTCTTTATATACTCAATTTATAGTCGATACAAAACAAAGCGAGAGAATACCTACTTTTGCATTTAATAATGATTAAAAACTGATAGTTACGAGATAAATTGTTAGATTGTAGTGAACTTATTGATATTTGTACGTTCATATTAAGCAGTTAAGTGACTAGCCTTTTGCGAGCGGTCGAAGACGCTGGAAAAAGACTAGCTATAAATACCCCAAAACCACTACTTTATACAATAATTCAAGAACTTCCGGAAGAGTCAATGGTCTATCCAGTTAACAAAATGACACGTTATCGCCTTCGCTGTCAAAGGGTGGGCTGACTTATATGTCAGAGCAGTCGGACCAACAATTGGTCGAACGCGTGCAAAAAGGTGATAAACGAGCTTTCGATTTACTGGTAATTAAGTATCAGCACAAAATCATGGGGCTGATTTCGCGCTACGTACATGATAATTCCGAAATTGAGGATGTTGCTCAGGAAGCTTTTATAAAGGCTTACAGGGCATTACCGAGGTTTCGCGGTGACAGTGCTTTTTATACGTGGCTTTATCGGATTGCTATTAATACAGCGAAGAACTATCTGGTAGCGCGCAGCCGTCGTCCTCCTGGTAGGGATGTCGATGTGGAGGACGCCGAGCATTACGATACTGCCAGCTCATTGAGGGATGTCGAAAGTCCTGAAAATGTTTTGTACGGTAATGAGCTAAAGCGCGTAGTTGAATTAGCTATTAAGGAATTACCTGAAGATTTGAGAACAGCGGTGAGTTTGCGCGAATTTGATGGCTTAAGTTATGAAGATATTGCCGATGTAATGGAGTGTCCCGTGGGTACGGTACGATCTAGAATATTTAGAGCGAGAGAAGCGATCGACAAACAGGTGCAATTACAAGTGTTTGGCGAGCAGGAAGGGAACAATGCGTCCGACAAAACAAGCAAAGCTCTCGCTTAGAATCAATGAGGTGGATTGAGTCAACAATGAGTGTTGAGGGTTCGATCCTACTGGGAAAAGTCAGTAAACAATTGATAAAGTTTAACGCACTAGCGCATAAAAAAAGCATAAACATAAAATAGAAGTGTAGAGGATGTCTAATGAGTGAGCAGTTACGAGAATCAGTATCCGCATTGATGGATGGAGAAGCTGATGAAATGGAAGTACGTCGTTTATTAGTTGAAGGAAATAAAGACGTTGTTCTAAAGACGTGGTCTCGATATCACGCCATTAGTGATGTCTTACAGGATAAGGGTGCTGGAGAGCAATTCAAGCACATCGAGATTTCCCAGAAAATTAGTGAGGCAATAGCGACCGAAAACGTTTCGGCAGTGGTCGATAAGCGCGGATCAACTTCTATTTTCAAATCTATTAGTGGTTTTGCCGTGGCGGCTTCGGTTACGGTTGCGGTCGTTGTTGGCATGCAAAACGTGCAGCTAGTAGCATCTAGCGGTGTTGACACAAATTCAATTCCCGCCGTTTCGAGCCGAGTCTATTTGCCGAATAATACCGCGAGCAATGTGAGCTTTGGAGGCTCGGATTCAGTTAGTCGACAGCGTACGTTACCCAATTCTCGTCCTATTCCCAATGTTCTCGATGCAAGTAAAGTTATAGCGGATTTTGAAGCGCAAAAAAGGCTAGATAAATTCATTTTAAGGCATACCGAGCGCGCTGCACTCAACAATGGGCAGGGGATGATTTCCTATGCACGAGTTGCTTCGTTCGATACACCCTAAAAAGGAAGGTCACCTGAGTGGGTTTCTTTAAAATTTTAAGAGTACGACTAGTTTGATGTATCGAGCGTTCAGCATGAAGGTCTTGTTCTGTAAGTGTCTTGCAGCGTTAATTTTCTTTAGCGCATCATCTCATTTGTTGGCAAGCGCAGATGCCTATAGTTTAATCGACAAAATGTCCCACAGTTTCCGAGAGCTGAATTACCAAGGTGTGTTTAGCTATCAACAAGGCGATGAACTACATTCACTCAAAATTACACACTCTGTCATCAACGGAGAAGAGTATGAACGTCTTGAGCATTTGGATGGTAATCGCCGTGACATTGTTCGTCACGGTCACGGCTTAGATTGCATTCACCCAGGCCATAAAATTGTGAGGATGTTAGCCGAACAAAGCTTGGTTGAGTCGAATAAAAATGACCAGCAGAGCAGGGTTTTGCCCGAAAGAATCACGAATTTTTACCATTTTTCGACTGTAGGTACTGGACGAATAGCGGGGCGGAACGTAACAAAATTGCTACTGAGCCCTAAAGACGCACACCGTTTTACTCGGCAACTGGCTCTAGATGACGAAACAGGTCTTTTACTTCAGTCGACGCTTATTGGACAGGCAAACAAAGTGTTGGAACGTTTTCAGTTTGTTGAGATCGCTGTTGGTGAAGCTGTTTCAGAATCGTACTTTAGGGAAAGCGAATCTAGCCACCAGGCCCCTCATATAGGTCCTCTACCGGAATCCGCAGAATCTCTAACAATCGATAATAGAAACTGGAGTGTTAAATGGATACCCGGCGGATATACGCCTGTCATAGAAAGTCGTGATTCGTTAAAAGATGATATGGCAACGTTTACTGACGGAATGTCGGTTTTTTCAGTATTTTTAGAACGATCAAACGCAACGGCGCTGTCTGCTGAAGGGCAAAGCCAGCGAGGAGCAACGATCGCATATTCAAAACCATTGTTGCTGGCCGGGCGGCCGCATAGGGTAACAGTGGTTGGTGAAATTCCCCGCCAAACGGCTCAGCTGGTCGCGCAATCAATCGTCCTCGTGAAGCCTCAGTAATTTATCCTGCGATGTGATTTTTCGCTTTTCCTCCCGTTGACTAACAGCCATAATGCGTCCGGTAACTATTCAGCGAGTTGAAGTTCACTTCTTTGCAGCTCATTCAAATTTCTGGTTGGTACATCTAAGTTTTTTTGTATTCGATCTAGCGAAGCTAATGCTCGAGGAAGCTGGCGATGACAGTATCTGGCGAAGTAGTTGAAAAAGGCCGCGTGGCAGCCGTTGGGGAGAGCCATTTGTGGATAGAAACAGTTCGTCAATCGACTTGTCAGAGCTGCAGCGCTCAGAAGGCTTGTGGCCACGGCATACTAAACAGCATAGATAAAGGACGACGGCATCAAATTAAAGTCCTGATAGAAGCCTCTTCTAATACAGATTATCGAATTGATGACGAAGTTGAAATTAGTATTCCCGACCATTTACTGGTCAAAGGCGCACTGATTGTTTATTTGCTGCCCTTGTTCGCGATGCTTAGTGGAGCATTTTTGATGTCATGCCTATGGGTGGGAGACGTTCCGGCAGTTATAGGCGCGGCTTTCGGTTTTTTCACAGGCATTTTACTAGTGAAATATCATGCAAATAAGCTCAATAACGAACTAGAATTTAATCCATTGGTCAAAAGGTCCGGTTCAAATCGCCGCAATATAATTAGTCAAGCATAGCTATCCCCCTTTCTCATCGATCGTTGCTCACGCGATATTATGATTCGAATGGCTTGTCTAGTCCAAAGAAGGACGGATTATGGCTTGGCTTCTTCGCAGTTTACCTTCTATTTATTCATTCTTGCACATTATTAAGTGATCTGTGGGTGTCTTCCATAGCACCAAGTGCTGCTTTCCTGTAAAATCTCGCGCTGATTTAGGATAGGGGTTGGTGTAGCGCTGTTCTTATTTTTGTTCTCATAACAAGGCAGACAGCTATCAGCTATCCTTGCCAGAGTGGTGTGTTAGTGCATGAAATAAACTTAATTCGAAACTTTTCCATTATTGCCCATATCGACCACGGCAAATCGACGCTCGCCGATCGTTTTATTCAAATGTGCGGTGGCCTTAGTGCGCGGGAAATGGATTCGCAGGTACTCGATTCCATGGATATCGAGCGTGAGCGCGGTATCACTATTAAAGCGCAAAGTGTGACGTTGAATTACACCGCCAAAAACAACAAAACATATCAACTGAACTTCATCGATACGCCGGGACACGTAGATTTTTCTTACGAAGTATCGCGTTCGCTGGCGGCTTGTGAAGGGGCGTTATTGGTGGTTGATGCCGCCCAGGGCGTAGAGGCCCAGTCAGTGGCGAATTGTTATACGGCGATAGAGCAGGGCCTTGAAGTTTTACCCGTTTTAAATAAGATGGATTTACCCCAAGCTGATCCAGACAACGTAAAAAATGAGATTGAGGAGATTATCGGTCTTGACGCGACCCATGCCATTCCTGTCAGCGCAAAGTCAGGTTTAGGGGTTGATGACTTACTCGAACAAATCGTTGAAGCGATACCAGCTCCAGAGGGCGATTGGACGAATAAGTTACAGGCTTTAATTATTGATTCTTGGTTCGATAACTATTTGGGCGTCGTCTCGCTGGTCCGAGTGAAGCAAGGCGAATTATCTAAGGGCGACAAAATTATCATGAAGTCTCATGGTAAGGCGCAACAGGTAGATAGCGTAGGGATTTTCACGCCAAAACGTTTCGAGACTAAAAGTCTTAAAGCGGGAGAAGTTGGATTTGTTGTTGCGGGTATTAAAGATATTCACGGCGCGCCGGTCGGCGATACAATTACCCATGCGGCTACGGCCGATGTGGAACAACTACCGGGCTTTAAGACGATTAAGCCTCAGGTTTACGCGGGTATGTTCACCGTGTCGTCGGATGATTATGAGGATTTTCGGGACGCCCTCGCGAAATTAACCCTTAATGATGCCTCTTTGTTTTATGAACCTGAATCTTCTGATGCCCTTGGATTTGGTTTTAGAATTGGTTTCTTGGGTATGCTTCACATGGAAATCATCCAGGAACGCCTTGAGCGGGAATATGACCTTGACTTAATAACAACTGCGCCTACGGTTATTTTTGAAGTGGAAAAAAATAATGGGTCGGTGGTTATGGTTGATAACCCATCCGCATTGCCGGATCAAGGTGAAATCAAGGAAATGCGTGAACCCATTGTCATAGCAAATATTTTGGTACCACAAGAATATTTGGGTAATGTGATTACTCTCTGCGTAGAAAAACGCGGCACACAAAGAGATATGCAGTTTCTTGGTAAACAAGTTTCGTTGAGTTACGAGTTACCGATGAATGAAGTGGTTATGGACTTTTTCGATCGTTTGAAGTCCGTGAGTCGTGGTTATGCATCCTTAGACTATAGTTTCGACCGCTTTCAAGCTGCAAATCTTGTGCGACTAGACGTCTTAATCAACGGTGATCGAGTCGATGCGCTGGCAAATATTGTCCATCGTGATCACGCTCAGTCAAAGGGGCGACTGCTAACTGAGAAAATGAAGGAGCTGATCCACCGGCAAATGTTTGATGTTGCTATTCAAGCGGCAATCGGAGGACAGATTATTGCGCGGCAGACAGTAAAAGCGTTACGTAAAAATGTAACGGCAAAATGTTATGGCGGCGACGTGAGCCGGAAAAGAAAGCTTTTAGAAAAGCAGAAAGCCGGTAAAAAGCGCATGAAACAAGTCGGTAATGTAGAGATACCTCAGAGCGCATTTTTAGCCGTATTAAAGATTAATAGTTAGTGAGAAATAATATACGCCCGCATTTCGTTGTTGAACACATTTACTTATAAGCTGTTAGGGCGCGTTGGTCCTGAGATCTATTCGCAAGAAACTATTTTGGAATTAAGAAAATTATGGTTGATACATTTTTACTTGTTATCTCTTTTATCACAATAGTTGTCTGGTTCGTACAGGAAAAAATTGCGCGACCAGAATTGCAAAACAATCTTGATGAAGTCATTAAGAAAGGCAAGCATCTATCAGCGGAACAACTGCAGTCGAATACAATGCCTGGCTGGAACGATTGGTTGTTTAAAGCGATTTTCGTTATGTGGTTCATATGGGCTGCGTCGGTAGTGATGCTAAAAGACGGAGATTTCGCTTTTGTTCTGGTGATGTTGACGCTTTTTTCAGGCGTGGTTGTGTTGCTGGATAAGCTACTTTTTTCAAAAGCCCGGGAAGCCTATATGAGTTCTCAGAAGGTTTTGGATTATTTGTCAAAATACGCTGAGGAACAAAGGCAATCCCTTCAGCATTTTTTTGGTCAGGACATGGTTGTTGGTGAATATGCGAAATCGTTTTTTCCTGTTCTTGCGATCGTGTTCGTTTTACGTTCTTTTATTGTTGAACCTTTTCAAATTCCTTCGGCATCAATGGTTCCGACTCTGCAGGTTGGGGACTATATTTTGGTAAATAAATTCCAGTATGGCTTGCGTTTGCCAGTGTTGGGAACCAAAATTTTTGAAGTGGGAGAGCCGGAAAGAGGCGACATTATGGTTTTTTTCCCACCACATGATCCCCGTTATTTCATAAAACGAATTATTGGTTTACCGGGGGATCAAATCACCTATAAAGATAAAGTCCTAACTGTCAACGGCAAAAACATTCCGCAGAAATTTCAAGCTGAGTTATTTCCCGAACGTCGAGGCGGACGAGTAACGCGTCTATACGAAGAGTCTCAAAACGATAAGTTGTACTCAATACACCATATGAAAAATGTTGATCGAGGTGATTTTTCAGAAACTGTTAGGGACGGTCATTATTTCATGATGGGTGATAACAGAGATAATAGTAGCGATAGCCGCGTCTGGGGTCAGGTTCCGGAAAAGAATATTGTCGGTCAAGCATTTGCCATATGGATGCACTGGGAAAAGTTAAGCGAAATACCTAGCTTTAGTCGCGCTGGAAGCGTCGAGTAGATTCGACGAGAGTCGAGACTAAAATGGAAGATACAAAGTCCACTTGGTCGCTGACAAAACGCCTTATCTCGCTTGTATATGGAAAAGGTTTTGACTGTTGAAAACCGCGTAAAGCGAATCCCTAGATACTAGGAAGTGATTTGGAGTGCCCTTTACGTAAAAAGGCACTAAACTGGAGTTAAGTTTCGTAACGTGCCGGAGAATTAGAATGAATACACCTCATTATCAACGTGGCCTTTCCTCATTTAGTATCTTACTTGTAATGATGGTCAGCGCTTTCTTTTTAATTTGCGCCTTAAAGTTAATCCCGCTGTACATTGAGGGTGCAAGCGTTGGTAACTCAATATCATCAGCGATCGAGGACAATGAATTCGATGGCATGTCGGTTAAAGAAATCCGATCGAAGATTGCCAAGTTTTTTGAAATTAATCGAGTAGAAGGTGTCAATGCGCGCGATATTGAAATTAAACGTAGCAAGGGGACAACCTATATTGACGCAAGCTATGCGCCACAAGTGCCTTTGTTGTTTAACATAGACGTTGTCGTGAAATTTGATAATTTGAAATATGAATTCAGCTCTACTAAGTAAAACCGTTTATGGTTGTGGTTAATACATAGATGCCAAATTTAACAGTGAATACACGAAGACTCGTTAGTCGTTTGGGATACGAGTTTCAAGATACGAGCCTTATTGACATTGCGCTTAGCCATCGGAGCGTGGGCGCAAATAATAATGAAAGATTAGAATTTTTAGGCGACTCACTTCTCAATTTCATCATTGCCGAAGCGCTTTTTGAGAAATTTCCAGATTGTCGCGAAGGCGCGCTTAGCCAAATGCGATCCCAGCTGGTAAAAGGTGTGACGCTTGCCGAAATAGCGAAAGAATTTGAAGTTGGGGACAACCTTAAGCTGGGTTCTGGCGAGCTAAAAAGTGGAGGATTTCGTAGAGAGTCAATTTTAGCCGATGCCGTAGAAGCGTTGATAGGTGCTATCTATCTCGACGGTGGTATGGACATTTGTCGTGAGAAAGTACTGAATTGGTATCGATCGCGTTTAGACGCTATTTCTTCGAAAAATGCCGGCAAAGACGCTAAGTCAAGACTTCAAGAGCTATTACAGGCAAGCCACAAAGATCTGCCGAAATACCATTTAATGGACACGCAAGGCGATGACCATCAGCAGACGTTTGAGATAGAGTGCGAGATTAAATACCTCAAAAAGCGTTTTAAGGGTTCGGGAACCAGTCGCCGCGCCGCGGAACAATCAGCCGCATTAGACGCCTTAGCTTTTTTACAGACATCCGACAATACACAATAGAATAGTATTGACCGCAAGACCATTAACTTTAATCTCCGTCCGCCAAAAGACCCCAGGTAAGCGGCCGTGGACCCCGACCAAATTCAAGCATAAGAAAGCGAATGTATGACAGACGAAACACGATGCGGCTATGTTGCAATAATTGGTAGACCTAATGTAGGGAAATCTACGTTGCTCAATCATATTCTTGGCCAAAAAATCAGCATTACCTCGAGAAAACCACAGACCACTCGGCACCGGGTTCTCGGCATTAAGACCGAAAATAATATACAAACAATATTTGTAGATACGCCAGGATTACACAAAAGTACAGATTCAGACAAAGCGATAAATCGATACATGAACCGTGCCGCAAGCTCTTCTATTGTCGACGTAAACGTGGTTGTTTTCGTGGTTGAAAGGGGAAATTGGACCGACGCGGATGATTGGGCTTTAGAGCAAATAAAAAATGTTGGTTGCCCTGTGGTTCTAGCGATAAATAAAATCGATCAAATGCAGGATAAAAAACAGCTACTGCCTTTTATCAATGTCTGCCGCGAAAAAATGGATTTTGTGGAAATTATACCGCTAGCAGCCTTACTAGGTACAAATCTGGAAAATCTGGAAACGGCCATCGAAAATCATTTACCCGAAAGTGTTCATTTGTTTCCGGAAGATCAAATTACAGATCGAAGCTCTCGCTTTATGGCCGCTGAAATGGTCAGAGAGAAGATTATGAGACAGCTTGGCGCCGAATTACCCTATGCCATGACGGTCGAAATTGAAGAATTTCAAGACAGTGGAAAAAGTTTACATATTCAAGCATTAATTTTGGTCGAGCGTGAAGGGCAGAAAAGAATTGTTATTGGAAATAAAGGTGCCCGCTTGAGACTAATTGGACAGGAAGCGCGAATAGATATGGAAACCATGTTTGAGCGAAAAGTGATGCTTAAGCTATGGGTGAAGGTCAAATCAGGTTGGTCTGATGACGACCGCGCTTTACGTAGTCTGGGTTACAGTGACTTTGACTAGGAAGTGGCCCGATAGTTTACGATGAATGTGGATGAATAACCCATGCGTATTGATTCACAGCCGGCATACATTCTCCACTGTAGGGACTACCGTGACAGTAGTTTGCTCGTCGAGTTCTTAACACCGGAATTTGGCCGAGTGAGCGGTGTAGTCCGGGGTGTTCGGACAAAGAATAAAAGTGCAAGGCTGCGTAGAAGTCTAATGCAACCATTCGTGTCACTGGTTATTTCGTGGAGTGGTAATACCGACCTGAAGACGATTACTCATTACGATAGTTATTCACCGTCTTTGGTTTTAAAAGGAAAGCAACTATTCAGCGCCATGTACGTCAACGAATTGTTGACCAGGTTGCTCCAACACTATGTCGAAAATCCCGAGATATATACGCTTTATCAGTGGGTGTTGCATAGCCTAGTACAAAGCGATCAAATTGAAGTTACCTTGAGGCGTTTTGAACTGCGTTTGCTTGAGTATATGGGCTACGGATTTGACTTTGAAACAGACTGCGAGACAGGTGAGCGTATTTTACCCGATCAGCACTACCGGCTGACCGTCGATCGCGGGTTTAGTTTGGTGCCGCAGAGCTCACTATCAAATTCGTTCAGTGATAAGCTATTTAGCGGTCAAACGATTAGCAGGTTGGGTAATGACGAATATGATATTGACACTTCGCGAGCAGCAAAGCATATCTGTCGGATGGCTTTACGAGTGCATTTAGGCGATAAGCCCTTAAAAAGCCGAGAGCTATTTGCTAAGACATGAAATTCATTGACAAGAGAGCTTTATGATTACGGGCATTGGCACCGATCTGGTGAAAATTGGTCGAATAAAAAAGTCGTTAGAGACAACAGGTGACAGGTTTGCCAAAAGAATTCTTGAGCAGAGCGAGTTTATGGAATTCAGTAAGAGTGTACTGCCGGCGAATTTTCTTGCAAAGCGCTTCGCGGTGAAAGAAGCGGCCGGAAAAGCACTAGGTACCGGAATCGGCCAGGGCGTCAGTTGGCAAGACATCATCGTTGAACACGATGAGATAGGAGCACCGATACTAAAATTTAAAGGTCGTGCTGCTGAACTGGCTGAACAGAAAGGTGTCAAATCAATGCACGTAAGTATCAGTGACGAAGTCGAATATGCGACAGCATTTGTCATTCTTTCCACAACTTAATTGACTAAATCGATTTGCAGGACAACTCGTTTTTCTGGTACTTTTCGGTCATCTCGGCTCTGTAGCAAGAGCAGCAATAAAAAGGCTTAACGTAATTTATGGAATTTCCAACAATCGAAGATTTTATCGGCTCTACGCCACTTGTACGTTTGCAAAGATTGGCAAAAAATAGCTCAAATACCATTTTATTAAAGCTTGAGGGCAATAATCCCGCTGGGTCTGTAAAAGATCGACCCGCTATGAGCATGATTAATCGTGCCGAGGCTAGAGGAGATATTAAACCTGGAGATACATTAATCGAGGCGACTAGCGGAAACACCGGTATCGCGCTAGCCATGGCGGCCGCGATAAAGGGTTATAAAATGATCCTGATCATGCCCGATCATATGAGCTCTGAACGTAAACTCGCAATGTCGGCCTATGGTGCTGAACTAGTGGAAGTTAGTAAAGAGGAAGGGATGGAAGGAGCCAGAGACCTCGCCATCGACATGCAGTCTGCAGGAAAAGGTACTGTGCTCGACCAGTTTGGAAATGCTGACAATCCCATCTCCCATTACGAAGGTACTGGTCCGGAAATATGGGAACAGACCCATCAAAAGATTACTCATTTTGTCAGTTCGATGGGAACCACAGGTACCATTATGGGAGTATCGCGTTTTTTGAAAGAAAAAAACGCTGGCATTGAAATTATCGGATTACAGCCTGAGGATGGTGCCAGTATTCCCGGTATTCGCCGCTGGCCCAAGGAGTATTTACCGTCTATTTACGACGAAACCCGAATTGATAGAGTGATTGATATAGACCAAAAATCTGCCGAAGAGGTCATGAAACAACTCGCCGCGGAAGAGGGGATCTTTTGTGGCGTATCGTCCGGAGGAGCAGTTGCAGGTGCATTACGTCTAGCGTCCGAGGTTGAAAATGCGGTTATCGTCGCAATAATCTGCGATCGTGGCGATCGTTATTTATCGACAGGCGTGTTTTAAAACCTCCAGATTGAATTAGGTCGTTGCGGTTACGTTATTGGAAACGTACCGAAATCAAAGGCAATTAAATAGCATGGTAAAAGTTCGAGAAGAACATCCGGAAAATGACGACGGGTCTGTTAATATCGACCAATGGTTGGCGCGGCTTCCGGTTGAACATGAGGTCGGAAAAAAGTCTCTTCAGCTTGCCTGTAAGATGAGTTTGCAAGCTGAATTAGACTCGAAGTCTGTTTCAGATAAAGCGTGGAACGATAATTCCAGTAGCTTTCGCATCGGCCTGGAAATGGCGGAAATTCTTGCGGAGTTACATCTTGACCAAGAAACCATTGTTGCCGCGATTTTGTATCGATGTGTGCGAGAGGACAAACTATCCATCGAGACAGTCAAGATGGAGTTTGGCCCTGTTATTGCTAAGATGATTGACGGCGTATTGCGAATGGCCGCCATGAGCCGGGTAGTTTCTGGCGACAATCCTGTTCTCGGGCAAGCCGAGGCCCAAAAAGATAACATCCGGAAAATGCTAGTTGCATTAGTGGATGATGTTCGAGTGGCACTAATAAAGCTTGCCGAACGTACCTGCGCTATTCGAGCGGTTAAAAATAATCCTGCGAAAAGATATCGAGTTGCGCGTGAAGTTCACGATGTGTATGCGCCGCTCGCGCATCGTTTAGGAATTGGTTACATTAAATGGGAACTAGAGGACCTGTCATTTCGCTATATTCAACCAACCGCGTACAAAAAAATTGCCAAATTGCTCGATGGTAAACGCATAGACCGCGAAAAATTTATCGATTCCGTGATCGATACTCTGAACGAGTCGCTGGAAACTGCTGGTATCAAAGGAGAATTGAGTGGAAGAGCGAAACATATATACAGTATTTGGCGGAAAATGCAGCGAAAAGGCATTGGCTTTTCGCAGGTCTTCGATATACGGGCCGTACGTATTTTAGTGCCCGACTTAAGGGATTGTTACGCGGTTTTGGGTTTGGTTCACGGCCTGTGGAGAAATATTCCCAATGAGTTTGACGACTATATCGCTACTTCGAAGGACAATGGCTACCGGTCGCTTCATACCGCAGTTATTGGCCCAGAAGGAAAGGTTTTAGAGATTCAAATTCGTACGTTTACCATGCACGAAGAAGCTGAATTTGGAGTATGCGCTCATTGGAAGTACAAGGGCAGCGATAATCAGGGTGGGACCAGCTATGAAGATAAAATATCGTGGCTACGCCAGGTACTCGATTGGCAGGAAGAACTTGGGAGCGGCGTGGCTGAAGTGGCGGAACAATTTTCGAGTGCTCAAGATAGAATCTATGTATTTACTCCGGAGGGGCATGTAGTAAACCTGGCCCAAGGATCGACTCCTCTAGATTTTGCCTATCATATCCATACGGAAGTCGGGCATCGTTGCCGCGGTGCAAAGGTAAACGGTCGTATTGTTCCTCTTACTTATAATTTACAAATGTCAGAACAGGTAGAAATTTTAACTGGCAAGGAAAATGCACCGCGCCGGGACTGGTTGCAACCCAGTTTTGCCTATCTCAAATCGAGCCGTGCTCGTGCAAAAGTTCAAAATTGGTTCAAGCAACAAGCGCGTGAAGACAATATTTCAGCGGGGCGAGCACTGATCGAGAAAATATTTAAGCGTCTCGCCTTAACGAGCCTCGACTATAAAGCGGTTTCTAAATATTTCGGATATCGGGCCGTCGAAGAAATGTATGCCTCTGTAGGAGCAGGAGATATTAGTTCGGCACAAATATTGAATGCCACTCAGCAGTTGTTCGGCGATACCAAGGAGCCAGTACTTGCGCCTACGGTAGAAAAAGTAAAACCGATAAGTAATACGATTACAGTGCGTGGGGTCGGAAATCTACTGACAAATTTCGCTGCTTGTTGCAAGCCTCTACCGGGAGATCGAATAATTGGCTATGTAACCGTGGGGCGGGGAGTTAGTATCCACCGCCAGGATTGCAACAAGATTTTACAGTTACAGTATACGGAACCCGATCGTATTATCGAAGTAGATTGGGGACAAGCAGACCCACAAACATATCCCGTCGATATAATTATTGAGGCTTTTGATCGGAGCGGCTTATTACGAGATATAACTACCTTGCTGGCCAATGCCAGGATTGATGTCGTCGCGGTGACGACGCACTCAGACAAAGAAAAAAATTCTGCCACCATGCGACTAACCATTGAAATTGTTGGTTTAGAGGCGCTAGGAACTTTGTTGGCAAAGATTAACCGCTTACCCAATGTACTAAATGCTCAACGCGTTCGCGAGGGCCGGTAACTATGTCGCCTAACTCGCCAGAAATGAGTTCGTATTCATTAGATGATTTATTACTTCTAATGGAGCGTTTGCGCGATCCCGTTGATGGCTGCCCCTGGGATAAAGCTCAGAGTTTTCAAAGCATTGTCCCGCATACTCTCGAGGAGTGTTACGAGCTAGCCGATGCCATCGAAAATGAGAATACCGATCAGGTTATAGAAGAATTAGGCGACGTTTTGTTTCAAATCGTCTTTTACGCGCAGTTGGGCCGAGAAAATCGACAATTTAATTTAGATAAGATAATTACAATCCTGGTAGAGAAGCTACTCCGTCGGCATCCTCATGTATTTCCAGATGGGTCCCTGCAAAGTCGAGCACTCGACAATGATCTCGACTCCGAGGAAATTTCTCGAAACTGGGAGAAAATAAAGACTCACGAAAGGCGAAATAAGCACCAATTCTCGATTCTAGACGACATTCCTGCATCCTTGCCAGCGTTAACGCGGGCTTTCAAACTCCAGAAGCGGGTTGCACGGGTCGGCTTTGACTATGGCGACATAGACAGTGTATTGACGAGTTTGCAGTCGGAAATCAACGAATTGATTGAGGCCAGAAAGACGTTGTCAGTTGAAGACATTGAGAGCGAACTCGGCGATGTACTATTTTCGGTCGTTAACCTAGCACGACATCTGAAAATTGATCCCGAATCAGCCGTAAGAAAGACGAATAAGAAATTTGACGCGCGTTTTAGGTATATTGAAGAGCGGTTGCTGGCTGCAGGAAAGACGACCGAGGACGCGGATTTGGATTTGATGGATCGCCTTTGGGATGATGCCAAGAGTCGTGGGTTATAGTCCGTTCTGAAGAAGGGCAGATATTTATGGGGCATTGTAGTCTCCTGCTTAAGGCTCTTGAATGACGCTATGAAAATGGCCTTTTATCCGAGCACTTCACTTTGTGTGATTTGTATCAAGTCATTAGCCTGGTAAATTGACTATGGTGCTGCCAGTTGTTGCATTGCGCAATTTATTTAACGTAATCTCGTCCGTTTATTAGTGATATCGATTAACTCAAGTCATTGATTTTAATGACAAAATTGTTAAACTTCTGTGGCTGCCTGCTTTTCAAAATTTCACTTTTACTTGAGGTTGCCGAGTGATCTGTGTATGGTGTTGCGCTCTTTAGCTGATGTGCCGAATGCTAATATACAGTTGGATTTAATAGAGCAAGCTATTCATTGACATAGATATTGGGTGGTGGCTTTGCTAGGAAAAGTTTAGTTCGATCCAATCGAAGTCTTCAACAAAATTTAGGAGCACTTACATGCGAGCAATATTATTAGGGCCTCCCGGTGCCGGTAAAGGTACACAGGCACAGTTTATTACCGAGAAGTTTGGTATACCTCAAATTTCCACTGGTGATATGCTTAGGGCCGCAGTAAAGGCTAAAACTGCCATGGGACTCCAAGTAAAAGAAGTGATGGATTCTGGAGGTTTGGTTTCCGACGAAATTATTATCGGAATCGTAAAAGAGCGTATCGCTGAGCAGGATTGTACAAATGGCTTCCTTTTTGACGGTTTTCCCAGAACTATTCCTCAGGCACAAGCTTTGCAGGCAGCGGGAGTAATGATCGATAACATCCTCGAGATTTCTGTCGATGATGAAGAAATTGTAGCGAGGATGAGCGGTCGCCGCGTTCACGAATCGTCTGGTCGTGTCTACCATGTTATTTTTAATCCGCCAAAAACAGAAAACACAGATGACGATACCGGTGAGCAACTCGTGCAACGTGAGGACGACAAGGAAGAGACTGTCCGCAAGCGCTTGGAAGTTTACCATGAGCAAACTGCACCTTTGGTTGATTTCTACAAAAGTCAAATAGGTGGAAGCGCGCCTAAATACTCCTCTGTCGCTGGAGTTGGCTCGGTTGATGAAATTCGAGAAAAAGTGACCTTGGCTTTCACTGCTTAAAAAATGACTTGAAAAGGCTTCTACCAGAAGCCTTTTTGGTTTTCGTGCCTACTGCAACTCACCCTGTACCATCTAAATACTTGCTAGTAGCTGGGGTGTATTGACGTTGATAAAAGACTGTTCACTTCCGGAAAAGTCGACCTCCTTAACCTTTTGATTACTATACCATCCTCGAATGCTTCGTTTCCCTGTTTCAAGATAGTTGTTTAAAGATCTGAGTAGGTCTTTTCTGATTAAGCTCGGAATATAGTGTTTACGATTTCCACATATCGGATACGCGATATCTGAGTCAGTCTCGATGAGAGCCTGATAAAGCCTGCTAACCAAGTCTGCGGGTAAGCTTGGCGTATCACAGGGAGCGATAAGACAGAGACCGTGGTTTACATGGCTTAAACTAGCCTGAACGCCAGCCAGTGGACCTTGAAAATCAGCCATATTGTCTGTTATTACGCTATATCCCAGTTTCTCGTAGAGATCAATATGCCGATTGCAGTTCAGGGTTATATCGTCAACTTGTGCAGATAGCTGGTCAATAACATAGCTGACGAGGGGCTTGCCATTTCTGTCGATCAAGCCTTTTTCCTGTTGCCCCATACGGGATCCCAGTCCACCGGACAAGATAATCGCACTTATTATTTTACTCGGGTCCATAGAGCTGCCACTTAAAACAGGTGGTGTTAAGCAATGAAAGAAAAACTTTTGGTAGAGGATAGCCACAAAATAGCGTTTAATCGGGCTTTCATTGCTTGTTAGCCCCACTATTTATGAACAGCGCATCATTATTAAATAAAGACGGACCTTTTCCCAGTCTAATACCAGAGTTTAAACCTCGTTCAGGTCAGATGTATATGGCTAAGCTGGTAGACGGCGCAATTTTAGACAAGCAAACGAAAATTATAGAAGCACCTTCTGGCGCTGGAAAAACACTGGCTTACCTCGTTCCATTAGTACTCAACAATAAGACCGCAATAATTTCAACAGCGACGCTTTACTTGCAAAATCAGCTTTATCGCCGAGATATTCCACTGGTTCAAAAGGCCTTGGGCACTCAGAGAAAAGTCGCTGTTATGAAAGGTCGCCGAAATTATTTGTGCCCGTATTACACACAGAAACACAGTCACGTGGATGCTGGATTGCCAGCCGCAATAAGAATTGCCTTGGGCCAGATTCTAAAAGAGTTTACAGCGAGCCCCGCAGAAGGACTGCTGTCAAATCTTGCTCCGGGTTTGATTCAATATGTGACATCGACGGCAGAAGACTGTTTGGGAAAAGCCTGCCCACAGTATGATCAATGCGCCTTTTATCGTGCGCGCCTTCTCGCAGACAAGGCTGATATCATAGTGGTGAATCACAGTTTATTGTTTGCAGATCAGGCAATGCAGGAAGAACAGTTGCCCATGTTGTTGCCAAGCGCTGAAGTCGTCGTTGTCGATGAAGCTCACAGGCTCGCAGAATTTGCGCAAACCTTAGTGGGTGAAAATTTAAACAGTGCGCAACTAAATCGATATTTAAACGATGCAGAGAGTACGATTCGCAGGGTTGCCCGCGATCAAAAGCCAGCACTTAATTTCATCCATCAGTACCGGCGAGCCATGGATAAAGTAGTGGCGTCGGCACCTTCCTTTACGCCCTATCGGCGCCATCAACATGTTGCTGTGGTCGACCAGCTAATTTCCGGTCTCGCGTCTTTTTCTGACTGGTTAACAAAGATTGCGAATAGAGAAGTGGCGCTTGAACAACTTCTAATCCGAAATAGATTACTCCAGACAAAGCTGGAAGCTATTCGACAGGAGGAGGGCTTGTGTTGGCTGGAGACATCAAAAAATGGGTTTTCTCTTAAAACCGTCCCTATCCAACTGTCTTCGAGGATACAGCGTCTTATTCTTCGAAACAAATCAACCTGGATATTTACGTCTGCTACCTTATCCGTTGAAAATAAAGGCGACAGCTTTTCAAATTCCTTAGGTTTAGCAGAGGTACCTTTTTACCGAGCAGAAACAGATTTCGATCATCTTCGGAGTGCGCGGTTGTATACGCCCCTAATCGAAGTTGAGCCCGATAACGAAAATTACGCCAGATGTTTATTCGACAAAGTATCGGAGCTATTACAGGTTAACACAGGGCGAGTGTTATTCTTGTTCACCAGCCATAGTGCCTTGCAGAAAATGGCTGCGTTGATTCGAGGCTTGAATGGTTATTCAGTTCTCGTACAAGGTAGTATGGATAATTATCAGCTGATTGAGCGCTTTCGTGACAAAGAAAGAGCGATATTGCTGGGGACCGGCAGTTTTTGGGAAGGGCTCGATTTATCCACGGTTTCTATTAGCTGTGTTGTTATCGACAAGTTACCTTTTGTTTCACCTCTCGAACCACTCGTACAAATGCGGTCAATTGATTTAAATGAGAATGGTGTGGATAGTTTTAAACACTATTTATTACCAGATGCGGTGATCCGGTTAAAGCAGGGCTGCGGACGCCTTTTGCGCAGGGTATCGGACAAAGGTATTATAATGCTGGCAGATCCTCGACTGCATAGTAGATCTTACGGCCCGGTGTTTATCAACAGCCTGCCGAGAATGGAAAGATCAAATCATTTAGAGCCTCTGCTGGGTTTTATTAGCGGGGAATACGGAGAGGGCTTCGAGCCATCGCACTAAAAAGCGCGTGCCTGTCTTCAGCTTTCTAGGTATAGAGCCGATAAATGGCATGGAGCAGGTCAAGTTGGTTTATTTTCGGGAGAAGAAAATTTAATGAAGTTATTGGCAATAGATTGTTCAACGGCAGCTTGTTCTGTGGCATTGTCTCTAAATGGTGAAACGACGGAATGCCTCGAGCTAGCAGCCCGGGAGCATACTCAAAAACTGTTGCCGATGGTAAGCGAGATTTTGAGTGATAGCGGGGTTTCATTGCAGCATTTGGATGGGATATCGTTTGGCCGTGGGCCCGGGTCTTTTACAGGACTGCGTATATGTCTCGGTGCGGTTCAGGGATTAGCGTTTGGAGCAGATTTACCCGTCATCCCGATATCATCTCTCGCCGCCTTGGCGCAAACGGCCATTGATAAACATGCAGTGACAAGCGACTCGCGGGTTCTTTCTACACTTGACGCACGAATGGATGAAATCTACTGGGGCATGTATTGCACTCAAGACGGTTTAGTTGAAAGTGTCAGCACTGAATACTTAACCTCACCGGAAGACTTAAACATTCCAGCGGGGCAGCCGGATCAAGTAGAAATTGTGGCGACTGGAACAGGAATGCAGTATGGTCATCGAATTGCCTGTCGCAACGACGTTCAGATTCTTGACCCCGATCTGTTGCCTACGGCGACAGCGGTCCTACGTTTGGCTTGTGCAGAATATCAAAAAGGGCATTTTTATGACGCGCATGAAGCGCTGCCTATTTATTTGAGAGACCAGGTGACCTGGAAAAAACTAGCGCAACAATAGAGTGGGCCGATGGGGTCGGGTAATTGTCTGGCGACCCTTTGCTCGAAGTTTAGTTGGGGCGGTTTTAAGTGGAATGGTGCCCGCACAAATTTCATTTTGGGTAGCACATAGACACTGGAAGCGTTTAATAAACTCCTATTGATACTATTCGATTAATTTTATTGTGTAGAACTAAAGTCAAATGGGCTACACTTGCCCATCAAAATTTTCCTATAAAAATAAGAGGAATGAATGTCCGATATCCCTGAAACTGCTACGACGTCCGAATCTACGGCAAGTAATAAACAAAACTATGCGACGAAGAGGGCCAGAAATTACGCCTTGGTCCTACTGACAGTTGTTTATAGTTTTAATTTTATCGACCGACAATTGCTATCGATTTTGCAAGAAGCAATCAAGGCGGACCTTGATCTGTCGGACAGTCAGCTCGGGTTGTTGACGGGTTTTGCCTTTGCGATGTTCTACGTTACTGCTGGCATTCCGATTGCTCGTTGGGCCGATCGATCGAATCGACGAAATATCGTTGCCATGTCAGTCGGTCTGTGGAGCTTTATGACCGCATTGAGCGGTGCGGTCGGCAATTACACGCATCTGTTGCTAGCCCGAATCGGAGTGGGTATTGGTGAGGCTGGTGGTAGTCCTCCATCGCATTCAATTATTTCGGACATTTTTCCCGTTGAGAAGCGTGCTAGTGCCATGTCTTTTTATTCGACAGGTGTCAATATAGGTATCATGTTCGGATTTATCCTTGGGGGCTGGTTAAACGAGTTTTTCGGCTGGCGGGTAGCTTTTGTCGTCGTCGGTGCACCGGGAATTTTGTTGGCGATACTCGTAAGGATGACATTAGCCGAGCCTATTCGCGGCCTGTCGGAAAATAAAAAGGTGGCAGACACAGAAAGCCCGTCTTTTATGGCAGTTATATCATTGTTGTGGAGCCGGTTATCCTTTCGCCACTTGGCTTTTGCGTCAGCACTTAATGCGTTTGCTGGATACAGTACCAGTAGCTGGACGGCCTCTTTTATGATTAGAAGCCATGGAATGACGACCGGTGAATTGGGTACATGGCTTGCAATGACGATGGGCTTAGCTGGTGCTGTTGGAGTGTTATGTGGCGGTCTTCTTGCCGACCGACTTGCGCCTCGAGACAAGCGTTGGTACGCATGGCTACCGGCAATTACAGGGCTTATATGCGTTCCTTTTATGGTTAGTGTCTATTTAGTTGATGGCGCATACACCGCATTGATGCTGTCTATTGTTCCAGGCGTTCTTTTTAATGTGTACTTAGGCAATGCTATCGCTACAACTCATAGTCTGGTTGGAGCGAGGATGAGGGCTACGGCATCGGCCATACTGTTTCTCGTGCTTAACATGATTGGTTTAGGTTTAGGTCCATTTTCTGTCGGGTTGCTGAGCGATTTTCTCGAGCCGAGCTTTGGGTTGGATTCGCTGCGGCAAGCCATGTTGTATTTAGTGCCGGTGATCATGTTCTGGTCGGCGTGTCACTTTTATATGGCCTCAAAAACCTTGAGAGAAGATCTATTAAACGCTCCAGACTAGATAAAGATCGATCCTAAGAATATATCATTCATGTTGGTTCAATGGATTAGAGCCGACATGATGATGTTGTGGGTGAGAGATTGATTGGTGTGTCCTGTTAGCCTTTCGTTTCTGCAGGAGAATTAGTTATTACTTCCCGCCTGTTTAGGTATTGGATCCGGTCTGTTGGATTCTGTACAGCGGTAGTTGTCGTTTTTGCATAGCTACTCATTTCAGGCTATTATTACTACTATTCCGAAATTAATTCTTATCACTAAACCAGCCGCTGCTGACAACACTGGGTGACTTTTTTGCAAATATCATCTCTTCCTTTAACTCCGATTCGACCGCCACATACCCGTGGACAGGATCTAGCTGAACGCGAGCGTAAAGACTTTAGCGCAGAGAATGATCGCGCCACGAGTGGAAGCACAGAAGGCAATATTTTAGATGATATTCCGTCGATTTCTGATAGCCAGGTAGTTCGTCCTATTGAATCCAGAAACCGGATAATTGAGACGCTTGCGAGGAATCAGTCAGATGATCGCAGCATCCCGCTGGCGTCACAGAAAGCGTTGCAAGCCTTTACTCAGAACGCACCCAATGGCCCTCAACAATTAGGTATTGAACTAGCTGGTATCGATACCTTCGTTTAAGTACGAGCCCTTCAGTTTATCCGAACACGATCAATTGGTCGCTGTGGACCCTTTTGGTAAGTCATAGTTGGCGAATGGCTGAGGAATAGCTAGGACAAAGTTTACCGAACGATCAGAATAGACGTCGTGGGGGGATAAAGACCCTACGAAGAATTCTTCGGCGCTAACACTTAAGTCACACCAAAGAATTCTAGTGAATAGATTATCTCTTCTTGTCTGCGCCATCCTTAGGAGCACCCGTTCCAGAGGATCCCATAAACAGTTTTTTACCGTCAGCCAAGGTAATATTCCTACCATTTGCTCGGTTAGACCTGTCTTTACTCTGGTAACCATCAACGATGATGTAGGTTCCCGGTTTTACTGTATTTTTGTTTACACCGCGACGTAATAGCGTATTCGGTGTGCCACCTTCAACCATCCACACTTCCTTCTCTCCCGCTTCCGTTGTGTGTTCAAGATGAATCCAAGCATGCGGGTTAACCCATTCGACTCGAATTACCGGTCCTTTCAAGACGAGCGGTCTATTCGGATCGAATTCGGCTGAAAATGCGTGATGTGCAAGAACTTGACTTGAAAAATACGTTACCGCCATTGCGCTGACGATGATGAATATACGGATTAGAGTCATGCTATTTTTCCTATTTGTCTTTAAAATTTAGTTTTTGGCTTTCTGTGTCGTTTCTGCCTCTAAAATTCGGGCGCCGCGTAGGATGTTACCCATTGCATAATTACCTTCGTGGCAGGCATATTCATAAACTGGGCTATCAGAACGGGGCCATGGATATTCGCCGCTCCAGGGTTCACTCCATGTATTCGGGTCTTCAGCCGTAAATTGGTAATGGAGCGTGTTATCTTCTTTAAGAGTAAAACGTTCCACCACGTGTAAATCTCTTGTGGCTCGCCCAAATCCCGGTGTGTCGGTGAAGTTCGTCGTGTCTACAACAAGCGTATCGCCTTCCCAGTGACCAATGGAATCACCCATCCACTTACGAATGTCTCGGGATATATGCTCACTGTTTAGGCGGATAGTTCGGACATCATGCACCATTTCCACAAGGATCATTATATGGTCTTCAGACTGAATGATTTGCTTATAGTTGTTGTATAGGACTGGCATCATTGGCGGTCCACCGGTAGAGCCAAAGCCTTGCAGGCATCGATCTGACGGAGTGTTGGATTCGGGGCCGTCATAGGGGCCCGGTCCGTCGGTTTCTAGCCACCAGGCTGAACCTGTATTTTTTTTGGCATACCTTGCATAAAGCTTGCTGAGTCTCTTTTGTGCAACGGGCAGCATTTTCGGTAAACGGCCGTTGTCGGGCTTATAAATGATCGATGTTCTAAATTTTCCATCAATTTCAAAACGGCTATCGCCATTATCAATCCAGAAGGAATTATATCCGCCGACGTTCCCCGCAGCACCCTGTGAACCATCTCCTCCGGCTGGCGGAGCTTCACGATCGCCATCAATCTGCTTATCGCCTTCTGCTTTCTCCGCGGCAACAGCAGCGACAATCTTATCGGCCGCTTCTTTACTTAAATACAAGCTATCACCGAAAGCTATCGGTCTTTGCAGTGGTGTCAGGGTTGCAGTATTGTAATTTCCGTTAAGATCGGGTTTTCCATTCGCCGTACGGGGAATATCTGCCGCTAGTGATTGCGAGAGAGTAGCCGCGATTAGCAGCGAAAGCACTTTAATTTTCATAACATTGTCTCCTGTTGCAATCATAGTTTTAATCTAGTGGGTTTCTGCGCCATTGTCCATAAAGCAGCTCTTCGACGAATTCTACGCACTTAAAGTCAAGAATTTGGAAGTCGGCTTCCATGCGGCGATACAAGGGTAGGCTTATTTTCCAAGGTCTGGTGTAGACTTGAGGGTCTTCTATTGTCGCTTCATACTTTAGGTGGTTGGGACCCATTGGAGTGTAACGTTCTATAACGTGCAGTTGGTCGCTATGGTGGTTACCCGCCCGGTCAAGCCAGGTGCCAGGATGCAGGCCAGTTACATCGAGAACCAGTGTATCTCCATCCCAGCTCGCTACTGATTGCCCCATCCAGGTGTCGATCGGCGCCGGACCTGGGTCTTCGCTGTAGATACTGCGCGCAGCGCTCGCATATTGGTACGAAATAAACAGGTCTTTATCACCTTGAAGTATTTGAAAGGGGTAGGGCATATAGGTAGCTCGCGGTACTCCCGGTAAATAACATTTTATTTCCGGGTCTCGATCTAACCAGTTTTTCCTGTTCTCGTCTCTTATTTTCAGAGCTTCGGCTTTATAGGGAATTTTTCCACCTTCGACGACTCCGAGGCCTGGTGGAACAGAACCGACTGCGCCAAATGCTACGGCCCTCTTAGCCGGCACGGGTCCCAACGGCGCTTCGCGCAGTGCCATTGACGCTCGTGCCATGTGCCGCTCTAAATCGAAATGCGCTTCCCCGAGTGCCTGCCAGATTCCATTAAGATCAGGATTGACTCCGCCTGGACCACGGGGCGCTTTATAGTCACTGTCAGCTGCGACCTGTAACGATAATTGAAAGGTAAACAGGGTCAATAATACTGTCGTCAACAAAGGTTTTTTTCGCATATTTCTCTCTATACCGGAATGCCGGTTAAAATGAAGTAATGTTATAAACATGAACGGGAGTGGCGATCCTATTACATCGCCACTGAAAATTGCTATTGTGAGTATAAGTTACGTTCAATCGATATTGTATTTGATGGTTGTATTTTTTATATTATTCAATTCATATTGTCCATCGACTCAGAATAAGTGTTATTCGAAATTACGCGTATTGCCTAAAACTATAAATTAGCTTTTCTTTGTGATGAAAGGTTTAGACTTTTGGCTGTCCTGAACATTCACCTCTGTAAATCGTCGTGCCTCGATCTGGTCTTTGCGGTCGTACTTCAATTATAATAAGAGCAGATAATTAACGCTGGATAAAAGACATTCAGATTAGCATAAAAACCAAATACTTAACGAATTTGTATATTAAAGTTACGTAACATAGCTTCGGTTCCCAAGCAGCAGCACCGGAGGCTTGGCATCGCTTTTCCGCTGTAGGTTAACAGCAGATGAATTTGTGCGTCAGCGGGAAAAGGAGTATGCAATTCCGGTGACTATAACGTTAAGTCATGGGCCTGTGCTCGGTGTAGAAACATGAGTGATCGCCCTAATTAAATCAGTTGGAAACTACCATCCAGCGTAATCGCGAGCGAGAAATATTTGATGGCTAAATCAGTTTCAGTAGCTTTTATCGGATTGGGTACGATGGGATATCCAATGGCCGGACATCTACAAAATGCCGGGTACTCGGTGACTGTTTACAACCGCACCCAGAAAAAAGCAATCCAATGGGTAGAAGAGTACAACGGCAGCTTGGCATTGACTCCCGCGATAGCAGCAGAAACATGCGATGTGATTTTTCTGTGTGTTGGAAACGACGACGATTTGCGTGACATAATCGTCGAGAAAGAGGGTGTATTGCAAGGAGTAAAACGCGGCGCAGTAATCGTTGATCACACCACAACGTCGGCGGACATCGCAAGAGAAATGGCCGGTTTATGTGCCGAAAAAGGATGCGGTTTCTTGGACGCGCCGGTGTCTGGAGGGCAAGCCGGTGCTGAAAATGCCCGATTGACCGTGATGTGTGGTGGAAGCGCCAGCTTGTTCGAAAGAGTTCTGCCGATTATGAAGGCATATTCGTCGAGTATAAAATTAATGGGTGGCAATGGAACGGGCCAACTAACAAAAATGGTTAATCAGATCTGTATTGCGGGGCTTGTGCAAGGTTTATCAGAAGGAATTCACTTTGCTCGTTCGGCTGGATTGGATATTGAAAATGTGATTGACGTTATATCCAAAGGCGCCGCACAATCCTGGCAGATGGAAAATCGCCATCAGACAATGATTACGGGAGACTACGACCACGGCTTCGCAGTTGAATGGATGCGCAAGGACTTGGGTTATGTATTGCAAGAAGCTCGAAGAAACGACAGTCATCTACCGGTGACTGCCTTAGTCGATCAGTTTTATGGTGAAGTGAGCGCGATGGGAGGTGCTCGTTGGGACACGTCGAGTTTATTAACGCGGTTGGAATTGGCACGGAAAAAGTAGCTGTTGCGATCACAGCAATCACTTTGCTTATTCAATAATCATATTAACGAGATATTTACATGCTAAAACTAACTGATTTCAATGAAGACTTACTGGCTTTTCTGCAGGCTTCACCGACGCCATTTCATGCTGTTACCGAAATGACAAGACAGTTAACGGCAGCAGGATTTAAGTATTTACAAGAAAGTGAAGAATGGTTCTTAAAAGAAGGAGTGGGGTATTTTGTCGTTAGAAACGGGTCTTCCATTATCGCGTTTACAGTTGCGACTAAAACACTCATGCACAATGGGTTTAGAATGGTTGGCGCGCATACGGATAGTCCCTGTCTAAAAGTAAAGCCAGCTCCTGAAGTGACTAGTCAAGGTTACTTTCAGTTAGGCGTTGAAGTTTATGGCGGCGCTTTACTCAATCCATGGTTTGACCGAGATTTATCCCTAGCCGGTCGGGTCGTATTTAAGAATGCCGCGGGAAAAGTAAAGAGCACATTGGTGAATTATGAAAAACCGATTGCATCGATTCCCAGCTTAGCTATTCATCTCGACCGAGAGGCCAATAAAAACCGGAATATTAATCCGCAAACACACATTCCTCCTGTATTAATGAAGGCCGGTAATGACAATACCGATTTTAGGGATTTGTTGTTGGCAAAATTGCAACATGATCAACCTGACAGTGGCGCTGAAAAAGTGATGGATTATGAATTGAGTTTTTATGACACACAAGCTCCCGCACTTATCGGCTTAAACGACGACTTTATTGCTAGCGCTCGACTGGACAATTTATTGTCCTGTTTTGTTGGTATGAAAGCTCTGATCGGAATTTCACAGTCGGATATGCAGCAAAACTGCGTACTGGTCTGTAATGATCACGAGGAAGTAGGCAGTATGTCGGCGTCAGGTGCGCAAGGTCCAATGTTAAAATCGGTGCTTCGCCGGATGATCGACAGTGATGATGATTTTGTCCGAGTCATGTCTCGGTCGATGATGATTTCTGCCGATAACGCTCATGGAATTCATCCTAATTTTCCTGATAAACACGATGCCAACCATGGGCCTCTTTTGAATGCTGGACCTGTAATTAAAGTCAACGCTAATCAGCGCTATGCGACCGATAGTGAGACCTCTTCAGTATTTCGTCATATTTGTGACTTAGCTGAAGAGCCCGTTCAAAGCTTTGTTGTTCGTACCGATATGGCTTGTGGAAGTACGATTGGTCCTATAACAGCCAGCGAATTAGGCGTTAAGACAATCGACGTAGGTGTGCCGACATTTGGGATGCATTCTATCCGGGAGATGGCGGGAAGTCAGGATGCATACTCTCTATACCGCATCCTAACAAAATTTAACACGGAAGAAACAGTCGTACTCGATTAGATAAGGTAATGCGTTATGCTAATAGCGATGTCGTTTTACGTCAGTCTAGACTGACAAGAATTTACCCAGTTACGGAATGAGATATAAAAAACCCGGGCTGAACCCGGGTTTTTTATGTTTTCTTTAGTTGCAGTTACTGCTTGCCTCTATAAAGGCTCAACGTCTTCGGCTTGCGGGCCTTTTTCACCTTCGACGACGGAAAATTCTATGGTTTGTCCCTCTCTCAATAGGCGGCGTCCTTCACCCCGAATCGAGCGGAAGTGAACGAAAATGTCGTCGCCGTTCGAGCGAGTGACAAAGCCGTAACCTTTGCTGACATTAAACCATTTTACTGTTCCCTGTTCGCGTTCTGCAGAACTGAAACTTGGCAGGCTGATATTAGTCAAGTTGGGGCTTATCAAAGCTGACAGCAAACAGGCAATAGCGATAAGAGAGAACAAAACAGGGTTGATTTCCGTTATGTTAACAGTATTGGAATCTATCAGTTGAAAAATAATAATCGTGGAGGCAGCCAAAATTAGGCTGATAATTACGCGCAGTAGTGTGTTCATGATTTTCTTCTTAAGTAAATTGAAAGTGTAAAATAACATTGTCGAGCTTGTGACAATGGGGTAAACGGCCTTAGATTTAGCCAACGGCTAGTTTATCACCAAATGCATCTGAAGTTTTTACTTAATTTCGAGATTTAACGGGGGATTCTTAATTCTATAGGTTACTTTATTGACGGTATGCCACGACAGTTGCTAAGCTGGTGTTGTCGTATTTGTCTTTTGTGATTGTGGTGAGGGCGTATATGTTTTTCGCGAATAGTTATTTAGTAACTTAACGTTTTTGGAATGAATAACTATAAAAGGAGTGATTTTTTGCAAATACCCGAGTATGAAGCCAAATATGGGGCTCGTTGACACCGTCTTATGCTGACTATTATAGGTGACACTGACCCCGGACGACGGGAGCACAACGAAGATAGCTTTGTAGCCGACTCCTCGATAGGATTTGGTTTAGTTGCCGACGGAATGGGTGGGTACGCTTGTGGCGAAGTAGCAAGTGACTTGGTTCAGCAGACTGTTCACGATGCGGTCTCCCGGGACGAAGATTTGTCTGACGCTATACGTAGTGCACACGACGTTGTAATCGAGGCGGCAAACGCAGATCCGAGCAAAAAGGGTATGGGCTCTACCGTGGTAGCGGTTAAGTTTAGCGGGTCAGATTACAAAATTGGCTGGGTTGGAGACAGCAGGGCATATTTGTGGGATCAGTTAACAGGAGTTTTGAAGCGAGTTACCAGAGACCACTCTTATGTAGAGGCCTTATTAAGTTCCGGAGCTATTTCACCGCAAGAAGCCCTAAACCATCCCCATAAGCACCTAATAACCCAGGCAATGGGCGTCGCTGGTGAAGAAGGACTAATTGTCGATGTTGTCACCGGTCGTATGATGACAGGGCAAAAACTTATATTGTGTAGTGACGGTTTAGTAGACGAGGTCGAAGACCACGAAATCGCTCATATTTTAGCGACAATCGATACACCGGCTGAAACCGTAGATAAGCTGATTCAAACGGCAGTTGAGTCTGGCGGTCGTGACAATATAACAGTGGTGATGGCTTTTAACGATGAAGACCAAGGTACGCTCGAGAACGAAATCCCAAACTTAATGGAGGGAGATGAGCTCAGCGACAAAATAAAAGACAATAACTCAGCGTCGTTAGACAATCAAGGCAGTGAGGATAACAATCCAAAGGTTGAATTATCGTGGCTCGAAGTAATCAGCATTCAAGTTACCGGCTATTTTAATAAAATCGTAAAATCTCTTAGGAAATAATGTTTATTGGCTGCTGAATCGCGCTAATTTTCACCGCAATTTTTCGCCGGGAGTCAGAAGTGCTTTCCGCAGATTGACTCTGTGTCCTGTGAATCAATTCAATTCGTATCAATCAATTCATGTAAATCAATTCACTAAGTTGTTCTAGCTAACACGCCTATTTTGGGGACTAACTCATCGCTAAAGGTCGTCTAACAACTGCATTGTTAAAATGATCACCTTCGTGACAATTTACATCTTAGTTGCTAACGAAATCAGTTTAACGCGGCATCTAGGCAACGTGCTTCGTAAATCGACCACAAAAAGCGGTGAATGCCAGGCAGAAAATTTCCGTCTGGCATGGACGGCCATTCCTACATTGCTTTAAAGTTCTCTAATTGCTCACTCAACTTATTTAGTGACAATTGTTGCGCAGACTGTTTTTCACGCTCTTTTTCCACGACTTCAGCAGGGGCCTTGTCGATGAACTTTGCATTGCTCAACTTTCCTGTAATACGGGAAAGATCCTTACTCAGTTTTTCAATTTCTTTGTTTAGGCGAGCGACCTCAGCTTCTTTGTCAATCAACCCCGCCATAGGAACGAGAATTTCCATTTCATTGACTAACGCAGTGGCTGACATGGGCGCCTCATCGCCACTATTGAGCCAGACAATGTCTTCCAGTTTCGCTAAGGTTTGCAAGAACTGGCGGTTTTCATTCAGTCTGCGCTGATCGATGGCGTTACCATTTTTGAAAAATAATGGAATTGCTTTAGCGGGAGAGATATTCATTTCTCCTCTTATGTTTCTGACTCCGACGATTACATCTTTAAGCCAGTCTATATCTGATTCCGCATTGCTATCGATCTTCGAGGTCACTAACTCAGGATAAGGCTGCAACATAATCGTCTTGCCGGCCTTTCCTGCAAGAGGTGCAGCGCGCTGCCATATCTCTTCTGTTATGTACGGCATGAACGGATGCAGTAAGCATAAGGTTTCTTCCAATACTCTAATGAGCGTACGGCGCGTGCCCTTTTTTATTGCAACGCTTGCGTTATCGTCCCACAGAACAGGTTTCGACAACTCTAGATACCAATCGCAGTATTCGTTCCAAATAAACTCGTAGAGCGTCTGCGCAGCCAGATCGAATCGGTAAATTTCCAAAGATTTCGCGATGTCTTGCCCGACCTGTTGCTGGCGAGAAATTATCCACCGGTCTGCCAGCGATAATTGGAAACCATTGTTCGATTCGTCGTCATCCAAATCATTTTGGCCACAATCATATTCTTCCGTATTCATAAGAACATAACGTGCAGCGTTCCAGATTTTGTTGCAGAAATTCCTGTAACCTTCAATCCGACCCATATCGAATTTTATATCGCGTCCCGTAGACGCCAAAGAATAATAGGTAAAACGTAAAGCGTCGGTTCCGTAGGCATTGATACCATCGGGAAATTGTTTTCGAGTCGCTTTATCGACTTTTTTCTGCATCTGAGGTTGCATCATACCTCGGGTTCGTTTGCTAACCAGTGATTCCAGATCAATGCCGTCGATCAGGTCGATGGGGTCGAGAACATTACCCTTCGATTTGGACATTTTCTGACCTTCGGCATCGCGCACTAAACCATGTACATAAACCTGCTTAAACGGGATTTCTTCTCGAAAATGAAGAGACATCATAATCATCCTGGCGACCCAGAAGAAAATAATGTCAAAGCCCGTTACCAGTACATCGGTTGGATGGAAAGTTTTAAGCTCTGGCGTATCGGATGGCCAGCCCAACGTTGAAAATGTCCATAATGCCGAAGAAAACCAAGTGTCCAGGACATCGTCGTCCTGCCGTAAAGATCGTTCCCCAAGCTCATATTCCGCTCTTACTTCGGTTTCGTCTCTACCTACGTAGACATTACCCTCTTCGTCATACCAAGCCGGAATTTGATGTCCCCACCATAGCTGACGGGAAATACACCAATCCTGAATGTCCCGCATCCAAGCAAAATAGGTGTTTTCGTACTGTTTTGGGACGAACTCAATATCACCGTTTTCGACGGCTTCTATGGCCGGTTTTGCGAGTGTCTTCGCATCGACGTACCATTGGTCAGTCAAGTAAGGTTCTATTACAATTCCGGATCGTTCACCTCTTGGCACTTTCAGTTTGTGATCGTCTATTTTGTCCAATAAGCCCAATGCATCCAAGTCTTCAACAATTTGTTTGCGCGCGTCAAAACGATCTAAGCCGCGATAAGTTTCTGGTACGTTATCATTCAAAGCTGCATGTTCAGAGAGTATATTTATGACTTCAAGTTGATGGCGCTTTCCCATCTCGTAATCGTTAAAATCATGAGCCGGTGTTATTTTTACGCAACCTGTTCCGAACTCCATGTCCACGTAATCATCGGCAATAATTGGAATTTCTCGATTTGCTAAAGGCAGGAGAATAGTCTTACCGATTAAATGTTGATAACGTTCGTCTGCGGGATTTACAGCAACGGCCGAATCGCCAAGCATTGTCTCCGGACGAGTCGTTGCGACAGTCAATCGACCTGATCCGTCTGTTAGCGGATAGTGGAAATGCCAAAGAAAACCGTTTTCCTCTTCAGAGACAACTTCCAAATCAGAAACCGCGGTGTGAAGAACGGGGTCCCAGTTAACTAGGCGTGTTCCGCGATAAATTAATTTTTCTTTATAGAGTCTGACGAATACTTCTTTAACCGCGTCCGACATTCCTGGGTCCATTGTGAAACGTTCGCGCGACCAATCGGTAGAAGCGCCCATGCGGCGCAACTGCTGGGTTATTTCACCGCCACTTTGCTCTTTCCACTCCCATACCTTTTCGATGAACTTTTCACGTCCCAGCTCTTTTCTACTCAGCTGCTGAGATTCCAGTTGCCGCTCGACCACCATCTGGGTCGCTATTCCGGCGTGATCCGTACCGACCTGCCAAAGCGTATTGTTACCTTTCATTCGGTTGTAGCGAATCAAGACATCCATGATCGTTTCTTGAAAACCGTGCCCCATGTGCAAACTGCCAGTCACATTGGGAGGCGGGATCATTATACAATAGGGCGTACCTTCACCGGACGGGGAAAAATACCCGTTTTCTTCCCAGTTTTTATACCAGCGGGTTTCTATTTCGGCGGGTTGGAATGTTTTATCCATAGGTATTTAACTTTTCGATTGTAGACATACAGTTGATGGGACGACGTTTTTCTGTTTTCAGAGTTTGGCGTAAAAGATCGACACCAAGAGATTGAAAACGAAGTGAGCAATTATACAGGTATTTTAGGGATTCAGAAAACGGCTATTAAGAATAGCCTTAATAATTAAGATACTTTTTCGATAGCTGACGAATGATTTCGGGTTCGCACTGTGAAAGCCGTTGTCGTAAGCGATCTTCCATCATAGGAATAAATTCGTCGACGAGGTCTTGAATAATAAATTCCAGCTGTTTATCAGCCGTTTTGGCCTGGTCTGTCTCCTCGACAAGAACGCCTGGTTGAGAATTGAAATCCGCCTCTGGGTGCGAAATATCGCTACCGAAATCGCTATGCCGGAAGTGCTCTGTGTTCTCTAATGCGACATCCTCGTAATGTCCTTGAGTATGATCGTTTTTCGCTTCAGAATTGTCAGCCGTTATACTTGGGGCATCCGCGTCGAAAATGTCGTCCAGATTAAGTAATTTAGGTGAAGTTTTAGACTGTTCAGCTAATGTTTCGGTTACAACGTCGTCAAGTATTGGAATGTCTAATTCTAAATCATCGTCTAGTTCATCAAAATCCAAAATTCCAGGATCAGCTTCGTTGTCGCTGATCTCCGTCCCTGCTTCGTCGACCAAAAGGTTTTGGATTGACTCAAGTTCATCCAAAATATCGTTCTTTGTTGTGTGCGGCGGTAGGGTATCCTTATCCATGTTTTTTCCTCATATCGTGAGATACAAGCTGATAACCTCTATCGCGGTAAAAGCGATAGCTTTCACGAGTCGATGCGGTTATCACAGGATCTTGAACGACAATCTCTGATACGCGATCAAATCGGCTAAATATATCTGGGACATCGTTAGACAGATTAACGAGTAATCCGTCTTGAAGGTGATTCACGTCCCCACAACCTATAACGATCTGGGAGTGCTGATCTTCAGTTTCTGTTGTATGAGGCACAAAGCTGGTTTTTCGAAACGACCAGAGCTGTTCATCTATTTCCTTTACCTGTTCGCGGGAATCGGCATGAATATAAACTCGATGGCCAAGTTTATAGGCTTTCTCAACCAGTCGACAGGCAAAAATGTAGCGTTGGATTACCGTATTACCGGGCAATATATAGAAGTCTACTGTGGTCATTAAAGGTGTCGCGCCGTTGCTGAGGGATCTTAAATGAAAACTCTGTCTAGTGTAGAAGCTAATCGGTGCGTGCATTTGTGAGAGTGCAGATCACCGCATTCTCACAAATTGAGGCATTCTTGCCTGAACGCTCCGCCCGTACCTAGGAGCTTTGATTAATCAAATATTTAGTCAATAATGCAACCGGTCTGCCGGTAGCTCCCTTGTTGGCGCCAGAGTCCCATGCAGTCCCAGCTACGTCAAGGTGCGCCCATCGCATGTTTTTTGCGAAACGCGAAAGAAAACAGGCTGCCGTCACGCTACCGCCGCCCGCTCCACCGATGTTCGCCATGTCGGCAAAATTTGTGTTTAACTGAGCTTGATATTCGTCCCACAGAGGCATATGCCAAGCTTTGTCACCGACTTCTTGACTGGCGGATAACAAGGTTTCTGCGAAATCGTCTTCGTTACTGTATAACGCGGAAGCATGTTTACCCAGGGCAACAACGCACGCTCCAGTTAAAGTGGCAATATCAATAATTGATTGGGGCTTAAAACGCTCAGCGTAACTTATCGCATCGCATAAGACCAACCTACCTTCCGCATCGGTATTGAGAACTTCTATCGTTTGTCCCGACATACTTGTCACAACATCGCCTGGTTTAGTGGCGTTGCTGCTAGGCATGTTTTCCGCCGCAGCGATGACAGCAACAACGTTGATCGACAATTTTAGCTCTGCGATAGCGTTAATGGCGCCAAATACACTTGCCGCACCACACATATCGTACTTCATTTCGTCCATGCCCGCTCCGGGCTTGAGGCTTATTCCACCGGAGTCGAAGGTAATGCCTTTGCCGACTAATGCGTGGGGTTTTACGGTTTTACTGGTTCCTTGATAATTCATCACGATCAATTTAGCGGGTTGGTCAGTACCAGCGGTCACTGATAAGAGTGAACCCATACCTAATTCCCGCATTTTCTTCTCTTCGACAATAGAAGTGGAAAGCGAGGCATGTTTACGTGACAGTGCTTTGGCTTGATTCGCCAAATACGTGGGTGTACATATGTTCCCTGGAAGGTTGCCCAATTCACGGGCAACGTTCATTCCGGATGCGATCGACTGACCTTGTTTAGCTGCCGTTAACAGCGCCTTGGATGAATTCATGCCTAATGTCAGCTTCTTTAACACAGTATCAGGTTTGGGTTTACTGAGCGTCTCAGTGTAATTGTAAGCGATGAGACCCGCCTTGATTGATAGTTGTTCGATCATCCATGCTTTATCTCTGCCCTTAACCGATAGTTCATCGATAAGGAGGGTTGCCTCTTTGACCTTTGTTGCCTTAAGTTGCTTCACTAATTTGTCGACAATCTTTTTGAAATCAGCCTCGCTAAGGTTTTTTCCTGTCCCGCAGCCAACCAGCAAAACACGATCAGCCTTAATTTGATCTACGGTCGGCAGCAACAGCATGCTGTCGACACTGTTAGTGATATCTCCGCGTTTCAGTAAGGCCAGAACAGCACCATTACACACGCTGTTTAATTGCTTTGCGCATTTGGAGCTTAAGCTCGTAGACTTTTCTTCGCCAAAAACGGGGATAACGAGACAAGGTGTTGATACCGCTTCAATCGCTGAAACGGGCTTAATAACGATGGAGATAGATTTGCCCATGATAAGGTCCTTAGATTTTAGAATTATTTAAACGTTGGCCTATTTGTGCCTCTTGCAGACAAAGCAACAGTATTATTAGATAATACTTTTCTGGAGCTTGTAATACTAATGGCTGACAATAACTCCCATTGTAATAGCTGATTGGCTGCGAAGAAAGTTTTGCAATAAAAAGATGCTCTGCAAACGCGTTTTATACTGCTTCGTACTGATAATTCTAACATTGACCAATCTAAGCATCGATCAATCTAAGTGCTGGTAAACCTAAGGACGATAAGCTTAGTGATTCTCTTCCGTTACATTGTGAAAGAAATAATGGTTAGTATGGCCGCTGTGAGTTTCACCTTACTCGTCATTGTTATGAGTTCACGGTTTGTTAAATATCTTGCGGAAGCCGCTTCAGGGGATTTGGCGCCCGGTGTTGTTTTCGCCGTGATGGCATTTCGCATTCCCAGTTTTCTTGAGTTAGTACTGCCGCTCGGTTTGTTTATCGGTATTTTGTTGGCTTATGGCAGACTCTACGTAGAAAGTGAAATGACCGTCATGTCTGCCTGCGGATTATCGACTTCGCGTTTGGCAGCCTTCACGCTCGTGCCCTCTATTCTTGTCGCTGTTGTGGTCTCCTATTTGAGTTTCTACGCTACTCCGGTAGGCATTAACAAAGTTCAGGAGATTTTCCAAGACGTCAAAAACAGTAATGGGCTAGAAACACTGATAGCTGGGCGGTTTCGAGTCGAAGAAAAGACCGGGAGGGTGAGTTACATCGAAAAACTGAGTAGTGATCATCAAACACTCGAGAATGTGTTTACCGCACAAATTTCCGGTGATGACGCCAGCGGCGAGTTGTCGGTCGTTTATGCTGAAAGGGGGAGAGTGGAATTTGATAGGGATCAATACTCTCAATATTTAGTATTGGATAAGGGATATGAATACACAGGTAAGCCCGGCTCGAAAGCTTTTCGAATCGTAAGTTTTGACAGTTTTGGCCAGTTACTCAAAAAACCAAAAATTAAGGAAAATACATACAAAAAGGTGGAAGCACGGTCTACTGTTGAGCTGATTCAGTCCGACCGCCTAGAAGATAAAGCGGCTTTACAGTGGCGAATATCATTAGTTTTGTTAGTGCCTATTCTGTCCTTAATTGCGCAAGCATTGAGCAAAACGAATCATCGCCAAGGGCGCTACGTTAAGATGCTGCCCGCCTTTATCATTTATATCGTTTATCTGGTCATGTTAAACAGCGCTCGTGACTCGATAGAAAAACAAACGCTGCCGTTGGACATTGGCATGTGGTGGGTGCATGGTCTATTTTTAGCGCTGGCGATCATTTTACTCTATGGCAGTAGCGTTTTCCGCTATCTGCGGCATAGAGAATGAGTTTGCCTGAAACAGTACGGTCTCCTGTATGAAAAAACTAAATCGGTATGTATCGACGTCGATCAGTAATAGTATTCTATTGGTTCTTTTTATCATCATTGGATTCGATTCGATCGCGGCGATAATTGATGAGGTGAGCTTAATTGAGGGAAACTACACATTTTCCGCTGTCCTCATATTTGTATTATTTTCAGTTCCTGGCAATGTATTTGATTGGTTGCCTTTTTCCGCTTTGGTGGGCTCACTGGCTGGCCTCGGGACACTGGCTAGTAGTAGCGAATTAGTCGTGATGCGAAGTGCGGGTGTGTCAACCTTAAAAATTGTCTGGATGGTCATGCGTCCAACCATAGTTATTATGTTAATTGGCACACTGATCGCCGAATATGTCGCGCCGGTCACCGAAAACATAGCACAGAGTGATCGCGCTATTGCTTTGCACAACACTGAAAATATCCTTAATAAGGAGGGCTTGTGGCATCGTGAAGGAAACGATTTCATGCACTTTAACGTGGTTCAACCCAACGGCGTTTTGTATGGCGTTACGATCTACTCATTTGACGATCAGCGTCACTTAGTCCAGACACTTGTTGCAGATCGTGCAATTTACCAATCTGATCATTGGTTGCTGGAAGATTTTTCAGTAAGTCTTTTGGGGTCGGATACCATCGAAGTGAAAACGGGTATATCCGATATATGGGAAACGGAATTGACTCCGAACTTGTTAAAATTTTTGGTATTAGATCCCATCGATTTGTCAATCGAAGGTTTGTGGCAATACTCTAATTATCGTGAACAACAGGGACTTAACAGTGGTCAATATCGATTGGCTCTATGGAAAAAAATATTACAACCGGTGTCAACGCTTAGCCTCGTTTTGATTGCAATTTCATTTATTTTTGGTCCTTTGCGTGAAGTAACCATGGGATTCAGGATATTTATCGGGGTCTTGTTTGGCGTGGTTTTTCGAACGGTCCAAGACATGATGTCACCGGCGAGTCTCGTCTATGGGTTTGAGCCTCTCTATGCCTCGTTGATTCCCATCGTAACCTGCCTAATAATTGGTGGATGGTTTTTGCGCCGGGCAAAATAAGGTTTCGTTAAGAGTTAAACGGAGAAATCCTTTTTACGGTCAGACTTGAATTTCTTAGGGTCACTGAAAATGAAGAAGTATTGCTCACTGCTTACGGCTGCTTCTTTATTTTCCTGCTTTTGTGGCCTTCGGCAAGACTATCACTCTGGTTTTAGATAATCGGTCATGCCAACTCAACTTCTCTTTATCGATCCATATCCACCAATATCCAGCACCAAAGCATAGTAGAGAAAGACAGGCGGCCAGCAAGCGTATTAGGCATTGCATGATGGTAGGTGACTGACCGTCGTTAGCTTCCAATTTAAGCCGCCACGCTTGCATGCCCAATGTTTGTCCGCTCGATCGCCAAAACCAGCAAAAAAATAGACCAGTGACCGCAATCAAATACAGCTGGAAAGGTAAACCGGTCATTAACGGATTTAATTCATGTACCACTTGCTCATTTTCCATGGATAAGCTCGAGCTTTGGTCAAGTATCAGAGACGGGATTAAGGTAGCCGTAAAAAGAACGCCGAAAAGCAAAAGACTGTCATACACCATTGCTGCCAACCGTTTAACCGGTCCTGCGATATTCCCAGAAGAATTCAAAGCCATAATTGATTAGGTATCGATAAAAAGTAAAAAAGACAGCTATTCTAGCAGAAGCATTATTTGCCGCATACTGACTGTGGCGTTTGGAGTGACTATACTTTAAGGGGTATCGTATTTGTCTACGAGTATTTTTCAATTAGGCCGTGTTTACTGGTTAATATGTAGGCGTACAAAAATAGATAGCAGGCGCACGCGATACGGTTTAACTTTGGGTCTATCTTGGGTATTTCGCCGATAACAGCGCTTTCTTACTTGTTTTATCCTTTGTTGATCTATAAGTTATCTACTTTTTGAATCATGGCATTTTGACTTACTGGCATTTATTGGATTCGATCGCTAAGTCGTGGCAAATATTTCAGTTAATCATCTATTAAACATTTAGTGAGGATTGCATGCGTATACTACTTATCGAAGATGACAGCAGTGTCGCGGATTATATTGTTAAAGGCCTGGTCCAGAATGGCTATGAAGTTGAGCATGCAGTAGACGGTAAACAAGGTTTGTCTCTTGCAACAAATGAAGTCTATAACGTGATTATTGTCGATCGTATGTTGCCATTTATTGATGGTTTGACCATTATCGAAAACCTGCGATCCATAGAAAATAGAACGCCAGCATTGATATTAAGTGCACTAGGGGAAGTCGATGATCGCGTCAATGGACTCAAGGCAGGGGGAGATGATTATTTAGTCAAACCTTTTGCTTTCGTTGAGCTGCTAGCGCGAATCGAAGCTCTTTTACGTCGGCAGGATTCCACAAGCGCGCAGACAAAACTAAAGATCGCCGACTTGGAGATGGACTTACTTGCCCATAAGGTTTCCCGCTCCGGCACGTCGTTCAACCTCCAGCCCCGAGAGTATAAACTGCTGGAATATCTAATGAAACACGCGGGCCAGGTGGTAACTCGTACGATGTTGCTTGAGAACGTTTGGGAATACCATTTTGACCCGCAAACGAATGTCATCGACGTCCACATTAGTAGGCTTCGCCAGAAAATAGATAAAGACTTCGAAAAGCAATTATTATCGACCGTTCGCGGCGCTGGCTATATGCTTCATGATCCTGAAACAGAATAATAATTTGCCTGCAGGCGTTGTAAATGATCCTTAATAAAGTCCTTGCCAGTTATACGTTTCGCTTTATGTCGATTTACGTTGCTGGCTTAAGCTTCTCCAGTCTGATTGTTTTAGCTGTATTATATCTCTCGTACTCCTATGAACAATTTCAGGAGTTAGGTCCGTCGATAAGTCGTCAAATTGACGAACTTCAGACTATCTATGAACGCGATGGTGTAGACGGCGTAAACCACCTCCTTGAAAGGAAAGTGCGGGTTGCGGAATTTAACGCATTTCACTATTTGGTAGTGGATGGAAACCACCAAAAAATTGCTGGCAGTTTGGACTCATGGCCAAAATACAGAGATTATCAAGACGATTACATAAGTTACTATTTAGATGTTTTGGGCGGGGATTTGGCCAGTAACGAGATTCCTTTTTTTGCGCAGTCTAGACGGATAGCAAACGGACACTACTTGTTGGTAGCGCGCCACTATTCTGATGTCATTTATATTACCAATATAGTACAGGGCGTTTTACTTCGTACTCTGATCGTTACTATAGTACTGGGAACCATTGGCGGAGTGATTGTCGCCGGATTGAGCGTTAACAGAATCGATAGTATCAACAAAAATGTAAAGCGGATAATGTCAGGTGATTTATCGCAAAGAATCGACTGGGTGAATCAACAAGGTGACTATCGAGAACTGACTTCCAATTTGAACCTTATGTTGGATCGGATCCAAATGTTAATGCAGGGAATAAGACAGGTTTCGGACAATATCGCCCACGATTTACGCACGCCACTGACTCGGTTGCGCAACCATCTGACTCAATTGCAAGACCATCCAAATGGCAACACCGAAGAAACTGTTCAGAGCCTTATTGGCGAAGCAGATGATCTTCTTTCAACCTTTAACGCCCTGTTAAGAATTTCCCATATTGAATCTGGAAAGCAGCGGGCCGGCTTTATCAAGATCGACCTAAAGGTCATTCTTTTGGATATAGTTGAGTTTTATGAGCCGCTGGCATTTGCGAAATCAATAACGATGACACAGAACTTAGCCGACGGGGCTGAAATTCAAGGTGACCGGCATTTAATCTTTCAGGCTTTTGCAAACGTCATTGATAACGCTATTAAATATACCCCCGAGGGCGGTGAGATTTCGGTTGACTTACTTGTTACACAAAACGCTGTAAAAGTGACGATGTGTGACTCTGGATTGGGGATTGCTGAAGAAGAGAAGACCAAAGTTTTTCGCCGCTTTTTTCGCGTAGAAGAAAGTCGCGGTGTACAGCCTGGCAATGGATTGGGATTAAGCTTGGTGTCTGCAGCAATTAATCTGCACGGTGGTGATATCACTCTTTCAGACAATCATCCCGGACTACGGTTTGAGATTACAATCCCGGTTTGACATGAAGGTAAATCAATTTGCGATTCGTGGCCTGACGGGTAAATACCCAATGCTGCCACTGAAAATACTGATCAAAACCTCTAACACGTTTCTCCAGCTTTTAAAATTCGACTGATCTACAGGCTTATATGCGACGTATCAGGAGCGGGCGGTGGCGCCGCTTTTGTTTCTCCTTCGAGAATGTCTGCTCCAGGCGGAGCTATACTTAAGGCGCTTATGTCTGGATTAACAGGGGGTAGATCATCATGAATTTCATCAAGCAATGAACCCGCAGGCGCCAGAGAGAGGCTGTCTAAATCTAGATCTAAGGGAGCTGGCGCGTCGGGCTTATCATCTAACAAGTCTACTCCAGCTGCGGCTATCGATAAATGGCCTGTATCGGGTGCGGGAGGGGTATCCTTTGCTACAGGTTCGACATCTAAAAAAGCAGAAACCATTTTTATATTACTAGTGTCCACATCCGCAGCAACAAATTCATGTCGCTCGTCTTTATTTAGTACGTCACTGCCAACCGGTGCAAGAGTTAAAGCAGCTGCTCTATCATCTTCTTGTGAGCTTTGAGCGTGCTCTTCACCTGCAGAAGCGGCAGCGCGAGTGGTTACGGTCGAGGAGGGCTGTTCTGGAGAGGCAGCGGCGCTTGCAGGATCTGACGCGGCAGCGGCAGGTTTATGGGCCATGAAAGAAACGAGAACGCCCGCCTTGTGCAAAGCCTCCTTATATCGCAAGGCTTCCGTTTTATTGATGGCTCGTTTGAAAAGTTGCGGTTGCCCTGAAAAATACCGAGACACTTTGTCGGAGGTCGTTTTGAATAAATTAGCGAAATTTTGCTGAGCTTCGTCCGGACTCACGCCGTTTACGAGCTTTCCGGTAATAAATATGTCGAACAACATTTCTGTCATAATGGACTCGTCAAATTGCAGGCGTTTTTTTCATTATTGATGAAGTATAGGCCATAATAGAATTTTATATTATCGTCGTCCGGGACATAAATCCAGTGAGTTGGACTGGCCTATATAAGATCGCGTGTTGTCAGCAATGATTTTAACCACTGTTCTCGAATCTTACCGCAATTGAGGAGCCAGACGGGTAGAGCTGCTGAGCACAAACTGTCAGAAGATATTGCCAGAAGAGGCCGGATTAGCTATTCACGCTGGCAGCGTTTTGGAATCGGCTGAAATTTACCAATTTTATTCTGAGCTCCAGGATAGTTTCGTGGTTGTTCGGATGACATCAAATATGTGGTCCAGCCAAGTAAAGCGCTTCAGATCTATCTTCATTGTTTATTCGGGCGGCGACTGACGGAGCTCACGAATTCCTCAGTTAGTAAGCAAATAGAGCAAAACCGCAGTATGGGAAACCGCAGGCGAGGAGGGTCGACCGCCTTTTTGCCATTAACACAGACGGTGAACAATAGAAAAGGCTAGGTAAACTCGATCTTTCGCACGTGATTACATGGTAAGTCGCGGGAATATTAAAAAAAAACGGCTAAATTTCCACTTCTTAACGATTTACCCGTTTTAGGCTTAAGTCTAGGGCCAACTTCCAGTAGAATAGCGACTTTTCGATAGTTTCATATCCTTAGACTACTTAAAGGCTCTTTCGCAGTATGCTGATCACCTATGGCGCGCCGGCTCTTTCAGAATTTCGCATTAAAAAACTTCTTAGTTTCCTGCAGACCCAAGTTCCCGGGCTGCATTCAATTACCGCACATTATGTTCACTTTACCGAACTCGTCGCCGGTAACAAAACGGGCCTGGACGGTGATAAAGTAGAGACGCTGGGGAAGTTATTAGACTATGGACCTCTTACTTCAGAAGAGTCATATCATGTAGAGGGTGATGGCCAATTGTTTTTGGTTGTACCTCGGCCGGGAACGATTTCTCCATGGTCCAGCAAGGCTACCGACATCGCACACAACGTAGACTTGGAAGAAATTCAACGTATCGAGCGCGGTGTTGCCTACGTGGTCCAAGCAGACGTACTGGACGATAATCATCTTGATCAGATACACAAAGCCATACATGACCGCATGACGGAAACGGTACTAGATCAGTTAGAGTCAGCCGAAATTCTATTTAACCATGACATGCCGGAACCGATGACCGTGGTTGACATTTTACTGGGAGGCGAAACAGCACTGCGCGAAGCGAATACGGATTTGGGGTTAGCGCTCGCCGATGACGAGATAGACTATCTGGTAGGCAGTTTTATCGAGCTGAATCGCAATCCTACCGACGTTGAGTTAATGATGTTTGCTCAAGCGAACTCGGAACATTGCCGCCACAAAATATTTAATGCTAGCTGGACAATCGACGGTGAAGATCAATCACATTCATTGTTTAAGATGATTAAGAATACCAATGAGCAGGGCAATAACGACGTATTGTCAGCATATTCTGACAACGCAGCGGTTGTTGTAGGAAGTAAAGCGGGTCGATTTTATCCCGATTCTGACAGTCATGTTTACCAATATAGTCAGGAAGATATTCATTTATTGATGAAGGTGGAAACCCACAATCATCCCACCGCGATTGCGCCATTCCCCGGTGCGGGAACAGGCTCGGGCGGAGAGATTCGCGACGAAGGTGCTGTCGGTCGCGGATCGAAACCAAAGGTAGGACTCACCGGTTTTACTGTTTCTAATTTACAGATTGATGGCTATCGACAACCATGGGAATTACCTTATGGTAAACCTGATCGGATTGTCACTGCGTTGGAGATTATGCTCGAAGGGCCTATTGGTGGCGCTGCTTTTAATAATGAATTTGGTCGTCCAAACCTGAACGGATATTTCCGGACTTATGAAGAAACCGTTAATGGTGCTTCCGGAATTGAAAGGCGTGGTTATCATAAACCTATTATGCTCGCAGGTGGTTATGGAAATATAAAAGCTGAACACGTAGACAAACCCACGTTTACAGAAGGCTGTCATTTGGTGGCGCTTGGTGGCCCAGCGATGTTAATCGGATTAGGAGGCGGTGCCGCTTCTAGCATGGCATCGGGTTCTTCCCGTGAGGATCTGGATTTTGCATCTGTTCAGCGTCAAAACCCCGAAATTGAACGGCGATGCCAGGAAGTTATCGATCGTTGTTGGGCGATGGCTAACAAAAACCCTATCGCTTTTATTCACGATGTTGGTGCAGGCGGTTTATCTAACGCATTTCCCGAATTGGTGAAAGACGGCGGCTGTGGTGGCAACTTTGACTTGCGGGCAGTGCCCAATGATGAATCCAGTATGTCGCCACTTGCGATTTGGTGCAACGAATCGCAAGAGCGTTATGTTTTAGCTATTACGCCCGCCAATTTGCAAGTTTTCACCGATATTTGCGAACGCGAGAGGTGCCCATTTTCCGTGGTAGGGCAGTCGGTTGCAGAAGACCACTTACGCTTAAAAGATAGTCATTTTGACAACAATCCGGTTGATTTACCCATGTCTATCTTGTTTGGTAAGCCACCTAAAATGCATAGGACCATCGAACGGGTCACTCACGACAAACCCGCATTTAACACAAAAAACATAGATATAAACGAGGCCGCAGAACGACTATTGCAGCTTCCCGCCGTAGCGAGTAAAAGTTTTCTAATCACCATTGGGGATCGATCTATTACAGGTATGGTCGCGCGCGATCAAATGGTGGGGCCTTGGCAAGTTCCGGTGGCCGATTGTGCCGTCACAACAGTTTCCTACGACAGCAATTTCGGAGAAGCGATGGCCATGGGTGAAAGAACTCCGATGGCATTAATCAATGCGCCCGCTTCAGGCAGAATGGCCGTTGCCGAAGCGATTACAAATATCGCAGCTGCTCGAATAGAAAAGTTATCTGATATAAAACTGTCGGCAAATTGGATGTGCGCTGCGGGACATCCCGGTGAAGATGAAAAATTGTATGATACCGTTAAATCGATAGGCATGGATTTATGCCCTGCACTCGGTATTACTATTCCCGTGGGAAAAGACTCAATGTCCATGCAGACAAAATGGCAAGATCGGGGAAACCCTAAGTCTGTCACATCGCCTATGTCCGTCGTGATTACCGCTTTTTCACCGGTTTTAGACGTCCGAAAGACTGTCACTCCCGAACTACGTACGGATCAAGGTGATACCCAGCTGTTACTTATTGATCTTGGGCTTGGTCAAAACCGCCTTGGGGCAAGTTGTTTAACTCAAGTTTACAACCAGATTGGTAATACCAGCGCTGATGTCGATGATGCCCAGTTATTAAAGGCGTTTTTTAACACAATACAACATCTGCTTGAAAAAAATCTTATAGTCGCTTACCACGACAGGTCGGACGGAGGCCTATTTGCCACCTTGGTAGAAATGGCTTTCGCCGGACATGTCGGCATTAATGTAGACCTATCTGCATTGGGCAATGACAACATAGCAGCGCTATTTAATGAAGAATTAGGAGCGGTCTTGCAAATAAAATCGTCGGATAGCAAAGCGGTTAAAAAATTATTGCGAGAAAATCAGTTAACTAAGGCTACCACGGTCATTGGTGAGCTTAACGGTACCGACAAAATCATCATTTCAAATGGTTCGGACATTCTGATTTCTCAGGATCGTAGTCGATACCAAAAGTTGTGGAGTGAAACGAGTTTTAGGATGCAAGCGCTGCGCGATAACCCCGACTGCGCGCAGCAGGAATTCGATGGACTTTCATCAAATGATCCCGGGTTGTCTGTTGAACTCGCCTTTGACCAAAATGAAGATGTTGCCGCACCCTTTATCAATACGGGTATTCGGCCCAAGGTTGCGGTTTTGCGAGAGCAGGGTGTCAACGGTCAATTAGAAATGGCTGCGGCCTTTGATCGTGCAGGATTCGAAGCTGTGGACGTTCATATGAGTGATATTCTGTCGGCCCGCATTACACTCGACCAATATCATGGGCTGGCTGCTTGCGGTGGTTTTTCTTATGGCGACGTTTTGGGTGCTGGAGAAGGCTGGGCTAAAACTATTTTGTTTAATAGTCGCGCACGCGATCAATTCGAAGGTTTTTTTCACCGTGACAATAGTTTTAGCTTAGGGGTCTGCAACGGCTGTCAGATGATGTCTAACTTGAAATCGTTAATTCCCGGTGCCAGTGACTGGCCACGTTTTGTTCGTAATAATTCTGATCAATTTGAGGCCCGTGTGGCCCTGGTGAAAATCCAGGATTCTCCATCTGTGTTGTTGCGGGGTATGGTGGGTTCTCATATGCCGATCGCGATTGCTCACGGCGAAGGACGAGCAGAATTTAGTAGCCAAGACCACCAAAATGCGCTGCGAACGGGGTCAAGTAACGGTGCCGTTGCCATGCGGTATATTGACAATCATCTGGATGTTACAGAAAACTACCCGGCAAACCCTAATGGCTCCCCGGACGGTATTGGCGCTTTAAGCAGCGCCGATGGGCGTGTGACAATTATGATGCCTCATCCCGAACGAGTGTTTCGAGCAGTGCAAAATTCTTGGCGTCCTGGCGACTGGGAAGAAGATGGAGCCTGGATGCGTCTATTTAGAAATGCTCGTGTTTTTACCGCATAGAGTACGGAAAAGCACGAAATAGTGCGCTGGAATGTGATAAACCAAATGTTTGAGACCCTTTCATTTCGCGGGCATTTCTGCATTCGAGATTACCGGCTATCAAAGGGAAGGATGATAACAAAGCCTTGATTAATTAATGAAGGCCCCCATATAGTCTTGCGGCTGACTACTATATAATGCGCATGCATTTTTAGGGGCACGTTATTTTTAGCGTCGCGTCTGGACCAATACAAAAACAATATAAGTAGCGGTAAAAGTACACTGCAGAACAGTAGCTTACACCGTTTTATGGAAATTTTATGCTAAATCAGTACCCCCTTTGGAAATACATTCTAATTCTCTTCGTGACCGTTTTCGGCCTTTTCTTTGCGGCTGCCAATTTGTATGCGCCTGATCCCGCTGTGCAGATATCTGGCGAAAGCAGCTCCGGTGTTCTGGACGAACGAATATTGAAAATAGCCACCCAGGCACTGACAGTAGCCAATATAGAGTACTTCGGTGAGACTATCAGTCAAAAAGGTAGCAATGCACTTATTCGCTTAAAAGACGACGATCAACAATTACCAGCTCAGAAAGTCATTCAGCGTGCTATGGGCGACGGCTTTGTAGTCGCGCTCAACCTAGCTTCAACGACACCGGACTGGCTCTCAGATTGGGGCGCACAGCCAATGAAGCTTGGTCTCGACTTGAGGGGAGGAGTGCACTTTTTATTAGAAGTTGATACGGATGTTGCATTGTCGAAGCGAATGGAAACATACGCTTCCGGTATAAAACGAACGTTGCGCGAACAGAAAATCAGAGGTTTTGTAAAGCTTGATGGTGATGGTCGTATTCGCGGGAAATTTAAATCTGCTGAGCTGCGAGATAATGCGAGCCGTGAAATTCGCAAAGAATACAACGAATTACAGCGCCAAGATGCCGACTTGGATGACGGATTTTATTTCTATCTAAGCATGTCTCCCGCTAAAGAAAAAGAAATTATTGATTATTCAGTCGGACAAAATCTTACGACCTTACGCAATCGTGTTAACGAACTAGGTGTGTCCGAACCACTAGTCCAACGTCAGGGACGTAATCGGATTGTTGTTGAGTTACCCGGTATTCAAGACACTGCCGAAGCGAAAAGAATATTAGGTAAAACCGCAAATATGGAATTTCGATTAGAGGCTAATATCGCTGCGGCGAACTCGAAAAAGGAAGAGTTTCAATTCAGAGACGAGAATCGCGCGGGCGGCGCAACGGCTTTTCTGGAACGTGATGTTGTCATTACGGGAGAAAGAGTTTCTGGAGCATCTGCAGGGTTCGACCCGCAAACAAGCCAACCTGAAGTTAATATTAAGTTAGACAGCGAAGGTGGAACCTTGATGCACCGCGTTACGCGCAACAACATTCAGCGGCGTCTTGGAGTCCTTTTCATTGAACGTAAAACCCGAACACGCTACGAAACAAACGAAGCGGGTGAAGAGGTTGCGATAAAGACCCCTTTTGACGAAAAGAAAATTATCAGCCTTGCGACGATACAATCTGCGCTCGGTGTTCAATTTCGTATTACGGGGCTGGATAATCCGGCTGAAGCATCTGAACTCGCTCTGTTATTACGCGCCGGTGCGTTAGCAGCCCCCATGGATTTCGTGGAAGAGAGAACGGTTGGGCCTTCGTTGGGTGCCGAAAATATTCGTATGGGCGTATTCTCCGTTCAAATAGGATTGGCACTTATTGCCGTCTTTATGGTTGTTTACTACCGCGTGTTTGGCGTGGTCGCTGTGGTTGGATTGGGTTTAAACCTTACGCTCCTTATTGCTTGTATGTCGATTCTATCCGCCACACTCACGATGCCAGGTATTGCCGGTATCGTGTTAACCGTTGGGATGGCAGTGGATGCCAACGTGCTTATTTTTGCTCGAATCCGGGAAGAGCTAAAAAATGGGCTAATGCCGCAACAGGCTATTCACGCGGGATTTGAAAGGGCCTTTGTTACCATTACAGATGCTAACCTAACGACCTTACTAGTGGCAGTGATTCTATATGCAGTGGGTGCAGGTCCAGTTAGAGGTTTTGCAATTACCTTGTCTTTAGGCATCATTACTTCAATGTTTACGGCAATTGTCGCAAGTCGTGGCGCTATAAACATCATTTATGGCGGCCGTAAGATCGAAAAATTAGCCATTTAGTCATTCGGAAACAATAAATACCCATCTAAAAGTCGCCGAGGCGAATCGAAAATGTCAGATCAATTAAAAGGTGATAAAGTGCAAACGCGAAAAATAGTTGATTTTATGGGACACAGGAAAGCGGCATCCGTGGTCTCTATTATCCTGATTTTGGGTTCCATAATTTCTTTCGCGATCAACGGATTGAACTACGGTCTGGATTTCACAGGAGGAACTTTAGTCGAAGTGGGTTATAGCCAACCCGAACCATTGAAAAATATTCGTAATACGATCACCGACGCCGGTTTTGCCAATGCGGTTGTTGTGCAGTTCGGTTCAGAAACGGATATCCTAGTTCGGTTGCCCCAGGGTTATGGTGATACCCTCGGTACGGATTTAGTCGCGGCGTTAGAGCAAAATTTCGCTGGTAGTATAACGCTACGAAGAATCGAATTCGTGGGCCCACAGGTGGGCGATGAATTAAAAGAGCAGGGCGGTCTCGCCATGCTAATGGCACTGGGGCTGGTTATGCTCTATGTCGCGTTTCGTTTTCAGCTCAAGTTTTCATTTGGTGCCGTTGCGGCATTAGCCCATGATGTCATTATCACTTTGGGTGTTTTTTCTGTATTTAAGCTGGATTTCGATTTAACGGTACTCGCTGCAGTTTTAGCCGTTATTGGTTATTCACTGAATGATACTATTGTTGTATCCGATCGAATCAGGGAGAATTTTAGGAAAATTCGAAAAGCCGATGCTGAGGCTGTCATTAATATTTCGCTAACCGAAACTTTAGGACGAACGTTAGTTACTTCGTTAACAACGCTGCTGGTGTTATCTGCTTTGTTTCTATTCGGCGGAGAATTAATTCATGGTTTTTCTATCGCCCTTATTATCGGGGTTGTCGTTGGAACCTATTCGTCAATTTACGTCGCTGCCAATATATTGTTGCTGACTGGGGTGAGCAAAGAGGATTTGATGATTCCCGTTAAAGAGGGCGTCGAAGTTGATGACATGCCGTAAGCACACGTTCATTTTAGTTCGGGAGTTCAAATAAATGCGATTATACACCCAGGTCCCCTCGACTACCTGGATCTCCTTTTCGGCTCGACTTCGAAGAGTAGCCCTGCCTAAGTCTATATTCTGAGATATTTCCGTCTTTTAGCGTAGGGTTTATAGCGAGTATGTTGGTTTTTGATCCTCAATCATTCGGTTTTTGAAAGGGGCCTAGGCCGCCTTTATCTTGCCATAATTCTTTAGTGATGCCCTGGTTGCCTAGCAGAATCGTCGCGATCTGTTCAGTGATGTTTGCGTCTACGAGAGGCGAAATCATAAAGCTTACGCGACCTTTCTCCTGAAATTGATGAATAGGCTGCCATTTTTTTTCGAATAGGGGTGCAGCTTTGATGAAGCTTTCCGCTAATACGATATAGTCTGTGTCGCGCTGCTTGTGATGCTGAATCATTTCATATAGATTTGAGTAAATGACTATTTCCAGATTATCACTATCCTTGAAAAGCTCGGACTTCGCAATACGAATCGCAGTCGCATTTTTTATAAAACCTATACGCTTGATATCATCAATGGCGGGAGCTGTAAGCGTATTGCGCGCATAAATAAAGACACTTTGTTGTGTTTGTGCGAGTGTCGTATACCGACACTGAGCTTTGATTCTTTTTTCTAGGCTGTAATTGATAATAATTAGGGAAGGAAGGCCAGTTCGGCAGTTTTGAAGTAGCTCCGGTATATTTGTCGAACTTGTCAAATGGTACGTCGTATTTGTCTGAGTGCTCAGATAATCAAAAAATGGCTTGGTCTTATTCTTGGTTGGGTCCGCCGAATATAAAGCAAACATCCACACCACCAGAGGTGTTGGCTTAATCGATTTAACCGTGGCAATGCCGGCATCGGAGCGTTTGGCTGTATGCAGGCTATTCTCACCGCTCGACGCGAAAGAACAACCTGTAATAAATAAGAGAATAAAAAGCCATTTACATTGCATGTTTCGGCTCACGGCTATTGCTGCCTTTTGATAATCGATAGCGCTCAATTCTATATTAAAATCTTAGGTTTTTCTTTAATAGATAGGGTTCTGTGTCTAATGTTTATCAAAATCACTAAGTGACGTGGAAAAGGCGCGTAGATTCAGGTATTTAACAGAAAATGTAGATTGCAGTTGTAGATTTCCAATGAGTATTCCATGCTTCTACTAAACTCTGATGAAGGAAAAGCGAGAGAATGCTATTGATAATGAATTTACCATGGTTATTTCTAAATACATGACAAAGAAAGTCTTCTTCTTACTGTTTTTAATTGCAGTCTTATCTACTTATTTTTTTCGAGTTGAATTAATTCGTTCTGGTGTGAACGCTGTAATGCTTCCCTTTGATGTTAGGCTAGAGCAGTTGCAGGGACTAAATTTAGGCGTGGACCAATTATCTGTTAAAGAGCTTATTTGGTCGACGGGACAGAACCAGAATATTTTTTACATCAGTCATATTGCCATCGAATTCTCTTTAGATAAGATGGAAATTTCAGGTATCGAAATTCAAAATATTCGACTTGGTGCTTTGCAGTCGGCTCTTAAACAGACCTCAACATCCACGCCGATTCACCAAGATAGCTTAGAAAGCCAAAACGAGCCGCTGCTGCTGAGTGATTTGATTGATCAGTTATATAACTTGCCCATAGATGCGCTCACTGTTCACGAACTGGAGGTAGTGCCATTCGGCACAAATCATTCGCTCAGTTGGACTAAGAATGGGAATAGTCAGCATCTACAAATCAGCGAAGAGAGCAAACGCTTAGCCCTCGATTTGGACAGACAAGATGGCGGCAAAATCACAGCTCAGCTGAAAGTTGATCACAAGGTTAATCCGGCCGTGGAACTGGAGATACAACTTCAACCTGTTTCCGAGGGTTTTGAGATTAAGGCCATCGGCAGTATGTTTGTCGAGCAGTCCCTTCAGCTTTTGGAAGGTTTTTCGGCGTTGCCCGGGGAGATTAGCGGCGTTACTGGCAAGTTAGAGGTCCATGTTAAATCGCAACTTGAAAATGATTTGAACCTGTTGACCAACGAACCGGTGCGAGTATCGTTCGTCGAACCGTCGAATTTGTACCTTGCGATAAAGAAATCTCAGCTCGAGAATATTCTTCAAGAGATAAGTCCGGAAACGATTGAGCTTATGCCAATAAACGTTGATCAGCTGAACATCAAAACAAAATTCAATAGCCCTGAGCCGCTTGTTTTTGATTTCTCAGAATCTACTGAGCTATCTTTTGATACTGTATCACTTGAAATAGGGTTAGAGAGCACGACTGGGAATATTTCGCTGCAGGCAGCCATGCCGAAGCTTGAATGTAAGGTTAGTATCTCGTTCATTTGCGACGCGGGATTCGAGTTATATTTTGTCGCAACAGAATTCAAAATTCAGTCTTATGACGTCTCGCGACTTGAATCGAGCATAACAGGGAAAGTTCATTTATCGACCGGTGGACTGGAGATAGGGATCGTACCTACATCCGAAAGAATACTGTCGATTGAGTCGACCGCCATTGGTGATATTACCGTCAGTGATTTCTCCATTGATCTGATTGACGCTTTAGCATTTCAGTATGGGTTCCCTTCTGAACAGCTTAAAGCGGACGCAGGAAAGGTAGTAATAAATATTTTAAGCATCGAAGGAGAGCGTCTCAAAATACACAACACAACTGCCCAGATGAGGAAGTTTTCACTGATTTCTGACCGTGCATTAAATATGAGTTTTGATTTTGATGTAGACCCTCTGGATATTCAGATTCCTGATCAATGGATGCCAAAAGCATCTATTTTCTCGACGTTTACTATGACAAAAGACAAATTAACGGCTAAAGGGCAGGCTAGCTTAAACAACAAAAATCGATTGGCAGAATTTTCGTTAGAGCATTCTCTTATCAATAGAGGCGGCAAGCTGAAGCTCCAGACTGACGCAATCGATTTTGGCACTGACAATTTGTCAGCACGATTTAGTCACTGGCCATTTAAAGGTGACGTAATTAGTGGAGCTTTTTTTTCTCAAGCTAATATTAGTTGGTTCGAGCGCGAAGAAGAGCTGACAGTGATTGGTGAGAGTATGATGCGTTTGGAGGGTTTAAATGGATTTTATAACGACACCGTATTTGCGGGACTTAATATGGATATCAGCACCAAAATGAATTCCTTGTCTCATTTCCAAACGAAAGCACCAGCAACCTTTAGTCTTGAGCTCTTCGATGTTGGGCTGCCTTTTGCCAACATCAGCGGTGCTTTTACCCTTAACACCTTAGACGAAAAATTTAAGCTAATGAGCTTTAAAACGGAACTACTAGGGGGGGAACTATCTGTAGATGAATTCAATTTCTCAGAGAAAGACAGCAATTTGTTGAACCTAAATGCAGAAGGACTAAAAATTGAACAACTGGTATCTATAGCAGCTTATGAGTCTGTCCAGGCGAGTGGTGTTATTAGCGGCAATCTCCCGATAAGTATTACGCCGGACGGAATCAGTATGGAAAACGGCCGGCTGGCGGCCGAACCGCCCGGAGGCATCATTCGATATACGCCGGATTCCGACCTATCTTTGGATCAATTAAATCCCAATGTCCAGTTGGTCGCCGATGCGTTGAAAAATTATCACTATCATACAATGCGAGCGACAGCGGAGTATGGTAATGACGGTGATTTGCTGTTGTCGATGAAATTGCAGGGGATAAGTCCTGATTTAAATGGTGGCCAACAAATAAACCTGAACCTCAATGTTACGGATAATATACCCACTTTGCTTAAAAGCTTGCAGAGTAGTCGTGTGATTTCGGAGGTCTTTGAGAATGCACTGCTAAAATAAATGTGTATGTTATTCAGCGTGTGTTAATGTTTACGGGTTGACAATAAGCAATAAATTAAATAGTTATGCGGGAAGCCAATATGCCGAAGTACACATGTTTCATCATTTGTTTTTTATCGGTTTTAATACATTCAGGATGCACACCTACAGTGCAGCTGGAAGTGCCGGATAAACCCATCGAAATAAATTTGAACGTCAAAATAGAGCACGAGATTCGAGTAAAAGTAGATAAAGAACTGGATGAGCTGTTTGAAGAAGATAGCGAATTATTTTAAGAATCGAGGAAATACAATGAAGACCCTTTTTTTTGCATTAGCAATTACGCTACTAAATATAAATCTTGCTCAGGCGCTTAATCTTCAGGAGGCAAAATCTCAAGGAATGGTCGGAGAACGTACAGACGGTTATATTGGTTATGTTATTGCTAATCCGTCAGATGACATTAAGGCTTTGGTAAAAAAGATCAATAATAAACGGCGGGCCAAATTTCAGCAAACAGCGAAAAATAATGGTATATCTGCGGATAAGGTCGGTATTCTTTTTTATCAGCGCGCTATCAAACTAACGAAAAAGAACAATTATTATCAGCGAGAAGGCGGCCAGTGGACACAAAAATAACGTAAATATTGCCCGTCCGGAATTATCGATTTGTATTAATTCTACCGAACGTCGGGTTAAAACCCGACAATCCGTATTCGACAATTCAGGTCTGACAATCCAGGATTCTTCGTCATTTCTTTCAAAGGATCAACATTAACAACAATACCAGTTAGTTCAGCATTGCCAGTCGGCCATTAAAGTACTTTGCAGTCAGTTCTACGAAATCCAAGCATTTTACTGCCCAAATTATCATCGCAAATGTTTCAAATGTGGCTGTATTGACTGCAACAAGCTTTTGAAACATTTTGGGTTGCCAGCGACAATGTGTCCTGATTCCATGAAGTTGTTGCCACCGTTAAAATCAGCGACTAAACCTCCAGATTCTCTAATGAGCAAAACACCCGCGGCGATATCCCATTTATTAAGGCCAATTTCCCAAAACCCGTCCAGCCTTCCGGCCGCGACGTACGCTAAGTCAAGTGAGGCTGCGCCGGCTCGTCGAATGCCAGCGGTTTGTTTTGCAATAGATTCGAGGGTAGTCATATAGGCTGGGATGTGTTGCTCATTTCGCGATTTGAAGGGAATTCCAGTTCCGATTAAAGCGCCATCAAGGGACGTCTTAGAGCTTACGCGCATGCGCCGACCATTGAGTTGCGCGCCTTTACCGCGGCTTGCGGTAAATTCTTCCCGTGTAATCGGGTTAAGTATCACCGCATGTTCGAGTTGGCCTTTGTATAGGCACGCAATTGATATAGCGAAATGTGGAATTCCGCGCATAAAGTTGGTGGTGCCGTCTATTGGGTCAATAACCCATTGAAAGTCACTTTTGGCATTACCTTGAAGTCCACCCTCTTCGCCAAGAAAGCCATGATCGGGGTGGGCTTTTGACAAGTGATAGACAATCTCTTTTTCGGCGGCTTGATCGATCTCTGTCACATAGTCGTTCGGGCTCTTTTGCTTAACCTCGAGAGTATCTAATTGATCGGTTGCGCGGGCGACGAGTTCACCAGCCTTACGAGCAGCGCGTAATGCGATATTTAACATAGGTTCCATGAAACGGTTTGCCTTGGTTTTGGGTCGGTAATGGTAAAAGTGCGCGAATTATAGCAGTACCCAAGGAAAACGAGAAACGGAAACGAGGCATCACGTAAAAGTGGGACATTATTGAGGGAGGTCGGTGGTTATAATCGAGCCTGTCGAAGGTCCAATATTCGATTTTATTGTTCTCGCGCTGATCATAGCGGGTCAATTAAATTCAAAATCTGTTAGACTTCAGGCCCCTGAATATCCATGAAGTGGTTACAAAGTGTCAAAATCCCAAAATCCTCTGCAAAATGCACGAGTCGTGCTGATTCATACATCTCACCCTGGAAATATAGGATCGGTAGCGAGAGCTATGAAAAACATGGGTTTGTCTGATCTCTATTTGGTCGACCCTAAGTTATTTCCGCATGAAAGAGCTGGTTGGCGAGCGGCGAGTGCTGGTGATGTTCTGGAAAATGCAACCGTCGTAGACACGTTTGAAGAAGCCATTGCCGATTGTGGCTTGGTGGTGGGAACAAGTGCTAGGGGGCGCCGTATTCCTTGGCCCTTAGTCAATCCAAGAGCTTGTGCTGAACAAGTGTACCCGGAACTTGATAAACATCCAGTTGCTTTGGTTTTCGGGCGCGAGGATCGTGGTTTGACCAATGACGAGTTACAGCGCTGTAACTTACACGTCAATATTCCTGCAAGTGAAGACTACAGTTCCCTTAATTTGGGAATGGCAGTCCAAGTTATAACTTACGAGCTCAGAATGAGGCACTTACAGGGTAGTTTAAGTGACAATCCAATGCAGGAATGGGATACGAAATTCGCTAAGGTCGATGATATCGAGAGGTTTTTTATTCATCTGGAAGAGACTCTTATCGATATGAATTTTTTAAAACCGGAGGCGCCCAAACAATTGATGACTCGACTACGCCGTCTTTTTAGCCGGACAAGAATGGATGATTTAGAAGTGAAAATGCTTCGCGGTATTCTTACGTCGGCACAACAGTGGGTAGGTCGCGGAAGCAAAAAAGAGCCCTGATCTCAAGCAGTCTCGGTAAGGACTTTTGTCGATTGAAAAAGTTGTTTAGTGGCCGTAAATCGATATCATTGTGATGTAAATTTATCCCTGTATAATGCCTGCCCGCGCGGGTTCAGCGGCATTTTGAAGCTGTATTGCCAGGCCAATATTAAAACCTACTATTTTAGTAGGGTATATACTTGACTATTTTGCTAGGTTGTTACAAACTGCGAAAAATACGTCTTTTTAAGGATCACCCCTATGCGATTAACAACTAAAGGCCGATACGCAGTTACTGCCATGCTGGATCTCGCGATGCAAACGAGTACTCGACCGATGAGTTTGGCTGATATCTCAAGTCGTCAGAGTATTTCTCTTTCCTATCTAGAGCAGCTCTTTGCAAAACTACGCAGAAACGATTTGGTAACGAGTGTACGGGGCCCGGGTGGGGGATATCGTTTAAGTCGAGATGGTGCGAATATTAGCGTAGCCGAAATCGTCGATGCAGTTAGCGAATCGGTCGATGCAACAGAATGTAAAGGACTTGGAGATTGCCAGGACGGGGAGATGTGTTTAACACATCCTTTGTGGTGTGATTTGAGCGCTCAAATACACTCTTTCTTGAGCGGCATAAGTCTGGCAAGTCTGGTTGCTCGCAATGAGGTGCAACAAGTTTTCTCACGTCAGGAAAAAACTGAACGGTTGAGTAAATTGTCTACCATTGTTGTTTCCTCCTAAGCACACTTTAAGATATGACTGACGATTGCACCAGTGAATATTGAGTAGAGACGAGTTATGCAATTGCCTGTATATATGGATTATGCCGCCACGACACCTGTTGACCCTAGAGTTGCGGCCGCAATGTCTCGCTGTTTAACTGCCGATGGTATCTTTGCGAACCCGGCATCCAGGTCTCACATATACGGTTGGCAAGCGGAAGAACAGGTCGAAAAAGCTCGACGAAATGTTGCAGACCTTTTAGGCTGCGATAGTCGCGAAGTCGTATGGACGAGTGGGGCAACCGAATCGAATAACCTGGCGCTTAAGGGCATATTTGAAGCCTGCGGTTATGAAGGGCATCTGATTACGTCGGTTATAGAGCATAAAGCGGTCATTGACCCTGCGATATGGCTGGAGTCCAAGGGGGTTGAGGTTACTTGGCTTGAACCTGACGCAAACGGTATTATCAGTCCGGAGCTGGTGCGTAACTCCATTCGTGAAAATACCCGACTCGTTAGTTTGATGTATGTCAACAACGAAACGGGCGCGGTTAATCCCATCACGGAAATTGCTCATATATGCCGTGATAATAATGTACTATTCCATGTTGATGCGGCTCAGGCAGTGGGGAAGATACCGGTTGATACAAACGAACTTCAGGTTGATCTTCTGAGTTTGTCGGCGCATAAATTCTATGGCCCTAAAGGCATTGGCGCACTGTTTGTTCGCCGGCCTATCCAGAGCCAGTTAAAGCCATTAATACACGGCGGTGGCCACGAAAGAGGAATGAGGTCCGGTACGCTGCCTACTCATCAACTGGTGGGGATTGGTGAAGCAGCCCTGATAGTTTGCGAGCAACTTGAAACGGAGATGATTCGAATTGCACAATTGCGCGATAACTTGTGGGAAGGTATTTCAGACTTACCGAACGTGCGTCGCAATTCTAGTTTAGATAACGTCAGTCCTTCCCATCTGAACGTTTGTTTTAGTGGTGCAGAAGGTGAAACGTTAATGTTGTCGCTGCGTGAGATAGCAGTATCCTCTGGATCTGCCTGTACTTCCGCAACAATGGAGCCATCCTACGTATTAAAGGCAATGGGGCTTAGCGACGAAGATGCTCACAGCTCTATCCGCATCTCATTAGGTCGATTCACTGAGCGAGAAGATATCGAAAAAGCCATCGCACATATACGAACGGTTTATACGCAACTTATAAGCAGCACAGATTAAGGCGAAAAGGCCTCTGTTAGCGGTAAATAGTCATTGAGAAAATGAAATGTCACAACAAATTGAACAGGTATTAAATCGGGAATACGAGGCAGGTTTCGTTTCCGACATTGAATCAGATACGTTCCTTCCGGGGTTGGATGATAGTGTCATTCAGCGGATTTCTAAGATGAAGAATGAGCCGGAATGGATGCTTGAATGGCGTTTAAAAGCATTTCACGCCTGGCAAAAAATGGAAGAGCCGGAATGGGCTCATATAGAGTATCCCAAAATCGATTTTCAGGCCGTCTCCTACTATTCAGCTCCAAAAAGCATGGCGGATAAACCTCAGTCGCTGGATGAAGTCGATCCTGAGTTACTTGCGACCTACGAAAAATTGGGCATTCCTTTGATCGAGCAGCAAATGCTAGCAGGGGTTGCAGTCGATGCCGTATTTGATTCCGTCTCTGTTGTTACCACTTTTCGCGAAAAGTTGTGGGAAGCTGGCGTCATATTTTGTCCTATCTCCGAGGCTATTCAAAAATATCCAGACTTAGTAAAGCAATATTTGGGGAGCGTTGTTCCGCAAAAAGACAACTATTATGCCGCATTAAATTGTGCCGTTTTCACCGATGGGTCTTTCGTATATATCCCCAAGGGAACGCGTTGTCCAATGGAGTTATCCACCTATTTTCGTATTAACGAGCAAAACACCGGGCAATTTGAGCGAACTTTAATTATTGCCGATGAGGGCAGTTACGTCAGCTATTTGGAAGGCTGTACTGCACCCCAGCGCGATGAAAACCAATTACACGCAGCTGTTGTTGAATTGGTTGTTATGGATAAGGCCGAGATTAAGTATTCGACCGTGCAGAATTGGTATCCTGGTGATGAAAACGGTAAAGGTGGCATTTACAATTTTGTCACGAAGCGCGCGATATGCCATACAGACGCAAAGGTATCCTGGACCCAAGTAGAAACAGGCTCAGCGATCACCTGGAAATACCCCAGTTGTATATTGAAGGGAGATAACAGCGTAGGTGAGTTCTATTCTGTTGCGCTAACTCGCGGCATGCAACAGGCCGACACGGGCACCAAAATGCTGCATATAGGTAAAAATACACGCTCGACCATTATATCGAAGGGGATATCAGCAGGTCGAAGTAATAACAGCTATCGCGGGTTGGTGCGGATGAATAGTGGCGCGCAGGGAGCAAGAAATTTCACCCAATGTGACTCTCTGTTAATCGGTGACAAATGTGGTGCCCATACTTTTCCGTATATTGAAAGTAAAAACCCCAGCGCTATTGTCGAACATGAGGCGACCACATCGAAAGTATCAGACGATCAGATGTTTCTTTGCAGGCAGCGCGGTATTGATCCCGAAAAGGCCGTTTCAATGATTGTTAATGGATTTTGTAAAGAAGTCTTCAAAGAACTGCCAATGGAATTTGCGGTTGAAGCGGGTAAGTTGTTAGAGATTAGTTTGGAAGGTGCCGTTGGATAACAATCCATTAAGAGTGGCTAAATATTGTAGGTAGTTTTAAGGGTAAGCAAGAGATGTTATCGATCAAAAATTTGCACGCTAGTGTTGAAGAAAAAAATATACTGAACGGTTTAGACCTAGAAATTAAACCCGGCGAGGTTCATGCAATTATGGGGCCCAATGGCGCTGGAAAAAGCACCATGGGTTACGTAATTTCAGGTAGAGACGGTTACAGTGTCGAACAAGGCGCAGTCTCCCTTGACGGCAAAGACCTCTTGGCATTGGAGGCGGAAGACCGCGCAAAAGCAGGGCTGTTTATGGCGTTTCAGTACCCGGTAGAAATTCCTGGTGTTAGCAATCTAGAGTTTTTAAAAACTGCTGTTGATGCGCAGCGCCTAGCGCGAGGCCAAGAAGAACTGAGCTCGAGGGAGTTTTTGAAAATGGCTCGCGAAGCCTGTGAGCAAGTCGATCTACCGGTCGCCTTTTTAAAACGTGGCGTTAATGAAGGCTTTTCGGGCGGTGAAAAAAAACGAAACGAAATCATGCAAATGATCCTGTTGGAACCGAAGTTATGCATTCTTGATGAGTCCGATTCCGGATTAGATATCGATGCACTGCAAGTTGTGGCGAACGGAGTCAACAGTCAGCGCTCGGAAAACAGAAGTTTTGTGATCATTACACACTACCAACGATTGCTCGACTATATTAAACCCGATTTTGTTCACGTATTGTCCGAAGGAAAAATTGTAAAAAGTGGCGATGCGTCCTTGGCGAGACAGTTAGAAGATGAAGGATACGCCTGGTTGGCTGACGAAAATTCGTCTGATGAAGGCTTGGGAGCATGAAAGACTGGTTAGGGAATGCTATAGCTCGAGGTGAGCTTATAGACGACTGGTTGTCACCAAAGCGTCAAACGTCTCTGGCTTTGTTGCGCGACAGCAAGTGGCCAACAAGGCGAACTGAGGCGTGGAAATATACGCCTGTAAAAGCAGTGGAGCGAGCAGCGCTTGCCGCAGACGCAAGAGATAGAGACGTCGTTGCCAAAGAGAGCAAGCAATATTCTGTCGACGGATTTCCGGAGTTCGGAATGGACTCCATTAGAATTAAGTTTATTGATGGTGTTCCATCTGAAGACTTATCCTTACTCGATTTACCAAAAGGGCTGTCGATCATTTCTCTTGCCGCCGCAAGCTCTGATTGTAATTCCTGGGTCAAAGATGCCTACGCTTCAATCAAGCCGGAAAGGCATTTGTTCGGCCTCGTTAATGATGTATTGGCCGAAGGTGGTGTAATTATCGATGTTGAAGAGGGTGCTGTTATTGAACGACCTATATACATCGAAAACGTCTTGAGCAAAAACGAAGAGACGCATACTCGGATACTGGCGCGGATGGGGAGGGGCTCCAAAGCAACGATCGTCGAACATTTTCACGGCAATGAACAGAGTCTTAACACTGGATTTTCGGAATTTGCTCTCGCGGAAAATGCTGAGCTCGAGCACTACCGGTTTGCTCTTCAATACGGAGAGGCGGTGAGCATTGGCGGCGGTCACTTTCAGTTAGCCAGTAATGCGATATTGAACTCGACAATCGTAGGCTTTGGTAGTGATTTGTCGCGACTGGATATTGATGTTAGTCATGTTGGAGAGCACGCACACGCGAAATTAAATGCACTTTATCTGCTGAATGGTAAAGAGTTGTTCGACTTACACAGTACCATCGAACATATTGCACCTAATGGAACCACGGTTGAAAATGTTCGCGGCATTGTCGCCGACAGGGCTCGCGCTGTATTCAATGGTCGAATACATATTCACCGAGATGCGCAAAAGACTTTGGCCGATCTGAATAATCGGAACCTTTTGTTGTCGGATAAGGCAGAAATTAATACTAAACCTGAATTGGAAATATACGCAGATGACGTACGTTGTTCCCACGGTGCGACGATTGCCGAGATAAATAAAGAGTCTCTTTTTTATCTGCAGTCTCGAGGGATTAGTCGCGCAAATGCACAAGTCATGTTGAGCTTTGGATTTATTAATGAGCTAGTTGACCAGATGCCTAACGAGTTAATGGCAGAATGGTTGCGTCCTCAACTTCGTCAACGCTTTGCGCTGATGGACGTAAAATAGGGATGTTTTTGATGATTGTTGTGTTTGGGATTTTCCGATGAGTTTTGACGTAAAAGTAATACGGAAAGAGTTTCCGATTTTGTCCACGGAAATCGACGGAAAGCCCCTTGTGTATCTGGATAACGCTGCGACCACACAAAAACCGCAGTGCGTTATTGATAGCTTGGTTGACTATTACACCACGTGTAATTCCAATGTGCATCGAGGTGCTCATAGACTGGCTGATGAAGCGACCAAACGTTTCGAGCACGCAAGAGACGTGGTGACTAAATTTGTTAATGCAAGCTCTCGTGAAGAAGTGATTTGGACAAGCGGCACAACAGAGTCCATCAATATCGTTGCCAACGGTTTGTCGCAATTGTTACAAGAAGGCGACGAAGTCGTAGTGAGCGAAATGGAGCATCACGCAAATCTGGTGACCTGGCAGCAAGCATGTAAAGCATCCGGTGCGAACCTGCGCATTGCTCCAGTAAACGATGCCGGCGAATTGCGTGTCGACCTTTTTAACGAGATGCTAAATAGCAAAACGAAGTTAGTGGCTTTGCCGCATATTTCCAATGCCTTAGGGACAATTAACCCTATCAAGGAGTTGATAAAAACCGCTCGGGCTCATGACGCATGGGTATTGATTGATGGTGCCCAGGGAATTGCTCATAGTCCCGTTGATGTACAGCAGTTAGATTGTGACTTTTATGCATTTTCGGCCCACAAGTTGTTCGGGCCAACGGGTGTTGGAGTGTTGTGGGGCCGAAAGTCGCTGCTGGAAAAATGGCCGCTATGGCAAACCGGTGGGGAAATGATTTCTGAAGTCTCATACCAAGATGCAAAGTGGAACGATTTACCGTATCGATTTGAGGCGGGAACGCCCAATATAGCTGGAGTAATAGGCATGGGGACGGCTATAGAGTGGTTTTCACAGCTGGATATGCCCGCACTTCAAGCGCATGAAAGAGAATTACTAAGCTATGCGGAAAAACAGGCTGCTGCGCTCGAAGGGCTCACGGTGATAGGTGCGGCATCAGAAAAGATAGGTGTGTTAAGTTTTATAATGGACGTAGGCCATCCCGCCGATGTGGGGTTTTTACTGGATAGACAAGGTGTGGCAATTCGCACGGGACACCATTGTGCAGAGCCATTGATGAAAAGGTTGCAAGTCCCCGGGACTGCTAGAGCATCGTTCTCAATATACAATACATTTGAAGAAATTGACGTATTGTTTGAGGCCTTGAAAAAAGCTAAAAATATGTTGGCCTAATTTTGGTCGGCGGAGGAGAAGATATGACAGTTTCGACATATGACCCGGCTGCTCAGGTGGTTACGATGACTGAGGCGGCGATGCAACATTTTAGAAGAGCGCTGGCAGAAAAAGACGATATGTTAGTTCGGCTGTGTACAGAGACCAGTGGTTGTACTGGATATGCCTACGTTTTGGAGCTCGTCGCACATGCAGAACCGAATGATATCGTTTTGCCTCAAGGAGACCGATTAACGCTAGCCGTCGATGCGGAAGCTATGAGCGTGTTACAAGGCACCGAAATCGACTATGTCTCTGAAGGCGTTAATAACGTCATTAAATTTAACAATCCTAACGTGGTAGCTGAATGTGGCTGCGGCGAAAGTTTTAGCGTTAGTTGATATGAAACAGGTAATGGTCGTAACAGCGCGCGAATGTCCGGCGCGCCGCGTGCCTTCCGGGGAGTTGACGCTGATTCCCAAAGGTCAGTTTATCGCGATTAATCAGAGTTTGGGTGGAAATTATACCGTAACGTGGCAGGGCAATATGTTGCGTATAGATGGTACCGATGCCGATGCAATCGGGCGAGAAGTCGAAGTACTTGAGTTTGAAGACGACGGCAGTGGAGCTGTAAATATAGGCCAGGTCTGGAATGCTCTCGGCTCCATCTTCGATCCTGAAATTCCGATTAGTTTGGTCGAGTTAGGATTGATATACGATGTATCAGTCGACCAGCAACTTGGAAATGTTAAAATCGCGATGACTTTAACGGCTCCGGGATGCGGCATGGGGCCGGTTTTGGTTGGGGATGTAAAATACCGCACCGCTAAGGTACCCAATGTTATGAATGTCGATGTAGATCTGGTATTTGACCCTCCGTGGTCCAAAGAAATGATGAGTGAGGAAGCTCAGTTAGAAGCGGGCTTGTTTTTTTAATGATTACCAGTAAGTTTCACAGAATATAATTATGGCTTATTCCTCCAGTGCAGAAATTCTCGACGATCTCAATTTTTTTGACGACTGGGAAGAGCGTTACAAGTACATCATCGATCTCGGTAAAGAGTTACCCGACATGCCGGCCTCACTGCTCACGTCAGACCGCTTGGTAAGAGGGTGCCAGAGTAATGTATGGATGGATGTGCGTCTTGAGGAGGAACGTCTGACGTTTTTAGTGACAAGTGATGCCGTTATCGTAAAAGGCTTACTGTCACTCATTATGGCTGCCTACAACGACAAGACAGCGTCAGAGATCGTCGATTTTGATATTGATGATTATTTTTTAAAACTGGATCTGGAGCGACATTTGAGCCCGACACGAGGAAATGGGCTTAAGGCAATAGTCGCGAAAATACAGGCCATCGCCAAAGCCTCAATTGCTGCATAACCCGATTTTTTCCTACTGTCATTTTTAAACGTCTATTTATCGATATCATTTCCCTAAGTACATCTATTTTATACTATTTTCTATCAAACTCGCGTATAATATGCGGTTCTAAATTTTCGTGGTTTCGTCCGTGCCTGGGCACTTAGCCTAGTGTTTCGGAAAATCAAGCCTGAAAATCAAGTAATGGAACCAAAACAAATATTTACTATCTTAAACAAACCGGTGACGGTGTCTAATCAGAGTTGGAGTTTACAATGGCAGTTGAACGCACTTTTTCAATAGTTAAGCCAGATGCAGTGGCAAAAAACGTAGTTGGTGAAATCTATAGCCGCTTCGAAAAAAATGGCTTGAGTATTGTCGCATCTAAAATGCTGCGCTTAAGCACTGCAGAAGCCGAAGGTTTTTACGCAGAACATAAAGGTCGTCCGTTTTTTCCCGATCTTATAGAATTTATGACTTCAGGGCCTGTGACTGTCCAGGTGCTTGAAGGAGAAGGCGCCATTTTGAAGAATCGGGAGCTAATGGGCGCAACAAACCCTAAAGAAGCTGACGCGGGAACTATTCGAGCAGATTTCGCAGAATCTATCGATGCGAATGCGGTACACGGTTCCGACTCTCCAGAATCGGCCGCGCGTGAAATAGCCTATTTCTTCGCGTCAAGTTCTATCTGTGATCGCTCTTAAGTTTGTAACGAAAAAGTGAGTGAATCCATGCTCGATATTGAAAGCCATCCAACAACTAGCGTTTCAACAGAGACCCCACCAGATAAAATAAATCTATTGGGGCTTTCTCGTGAAAAAATGGAGGCTTTTTGTATTGCTCAAGGAGAAAAACCTTTTCGCGCTCAACAGCTGCTGAAATGGATTCATCACAATGGCGTCGCTGATTTCGATGCTATGACAAATATTAGTAAAAATCTGCGTGCTCAGTTAAAAGAGTGCGCAGAAGTTCGTCCACCAGAAGTTGTTAGCGAGCAAACCTCAAAGGATGGTACCCGCAAATGGGCAATTAAAATTCCGGGAGGCGGCTTAGTGGAAACTGTCCTCATTCCCGATGGTGAAAGAGGGACTTTGTGTGTTTCTTCCCAGGTAGGATGCAGTTTGGACTGCACTTTTTGCTCGACAGGTAAGCAAGGATTTCAGCGCGACCTAACAGCGTCAGAAATTATCGGTCAAGTATGGCTGGCGATTAAGTCCTATGACGCTTTCCCGTCAAATAACAAAAAGATTGTTACCAATGTCGTAATGATGGGGATGGGGGAGCCGTTACTTAATTTTGACAATGTCGTTGATGCGATGAATATTATGCTCGACGACTTTGGCTATGGAATTTCCAAACGACGAGTCACTTTAAGTACTTCGGGCGTAGTACCGGCTTTAGATCGTTTAGGCGACATTTCTCAGGTGTCCCTAGCTATTTCCTTGCATGCACCAAATGACGAGTTGCGAAACCAGCTTGTACCGATAAATCGACGTTATCCTATCGCTGATCTGTTAGCTGCTTGTCGACGCTATTGGGAAAAACAATCTGACACGCATCGAGTGACTACCGTAGAGTATATTTTACTTGCGGGGGTTAATGATAGTACGGAACACGCCCGCGAATTGGTACATTTACTGAAAGACTTTCCTTGTAAAATTAACTTAATTCCCTTCAATCCTTTTCCATCGTCTGGTTACGAACGGCCGAGCAAAAACGCGGTAAGTCGATTTTGGCAAATATTAAGTGATTCTCATATTGTTTCCACTATCCGAAGTACCAGAGGCGATGACATCGACGCAGCTTGTGGTCAACTCGTCGGTCTGGTAGAAGATAGAACAAAAAGAAGTCAGCGACACCGCGCCAAATCTTCTCAAGTACAAGCACTTGAAATCACAGGATAAGAAGGTATGTCAATGACTTCAGGCGGCAAAAGTTTAATGTTGTTTCGCGCTATAATTATTCTGTTACTTTCGATGACAATATCGTCCTGTGTAACCACAGAACGCGGTGGAATCGGCAGTAAAGTCGAACCATCTAAAGCACTGAAGGACACGGTCCAACTAGCTCGAGTCTACATCCGAGAAGGCAAGTGGAACGCTGCCAAAAAGCATTTAAAGACAGCATTAGAATTAGATGATAGCAATGCAGAAATATATGAAGCGATGGCGCTGGTTTTCCAAAATACTGGCGAAATTGAGTTAGCGGAAAAGAACTATAAGCAGTCTATAAAGCTCGAGTCAAAAGCGGCGCGGGTACGAAATAACTATGCGGCATTCTTATACAAACAAAACCGTTACGACGAAGCAGTAGAGCAATTAGAAAAAGTGGTTGGAGATACGCTTTATAACAATCGTGCAGCAGCTTTCGTCAATCTAGGCCGAAGCTATATCCAGCTGGATGATTTGGAAAAGGCCAGAGATGCGTTTCGACGGTCGTATCTAATGAACCGTAGTGATATTCCGCTCACGTTTGAACTGGCTGATGTCCATTTTCAATTGGCGGACTATCCAATAGCACAGCAATATTACGACGCATACCGTAATCAAGTAAAGCAACAGCCGGCTAGAGCTCTATGGCTAGGGATTCGTTTGGCCGAAAAGTTTGGAAACAAAGATGCGGTCGCAAGTTATAGCATGGCATTAAAGAATATGTATCCTACGTCTTTCGAGTTTCTTGAATATAAGAAAGCGTTTAAACAATGACATCTAACGATAATAACACTGAAATATCGGCGCTCGAGCAAACTGTTATCGATGGCCTTGGTCTGACGACCGCCGCCATAGAACCTGCCGGGAACGTATTGAAAGCGGCTCGTGAATCAGAAAATTTGAGCCTCCGAGACGTTGCGGACAAGATGTTTTTGCTTCCTAATCAGGTAGAGGCTTTGGAAACCGGTAACAAAGGACGATTCCGAGGAGAATTTTTCTACAAAGGTTATTTACAATCTTACGCAAAGTTGTTGAAGCTCGATCCACAACTTGTGTTAGAGGGGTACACGCACGACCGGCCTACAGAAACTGAAGCTAACGAAAACAGAAACGCGCACCAGCATATCCAAAGTCCAATAAAAGGCCGCAACATTAAATATTGGTTTTTGGTCATTGTTGTTTTGCTGGGTTATCTCCTTTGGTGGATGAACGCTAAAGAAGAAACGCAAACTCCTACAAATGGTTATCTGCCGGCCATTGAAAATAAGACCAATATAGATGGTTTATCTAAAGTTGTGGATAATCGAGTATTGGGCCTTCCTGATGTTTTAACTGAACCACTTTCCACTGGGTTAGAAGAGCGGAGCATTATTGGTCAATATGGCCCGGTCGATGAAAAAACTGCGTCTCGTACTGCGGCCGACACAAAGCAGTCGAATATAGCTTCAACCGGTGCAACGGAGATTAAGCGCGAAGAGAACGAAAATATATTGCTCCAACCAGAGACACCATCTACACAAGCGTCTGCAATGAAAGAGACTATCGATGGCGATGGCGATGGCGATGGCGATGATGAAGAGTCGCTCGGTACCATAGAAGAAAACGCTCTAAAATTTAGTTTTATCAATGATTGCTGGGTAGAAGTTAGAGATCGTGACAACAAGATCATTTTTTCTGATCTTAAACGTGCTGAAGAAACGCTGAATCTTCTTGGCAGTGCCCCATTTCGAATATTGTTGGGATTTGCTCCCGGCGTTAGCCTTGATTATGACGGAAAACCGGTCAATATATCGGTAAATAAGAAAGACAATTCTGCACGTCTAACAGTGGGTAGGTCTTAAATTATGCAAATGGAATCACCTATCATACGGAGACTGACCAGGAAGATCTTCGTAGGCAATGTTGCCGTTGGAGGAGATGCGCCAATATCTGTTCAAAGTATGACCAACACAGACACCTGTGATGTCGAAGCGACGGTTTCTCAAATTAAACGCTTAGAGACGGCCTGTGCTGATATCGTGCGAGTGTCAGTACCAACCATGGAAGCGGCTGAGGCCTTCAAGTCTATACGTGAACAGGTCGATGTTCCGCTGGTCGCCGATATTCATTTTGACTATAAAATTGCCCTAAAAGTGGCGGAATTCGGTGTAGACTGTTTAAGAATAAATCCGGGTAACATCGGCAATTCAAAGAAAATCAAAGCCGTGGTAGAAACGGCACGGGATAAAGACATTCCAATTCGTATCGGCGTGAACGCCGGTTCCCTTGAAAAAGATTTACAACGGAAATACGGAGAACCGACACCCGAAGCATTGGTGGAGTCGGCAATGCGGCATATTGATATCCTTGATAAATTAGACTTTCAAAATTTTAAATTAAGCGTCAAAGCGTCTAACGTATTTATGGCGGTAGCAGCTTATCGCATGATATCCGCCCAAATCGAACAGCCACTCCATTTAGGAATTACCGAAGCTGGAGGAATTCGCGGCGGAACGGTAAAGTCTTCGGTTGGTTTAGGTATGCTATTGATGGACGGTATCGGAGATACTATCCGGATTTCCTTAGCGGCTGATCCCGTTGAAGAAGTTAAAGTCGGTTACGAGATTCTGAAAAGTTTGAGATTACGCAGTAAAGGTATTAATTTTATTGCGTGCCCCAGTTGCTCAAGACAAAATTTCGACGTCGTTAAAACCATGAATGAACTTGAAAATCGCGTCGAAGACATTACCACACCTTTGGATGTAGCGGTTATCGGTTGCATAGTCAACGGGCCGGGAGAAGCCAAAGAGGCCGATATCGGCTTAACGGGGGGAACGCCCAAACACTTGATTTACGTGGATGGCGAAAAAGATCACAAAGTTGAAAAAGACGGTCTCGTAGACCACTTAGAAATAATGATTCGGAAGAAGGTCGCGGAAAAACAGTTGGCGGACAGCCAAATAATTGCTAAGCAATAGTTGCGATTTAGCTCGATGCTGGTCCTACAATCAACGCGCCCGTGTTAACGCCTAATTAATTGGTTTTCATCGGTAACAGAACGGAATATATTTTGGCTAAAATTCAATCAATACGTGGCATGAATGATCTGCTGCCGAAAGATTCACTTGTGTGGCAGTACTTGGAAAATACAGTTCATAATGTTTTAAACCAATATTGCTATCGGGAAATTAGATTTCCTATTTTAGATCACACCGAATTATTCAAGCGATCAATCGGCGAAGTGACTGATATCGTTGAAAAGGAAATGTATACATTCGATGACAGGAATGGGGAAAGTATTACGCTGCGCCCTGAGGGAACAGCGAGTTGCGTTAGGGCCACTCTACAAAATGGCATGCTCGATAATCAGCAGGTTCAAAGATTGTGGTACGCAGGCCCTATGTTTCGATATGAGCGTCCTCAAAAGGGGCGGCTCCGCCAATTTCATCAAATAGGCGTAGAAAATTTCGGGGTTGCTACTGTCGATGCAGATGCGGAAATTATTATGATAACCGCGCGACTGTGGAAACAGTTGGGTCTTAGTCAGTATGTTAAATTACAGTTGAATAGTATTGGTAGTTTTCAGTCTAGAGTTAACTACCGCGAAGCTCTCGTTTCGTACTTAAGGGATTACTTTGACGAACTCGATGCAGACAGCCAGCGTCGGCTGGAAACTAATCCTCTGCGAATTCTCGATAGTAAAAATTCAGAAACACAAAGAATTCTGGCGCAGGCACCAAGCTTGGCGGAATACCTTGATGAAGAATCGAGAGACGATTTCACGCAGTTACAGACTTTGTTGAATACGGCGGGAATAGAATTTGAACTTAATCATAATCTTGTCCGTGGCTTAGATTATTACAACAAAACAGTTTTTGAATGGGTGACAGACCATTTGGGTGCCCAGGGAACTGTTTGCGCAGGGGGACGTTACGACGGGCTGGTAGAACAGCTTGGTGGCCGTCCCGTAGCAGCTGTCGGTTTTGCAATGGGAATTGAAAGGCTTTGTTTACTATTGCAAGACACCGGTTCGGTACCTTCGGAACTAAGTGATGCGGCCGATATATTTTTCGTAGTCGCAGGTGACATGGCTCAACTAGCCTCTGTTTCGATCAGCGAAATGCTACGAAATGAATTTCCTAATATGCGAATTATGAAGCATTGCGGTGGAGGTAAATTTAAAAAGCAATTGAAGAAAGCTAATGAAAGTGGAGCAACAATCGCTTTAATAGTTGGCGATGATGAAGCAGCACAACAGCAAGTGAACGTGAAATGGTTGCGAGAAGACAAAGAACAGGAAGTTATCGCTGTTGATAAACTGAATGATCTATTGTCACAATATTTCTAAATCGAAAAAGTATTAACAAACAATTAAAAACTACAGATAGAGAGTATTACTATGGCTGAAGGCTATGAAACAGACGACGAACAAATTGAAGTGCTTAAAAAATGGTGGAGCGACAATGGTACTTCGACGCTGGTCATCATTGCCATAAGCGTTATCTCTGTACTGGGGTGGCAGGGATGGCAAAATCGGCAACAACAAGAATTGGGAGCTTCATCGTCAATTTACGAAAACATGCTTGTCGCTGCGAGAGGTACTAACGGTGTGGTAACGCAAGAACAAAAGTCCACGGCTAATCATTTAGCGAACACCTTGAAAACCGATTTTCCCAGCTCTACTTACGCACGCTTCGCCGCGTTGTATATTGCTAAGTTTGCTGTTGAAGCAAATAACTACGCTGAAGCTGAAGAGGCACTGCAATGGATTCTTGACAATGGTGCAATAGATGACATATTGCTGCAAACGAAACTGCGACTTGCGAGAGTTTTTTACGCGCAAGATAAATATTCGGAGGCTTTATCCCAGTTGCAAGGCGATGCGTCAATTTACGCCGCAGCTTTCGAAGAAGTGAGGGGAGATGTTTTCAACGCCCAGGGGGACTTCAAAAAAGCGGAGTTGTCATATATAAAAGCGTCTGAGTTAAACCTGCAGTTGGAAAAACCTGCGAATAACCCCCTCCTGAACTTAAAGATTCAAAGGCTAAAGAGCAAAGTAAGCAATTCGTCTTCAGCTACCGAAGAGGAAATGTAAATTGACTAGTTTAAGAGCGTTACTTATTTTAGCGTCGCTACTGGCTTTTTCAGCCTGTAGCAGTACGGACTCCGACGAGGAACAAGCCCCGGCGGAACTGATCGAATTCGATGCAGAACGGGAGTTTAACAAAGTATGGAGCCGTAGTATTGGCGATGGTCAAGGCAATAATTACACTCGTTTGTCACCTGTCGTCGATGCAGACACCTTGTTTATTGCCGCGACGAATGGCGTTGTAGAACGATTAAATTTGAAGAACGGCACAGTGGAATGGGTCGCGGAACTTAATAAAACCTTATTGGGTGGCGTTGGTTCGGGAGAAACGATCGTTATGGTCGGCACAGTGGCAGGTGACGTCATCGTACTTGATAAAGAGACAGGCAAAGAGGTTTGGTCAGCGAACGTGGGCGGAGAAGTCTTAGCTGCACCGCAGACCAATAATAAGTTCGTATTTGTTCAAACATTGGACGGACAAATGGTCGCTTTGGATATTAATGATGGTAGTCGCGTCTGGTCTTATCGAAATAACGTACCGGTTTTGACGTTAAGAGGCACGAGTACACCGGTCATTTTTCGCAATTCCGTTATCGCGGGTTTTGCAAACGGAACAGTAGTAAGTTTTGACGCAAAAACGGGTACGGTTCAATGGACAGTGAGAGTTGCTCTGGCAAAGGGAAATTCCGAAATCGATCGTATTGTCGATATAGACGGAAAATTGTTACTGACCAATGGCTTGCTTTATGCAGTTAGTTATCAAGGAAAGGTGGCCGCGATTGACCCTAAGTCAGGTAATCGTATTTGGACCAATGAAGCGTCCAGTAGCGTTGGAATGTCTGAAGGATTCGGTAACATTTACGTTTCGGGAAGCGATGGAAGTATCACGGCTTTTGAACAAAATGGAAACGGCGCCCGTTGGGCTCAAACGGTTCTGGCCAGACGTAATATAACGGGTTCAGTCTCACAATCTAGCTACGTTGTCGTGGGCGACTTTGAAGGTTATTTACATGCTCTGTCTCAGGTTGATGGCCACATCGTAGCCAGGACCCGACTGAGTAGTGACGGAATTCGGGTAGATTTATTGGCAGCAAATGATCTTATCCTGGCGTATAGTAACGATGGTGAATTAGCAGCCTATCGATTGCAATAGTTGTAAGTTGACCGAGTTTTTCGGTCGTTAATCGAATTTAAATTGAGACGAAATGCGCATCTCAACTTTTTCTCTTTAGTGGTTTATATATGGTCCCTGTTATTGCTTTAGTTGGTCGTCCCAATGTCGGTAAGTCGACATTGTTTAATCGGCTGACTAAAACTCGTGACGCGTTGGTCGCCAATTTACCGGGCTTAACACGCGACCGAAAATACGGCGAAGCTTCCTTCGACGATCGACGCCTTATCGTTATAGACACAGGTGGTATCACCGGAGAAGAGGAGGGAATCGATGCTGCAATGGCGCAGCAATCCCTGCAAGCGATCGAGGAAGCTGATGCTGTATTCTTTCTTTGTGATGCGCGGGCTGGCCTTACCGCAGGCGATGAAACGCTGGCGCATCAATTAAGGCAAGCAGAAAAGCCCGTTTTCTATATTGCTAATAAAATCGATGGCGTAAATCCAGACGTTGCGATGGCTGATTTCTACCGTTTAGGTATAAAGCAAATTTACCCGATGACAGCCACACATGGAAAGGGCGTCCGCAACTTAATGGAAGATATGTTTCAGCACTTTCCGGCAATGGAAAAGTCTGCAGCTGACGATAAATACCGAGGAACTAAAATAGCTATTGTAGGACGCCCAAATGTTGGAAAGTCCACACTTGTCAACCGTCTGCTAGGCGAAGACAGAGTTGTTGTTTACGACCAGCCTGGAACTACCAGAGATAGTATTTATATTGAGTATGAACGTGAGGATGAGAACTATACTTTAATCGATACGGCTGGTGTACGACGTCGTAAAAATGTAAAAGAAACCGTTGAAAAATTCTCAATCGTAAAAGCACTTAAAGCTATCGATGATGCTAACGTGGTTGTTTTAGTAATGGATGCAACTGAAGGTGTTGTCGATCAGGATTTACACCTGCTGGGACACACCATTGATGCCGGGCGGGCTCTGGTAATCGCCTTGAATAAGTGGGATGGGCTAGATTCCGACCACAAAAACAGCGTAAAAACTGAATTGGAACGACGGTTGCAATTCATCGACTTTGCAGTGATTCACTTTATTTCAGCATTGCACGGAACCGGAGTAGGTCATCTCTATGAGTCGATTGACAAAGCTTACGCTTCTTCCATGCGTAAAATGCAAACTAATAAACTAACACAGATTCTACAGGGTGCCACCTTCGATCACGCGCCGCCGATGATTAATGGAAGGCGTATTAAACTACGCATGGCGCACGCCGGTGGTAACAACCCGCCAATTATTGTGATACATGGCAATCAGACGAGTAAAGTCCCAGCTAACTATCGCCGGTATTTGGAAAAGACATTCCGTCGAGAATTGGATTTGAGTGGTACTCCAATACGTCTCGAGTTTAAATCCGGAGACAATCCATACCAGGAAAATAACGACAAATTAAGCAAGCGACAAGTTGAACGCAAGCTTCGTATCAAAAGACAAGCCAAAAAGAAGTAACCCGTCTTTCGCAAGAAGGACAAATACGAATTTATGTTATGAAGTCCGATCTTAACAACAAAGCAAAAATTAAGATTTTCGTAGAACTTTTTTATAGCGCAATGCTTAAAGATAAGCAGCTAGCTCCCTTTTTTCTCGACGTTGCCGTGATTGACAGGGAAAAGCACTTTGAGATTGTCTGTGCCTACTGGGGTAAATTACTGTTTGGCGATCAGACTTATGCCCGTCATACGATGAACATTCACAGAGCAGTCAATGACAAAAAGGCATTCAAGTTAGAGGATTTTTTGCGTTGGCTGGCTTTGTTCACCACCACAGTTGATCAAAATTATGAGGGGGCATTCGCAAATAAAGCGAAGGCTATCGCTATTCAAATTGTTACAAATATGCAAAAATCACTGCTTGGGTAGATTGTTAGTAACTCACTAGTAAATTGTTAGTAGATTGTTATTTTGAGAAAGATCCATTTTTTCCGCAAGTGTTACAAACCGCTAGCATGGATATTGAGTAGAACACATCGCCGTTGTGTTTCCGTAAGTCATTTATTTGCGCAATACGGACTTACAGTATATTCATTGCCGCGATGGAGCATGTTAGAAAGTGGAAAGAGCAATCTTTATCGTCTCATACGGTCTTTAAAGATCAAGGAAAAATTATGTACAGTATTTACAAAGTTGTATCGGTGTTTTTTTTGACCAGTCTTGTTCTGTTTTCCATTGATGCTTTTTCTGTAGAAAAAGGAACAGTCCTAATCACGGGAGCAAACCGCGGTTTGGGTTTGGCTTTGACCAAAAAGTTTCACGATGAAGGGTATGCAGTTATCGCTACCGCTCGACAGCCGGATAAAGCCTCTGATCTTAGAAACTTAGGAGTTCGCATTGAGGCTCTCGATGTATCGAATAGCGAAAGCGTTAGCCTGTTAAAGAAAGCTCTGGCTGCAGACAAGATAGACATACTTATAAATAATGCGGGGATCTCTGGCCATAGCGCCAGTGCTTTTTCTGATCTTGATGTCGACAAGTTATCTACGGTCTTTGATGTGAATAGTTTAGGCATGTTGCGTGTTACGCAAGCATTGATATCGAATATGAATGATAGTCCTACTAAGATTATTGCAAATATGAGCAGTTTAATGGGAAGTATTGAAGACAATACTCGTGGCTGTTGTTACGGCTATCGCTCAAGCAAAGCTGCATTAAATAGTTTCACCAAATCTTTGGCAATTGAATATGATAAACAGGGTTTTGTTTTCGTGGTTCTACACCCAGGCTGGGTTCGCACAGATATGGGTACTAACATGGCCACTTATTCCACGAAAGAAAGTGCCGATGCGCTCTTCAATGTCATCACTGGCTTAAAGCCCACCGATAATGGATTGTTTTATGACCTTCATGGAAAATTGCTGAAATGGTAAACTGAGTCCCAGGATTACTGTTAACAACACAGTTTTTTTAGTTATCACCACTGTCGAAGGTGACCATCCGACGCTTAGCAAACAGTCTTCGTGAATACCATGCTGTAACGGTAATATGACTGACATAATAGTCCATGAAAATTGTGGTGACGTGGATTTGTGTACGGTCTGGACTAATCAATGAAAGTACTGCTGTTATCTGCTTATGATGCTCAAAGTCATCAGTACTGGAGAAAATTACTGGTCAGTGTTTTCGAAGATTTTGAATGGACTGTTTTGACCTTGCCGCCACGAAACTTTAGTTGGCGGATCCGTAGCAATAGCCTAACGTGGGCGTTTAAATTTCGTGAAGTTCTAGAGCAGCCTTATGATTTGATCGTTGCTACATCTATGGTCGACTTATCGGCATTACGTGGATTTGTTCCTGCGTTAGCGAGTAGTCCGACTTTGTTGTATTTTCATGAAAATCAATTTGCCTATCCCACCAGTGAACGTCAGTTCGAATCAGTTGAGCCAAAAATTCTTAATCTCTATAGCGCCTTGTCAGCGGATCACATTGCCTTTAACAGCGAATACAACCGTAACACTTTCCTCGACGGTGTGGACAAAGTACTTGGGAAAATGCCAGATCACGTACCACCAGACATCACATTAGGTTTACTAGAAAAAAGTTCGATTTTACCCGTTCCATTGAGTGATGACGCCTATATGTCTCGGATAAAAATAGACAAACCGACGATTGCACTCGTTTGGAATCATCGCTGGGAATATGACAAAGCGCCGGAACGTTTTTTTGATGCTATAAAACGTGTTCTCCATGCAGGCATCGAATTGGATTTGAGTGTCGTTGGCCAGTGTTTTCGTAATCACCCACAGGTTTTTGAGGAGATGAAACGCTATCTGGATTTGAACTTTCCCGGGGTTATAAAAAATTGGGGATATATTGAATCAGCAACAGATTACAGAGACCTGTTAGCACAAACTGATATTGTTATTTCTACTGCCGTCCACGATTTTCAAGGCCTGGCGATAATGGAAGCGGTCGCTGCAGGTTGTCTCCCTGTTTTACCAGATCGCTTATGTTACAGCGAGTGGTTTGGGAATGAATGGCTTTACGAGTCCCAGTTAAACAATCCCTCTGTTGAGTCATCCGGGTTGGCCGATCGTATCATTGAGTTAAGTCACCAAAAACGCCTGGGCACTTTACCCGAACCACCTGATATTGAACATTTTTCGATTTCTAATATGAAAATCACGTACCAACAAATTTTTGAAAAAACACTTCGTGATTATGGCCATCGGTCTCTCTAGCCAGTATTATGGGCGCCCAAATATTTATCAATTTGAAAATGCTATGACTAAACAGAGAGTATTAACCGGAATCACAACTTCGGGCAGCCCACATTTAGGTAATTATGTCGGTGCGATAAAGCCTTCCGTCGAAGCAAGCAAAAACGACCAACTGGATTCATTTTTCTTTCTGGCGGATTATCATGCGCTGATAAAAAACCAAGATCCAACTTTGGTGGGACAGTCTACTAAAGAGATTGCGGCCACCTGGTTGGCTTTAGGGCTCGATACAGAAAACTGTACGTTTTATCGACAGTCCGATGTGCCTGAGATTCCCGAGCTCACATGGATACTGACCTGTATCACGGCAAAAGGTTTGATGAACAGAGCACATGCTTACAAGGCAGCGGTACAATCTAATGAGAGCGAAGGCGACGACCCGGATAAAGCGGTCACTATGGGACTCTACAGTTACCCTATCTTAATGGCCGCCGATATATTGATGTTTAATGGCGAAAAAATTCCCGTAGGAAAGGATCAAATCCAGCATGTGGAAATGGCTCGAGATATTGCCCAGCGATTTAATCACCATTTTGAAGATTTGTTCGTTTTACCCGAAGCTACGATAAGCGACGATGGTGCTATCCTAAACGGTCTCGATGGCAGGAAGATGAGCAAGAGTTACAACAATACGATCCCGCTATTCCTAACCGAAAAGAAACTCCAAAAGCATATAAATAAAATTCAAACTAATCTGTTAGAACCAGGGGAAGCTAAAGACCCGGAAACTTCTACTGTTTTTCAACTTTGGCAGGCCTTTGCGACGAGCCAACAAACAGAAGAGATGCGCGAGAAATTTGCCTCAGGTATCGGTTGGGGACAAGCTAAAAAAGAGCTATTTGGTCTCATTAACAATGAAATCGGCCCCGCTCGAGCACGCTATCAAGAATTAATGGATAACGGCGACTACATAGAGCAAGAATTGCAAAAAGGAGCACTGAAGGCGCGGGAGTATGCTAGCGGCTTATTAAAGAAAGTACGCAATGCCGTCGGTATCAACACAATTACTTAGCAACACCATTGAAAAATACAGCGATGTTGTTATTAAACTAATGTGGGCGTATTTCATAGCCTAACACTTGTTACGAGACCGCAACTAAGTCTTCGACCTTGGCGTAACCGCTCGTCGGTACAGCTTCTAAATTGGCTAGTTCGGCCAAATCAAAGCTGCGGTTACCGGTCTTTCTTGTTAGAAAGAGAAAACGGTAACCGCTTCCAGATAGATCAAAAGCTCATGCGTAAATCAGCATACAGTGATCGTGGTTCACCGATAAAATATCGGTCTCCACTGAAACTGGAATAGTCTGCTCTTTCTGCGTAATCCGTGTCGGCGAGATTTGTAACCCGCAATCCCGCAGAAATTTTTCGACTAAATTGATGACGTAATCTTAAGTTAAAAAGATCGTGCCCATCGTAGCTATGTAGGTTGTCAATGTCGGTGTAATATTTGCCCATTGAAACCCATTCCAACTCTGCGCGAGTGTCACTAGCTAGTTGCCATCCGAGTTGCACCGATCCCATGTGACGCGGTGCAGTGTCAACGTCATTATCTTTAGTCGCAATGATAGCTGTTCCACCTGATACTGGCGTAGTTACGTCAGATTGATAAGTGTGTCGAGCGAAAGTGCCGTTGATTGTTAGGTCGAGCGTATCACCGAAGGACCTATATATTTCAAATTCCACCCCATAATGCTGTGTTTCGCCGCTATCGGTATTCAAACGGCTGGAGTCCTGAAATATCACATTTGATTTATCCATGTAATATCCGGTCAGTTGATACTTCGTGTCTCCAACAGAGCCTCGAAGACCCAGTTCAAAACTATCTATTTCCTCTGCGTCGAGATCCGCGGTTAATTGACCAGCTTGCAGACGGTATAGTTCAGTTGCTTGTGGCGGTCGAAACCCGTGGCTGACTCTAACGATCGCAGTAGTTTGAGAAGACAGCTGATGCACAATGTCCGCAGAAACAGACCAGTTGTTGAAACTATCACTTCGATCCTCAGGTCTTGAATAGCGACATCCCAGGGCACCCGTAAAGCCGTTTACGCAAATACGCCCATCTTCAGCGGTGTCACCGGAGCGCATGTGGTTGTCGTAATCATAGCTAATGTGTTCGAAGCGCGTTCCAGCGGTAATAATCGTGTCTGATGATAAGTCATAGCTTCCATCGACAAATGCAGCGGCAACTTTGGCTGTAACTTCGTAGTCGTATTGTTTACCACTGGGAAATGAAGAGAATCCACCTTGCTGATCCTGCTTTAGATAAGCGTCTGTATACTCGGCGTCAAAACCGTTAGTCAGGGTAAGTTTTTCTGATACAGGCCTGATATAAGAAGTTTGGATACCAATACTATCCTGGCCGTTCTGTTCTACCGGAGTGCCGGGTAGAAAGTGCATTAAGAATTCCATATCGCTATGGCGGATATAAGGAGTGACGATAAACGAGCTATTGTTCCCCAACTGTTTTTCAATTCGCGTCTGCAGTCTGGCCGACTGACTATCTCGGTAAGCTTCTGGATTGGGGTTTTCTTTCTTTCGATCCTTATCGTCATACGCCTCGAATCCGACTACATATCCTGCCGTTTCCTGGTTTAAGTTACTTAGGTGGAGCAGCGACGATATAGTTAAGTCCGTGGATTTATATTCATGACGGAGCGATAATTTTTGTTGATCAAAACCGGAATCATCTTTGTAACCCCCATCATTAGTCGTGTTAAAATTGAGCCGATAAGCGCCGCTATCGTAAGCATTGTTATGGCTTATTTTAATCCGACTATAGTTATGAGGACCTCCTTCGAGAGATAAGGTATTTTCCCCAGTCTCCAGAGGAGTGGTGGTAATCACATTGATAACTCCGTGCAATGCTCCCGATCCGTGTAGAGCGTTACCGGGCCCTTTCAAAACGTCGATTCGTTCGGCTTGTTCACTATTCGTGTCAAACAATTGATTGACGTTACAGAATCCTACCGGTCGAACTGGAACGCCATCTTCGGCGATATAAAATGCACCGCAGCTGCCAGACCCGGTGAGGGAGGGCGATCGTATTGCCGGGAGACTCTCTTGGCCATTGCCTCGGCCGACCCAGACACCCGGTATTCTCGCCAAAGATTCATTGATGTGCGTGTGCAAAACTTGTTGCAGGTCCTCATTATCAACAATAGATAAAGAGGCAGCCAAACGTCCAATAGTTTGTTGATGGCGAGAAGCTGTAACCGTGACGGTCTCAAGTTCAGAATTCGGATCTCTTTCAGATGCCTGTAGGTCTAACGCTATTGATGCCATGAGAAGTGACAAAATGGGCGCATATTGTAATCGACAATGCCGAATTCTACTGTTGGGCTTTTTCATATTAGTAGTTTTCTTTGTGGGAGATTGAGGCGGTGAGCGTAAAGGAGGCTTATTATAACTAAATAGATAATAATCGCTCGGTATTTACCTCGATATCAAATGAAATTTTGGTCAGGTATTAGGCGCAAGTCGCCAATTCATTCGATGTCGATGCTTACAATTTTTCGCTAACCAGCGCAAATCAGGGCGTGACCCTAATATCGTTTTGAAGAAATGGTCTTTAGTTCTTCCGGTGAGACAGCTTCATAATACTTCGAGGTTTGTTCTTCGATTAACCGACATTTGTGACAGGCCAAAGAGCGTTTCGATATTTTTGCCCAATGTTTGCGCAAAGGAACGGGACCCCAAACGCACTTTGTATAAAAAAAATTGCCTTCTTTAACGCCTTTCATGGATAGAAACTCGTTATCCAATCGAAGAGGACGATTGACATGCACCAAAGCGTTGCCACAGAACTGGCAGATTTTTCGTCTATTTTTGCGCAACAAATAAAAGACTGACAGCAAAACGATGCCCAGTGAAGCCGTTTCTATGGGGAACAAGAAGTATGTATTAGCTAACGCTAAGGAAACTAAACTTCCAATTATCATTAGAGCTAACAAAGAATAGCAAAGTGTAGAAAAGGCCCGAAAACGAGATGACACTAAAGACGTTACCCGATTATAGGTATCTAAACTCTTCATTTAATTTGAGTTCCAGTAAATGTATGGCGACGGATTGTATACATTTAATGGAGAAATGCGAATTTACACCCCGATCTGCTAAAGTAGAGTATAAATGTGGGATTAAAATAGGCGTTTAAACGACTTAGAGATATACTAATAAATAGTATTTAATTGCAGAGGCACACTAATGTTAATTTTAACCCGTAAAATAGGTGAAAGCCTGATGGTCGGAGACGATGTAACCATTTCAGTGTTAGGTGTTAAAGGTAATCAAGTTCGAATTGGCATAGATGCGCCAAAACACATTCAAGTGCACAGAGAAGAGATTTATAACCGAATTCAAAACGAAAAAAGTGGCAACCCTGACGAAATCGAGAACGAGAACGAGAACGATAACAGCGGTAACCGTTAATTTGTGTGCTTTTTTCGTCTTACTATTTTAAATTTTGTGGGGGGGGCATTGTCACCAATTAAAGATCTTAGTCCGTTTTGAATCGACAATATATCTGTTGAAACGTAAGTAAGGCCGCCACTCTCGACTACTGGGCAGCCGAAGTCTTAGAGACATTCACTAATATACCCCGCTTATGTAACTTCTTTAAGATGTCTCAGCACGGTATTTTTGATCCCCAAGAATGAATTGACTCTTCGATTTCATACTGTTTTTTTGATGTTAAAAATTGAAACCATTTCAATTATCGCAATATCAAGTTACATTATCTCAAATTCCCCCGGAAAGGAGTCCGGACCATGAGTTCTATGTATAATGCAGGGATGCATTCCAAATCTCTTGAAGTCCTTAAAAGTATTTTCGGCTACGATTCTTTTCGTGGTCACCAATCCGAAATAATTGAATCCGCGATTAGCGGCGAAGATACCTTAGTCTTAATGCCAACTGGCGGAGGCAAGTCTCTTTGCTATCAAATCCCCTCCCTAATCAGACCCGGTGTTGGCATTGTCATTTCTCCGCTTATCGCTCTGATGCAGGATCAAGTCAACGCAATGCAGCAGCTTGGCGTACATGCCGCTTTTCTAAATTCGTCTTTAGATGCTACTCAACAAAAACTTATCGAAAAGCAACTCGTCGACGGCCAACTTGATCTCCTTTACCTGGCTCCGGAACGGCTTGTAAAAGAGCAAACCTTAACTTTATTAAGCAAAATCGATTTAGCTCTATTCGCCATAGACGAGGCGCATTGCGTATCCCAGTGGGGCCATGACTTTCGATCGGACTACTTGACCCTGAACCTGTTAACCGAGCGATTTCCCGATGTGCCGCGCATGGCCCTGACTGCGACGGCTGATCAGAGAACAAGAAAGGAGATTGTCCATCGCTTGAGTCTCGGCCAGGCCAAGTTTTTTATCAGTGGATTTGATCGACCCAACATTCGATACGCGATTAGCAACAAAACCAACGCAAAAAAACAGCTTTTAGCGTTTTTGCAAAATAGACGGGGAGAAGCTGGGGTCGTCTACTGCCTATCGCGGAAAAAAGTTGAAGATACGGCCGCGTGGCTCTGTACTCAAGGCTTCACTGCGCTACCGTATCACGCCGGCTTATCACCTCAAATGCGAGAATATCACCAAAATCGCTTTCTTCGAGAAGACGGAGTGATTATCACTGCTACAATCGCCTTCGGTATGGGGATAGATAAGCCCGATGTCAGGTTCGTGGCACATTTGGACCTGCCAAAGAGTATCGAAGCCTATTATCAAGAAACAGGCCGAGCCGGCAGAGATGGTCAAGCCGCAGAAGCCTGGATGGTTTATGGCCTGCAAGACGTTGTTCGACTGCAACAAATGCAAGCAAGCAACGTGTCTTCTGAACAATTTAAACGTAGTGAACGCAATAAGCTGGATTCTATGTTGGGCTTTTGTGAAGACACCAAATGCCGAAGACAATTGTTGTTGAATTATTTTGGCGACGATGCTCCGGAACATTGCGGTAACTGTGATAACTGTCAGATTCCACCCGAAACCTGGGATGCTACCGAAGCAGCGCAAAAAGTTCTTTCCTGTGTCTATCGCACAGGTCAACGATTTGGTGTCGTTCACACTATCGATGTACTGCTGGGCAAAGAAACCGATAAGGTAAAACAATTTGAGCACCAAAAGCTCAGTACCTATGGAATAGGTCGAGATATCAGCGAATCACAATGGCGCTCAGTAATGCGTCAGCTAGTCGTGAGGGGTTTGTTACAGGTCGATGTTGATGGATACGGAGGATTGTTGCTGACAGATGAATGTCGGTTAGTATTGCGCGGCGAACAAAATCTACTGCTTCGCAAAGATAATGTCGCAGCAAGCAAAATTGGTGGCAAACGAAAATCTTATAAAACCCCTGTGCAAGCTGAGCATCAGATTTTGTGGGACGATTTGCGCGAATGCCGCAAACGGTTGGCGGATGAGTGCAATGTGCCGCCCTACCTTATCTTTCACGACGCAACACTGAAGGAAATGATCGATAGCAGACCCATGTCGAGGATGGATATGTTAACCATTACCGGTGTTGGGCAAAATAAACTGGATAAGTATGCGGCAGATTTTATTGAGGTAATTTGCAATCATGCTGAAAGAGAGAGCTGAGTGAGAGAAATTACTGATGATGTTTAACAAAAATATTTTCGCACCGTCGACTAAGGTAAAGCCGAGTACCAAAGACTTTGAATACGCGATAAAACGTCAAAAAAGGAAATCGATTGCACTGCATGTTCTAGCAGACGCCTCCGTAGAAGTAAGGGCTCCAAAATGGGTATCTACACGTGTAATCAACGATTTCGTCGATCATCGAAGCGCTTGGGTCGTAAACCAAAGGCAAGTGCAACTTGAAAAACTTGCACGGAGGCCATGTTTCCGAGCAGGTGAGTACCATTATTTTATCGGCAAACAGTATCCTTTAACGGTAAACACCAGCAAAAAGACGACAGTTACATTGGTCGAAGGGAATTTGTTGGTGACGGTCGTGAATCCCGAAAACGAAATTCAAATCGAAAAAGCCCTGGAAAAATGGTACCGGATACAAGCGCATAGTTTTTTTGAAGAGCGCCTATTTGCCTGTTTTGAGTCGTTTCCTGACTGGTTTCAAGACAGGTACATAATGCCCGAATTGACTGTACGCAAGATGCGCCGGCGCTGGGGTAGCTGTTCCAGCAGTGGGCAAATAACCTTAAATTTGGCAATCATAAAAATGCCGCAAACGTGTATCGATTACGTCATTATTCACGAGCTCTGTCATTTATACGCTTTTGATCACGGTAAAGATTTTTACCGTCTGCTCGGGTCGATAATGCCCTCATGGAAACAACAGGAACAATTAATTGAACGTATTGGATAGTTGTTGTTCTAAAAACGGCTTGGGTAGTGGGCGATGCTCTCAGTGGAGGAGTTCGCGCGTTTATCGTTAGGCAATAACTGTGTTACTGAGTATTAGCAGGCCATTCCCGCTACTGGATGTTGGAATGACCGGGATTCATACAGCCTGAAACTCTGTTTCCTAAAAGCTATGAAACTCCGTGCTTACCTACAGTTTACAGAATCAAAAGAGATTACAGCTTCTTAAGAATCTGATTCAATTGAGGTAAGACATTGTCTAGTATTTTTGACTGGGCTTGCGCGGTCGGGTGAATACCGTCTTTTTGCATTAGTTCAGGATATATAGCAATATTATCAAGTAAGAAAGGAACGAGTGCGACTTTATGGGTTTTAGCAGCTTGTTGAAAGCTGTCGTAAAACATTTCATTGTATCGTTTGCCGTAATTGGGAGGAATTCGCATTCCGACGATTAAAATTTCGGCGTTGGCAGCCTGTGAAATCTGAACGATGTTGTTGAGATTTTGCCTTAATGTCTGAATGGGGTGGCCCCTAAGTCCGTCATTGCCGCCTAATTCGACAATAACAACCGATGGTTGGTATTGTTTCAGTAATTTGGGTAGGCGGGCAAGCGCGCCACCCGTTGTTTCACCGCTAATACTGGCGTTGATGATTTCAGGCGCGTGGGTTCCGTCGGTGGAATGCTGTTGTAATAAATGATGCTTAAGAAGATTGACCCAACCTTCTTCACTTTTTAAACCGTAACCGGCACTGATACTGTCACCTAAAACCATGATGCTGGATATTTTTTGTGGCGACGCCATGACATTGTGTGCACAACCGAATAATAGCACTAATATCAGCGAGAAATGGCGCAGGGGGTTGCCGGTAGGGACAGCAACAAAGTAATGAATTATATTCGAAACAAGCGGGCTTCTTATTTCATTTGAGATTACAATCGAACGCTTGAAACTAAATAGTACAAATAACATAGAAAACCACGATGATTATTACTAAAGATATTGAAAAAACCGTAAGCACCTCTGAAGGTGATTTATGTATCCTGAAAGCGATAAATTTGTCGGTTTCGGCCGGTGAAACTATCGCTATCGTTGGAGCCTCGGGATCGGGTAAATCGACGTTGTTGGGGCTGATGGCGGGCCTTGATACACCGAGTCACGGAACGATTCAGTTGGGTGAGTATAGTATAACCGACTTGGACGAAGATCAACGAGCAAAAGTCCGGGCAGAGCTGGTGGGGTTTGTTTTCCAGTCTTTTCAATTGCTACCCAGTTTAACGGCTCTGGAAAATGTTATGTTGCCGGCAGAGATTAATGGGGTCGCTAATGCACGAGGCCTTGCGGAGAAATACCTGGATCGAGTGGGCTTAACTGAGCGCGTAAAGCACTACCCGCGTCAGTTATCCGGCGGCGAGCAGCAAAGGGTGGCTATTGCGAGGGCATTTGCGTCGCAACCCAAAATACTCTTTGCGGACGAACCAACGGGAAATCTCGATACCAACACTGGCGCTCACGTTATAGACCTACTTTTTCAACTCAATAGGGAAGAGGGTGCCACACTCGTTTTAGTAACCCACGAGCAACGGCTGGCAGAACGGTGTCACCGAGTAATCAAATTGGAGTCTGGCGAAATCATTTCGGATTCGAAGCGTGCCGAGACGGTGGCTAGTGAATCTTCGCAATCCACTGACTCTGATTCAGCTATACCCGCAAGCGGGGTTCATTAATGTTTGGTTTGCGCCTGTTGTGGCGCGATTGGCGCGGTGGAGAGCTCGGTATTCTCAGTGCCTCCATCATAGTCGCCGTTGCAATCGTTACCGGTATTTCACTTTTTTCGACTCGCCTTCAACAGAGCATTGTTGCAGAAAGCAGCACATTTTTGGCTGCGGATAAAGTACTGCAAAGTTCGCGGCCAGTGGAAGAAAAATGGCTCGAACGGGCGCGTGATTTAGGCCTTGAGCAAGCTCAGGTTCTAAATTTCCAATCGATGGTTTTTTCTGGCGCCGAAGGGTTGGGCGAGTACGTACCAGAGTCAATGCAATTAGCCGCGATTAAAGCCGTGAGCAATGCGTATCCATTATTGGGGGAGATCGAGGTAAGTGAACAACCGTTTTCCGTGGGGAAAAAAACCTCTGAGGGACCTACTGCCGGTACCGCCTGGTTAGATTCACGGCTGTTTCCATTGTTAAACCTTCAAATTGGCGACAAAGTACAAATTGGAGAAGCACTGCTTATCGCGAGTCGGGTGATTATCAACGAACCCGACCGAGCGGGGGGCTTTTCTGGGTTTGGTCCGCGCATTCTAATGAATATTGCCGATATTCCAGAAACCGAGATAATACAACCGGGTAGCCGAGTCGAATATCGGTATTTGTTTGCCGGTGACGGTCAATCACTAAAGGGTTTTGGCGACTGGCTAAATCCCCTGTTGCAACCGGGACACAAATGGCTAGGACTCAAGAACATTCAACCGCGTATTTCTAAATCGATCGATAGAGCGGAGCGTTTTTTACTTCTGGCTGGGGCATTGGGCGTAGGGCTTGCCGGTATTGCGATAGCTTTAGCAGCTCGTCGTTATAGCGAGCGCCACTTCGACTATGTTGCGATGATGAAGTCTCTTGGAGCAACATCCGGGCGTATCCTGTCGCTCTATATTTCCAATTTGCTGGTTCTGGCAAGTGCAGCGACGCTTATTGGCTGCTTTATAGGTTGGACGATCCAGGAAGGTTTTATTATCATTTTGGTCGACCTGTTTGATGTGTCGACATTCCCACCAATTTCCTTGCGCCCTTTCGCGATTGGCGGCGTGACTGCATTGGTTTGTTTGTTAGCCTTCGCGCTGCCCCCTCTCATTCGCCTACAGGGCGTCTCGCCTTTAAGGGTATTGCGGCGCGACCTTGGTGCAAGTACCGCAAGCGATATGTTCAGCTACACAATGGGTGTAGGAGGCATCGGGTTGCTGATGCTCTGGTACAGCGAGAGCGTCGTGTTAACTTTAGCGGTACTGTCAGGAGTAGGTTTAACGTTTGTCATTGTTGGCTGTTTAGCATGGTACTTGTTGCGAGGCGGAAGTCTCGTTGGTATGCAAGCTGGTAGTGCGTGGCGTCTAGCTTTAGCGTCAATGCGCCGGCGCGGCATACAAAACTCCGTGCAGGCTGTCATTTTTTCATTGTCAATCATGTTGTTACTAATGCTCGCTTTGGTACGGAGTTCTTTGATCGAGGAGTGGCAAATTCAGCTACCCGAAGGAACACCTAATCATTTTCTGGTCAATGTTGCGGAACACGAAGTCTCAGCGGTCGATGAGCTGTTAAAGGCGAATCAGCTAGCCAAGGAACATATCTATCCAATGGTTCGGGGGAGGTTGATTGAAGTAAATCGAACATCGATTAAAAAACGTCTTAGTGAGAGTAGCGAAGATACGCAAACCGATATGGATAGAGGTCTCAATTTGAGTTGGGCTACCGACATTCCCGCCGACAATATTATATTGGACGGACAGTGGTGGGCAGCGGATTCCACCGAAGCAGAGATGTCTATCGAGTCAGGATTGGCAGAGAGATTAGAGGTAAAAGTAAACGATACTTTAAGCTTTCAAATCGGAAGTGAAAAATTATCAGTTACGATCACAAGTATTAGGCAACTCGATTGGGATAGTATGCGTCCCAACTTCTATATGATGTTTCCTCCTGGTTTATTAACGCAATTTCCAGCCACTTATATTACTAGTTTTTATCTGCCCACTGAAAAGAAAAAATTTCTTAATAAGTTTTTGAGGGAATTTCCCACTATTACCGTGATAGAAATGGATTCCATGATTACTCAAATTCGAAGTATTATTAGTCAAGTCAGTCAAGCGATAGAGTTAGTGCTAGCCTTAATTATCGTTAGTGGCATTTTGGTGCTGGTGGCTAGTGTTCAGGCTAGTTTGGATAGTCGATTTCAAGAAAGCGCTATTTTAAGAACGCTCGGCGCCGGCCGAAAACTGGTACTGGGTAGTTTAGTTATTGAGTTTTCTTCCTTGGGCCTGTTGGCCGGTTTTCTGGCCGCAGTATCTGCGGAATTGTCCGTCTTAGGGTTACAGGAATTTCTATTGGATATGGAATTCGTATTTCACCCCTGGGTCTGGGTCGCGGGACCCATTATAGGTGCTATCCTGATTGGATCGGCCGGTTATGTTACCTGCCGAAAAGTGGTCAATACTCCGCCAGTCGAAGTACTTCGTGAGCTATGAATGATAGATCCCGAGATGTGGAAATTCGAGTAATGAGTTTACGCAGTAGATTAATCGCCGCCGGCGTTATCCCATTTTTTCTTATCGTTGTCTATTTGGTTGTTCCGGACGGCATCTCGGGAACTCCGGCAAATTCTCCGCTCGTCGTCTTTGTGAAAAACCTCTTTTTCGATTCACAAATGCCGCAACAGAAGGTATTGGAGAGTCCGGCTCTCGTGACAAAGGAAATGACGATTCCACAAAAAAAAAGTCGCTTTATCAAATTGTTATCACCAGAAGTTGACAGGGTCTATCTAGAGCTCGAACAACAATACCGCGATGTTATCGTTGCTTTGAAAAACGGATCTAGCCGGGAAAAAATAGACACTTTAAAACGGGAATACAGAGCAAGGAGCGATGCCGATTTATTGGCGGCCTTACGACCTCATCCAAGAAGTATCGCTCTTGCGCAGGCAGCGTTAGAAAGCTCGTGGGCAACCTCGCGCTTTTTTCGCGAGGCCAATAACGTTTTCGGTGTGTGGTCATTCAATGAAAATGAACCTCGGATAGCGGCATCGGAAAAGCGCGGTGAAAAGACTATCTGGTTAAAGAAATATGATTCGATTTACGACTCGGTGAAGGACAATTACCGAGTTTTGGCGCGAGGCGAAGTCTTTCAGGAGTTTCGTGATTTGCGCGTTAAAACGCAGAACCCGTTTGACCTGATTGAAAAGCTGCATGAATATTCGGAAAAAGGTGAGTCCTATGTCAGAGAGTTAGCTTCGGTCATCAGCTACAATAAATTCGCTCGATACGATGATATTTTTTTTGAATTTCAAAGCGTGAAGATTCCGTCTCGGGAGGAGGGGATTTCACTTAAGAGTACCTTTTTAGACGATACAGCTCTTTTTCCTGTGGATATGAATGCTGCTGATTTAAACAGTAGTCCAGCGGACCTGAACATTCTAAATCCGCCCGTTACTGCCGAAACTATGGGTTCCAAGACACGGGCTGAATTGGAACTGCCGAAGGAACTTATGGTTGACGAAAATAACACAGACGGGTATCTATAATTGAAAGCGGCACAAAAAAAATGCGATGAGAAAACGTCAGTGGTTTTTTGAATAGGTCAGGGCAGCGAAATTCAGACCGCACTAAGCAAACCTAAATTAGCCCGGATCAGTTGCCATCGAGAAGTGCTATGACTATAGGCCGACACATTGTTCCAGGAATTGAGCCGCTGCAGCAGAGGAAATCTGGTGATCAGCCGAGGCCTGAATATTGAGAAAGCCCAGCGGCAATTTAGCACTCTGTGCTATTCTTGTCTGATTTAAAATGCAAGAGAAACATTATGAAATGCGCCATCGTTCCAGTGACTCCGTACCAGCAGAACTGCTCTATACTCGTTTGTGAAGAGACAAACAAGGCCGCAATAACAGATCCTGGCGGTGACCTTGACCGCATCGAAGAGGCATTACAACAACTCGGTGCGACCCTGGAAAAAGTATTTCTCACTCACGGGCATATGGATCATTGTGCGATTGCTGGTGAGATACGGCAAAAGTATGGAGTCCCAATCGAGGGGCCGCATGTAGATGACAAATTTCTGATCGAAGGCCTACCTAAATCCTGTGCCAGATCCGGCTTTCCTCATGCAGACCCTTTCGACTCCGATCGATGGTTAGTGGATGGTGATGTGATTGAATTTGGAAATCAGCGTTTAGATGTTTTTCATTGTCCGGGACATACGCCAGGGCATGTCGTATTTTCCCATCCGGGCGTAAAGCTCGCAATCGTCGGGGACGTTCTATTTCAAGGGTCAATAGGCCGAACGGATTTACCCCGCGGAGATTTCAATCAACTTATTCATTCGATTCAGAATAAACTGTGGTTATTGGACGATGATGTAACATTTATTCCGGGTCACGGACCCACGTCGACAATTGGACACGAGCGGCAAACAAACCCGTTTGTGGCCGATGAGAATTATCGCTGATATACGGCATTGTTTTTACGCACAATTGAATTTAAATCGAAAGCCGGAGTAAGATTTGTAAGTTGAATGTTCGAGCATCGGAGTCAATCTTTCGCTTATTTTGAAGGTTTTCGTAGGGCGCACCAACTTAAATTTGACCGACTTATTTTCAAGTCACTCACGATAAAATTAATGGTTGAAGTAATGCGGGCGTCGCAATAGTTAGTTGTCTCATAAGTTAAGCGATAAAAAATAGTTTCATCAGTAAGGGATATAAATGCTAAAAGGGTATCTAAGTGCCTGTGCCGGACGATTTTTTACTAGGGCCTGTCGAGTAACTGCTCCTTTCCTGTAGGTCGAGTTTTAATCCGACAAGAAAAGTTAGAAAAGAGCCAGGATTGTCGGTTTAAAGACCGACCTACTACAGACACACAAACTTTAAGTCGATGTTGCTGGACAGGCCGAACTAGTGTTGAATTAGACTGTGTTTAATCTTCACAATAATCGAATCCAACTGACGAAAAAGCGTATTCGTATATTTATTAAGCTGTATTTTTTGAGGGAATTTTAATGAGAATGACTTTCTGCCTACGTCTTATAGTCTTACCCGTGTTTCTAACACTTACCGTAAATGTTTGGGGCGCGTTACCTGCTGTATCCCCAGAGGGGCAGCCAATACCGAGTCTGGCTCCATTGCTTGAGAAAGTGAATTCCTCGGTGGTTAATATTGCCACCTTTACAACACGGCCCGCTCGCCAAAACCCGTTAATGAATGATCCGTTTTTTCGACGCTTTTTCAATATACCCAATGGTCGACAGCTACCCAGAGCTCGTAAAACTCAGAGCGCCGGTTCCGGTGTAATTATAGACGCGAAAAACGGAACGGTAATTACCAATCATCATGTTATTAACGGTGCCGACGAAATCGTCGTGTCACTGGCCGACGATAGAGAATTTAAGGCCGAATTAGTCGGTTCCGATTCAGAAGTTGACATAGCGGTATTGAAACTAATCGACTTTGACAGTTTGATTGACATTCCCTTCGCGAACTCTGAAAAGCTGCGAGTTGGGGATTTCGTCATAGCCATCGGCAACCCTTTCGGTTTAGGTCAAACTGTTACATCGGGTATCGTCAGCGCACTGGGACGAAGTGGCCTGAATATAGAAGGATACGAAAATTTTATTCAAACAGACGCGTCGATAAATCCGGGGAATTCCGGCGGTGCACTAGTGAATTTAAGAGGTGAACTCATTGGCATTAATACAGCAATCTTGGCACCGGCCGGTGGCAACGTAGGTATCGGATTTGCGATCCCCGTCAACATGGCTAAAACCAGCATCGATCAAATTCTTGAGCATGGGGAAGTAACGCGCGGTCAATTAGGCATTATGATCCAGGATTTAACACGAGAGCTAGCTGAAGCTTTCGACATCGGTGATCAACAACGGGGCGTCCTCATAGCAGGGGTTAATGAAGGCTCATCAGCTGAAAAAGCAGGCATAAAAGCGGGCGACATAGTGATTAGTCTCGACGGAAAACAAATCAAAAATGTGGCACAGCTACGAAATCAAATTGGGTCAAGGAGAGTCGGAGATGCGGTTAAACTAACTGTTTTGAGAGATGGGCGAACGAAAACAATAAAAGCGAAAGTTGGCGTGTCCGGCTCGCGTCTTGCGAGTAGCGGCAATGTTCATTCCTTTTTGGAAGGCGCGACCTTGGCGGCCAGCGTTAGTCGGGAAGGCATTGAAATAACTGCTATTGACCCACAGTCTGCGGCAGCTGCATTTGGACTGGCGGCGGGCGACGTTATTTTGTCAGCGAATAGACTACGCGTATCAAGTATTGATGATCTGAAAAAGGCCGCATCTAAGTCCGATCGGAGGCTTCTGTTGGGAATAAAACGCGGGAAAGCATTTCAGTATCTTGTTTTACAATAATTTCCGTGAAAATAGCGATCCTCATATGGGGCAAATGTAGACCAATAAATGCTTGTCGCTTTTTCTTAATCGAGGCCTAAGGTATACCTAATGACTATCTTCTTGCGACCCTGTCGCAGCGTTTTGTATATGCCTGGCTCGAACGCCAGAGCAATGGAAAAAGCGAAATCTCTCGATGTAGACGTGATCATTTTCGACTTGGAAGACGCTGTCTCCCCTGAGAAAAAGATTGAAGCACGCGCTCTCGTTGTCGACGCCGTGGCATCAGCACATCGGGGAGACTACGGCGATCGTGGGATTTGCGTAAGAGTAAACAGCCTCGACACTCCGTGGGGGGAAGACGACCTACAAGCCGTTGGGCTCGCCGCTCCAGATTCTGTGCTATTGCCTAAAGTGAATAGCGCCGCGGACGTGAATAGGGCCGTATCAAAGCTAACTAAAGCTGGAATGTCCGAAAAAACCGCTGTTTGGGTAATGATGGAAACACCCTTGGCTATTCTTCATGCCGAAGAAATTGCAGCCAACAGTCGCGTTGAGGCGCTGATAATGGGAACTGCAGATCTGGTAACTGATCTTCACGCTCGACATACCGTGGACCGATTACCAGTAATAACCAGCTTGAGTCTATGTGTGTTGGCAGCCAGGGCTTATCAGCGATTAGTGTTTGACGGTGTTTTTCTCGATCTAGAGGACAAAATTGGATTTGAGAAAGCTTGTCGACAGGGGCTGGAACTCGGGTTTGATGGGAAAACACTGATTCATCCACAGCAATTGGCCACAGCCAACACAATTTTTGCGCCGACCAAGGAAGACATCAGTTTTTCTCACAAAGTGATAGCATCATATGCTGAGGCACAGAGTGCAGGTAAAGGAGTTGTGTTAGTCGATGGCAAGCTAATCGAAAACCTGCACGTGCAGGAAGCCAAACGTATCGTTGCTCTCGCCGAATTAATTGCTTCGCGGACCGACAATTCTACCGAGGCTTAATTCTCTTCTTCGGTTGCTTTTACACAGTTTAATGGAGTCGTGTCGCTGCGCCAGTATGCTATAGATAGAAATCGAAAGCCCAAGCCGGAGAGTTTTTACGTACTAGCACAACAGCTAACGCAGTTGATGATCGTTTTTGTGATTCAGCGGCAGTTCCGTTTTGTCAATGATTCGCCGTAAAACAAAACTCGAATGAACTCCGGACACTCCCTCAATTCGGGTCAGACGACCCAGTAAAAATTCTTCATAGTATTCCATATCGGGCAGTACAACTTTTAATAAGTAGTCGGATGCTTGTCCTGTAACAATGTTGCATTCCAGCACTTCAGGAAATTCGATGATCTTTTTCTCGAAGTTGTCAAAACGCTCAGGAGTATGTCGGTCCATACTGATCCCCACCATAGCAGTCAATTTCAAATCGAGGCTCGACCTGTTCAGTATCGTTACATGGCGCTCAATTATCCCTGACTCTTCCAGCCTCTTTACTCTGCGTGAGCAGGGAGTTGGAGACAATCCGACCTTTTCAGCTAATTCAATATTATTAATGCGACCATTGCGCTGCATCAACTGGAGAATATGTCGATCGATACGGTCTAGGTTCATGGTATTAGGTCCAGAATATTAGCTCATTAATTTATAGGACTGAGAAATAATAGTGATTTACACTAAATAATACACGGCATGTAGTTTATTGCTCCATATTAGACCGGTATCTGTGCAACTTTGCAATCATTCTCTATTCGCTCTCCATTATAATTTCATTCCAGTGATTACCGTCACGACGGTTTTGAGGCCCGGCTTAATTCAAAAGATTATTTCGGGTTGATAAATTTTGTGTTTCACAAGAGCACGGCTTTCTTTAATTTGTAGATTAATCTGACTAAAGAGTGAGTAGGACAATGAATACATTTGAGCATAAAAAATACCGGGCTTTTCCTCCGGTCAGCATGCCCCAAAGGAAATGGCCAGACGAGCAAATTACCAAAGCTCCGCTCTGGTGTAGTGTTGATCTACGTGACGGAAATCAAGCTCTTATTGAGCCGATGACACCCGCACAAAAACATAAAATGTTCATGTTACTGGTTCGCGTTGGGTTTAAAGAAATTGAAGTTGGTTTTCCCGCTGCCTCAGTAACTGATTTCGACTTTGTACGGTATCTGCTGGATAATGATTTAATCCCGCCCGACGTGACCATACAGGTGTTGACTCCCGCTCGGGAAGATATGATTGCAAAGACCTTTGAAGCACTAAAGGGCGCTAGAAGAGCAATTGTTCACCTCTACAACTCGACATCGACAGTGCAACGTAAACACGTCTTTAATTTAGGTCGCGCTGGAATTACTGACTTGGCGGTAAATGCAGCGCGGACTATTCAGTCATTAGCCAACGGTCAGCCACAAACGGAATGGGTCTTTGAATATTCACCGGAGAGCTTTACCGGCACTGAATTAGATTTTGCGGTGGAAATATGCGACGCGGTAACTGGCGTCTGGAAACCGAATGAAACGCATCCAGTGATTATAAACCTGCCAGCAACAGTTGAAATGAGTACCCCCAATATTTTTGCCGACCAGGTAGAGTGGTTTTGCGCACATATACAGAAAAGAGACGCTATTATCGTCAGCGTTCATACGCATAACGATCGTGGTTGCGCTGTTGCTGCCGCCGAACTGGCTTTGATGGCTGGTGCAGACCGCGTGGAGGGCACCCTTATGGGAAATGGCGAGCGGACCGGAAATATGGACGTAATCACGATGGGTATGAATATGTATAGTCAAGGGATCGATCCTGAACTCGATTTTTCTCTTATGGACGAGATCGTAAAAACGGTGCAAGACTGTACCCAGTTGTCTGTCCACCCACGGCACCCTTATGCGGGAGAATTGGTTTTTACCGCGTTTTCCGGGAGTCATCAAGACGCGATTAACAAATGTTTAGCCGTCAGGGAAGAGGGAAGCCCATGGGATGTCGCGTATTTACCCATTGATCCCGCCGACCTGGGTCGTTCCTACCAAGAAGTTATTCGAATAAATAGTCAGTCCGGTAAAGGAGGAATCGCTTATGTTTTAGCACGTGAATATGGGATACAGCTTCCTCGCTGGCTTCAAATAGAATTCAGCTCAAAGGTACAAAAACAAGCTGAACAAACAGAAAGTGAAATGTCGGGGGAAATGATCTGGAACTTATTCAAGAAAGAGTACTTAGCTACTGGTTTTTCCGCCACAGAAAGTCATTTCGGAGAGGCTAATGCGGGAGGCGATCAATATAGATTGAACCACTACAATATACGGCGTCAAGATGGAGTTGACAGTATTTCAGCGGGGCTAGAGTGGAATGAAAAAGTCATCGATCTAGAAGGTCAGGGCAAGGGTGTAATCGAAGCATTTGTCCATGCATTGAGTCTTAGATCTGGGCTGTCCATCATTGTGGTCGATTACAATGAACACGCTATCAGTGCCGAAAAAGATCAAGGCGCTAAAGCCGAAGCTATCGCCTTTGTGCAATTAAATATCAACGGCGAGAGAATTAGCGGTGTTGCCCGTAGCGTTGATATTATTGAAGCGTCGCTGGCCGCGATAATTAGTGGCGTCAACCGGTCGACGAAATTAGGTCAGCTTTTGGTCGCTTAATTGACCTTTAGGCCTAGGTATTTGAGAAGAGCACTTGCAAGCGTGCTCGTTTTTAAGGACAATACGCGGCCTTCGAGAAGTCAGTATCGGTCTCGACATTATGGTGGTCCTTCCGGTCCTCTCGCAATGATAGATAGCAAACCCCGCCAGGCCCGGAAGGGAGCAACGGTAGTTATCGACTCATGTGCCGGGATGTGGCTGGTTGGATCGCCACCCAAACATCTCAACCCAAGTTTTCCTCTAGTATTACACTGATTTCGGAACGGCGGTGGTTAATAGCTATCACTAATATTGTGTATATTACTCTTCGTATTTGTTAGAAAAGATATTAATTCGTGATATCAACACGCCTTTGTTCAATAATCGTTGGCGAAATAGACATTCACCGCGGTTAGAAGAAAAATACGGTTACTTTAGTGCGTTTTTGTTACAAATCTAAAACCTTAAGCATTTATGTCCAACCCGCGCTGGTGTATCCTCTGCAGCTCAAATAATGATAGGTAGAGTTTAATGAGTTATCAGGTCTTGGCCCGAAAATGGCGGCCAAAAACCTTCCGTGAAATGGTTGGACAGGAGCACGTCTTAAAAGCGCTGATTAATGCACTCGATCGTGATCGGCTTCATCATGCCTATTTGTTTACCGGTACTCGCGGCGTAGGAAAAACAACGATTGCCAGGATATTGGCGAAATGTCTTAATTGTGATGTCGGTGTTAGCTCTGAGCCCTGCGGTCAATGCAGCGCCTGCTGCAGCATTGCCGAAGGCAGTTTTATAGATTTGATTGAAGTGGATGCAGCTTCGCGTACAAAAGTGGAGGATACACGCGAGTTACTTGAAAACGTACAGTACGCACCCACCGTTGGACGATATAAAGTTTATCTGATCGATGAAGTACATATGCTTTCTACTCATAGCTTCAATGCACTTCTGAAAACACTGGAAGAGCCCCCGCCGCACGTGAAGTTCCTACTGGCTACAACGGATCCGCAAAAATTACCGGCGACGATATTGTCAAGGTGCTTACAATTCAACCTGAAAAACATGACCCCGGAGCGCATTGTTGGCCATTTGCGTGATGTTCTAGACAAAGAGATGGTCTCTCACGATGAGCAAGCTTTGTGGTTACTAGGTCGCGCCGCGGATGGAAGTATGCGCGATGCATTAAGCTTAACTGATCAGGGAATTGCTTTTGGTTCAGGTAAGTTAGAAGAAGCTGATATTCGCAGTATGTTAGGTACGATAGACCAAGCTGCAATTTACGACATTATTGCCGCCTTGGCGGATTCAAACGCGGCAAATACTTTGAAAGCGGTGCAGTCTTTTTCTGAGCACGCGCCTGACTATTTCTCAGCGCTCGATGAATTATTAACCCTATTGCATCGAGTTGCGATGACACAGGCTTTACCCGATGTCGGTGATAATAGTTACGGGGATAAAGATCGAATTGCAGATCTAGCCGCACGAATTGCAGCGGAAGACATACAACTATTTTACCAAATGGCGCTGAATGGCCGGCGAGATTTACCGCTTTGTCCCGACCCTCGCAGTGGTTTCGAAATGGTTTTGTTGAGAATGTTAGCTTTCAAACCGGCCGGTATTCCTGAATTGCCGCAGCAAAATTTGAGCGTTTCACCGTCTCGTGACGGTGACGAGCCAAGTAATGTGGAGGGACCCCAACATATAAAAAAGTCTGAAGCGGTCGAGCCAACTATAGCGAGCACTAGACCGCATTCAGAAGCATTCAAGATAATAGAGCCCGAGGTCATCGACGCACCTCAAGTAACAACCCCGCCAGTCGTACAACAAAAGATTGCGGATAAAACCGAAGAAAAAGCTCGTTTTAACAGAAACGAGAAAGTCGTTGATCAGCCGGATTGCGAACCGGCTAATGTTGAAAAAAAATCTCTAGATACAGACGTCATAATAGAGAGTTCTGACGAGGAATTTCGCCCGGCTCTCGCACAGTTGACACCGTCCAATTGGGCACAGTTTTTTCCACATTTGGGTTTTGGTGGTGTTGTCGGAAATATTGCTTCGCATTGCGTGCTGGACAGCATCGATGGGGACGATTTGTATTTTGTCCTAGACGAATCAAATGCGACACTTTTTAATGATACTTACACTTCGCGAATTGAAGAGCATTTGACTGTTACTTTCAATGCCTTAGTTAAAGTTCACATTAGTGTCGGTAATAGCGTGTCAGAAACTCCGGCCGCGAGAAAAAAGCGAATAGCTAAAGAGCGAAAAGATCAAGCATTAGTTCATTTTCAAGCCGATCAAAATATTCAAACCCTAATCACCGATTTTGGTGCCGTATTAGATCAAGCATCGGTTGAGCCCCGCTAGAACATAACGAGAGAGAAGTATCATGCCAGATCTAAATGATTTGATGAAGCAAGCGCAGGAAATGAAAACGCAAATGGAAAAGGCGCAAGCAGAAATCGCCAAAAAGGAAGTCACCGGTGAGTCGGGCGCTGGAATGGTAAAAGTTTGTATGAACGGCCGTCACGACGTTATCAGTGTCGACATAGATGCGAGTTTGATGAGTGAAGACAAACAAATGATGGAAGATTTGGTCGCCGCTGCGGTTAATGATGCAGTAAGAAAGGTGGAGACGGGTAATCGCGATGCACTGTCAGGAATGGCCGGGGGCTTGGACTTATCAAACTTCAAAATGCCTTTCTGAGCATTTTTTTGCCCTGCGAAAAAGGAAAAACTTTGCAGGAAATTACACTGCACCTAGATCGAGAACGGTAGACAACTTATGGCATTTAGCCCACTTATCGACCAGTTAGTAGAAGCTCTGCGATGCTTGCCAGGTGTCGGCCCTAAATCCGCCCAAAGGATGGCATTTTATCTACTGGAACGTAATCGGGAGGGCGGGATTAAATTGGCCGAAAATCTCGAAAAAGCGATGGAGGGAGTGGGGCGCTGCGAAAGCTGCCGCACGCTTACTGAGCAAGCTTATTGTTCAATTTGTTCCGACCTAAAGCGTGACCATAGTATTGTGTGCATTGTTGAGACTCCTACAGATGTTTTAGCCTTCGAGCAATCTGGAAGTTATCGCGGCTTATATTTTGTGTTAATGGGTCATCTTTCTCCAATCGACGGAATTGGACCGGCTGAGATTGGGGTTACAGACTTGGTAATGAGGTTGCAAGAGGGAACAGTAGAAGAAGTCATTCTTGCAACGAATCCAACCGTAGAAGGCGAGGCTACAGCCTATTATATTTCAGAGCAGGTTAGAGCGTTGGGGCTCACAATCTCTAAGATTGCCCACGGCGTCCCGCTAGGGGGTGAGTTGGAATATGTCGACGTTGGTACGCTGGCACATGCGATCAGCGGTCGCCAAATTGTAACGTAAATAAAAGGTAGTTATGGAATCCAAGCATATTGAACATCCCGTTTATATTGAAACGAACAGTGACTTGTCTCTGTTTTGTAATCAATGGATGCGGTGCGACGTTTTGGCTCTCGACACCGAGTTCATTAGAACCGATACGTTTTATCCAATAGGTGCGTTAATACAAGTTTCGGACGGAAGCGGGTGCTTCTTGATAGATCCTTTAACCATTGATGAATTTGGCCCCTTTAAGCAAGTACTAGAAAACGAATCGATTACCAAGGTTTTACATTCATGTAGCGAGGACCTTGAAGTTTTCGATCGACTCTTTGGAGTTGTGCCACGTCCCCTGTTTGATACGCAAATGGCCGCGGGCATGTTAGGCTACGGTTTTAGTCTCGGCTACCAAGCCATGACTGAAAAGTTGTTAGGTATCCATGTTCCCAAAGGAGAGACGCGCTCTAATTGGTTGCAACGTCCTCTAACAGAATCACAAATACACTACGCGGCACTTGATGTCGCATATTTGCCTGAAATGCATCGAATGCTGCATGGATCTTTACAGGAAAAGAAGCGTATTCTCTGGTTACAGGAAGAATGTCAGCTATTACTTAACTCGGCTTCCGAACACGAAAAGATCATATCATACTACAAAAAAATAAAATCGGCATGGAAGCTATCAGCACGGCAACTGACTCTATTGCAACAGTTAACACTATGGCGTGAGAAAGAGGCTCGACAAAAAGATATACCTCGCGGACGCATTATAAAAGACCGCTGCTGTTTCGATATCGCTTTATTAGAGCCAAATTCTACCGCACAACTGGGGACCGTGAAGGAATTGCCGCACAAACTGATTCGACAAAACGGCGACAAAATTATTGCGATGGTAAAAGATGTCAAGAGTAAAAACGAACTTGACTATTTGGAACCACTGCCTCGACCGCTTCCTCCAGAGACAGGGAGTATTTTGAAACAACTGCAATCCCATGTTAGGCACCGTTCGGAACACTTACAGCTTGCGCCAGAATTACTTGCCAAGAAAAAAGACCTCGAAGCACTCATTCGTTCTGTCTTTTATGATGAAATTTATCAGCTCCCCTTGTCGCTGTCCGGGTGGCGAAAAAATATTGTCGGTAACGAATTATTGGAAATATTAAAGCGCCTAAATGATTAGCAGTTGTATTTCCAGTAAAAAAGTAACGGGTCGGCAGGATTTCGAAGTCGATGTTTTGCACAGTCACAGATGAAGGATGTAAACGACATCGGTTCACAACACTCCGTAGCTTCATTAACTAGAGACACGTACAGGGCAATTCAATGAATATAGTTTGCACCATATATCGAAGCCCAAAAAAAGAAGGAATGTATCTATATGTTAATAAAGGAGAAGAATTGGAACGAGTTCCAGAAAGGCTAATAAAGAAGTTTGGCAAACCGGAACATGCGATGACCCTAGTGCTAAATCCCGAGAAAAAACTCGCGCGGGTCGATATAGAAACCGTTATTGCGGCGTTGAATAATCCGGGATATTTTTTGCAAATGCCGCCCCAACACGAATCATCCATAACCCAGCTCAATCTTAAAAACTCGAAAATTTCACTATGACATCAAATAATGAACGATTTTGGGAACATAAACGCCTTGATGAAATGACTCCGGGAGAGTGGGAGTCTTTATGCGATGGCTGCGCAAAGTGTTGCCTGCATAAACTGGAAGACGAGGACACGGGTGAGGTTTTTTATACCAAAATCGTGTGTCAGTACATGAGCGACGACTGTCGTTGTACAGAATATCAACTGCGAAACAAGCTAGTCCCAAATTGCGTTTGGCTAGACCCGGGAAAGGTAGAGGAGTTTCAATGGCTCCCGTCAACCTGCGCCTATCGCTTAATCTCAGAAAATAAGCCCTTAGAGGATTGGCACCCACTCATTTCGGGAAGTTCGAGTTCGGTACATGAGGCTGGGATATCAATAAAGAATCGTGCATTAAACGAACGTTTTGTGCACGAAGATGGCTATCAAGAACATATCATTCACTGGGTTGAATAGATACAATTTAGGTGATTTAGGCGATAGATGATGGAGTTAGAGAGCGACTACTATTTGGCATGGGCGATATACTTGTTAGCGGTTTTAACTGCGCAAATCGTCGTTTGGCGGCTTGTATTACACGTTAGGTTTGTTGAACTTCGGTCAATTCTTCAGGTTTGTAGCTTGGCGTTATTTATAACGCCAGTCAGGTTAGATCCTACGCAAAACTATTGGGTGCCAGCCTTTATAGCTGCATTAATGGACGGCTTAAATGACGGCGTCGATGCACTATTAAACCGTTTCGTACCGGTATTGTTTGTCATGACAGGGCTGTTAATTGCCTCCTTTATTTTGAAATTAATTATGCGCAAGAATAAATCACGGTGACTCTATTCTCCCATTATTTGTATGTTAAGCTGTATTCAGGTCGTGCCGAGGAGCCTGTAGTCCGAGTCCCGATTTTTAGTAGATGAAGTCGCGAATTCTTGTTGTTTAATTGCTGATATCTGCTATATGTTGTTGTTAATATTACAGTTTGAAGACAAATTGTGAGGGAAAAATGCCTGATTGGTCGCTATTTCACCAGCGTGCAATTGGGAGACAATAAAAAATCAATTTCCAATACGTTTGCAGACAATCAATGTGCGTACTATTTAGAATATTTGTAGAGCGAGTTACTGCCTGAATGAAGATACTAAACCCCATTTTACTTATTGCTAAAGTACTATGTGTGGCGCTGCTGTATGTTGAATCTATACACGGCCAGATAGATATGGCTGCCCCAGCGGCACAAGCCACTATTCAGTCAAAACTTGTTCCCGATGTTCGTGTCATTATTGACATTTCAGGGAGTATGAAGCAAAACGACCCACAGAATTTACGTCGCCCCGCGCTTGAACTTCTTGTTCGGCTATTTCCTGAAAATTCCAAAGCAGGTGTTTGGACGTTCGGCCAATGGGTAAACATGTTAGTTCCACATAAACCCGTCAGTAGCAGCTGGCGATCTGATGCCTTAGTGAAGGCTCAATCTATCAACTCTGTTGCATTGAGGACAAATATCTCAGAAGCCCTAAAGAAAGCAGTAGATGATATTGATAACCTCGATCCGAGGTATAAAACGCATTTAATACTTCTAACGGACGGGGTGGTTGATGTCTCTGCCTCAGCTCGAGAAAATCAGGAGTCCCGAAACC